>Ga0194055_10003738_pt1 | contig 11627 bp, 9 predicted proteins | sample SepL449m_MetaG_FD_155482 | JGI IMG/M metagenome (GOLD analysis project Ga0194055, IMG submission 155482) | Anoxic zone freshwater microbial communities from boreal shield lake in IISD Experimental Lakes Area, Ontario, Canada - Sep2016-L442-9m | ecosystem: Environmental > Aquatic > Freshwater >... | reverse complement strand
GTTGAAGCCATTGTTAAGGACATTCCTAAGATTCTTGAAAAAGATGAAAAGAAGTAATCTAGGGCTTTAAGTTGAATATTTAACCAGACTTACGCCGTTATCTTTTTGGTAACGGCGTTTTTTATTTTAATTTTGAATAATAATCTCTTCCCATTTACGAATTGAATACAGAGCCATTATTGTTTAGGTGTGTTTTTATGAATACTTCTTGTGATTTGATAAAAAATGATTTGATCGAAGCCATTAGGCTGCGCGGGAAATCCGATTCTTACATCGACAGAAGTGAAGAACGGGAAATCTTGCAGTTTGCTTTGCAAAAAGGCTTGATGCTTGATCAAGGTCACCAAATCCTTCTCGAAGTGTGTGGGCAAAGCCATTACATTATGGAAAGCCATTTGCTCGAAGATCTTTTGGGACAAATTAAAAGCTTTGCTAAAGGCGGTAATTGCCTCACCGAAAAGTTCTTTTTTGAACTTACCAAAATGCTTCTTTCAAACTCCAAAGGTTATTTGCAACTTCAGAATGCCCAAGAAATGATCATTGCCTTGATTGAAGATAATGGATTTGAGATCGAAACTGGATTCTTTGGCAACAACTGGTTTTTGAAAATAAAGAAGAGTCTGAATCTCGCCTAGTTTTTTGCAGTCTTCATTTCGATATCCCCGCCGGCTTAATAATTATTTGAAGTTGAGATGCTGTAAAATATTTGCTAGAATAATTAAGCTGCCTAATTCTTCTGAATATGCCTCTTTCTCGGAATCTTTAACCGGGTTTTTATGAAAATCAAACTACTAATGTTCATCAATGCGATTGTTGTTCTTGCGTCACAAGCTTATGCATTAGAACCAGCCAAGGTTGATTTTGCTTCACAGATAAAACCCATTCTGGTGAAGAACTGTATTTCTTGCCATGGGGTCGAAAAGCAAAAAGGTGGATTGAGGTTGGATGCGGGGGCTTCAATTATAAGGGGAGGGAACAGCGGCCAGATTTTGATTCCCGGTAAATCTAACGAAAGTAAAATTCTTCATGCGGTAGAAGGGAAAGATCCTGAAACCAGAATGCCCCCAGAGCCTAAAGCTTTGATTTCTAAAGAGCAATCAGTTTTGATTGCTACTTGGATTGATCAGGGGGCCTTTATTGCTAAGCAGGATTTGGTTGCAAGTTCCGTTGTGAAAAAAACACCCAGTACTCATTGGTCTTTTCAGCCGCTTGTAAAACCTATCATTCCTTCTGATAGTTCTTCTGGTTGGGCAAGGACACCGGTTGATGTTTTTGTCTATGATCAAATGCGTAAAGAAGGATTAAGCCCTGCTAAAGAAGCTGATTCTCTGACTTTGTTGAGGCGTGTTTATTTAGACCTTACCGGTATCCCGCCTAGTCAGCTTGAAGTTGATGCTTTCTTAAACGATAAGCTTCCCGGGGCATATGAGCGCGCAGTAGACCGTGCGTTGGTGTCTCCACGGTATGGCGAAAAATGGGGCCGTTTCTGGCTAGATCTCGCTCGTTATGCTGATAGTGATGGTTATGAAAAAGATACCGGAAGACCCTTTGCGTGGCGTTACAGGCAATGGGTGATTGATGCCTTGAATGCAGATATGCCATTCGATCAGTTTACGATTGAACAGCTTGCGGGCGACTTGTTAAAAAACGCATCCGCAGAGCAAAAAGCTGCGACAGGTTTTCATCGAAACACGCTTACGAATAAAGAGGGCGGTGCGGATCAAGAGCAATTTCGGGTTGAAGCTGTTGTTGATAGGGCAAACACAACTGCAAAGGTTTTTCTTGGGTTGACCTTGGGTTGTGCGCAATGCCATGACCATAAATATGACCCTATAAGCCAACGCGAGTATTATCAATTCTTTGCATTTTTCAATAGTGATACGGAAGTGAACATAGCAGCGGCGCCTTTGCCCGGCGAGCAAGAGTTATTCGCAAAGAAACAGCAGGAACATAAGTCCAAAGTGGATGTAATCAAGGTTTCATTGGATGTTAGGAAGAAAGAGCTTGGGAAAGACCTAGCTGATTGGGCTGCGAAATTAAAACCGGAAGGTGTGCCTGCGAAATTAAAACCCGTGATTAGTGTAGAGGCCTCCAAGCGAACGGATGTCCAAAAAAACGATCTAATAAATCACAGAGCTTCTCTGGATGAAAAAGCGAAGGGGATTCAAAAGCAAATAGCTGATCTCGAAAAAGCAGCACCTGCGCCAACCATGGCACAAGCCTTGGCGTTAGGAAAAGAGCGGAAAACGAACATTCATATTCGTGGAGATTTTCTGCGCAAAGGAGTTGAAGTTGATCCAGAAACCCCAGGCGTGCTTCCCGCACCCATAACAAAAGAAAAACTCAGCAGGTTGGAACTAGCCCAATGGATTACCGATAAAGAGAACCCCTTGACCCGCAGGGTGATTGCGAACTGGGTTTGGCATAAGTTTTTTGGCAGGGGAATAGTAACCACACTCGAGGATTTTGGAACGCAAGGGGAAAAGCCTTCCAACCCACAACTTCTCGATTACCTTGCATTCACCTTGGGTGAAAACAATTGGAGTTTGAAATCCCTACACCGATTGATTGTGACTTCTGCTGTTTATCGACAATCCTCGATTGTCGAGGCTGCGAATTTCAAGAAAGACCCCTACAATATTTTTCTTTCAAGGCAGTCGCGGGTCAGGCTTGATGCAGAAGGTGTTCGAGATATATTTCTTTCAGTAAGTGGGTTGGTTGATCAGCGGATTGGTGGGCAAAGTATTAAGCCCCCGCAACCGCCAGGCATTTCTGAATTAACCTATGCTAATGCTGTAAAATGGAATGAAAGCAAAGGCTTGGATCGGTATCGTAGGGGGTTGTATATTTGGTTTCAGCGAACAAGCCCCTATCCCACTTTGATGCTTTTTGATGCGCCCGATTCCAATCTCGCTTGTGTGCGCAGAGAGCGCTCTAACACTCCCCTTCAAGCACTTGCCTTGATGAACGATGTTGCGTTTTATGAATGTGCCAAATCTTTGGGAGTAAGTTTAGCGAATGCTGATCTTCCGCTTGAAGGGAATATTCGCAGGGCCTTTGTAACCTGTTTGTCAAGGTTTCCCAGTGAGTCTGAGATGGTGCAAATGAAAAATCTTTTTGATCAATTTAGAAAGCATTATGGCTCAAATGCTGATCAAGCGAAGCAGGTTTTGGGAAATGGTACGGATTTGAAAGGTGATGTGGTTTTGAGTGCGGCATGGGTTGCGTTTGCCCGGGTACTCTTAAACCTTGATGAAATTATTGTTCGTGATTAATCCAGATGAAAGACGAAACTGCGATGATACGATCTCAAAAATTATTCGATGAATACTGCCTGCAAGGTAGAAGATCTTTTTTAACCAATCAGGCAAGCGGACTGGGATTGCTAGCAGCAGCAAGCTTATTGGCAGAAAACAAAGTACAGGCAGCGGGTCAGGATTTATCACCCTTTGCAATCAGGGCACCCCATTTTGCACCCAAGGCGAAATCAGCGATCTGCATCTACCTTGAAGGTGCGCCCAGCCAGATGGATTTGTTCGATCCCAAGCCAAAGCTAAAAGAATTAAACGGACAGAAGTTGCCTGATTCGATGACGAAGAATGTTCGGTTTGCATTCATTCAAAAAGAAGGCGCTCGAATTTTGGGCTCTCCAAGGAAGTTTGCAAAGTATGGCGAATGTGGCATGGAATTAAGCGATTTTCTTCCTCATATCGCAACTTGTGCGGATGATATCGCCCTTGTTCGTTCGATGCATACGGAAGCGTTTAATCACCATCCCGGGCAATTGATGATGAATACGGGAACGCCCAATTTTGGTAGGCCGAGCTTGGGCAGTTGGTTGAATTATGGCCTTGGTAGCCCTTCGCAGAATTTGCCAGGCTATGTGGTGCTGAGTGCGGGTAGGGGAACAAGCGGTGGCACTTCTAATTGGTCGAGTGGTTTTTTACCCACCCCTTATACCGGCGTGCTTTTTCGTAACCAAGGCGAACCTGTTCTCAATTTAAATAACCCTTCGGGGTTCGATAGAAGCATTCAGCAAGCTAGCATCGAAGGTATTAAAAACCTTAATGCACTTCGTAATGATATGGTGGGCGACCCTGAGATCAACAGTCGCATTGCTAGTTATGAGCTTGCGTTTCGTATGCAATCTGCAGCCCCCGAATTGATTGACTTGAAAAGCGAAACGAAGCAAACTCTCGATGCCTATGGGCTTGATCGGGATGAACCGGATATCAAAGCAAGCAGGGGCGGTGGCAAAGGCCAGTTCCATTCGTTTGCAAGCAACTGTCTTTTGGCTCGAAGGTTGGTCGAGCGGGGCGTTCGATTTGTTAGCTTGTTTCATGCCTCGTGGGATCATCACAGCAATCTTGATGCTGAGTTGAAGCAAAATTGTTTGATGGCAGATCAACCCGTAGCAGCGTTAATCAAGGATTTAAAGCAGCGTGGGCTATTGGATTCAACTTTGGTGATTTGGTTGTCTGAATTTGGTCGAACGCCCTTAGGCGAAAATCGGGGCGGTTCCGCTAATGTCACCGGGCGCGATCATCACCCATTTGCCTTTACTATTTGGATGGCGGGTGGTGGTATTAAGGGTGGGCAGGTGATTGGTAAAACCGATGAACTTGGCTGGAATATTGTAGAAGAGCCTATTCATATCAATGATCTTCATGCGACATTGCTACACCTTTTTGGCATGGATCACTTGAAGTTGTCGTATAAATTTCAGGGCAGGGATTTTCGACTTACCGATGTTGCAGGCAAGGTTGTAAACAAGCTGCTTGCGTAATCAATTGCATAACTATTAAAGGTAGAACATGAAAAAGATCATTCGCGATGATGCTCGTAAATTTGCTTTCGATTACAATGATAAGCCGCTTATCCATGTGAAGGCTGGCGAGAGATTAGAAATCGAAACTTGGGATGCGGGCAGTGGTTTTTTTAAAACCTCTGCTGATAAAGCTATCCCGGGAAATCGCCCTGGGTTTGATCGGGTTCCACCTCTTGCCAACCCTATTGCGGGTCCGGTTTTTATTGAGGGCCTAGAGCGTGGTGATACCCTTGTTGTAAATATTCATGAAATCGAAGTTGAAAAAACTTCGTGGGTTGCGATTGGACCAAAAAGAGGGCCATTAGGGGAATCCACCCGCTGGCCTGAACTTTCGAGCGAATACACCACCATGGTGTTTAAACATTCGGTTGGCCCAAGTGGCACAACCATGGATGGCACCCTTCATTTTAACGATAAGATTTCATGGCCCATTACTCCTTTTGTCGGAACTTTGGGCGTTGCACCTGATCGTGAAGTTGCAACCAGTATTGATGGGCAGGGCGATTGGGGAGGGAATGTAGATATCCGCGATTGCAAGCCGGGGAACAAAGTTTTTCTTCCCGTTTATCATCCAGGCGGTCTCTTCTATCTAGGCGATGTTCATGCCAGCCAGGGCGATACCGAATACACGGGCACTGCTGCAGAAACGCAATCAACGGTGCGACTTTCGTTTGATATCATCAAAGGGAAAAGGCCCCCTGGTATGCGCATTGAAACTCCCAGTTCGATCATTGCGATTCATGCTTACAGGCCCTTGGAAGAGGCTGTGCATCAGGCTACCATTTTTCTCATGGATTGGTTGATCTCGACCTATGGCTTTTCACCTGCAGATGCTTATTGCCTTGTTAGTACATGCCCGGATTTCCGAATCAATGTTTATCAGATGTGCAAAATCGGCAAGCTTAGCTATGTAGCAGGTGCGGAGCTGCCCAAGCGCTATCTTCCTAAAAGTTGAAGCAAATCTTCCAGTGATTGGCCTTCTTTGATTTCGAAAGTTTGCATCCCCAATTCTTTTGCGGGTTGGATATCGTTTTCTGGGCTATCACCCACCATCAGAAGTCTTTCATAGGAAACACCCGATGATTTTTGTAAATGGTCGAAGAAATGCCTTGAAGGTTTTTTATAACCAATCAATGAACTGATGATGAGCCATGTGCAGTTACTAAGTTCCACTTTACTTTTGACAATCGATTGCAGTCTGAGGTCAAAGTTTGAGGCGATTCCCCAGTTAATTCCAATGTTTTCTAGATGCTTAAGAACAGGGATTGTACCGGGGTATAGTTCCCAAGCGCTGGGGTTGGAAAAATATTTGAAAAGATCGTTGAAGAGGGGCGCGGTGCTTTTTAGATCGGGAAAGCATTCTGAAACTATCGATTCCCAGCGCTCGCATTCTCTTGCCTCATTCGTTTTGCAATCTAGGCTCACATCTTTCAATTCTTCTTTTTTAAATGATTCGTAAAACCGGTTTCTAATACTATCTTTGGAAATACAGGAACCATGCTTATTGCCATAGAAATGGTAGGTTTCATCAACAGGGATTGCTGGTTTTAAAAGCGTTCCCACTGCATCAAAGAATATTGCACTTGGTTTTTTTGTCATCTTTTTTACTCGTCAAATTTCGGTTTCGACTCATGCCATTCTGTCTGAGAATCATAGGATACAAGATGGCGAAACTCATACCTGATATACTACAGGAATAATTTCGACAAGGCGGTTGGCCATGGTAAACTATGGCCCATCATCCGTTTGTTTCTTTTGAAGAAAGTGCTAGGAGAAGAAGATGGCAAAGACCAAGGGCGAACAATTTGCTGGCGTAACAGTGGCGATCATTACCCCATTCAAGAATGGCGAAGTTGATTATGTTGCCCTGAAAAAGCTGGTTGATTGGCACGCAGAGCAGGGCACCGATTGTATTGCACCTGTAGGCACCACGGGTGAATCTCCAACCCTTGACCATGATGAACACGATAAAGTTATCAATACGGTGGTTCAGCAGGCTGCAGGCCGTTTGAAAGTGATGGCAGGCACCGGTTCAAACTCAACCAAGGAAGCAGTTCGCCTTACTAAACATGCTAAAAAAGCAGGCGCTGATGGCTCGCTCCTTGTCGGACCCTATTACAACAAACCAACCCAAGAAGGGTATTATCGCCATTACAAAGCCGTTGCTGAAGAAGTTGGACTTCCTATCGTTCTTTATAATATTCCTGGAAGAACGGGTTCTAATATCCTGCCCGAAACGATCATCAGGCTTGCAGAACTTCCTCAAATCGTTGCAGTAAAAGAAGCCACGGGAAGTATGGATCAGGCAACTCAAATTGCATGTGGATGTGATCTCACTATTTTAAGTGGCGATGATAGCCTCACTTTGCCTTTGATGAGCATCGGTGCAAAAGGAGTGGTTTCAGTGGTTGCCAACATCATTCCCAAAGATATGAAAGCATTGGTAAAAGCATTTAACGATGGCAAACTTGAAGAAGCCAGAACTTTGCACAAGAAACTATTCAGCCTTTGCAAAGATCTTCTAGGCGTTGCAACTAATCCAATCCCTGTGAAAGCAGCCATGCGACTACTTGGCCGTGATACGGGCGAAGTAAGGCTGCCCTTGTACGAACTTGATGAAGCTGGTGTTAGTAAAGTAAGTCATTCTTTGAAGACTTATGGTTTACTTTGAGAATCAATGGCTATTGGCTTTATGCCGGTAGTGCTGACAGGTTGATTTTGAACAGCGATTGCAGGAGGGTTAGCTTCCTGTAGAGGTTCAATTTTCCAATCATCGTAATAAACAGTCCCCAACCCTGTTAAAGCCAGAGTGACATTAATTACGCCAGTATTAGGCACCCTGCGATAGAAGGTGTAATGGCGCCAATCTGTAGCAGCGGTAAGTCTGATGCCCAAGGGTTCGCCACCTGCAGAGTCAAAGAATAATGCACCATCAGCAGAGCCTTTGATTTCCTTTGGAATCTTGACCCAGCCCGAAATACGCACAAGGCTACCGGGTTGCATTTTAACCGCAGGACTATAGATGCCTAGAAAAGCGCGTTCTAACGCTGCTGGAGGTAGGAGAGGGTTTTTGGGAGTGATTTGAAGCATTAAAGATTGTTTGCCACTTCTTGCAGCATCGGCAACCCTGCGAGCCGTTTGATTGATTTCGTCCAACGATGGCACTTCTTGCACTACCCAACCTTGTGGGACTTTATCAGCGGGAAGTTCAAAGTCCCCATCGGGCAAAACATTTTCTAAAAGCTTTGCAGCTTTGATTTCTTCCCAAAACTTGTAATGGTCAGGGAGGGAGAAAAAGCTGATTGAATAGGGGGTAGCGACCGGTGAATCGAGATCGCGCAAGGCTTGTTCCCAAGCAGTTCGCATAAGTATGCGTAAAGGCCGAAGGGCCCGTTGGGCGGTAGCGTAAGCTTCAGAGTATTCGCCATTGCGCCTGTGGTTTAGGCTTTCATTAATATAGTCGCGCGATTTCTTCAAAAGCATTTGCGAATCTGCAAGATGCTTGCCTGAAGTTTCGAGTTTGGTTTGAACCGTTAAAACCTTGGTGAACTCTTCCTCTGCCAAGTCGTGAGCCCATTGCGCAGAAAGCTTTGCCATTTTTCGTTGCAGATCCTGCCAGCGAACCACCAACCCTGTAGGGCTGAGGTCGGAAGTTAAAACCACGGGAGTTGCTAGGCTGAATTCTTTAATGGTAACTTTAATCCCGCCCACCACGCGTTTCCAAGGGAGTGATTTAACTTGCCCAGGAGTAACTTCCCAAGCTTGGCATCCAACGGGGGCTTGAGGAATGATGATGGAAAGTTCGGTTGCACTACCTTGAGGAGGCACAAACTGAGTGCCTTTGCCCATCCACATTGGAAGTACGAGAATACCCTTATCGCTGCGCAAAATTGCAGCTTTGACATCGGGCAGGGAAGTATCAACCCAAGTGGGTTCTTCGGTTTCGACAAGAATGGGTTCAAGTAATTGAAGCTCTTGGTTTAATAATGCCAAGGCGAGTAGGCGATCTCTGCCACCATGGCTGTCTGCAAGGAATTTGTCGGACCAAAACCCAATGCCTTTGCAACCTGCGCCAATGGCAGCGTAAGTGAGGAGCCTGATTTGTTCGGGGTGAGGGCCGCTGGGTTCATCCATTTTAGTTTGCACATCTTTTGCAGAAACATATTGAAGATACCAATCGGGAAGATGAGTCTGTATCCAAGTCCAAGTGTATGTTCCGGGCTGTGCGAGCCTTCTTTTTTGCAACAACCAATCGCGATAAGCAGGTAGTTCCATGGTTGTGAATAAAGGCCAGCGATGGGCGCCCAACATAATCTGATCGACACTACGCGAGTAGCGCTGAAAACCATCCCAAACATCAGCTGCAAGCGGCCGCATTGGGTCTGCATTTCTTAGCGATTGCGCAGATCTGCTCACCAAACTGTTTTTCTCAAACTGAAGGTTGCTACCTAGATCCCAGCAAAGCACTGCTTCTTGCTCTAGAAATCTAGCGACTTTTTTCCCCACAGCCTGCTGGCTTGTTAATTGAGCTGGCACACCGTTCGAATCATCTGCGCCCGGAAGTTGCATCATGGGTACTATCCAAAACCCTTGATTAACCGCTTCTTCTAATGTGGAATTGGCAACCGATTCATCGAGCCAAACTGTATTGAATCCTGCATCGCGTAAAGTTTTAAGCGGAGTTCCTGTATGCCTGATGCCCCGCAAAAAGAATTTTTGCCCACTCACTAATAACTGGGTGCCCTTAAGCTGCACTTCAGAACTGCGGCGGGTGAGAGTTTTTCCTGGAACTTCTTCAGGAGTTTTAGGCGATGAAGATGCCTTCTGCTCTAAAACAGGGCCAATTTCCATGTCATCAATCCAGACATCCGTTTGCCCAGGCCCACCATATAAATTCAAAAACAATCGATCAACATAGGCATCTGCCATAACTGGATCTCTGCCTGTTTCAGCACGGTATAAATTTACTTGTTCGCGTAACCGTTTCATGGGTTGGCGAAGCGTGAGTTGTTGCCATCGACCTGTTAGTTGGTAGATGTCGCCCTTCATGGTGAGTGTTAATGGCTGATCAAGATTCTTAGGGTCGCGCTCTTTGGGGAGTATAACTCTGCAGAAAAGTTGCATGCCCGGGCGGTTGGCTTTCACCCAGAGGCTGATATTGAGTTCATCCGTTACCTGAGCTTGTCCGAAGTCATAAAAGAAATGAGCAAATTGGCCATTTCCTGCGGTAAATTGTATGAGTTCACTCTTCTGTCCTGTGTGAGCCGATTCATCTGAAAGTTGATGCTTCGTAAGTGAAATACTGGCATCTGATTTTCCCTGTCGAAAGAAAGTTTCTTTTCCTTCAAAACCAAATTGCAATACTTGTTGGGCAAAAACAAATACTTTCAAACACAAAAGGAAAATAAACACACCTAACCATTTTGATAATAAGCTATGCCTCACGGGGCACTCCTTACCGACTGAGATAAATTGGTCAACTATCGACTTGGGCATAGCAAATTAAAACGATTAGGCCAAGCGCAACCGTAAAAGTAAATCGTAAAAATAGGGCGAATGGGAGGTGGGGGGAGGCTTTTTAAGCTGTTTATGATGCAATTCTTTGTGTTTTGATCATCGCAGAGGATAAAAAGTCTGGCTTCAAGATTTAGGCCCAAGCGTTACAAGTTCACATTTCGAGAATAAATTATGAAGAAATATGAAATTTTTCTAAGATTTTACTAGGAATTTGCTCTCTCCGGTTGCATTCTAATACAGTATAGACACGAGCCAAAGGGGCTTATGTTTAAAGACAACTTTATTGTTGATTTATTACTGTTCGAAAGGAAGACTACTGTGAACAAGTTCTACGCTTTGATGATTACCGCTGGTGTGATTGCTTCTGGTGTTGTTGGCTGTGGTGGCGAAGCCCCCAAGAAGGACGACAAGAAGAGCGCTCCTGTTGCCCCTGCTAAAAAAGAAGAAGGCAAAAAGGATAAGGCTCCTGAAGTGAAGAAGGAAGAAAAGAAGGAAGAAGCCAAGAAGGAAGACAAGGCTCCTGAAGTAAAGGCTCCTGAAGTTAAAAAAGAAGAAGCCAAGAAGGAAGACAAGGCTCCTGAAGTAAAGAAGGAAGAAAAGAAAGAAGACAAGAAGTAAATTCTTGATTTTCTTTTGATTCTTGATAATATTTTAATCATATAAGCCGAGTCGCTTACCCGGGAGACTTGGCTTGTTTTATTCCCGGGCGGAAACATCCAGAATTCTACTGGATAAAATCAAAGGATTGTGATCATGAAAAAGATGCTTAGCATTCTTGCTCTTTCTGCGTTTATTGCTGCTGGTTTCACCGGTTGTGGTGGCGATGCCCCAGCTCCTAAGAAAGATGATAAGAAGGCTGCAACTCCTGCTGCCCCAACAGGCGGCAAAGATGCACCTAAAGATGCAGCTAAAGAAGCGCCAAAGAAGTAGTCTCTCCTGTTTTAATTCAAGGGTCGATTGGCTTACTTCCAATCGACCCTTTTTTATTTGTATCCAACGCAATTCTGGAAGGGCAAAATGATTCATTACCTAAAATTTTCTTTGGTCGCTTTATCAATTCCTTTATTAATGGCAGGTTGCGGAAACGATCGCGAAAAAGGGATGAACAAAGATAAGGGGTTCCCGCGAACCGAATCCCCTAAAGTAGAAAAGAAAAAAGCACCAGAAACGAAAGCACCAGAAACGAAAGCACCAGAAACGAAAGCACCAGAAACGAAAGCACCAGAAACGAAAGCACCAGAAACGAAAGCACCAGAAACGAAAGCACCAGAAACGAAAGCAC
>Ga0194055_10003737_pt1 | contig 11627 bp, 2 predicted proteins | sample SepL449m_MetaG_FD_155482 | JGI IMG/M metagenome (GOLD analysis project Ga0194055, IMG submission 155482) | Anoxic zone freshwater microbial communities from boreal shield lake in IISD Experimental Lakes Area, Ontario, Canada - Sep2016-L442-9m | ecosystem: Environmental > Aquatic > Freshwater >... | reverse complement strand
TCTTTTAAAAAGGTGCCAGAGGTGTGGCCTACTCCAGAAGGGGTGCCTGTGGAAATAATATCCCCGGGCTCAAGCGTAACCATGGATGAAATAAACTCAATCAATGCTGCGATGGGGAATATCATCTGGGCAGTGCTAGAACTTTGTTTGGTATCGCCATTAAGTTTCAGTTCAAGTTTAAGGGTTTGAGGGTCTTGCAGCGATTTTGCATCAAGCACACATGGGCCCATGGGGCAGAAACTATCGAACCATTTGCCATGCAGCCAATCGAAGAAGACATCTTTTTCGCGTTTTTTCCTACCTGCATTTGGTCTGAACTTACGGTTGGAAATATCATTAATGATGGTGTAACCCGCAACATAAGAAAGCGCATCAGCTTCTTTAACAGCCTTGCAATTTCTGCCTATGATCACGCCTAATTCGAGTTCCCAATCGATTGCATCCGGGGATACTGCGGGAATGCGAATAGGTTTGTAGGGGTCGTTAAGTGTGGTGCTTGCAGGTTTCATGAAGACATAGGGGAAAGTTTCAGCGCGTTCGAGGGCGATACCGCCGCCCTCGCGGATATGCTCTGCATAGTTTCCTGCGAGGAGGAAGATTTTATTGGGTTTTGGTATTGGTACAAGAAAACTTGCATCAGCCAGGTTTCTATCGGGTTTGAAGTTTTGAAATAAACTTAAGGCGTTATGATGGTGTTTTCCACCATGAATACAGTCGATTAACTCTGCATGTGCCAGCCAAGAAAAATCTTTACCTGCGTTTTTTGCAGCATCCTCGAGCAGCATGAATCCTGCTTCATCGTAAAAAGCAAGTTTATTGCCCCCCGCCATTTTTACCCTGCTTAGTCTCATTACAATATCCTTTATAAAAACTATAACTTGCTGGTCTTATTGTGAATTTAAACTTAGAATCAATTACCGTATTAGACTACTTGCATAAGCACCAAAAAAACAGGATAATCACAGAAGCTTTACTTTAGAAACTAATATTTTGCATTTAAATATCAGATTATCTTCGCTATTAATTTAGCAGCAATTAGAAAGTGATTGAATTTCATGTATTTTCTCGGACTTTTCTTTAAGGGATGGCCTTTAAAATACCAACTGGGATTTCGGTTGATATCACTGATTCTTGTCATGGGCACCGTTCTTACTTCAGTCTCTTTTACAATGCAATACTACGAGGGTAGATCATCTAGGTACATGATGATGAATCTGATTTCAAACAATATCAATGACCTTCTCATGGATTTGCTTGCAGAAATAGAAGCCGATGCTGAACTTTATAAAGACTTGTTGGGCAAAACATCCATAAATAACACTGAAATCAGGAATCAGGCCAGAATTTTTATTGCAAACAATCTTAAATCCAACAAATACATGGAAGGGTTTTCCATAATCGAAAGCAAAACAGGCCACATGATTCGCATGATGAAAAACCAAGAAGACAAATTGTTGGTTGCTGAAACAATTTCTGAGGGAAACCAAGTCTTTCGCTCTACTCTTTACGAGAATCGAGGAACGGCTGAACAAAAAGTTATCTTGACTGACTCAAATGAAAATGATCCCCGTCATTTTGATTTTTATTTAGAATTTAAAGATAACAAAAAAAAAGGATGGTTTAATTCCAGAGGGTATTCACAAAATTTGCTTCATGGTTATCCTCCCATTCTTAGTTATGTTGTCCCCTTGGAAGATGATTCGGGGGCATTAGTGGGAATGTTGACACTTGATTTTGGCGTGCTCCAGCTTCAAAAATATCTTATGGATATCACTACCAAAAAAATGGACCGGGATTACAGCTTTGGCGGGATCCCTTTTGTATTAGAAAGAAGAAACAATCAGGAAATTGTTGTGATTGGCCATCCGGACCCCATTTATATTGAAAAAATTCCCGATCCTTCCATAGTAAGTGTTAGTAATAAATTTTTAATTCTTGCAGAAAAACATCCTGATCAACGAATCAGGGCGTTTACCAAAATCATTGAAAAAGAATATAAGGAAAAAAGAGACCCCTTTAATGAAAATTCCACAGGTATAAATATTGTTAAAGCGGATGATAATAGTTTGTGGCTTTATTCTTGGACTGCAACATACCCTGGTCAAAAACCTGATTGGGTCATTGGCGTTTGTGTCAATCGAGATTTAGCTGCAGCATCTGTTATAAGCAGTCTCAAAATTACTATTTTGGTTTTGGCCTTCTTGGTCATAGCGGCTGGTTTTGTCGCTATAAGAAACGCAAGATTATTGTCTAAGCCTTTAGAAAGAATGGCAAAAGATGTCTTTGAAATCGGTAAAGGAAATATCGTTTTTGCATCCGACCCAAATATCATAGTCAAGGAAATGATTGATTTAAAAGATGGTATCGAAAAGATGAAATCAGGTTTGCTATCATTCAGAAAATACATTCCATATAAGGTGGTAAACCAAGTATTAGCCTCAAGAAAAACCGCAGAACCTTTTGCAGAAAAGAAAGAACTAACGCTGTTCTTTTCGGATCTAGAGAATTTTACAACCATATCAGAATCGCTTGAACCGGATAAACTAGTGAAGTTGATCGGTGATCATCTTGCAATGTGCACCAACATCATTCAATCGCTTGATGGGACGGTGGATAAATACATAGGCGATTCGGTGATGGCGTTTTGGAATGCGCCTGAAGATTGCGAAAATCATGAACTGAAAGCGTGCCAGGCAGCGCTGGCGTGTCAGGAACAAATGGTGCTGTTTAATGAGAGAAATAAAGTAGAGGGCCTGCCTCATTTGAAAATGCGAATCGGGATAAGTACGGGAACAGTTTTTGTAGGGAATATAGGCAGTGACGATCGGCTGAATTACACTGCAGTGGGCGATACGGTCAACTTAGCCAGCAGGTTGGAAGGCACGAATAAAATCTATAAAACTTGTGTCCTAATTTCTGATAAGACGGCGGCTAGAATTCGGGAACAAATTCTAACCCGACCTGTGGATAAAGTTGCGGTGAAGGGCAAAGCCAATGCGATTTTGATTCATGAGGTTCTTGGCAAAATAGAAAACGAAACCCCTGAACTAAGGAAGATAATTGATTTAACCGTATTGGGGTTTGAGCATTATTTAGCCCAGAGATTTCAACAGGCGAAGGATTGCTATACCCAAATCCTTGGGTTAAACAAAGAAGATCGCTTGGCATCGTATTACATCGATCGCTGCAAGGGTTTTTTGGTTTTCCCGCCCTCTTCCGATTGGGATGGAACATATGTTAGTACATCCAAGTAAAATACTTAATGCGTTTTTGATTCTACTCTGTTTTCCATGTATAAACAAATAAGGTTTCTTTCAGTTTTATTTAAATGAGTAGTAGTATATGCCTTTCTTTATCAAATCTGGAAATGAAGGATCTTCTTTAAAAACAGTACTGATTTTTCGTATTGTACTCGCGGTTTTCACCATTGGTATTACGCTGACTCTGTTTTCTTTGGGGGTAACTCTTTGGCAGACAAGAGCGCTGATTCAATCTGTGTTAAAAATGAATGCAGAAAGTATTAAGGAAAAAGTTGAATTCATGATGCATGGGGTAGAGGTTGATGCACAAATGTATGCATCTTTATTTCAAAAAACATTTAGTAATAATGAAGAGCAGAAAAAAGGGCTGCTTCTTTTTGTCATGGAGAACCTTAAATCAAACAAAGATTATGATGGCTTTGCCTATTTTGACGCTAAGACAGGAATAATGTTCCGCATGGTTAAAGACACAGACCAAAATGTTCTTGTTGTCGAAGTAAAAACCAAAGGGAAAGACTTATTTACTACTAGTGTATACAAAGAATTTCTTACCCCTAAACAGGAGGAGATTGATAATGATCCAAATCAAATGGATCCTCGAACCTTTCCTTTCTTTTTAAAAATGAAGGAAAATAACAAGAGTACTTGGTTTAATTCCAGACAGGTAAAAAATATCAAGTATCTAGAAAAAGCAAATCCGTTTTTAAGCTACGTCGTGCCCATCAATGATGCGAATGGGGAGTTCCTGGGGTTGGTTTCCCTTGATGTCGGAGTTATGCAATTAGAAGAGTTGTTGGGGCAAATAACACACCAAAAGTCCAACTTTTCTGAATTGTATGAGGGTGTTCCATTTATATTGGAAAAACAAAATAGTGATGAACTCCTAGTCATAGGCTATCCCCATGATCACGACAAAAATGAATTGCCCCATCCCATAGGAGCTAATGATTACACCAACAACCTTTTTCTTGCTCATAATCACCCGGATTTTAGAATTCAAACTTTTGCAAAGTTATTTCAAATTCAAAGTAATGCTGGAAATGCTATTTTTGATCAAAAAGATACTTTTATTGAATCTTATGCTGATGCTGATGGTGAAATTTGGGTTTACTCCTGGTCAGCAATCAAACCTGGCCAAAAACCAGACTGGCTTGTCGGGGTGTGTGTGAGCCGAAAAGCGGTAAGTGCAGACTCAATTTTTACAGGTCGATTAGTGTTTTTAAGTCTTATAGGGATGATTATTATTATGATTCCCATTGGTATTAAGAGTGGAAAATCAATTGGTGAACCTCTTGAAAAAATGGCAGCCGATGTTGTTAAAATTGGCAGGGGAGATATCTCTTTTTCTGATAATCCAAAGTCAAGCTACACGGAGATAATTCAATTAAGTGATGGTATCGAAAAGATGAAATCAGGTTTGCTATCATTCAGAAAATATATTCCGTATATGGTGGTAAATCAGGTATTAGCGTCAAGAAAAACTGCAGAACCGTTTGCAGAAAAGAAAGAACTAACGATATTCTTTTCGGATCTAGAGAACTTTACAACCATATCAGAATCGCTTGAACCAGATAAACTAGTGAAGTTGATCGGTGATCATCTTGCGATGTGTACCAACATCATTCAATCGCTGGATGGGACGGTGGATAAGTACATAGGCGATTCGGTGATGGCGTTTTGGAATGCGCCAGAAGATTGTGAAAATCATGAACTGAAAGCGTGTCAGGCAGCGCTGGAGTGCCAGGAACAAATGGTGTTGTTCAATGAGAAAAATAAAGTAGAGGGCCTGCCTCATTTGAAAATGCGAATCGGGATAAGTACGGGAACAGTTTTTGTAGGGAATATAGGCAGTGACGATCGGCTGAATTACACTGCAGTGGGCGATACGGTCAACTTAGCCAGCAGGTTGGAAGGCACGAATAAAATCTATAAAACTTGTGTCCTAATTTCTGATAAGACGGCGGCTAGAATTCGGGAACAAATTCTAACCCGACCTGTGGATAAAGTTGCGGTGAAGGGCAAAGCCAATGCGATTTTGATTCATGAGGTTCTTGGCAAAATAGAAAACGAAACCCCTGAACTAAGGAAGATAATTGATTTAACCGTATTGGGGTTTGAGCATTATTTAGCCCAGAGATTTCAACAGGCGAAGGATTGCTATACCCAAATCCTTGGGTTAAACAAAGAAGATCGCTTGGCATCGTATTACATCGATCGCTGCAAGGGTTTTTTGGTTTTCCCGCCCTCTTCCGATTGGGATGGAACATATGTTAGTACATCCAAGTAAAATACTTAATGCGTTTTTGATTCTACTCTGTTTTCCATGTATAAACAAATAAGGTTTCTTTCAGTTTTATTTAAATGAGTAGTAGTATATGCCTTTCTTTATCAAATCTGGAAATGAAGGATCTTCTTTAAAAACAGTACTGATTTTTCGTATTGTACTCGCGGTTTTCACCATTGGTATTACGCTGACTCTGTTTTCTTTGGGGGTAACTCTTTGGCAGACAAGAGCGCTGATTCAATCTGTGTTAAAAATGAATGCAGAAAGTATTAAGGAAAAAGTTGAATTCATGATGCATGGGGTAGAGGTTGATGCACAAATGTATGCATCTTTATTTCAAAAAACATTTAGTAATAATGAAGAGCAGAAAAAAGGGCTGCTTCTTTTTGTCATGGAGAACCTTAAATCAAACAAAGATTATGATGGCTTTGCCTATTTTGACGCTAAGACAGGAATAATGTTCCGCATGGTTAAAGACACAGACCAAAATGTTCTTGTTGTCGAAGTAAAAACCAAAGGGAAAGACTTATTTACTACTAGTGTATACAAAGAATTTCTTACCCCTAAACAGGAGGAGATTGATAATGATCCAAATCAAATGGATCCTCGAACCTTTCCTTTCTTTTTAAAAATGAAGGAAAATAACAAGAGTACTTGGTTTAATTCCAGACAGGTAAAAAATATCAAGTATCTAGAAAAAGCAAATCCGTTTTTAAGCTACGTCGTGCCCATCAATGATGCGAATGGGGAGTTCCTGGGGTTGGTTTCCCTTGATGTCGGAGTTATGCAATTAGAAGAGTTGTTGGGGCAAATAACACACCAAAAGTCCAACTTTTCTGAATTGTATGAGGGTGTTCCATTTATATTGGAAAAACAAAATAGTGATGAACTCCTAGTCATAGGCTATCCCCATGATCACGACAAAAATGAATTGCCCCATCCCATAGGAGCTAATGATTACACCAACAACCTTTTTCTTGCTCATAATCACCCGGATTTTAGAATTCAAACTTTTGCAAAGTTATTTCAAATTCAAAGTAATGCTGGAAATGCTATTTTTGATCAAAAAGATACTTTTATTGAATCTTATGCTGATGCTGATGGTGAAATTTGGGTTTACTCCTGGTCAGCAATCAAACCTGGCCAAAAACCAGACTGGCTTGTCGGGGTGTGTGTGAGCCGAAAAGCGGTAAGTGCAGACTCAATTTTTACAGGTCGATTAGTGTTTTTAAGTCTTATAGGGATGATTATTATTATGATTCCCATTGGTATTAAGAGTGGAAAATCAATTGGTGAACCTCTTGAAAAAATGGCAGCCGATGTTGTTAAAATTGGCAGGGGAGATATCTCTTTTTCTGATAATCCAAAGTCAAGCTACACGGAGATAATTCAATTAAGTGATGGTATCGAAAAGATGAAATCAGGTTTGCTATCATTCAGAAAATATATTCCGTATATGGTGGTAAATCAGGTATTAGCGTCAAGAAAAACTGCAGAACCGTTTGCAGAAAAGAAAGAACTAACGATATTCTTTTCGGATCTAGAGAACTTTACAACCATATCAGAATCGCTTGAACCAGATAAACTAGTGAAGTTGATCGGTGATCATCTTGCGATGTGTACCAACATCATTCAATCGCTGGATGGGACGGTGGATAAGTACATAGGCGATTCGGTGATGGCGTTTTGGAATGCGCCAGAAGATTGTGAAAATCATGAACTGAAAGCGTGTCAGGCAGCGCTGGAGTGCCAGGAACAAATGGTGTTGTTCAATGAGAAAAATAAAGTAGAGGGCCTGCCTCATTTGAAAATGCGAATCGGGATAAGTACGGGAACAGTTTTTGTAGGGAATATAGGCAGTGACGATCGGCTGAATTACACTGCAGTGGGCGATACGGTCAACCTAGCCAGCAGGTTGGAAGGCACGAATAAAACATATAAAACTTGGATTCTAATTTCCGATAAGACGCAAGTTGGAACTCGTGGGCAAATTCTAACCCGGCCTGTGGATAAAGTTGCGGTGAAGGGCAAAGCCAATGCGATTTTGATTCATGAAGTTCTAGGCAAAATAGAAAGCGAAACCCCTGAACTAAGGAAGATAATAGATTTAACTGTGTTGGGATTTGATCATTATTTAGCCCAGAGATTTCAACAAGCGATGGATTGCTATACGCAAATCCTTGGGTTAAACAAAGAAGATCACTTGGCATCGTATTACATCGATCGCTGCAAGGGTTTTTTGTTTTTCCCGCCCCCTTCCGATTGGGATGGAACTTATATTAGCCATTCAAAATAGTTTTGATTTTGCCCTCTGAATTGGTTTAGTTGCCCGCCCCTAATCCAATTGGTACATCTTCGATACTAATGCGAATCTCGTCTGAATTGCCTGTGAGTTCGGGCGCATACATGCCATTGATTTTAGCGGGTAATGCATGGAAGAGCCCGGGGATTTCTGCTCGCATTCTATAGCGCAAGCTGTGATTACCCCGGGCTAATTCTTTGATAAAGAAGCAAACGCGTTCATCCCGAAGCTCCATATAAGCACGCATGTCATTGTTGCCATAACCGCTTCGAAGTTCTACAGGCTCAAATCCAGCAGCTTTCATATCTTCAATTAAAATGTATTCGTAATCATTTTTGCTTAGAATTTCCATTTCGATTTCGACAAGATCGCCACTCTTCACCGAGGCGAGGTCTTGGATTTCGCTGCGTTCATATTTTTCGCCTCGTTGGTTTACCGCTTCACCCCGTGCGCCCGGGACTTTTACTTCCGTCGCAGATTTCTTTAAGAGATAGTATTTACGATTAATCTTAACTTCGAGGCCTGCTTTTTTAATGGGTGTTTCAAGGGTGAATACAGTGAGATAAGCATTAAAGTAAAGGGGCCCCGTGCCTTTCTTACGCAGTTCAACGGTATGGTTGCCTGTTAGAACGCCATCGCCTAGGACCAGGGCGGTGTTTTCGAAGGTGAATAAATCTTTAGGTCCGATTTTCACTTCTTTGATCATTTTCCCATCGAGTAAAACTTCGACAGTCATATCGGGTTTGTCTTCTTGGGATGCGGTGAAGAACTCTGCAAGTGCTTCGATACAGAAAGCAGTATCGCGTGTACTGTTCCAATAAGTGGCATGCTTGCGGTTGTTAAGAATGTATTTTGCAAGCCTTGCGGGTACTTCGCCTTTTGGATTGGTTTTACTTAGCAGTTTGAGATACCAGGCATTGGCTTCGGTATCGCTACCATACCAGTTCCACCAGTGGTTTTCAGGTGGGAGTTTGAGGTATGCAGTCTGGTTTTCTTCGTCTTGAACAAGGAATTGTTCCAGATTTCGAAGAATCATATCGAGTTTTTGCTGTTGTTTTTGTTTGAATAGGGCGATACCAAAAACCGCCTTGGCATAAGCCGAGATGTGGGTGCGATCGCGGTATAAGAATTCGTTCATCTCATTGTTGGTGGCATCAGCATCGAGCAAAACCATGTAGATGAATGCATCAAGATCATCCGCATAGTTTTTGAAGGGATGAACTTTTGCAGGTGCTCGTTTGATCAACTCCACTTGTTTGGTTTGGTAATTTTTCAACCATGCAACACCTCGTTCAAGCATATTCGCTGGAAGCACCACTTTATGATCGCGAGCGAGTTGCAAGCCATGAACTACGATGGCTGTGGTATGGGGGTAGGAGTATTCTCCGAATCCGGAGAACCAGCCCCATCCACCATCAGCAAGCTGCATGTTTTGCAAAGCCTTGATGCCATCTTTGGTCATGGTTTTGACTTCTTCGGGATCGAACACAGGGTTGCGATTAAAGCGTTTCCAACCTTTTGCGCGTGCCATCGGGTCGCCTATTTCCTGGGCATTAAGATTGGTTCGTTTTTCGCGAACTGCAGCAAGATCCACTTCTAATTTCTGCAATAAGCTTAGTGTGATGACAGTTGGAACAAAGCGATTAAGCGTTTGCTCGGTGCAGCCATAGGGGTAATCGGCAAGGTAGGGAAGGGCATCGACCAGCGCCCCTGCAAGCGTTGGTGAGTATCGGATTTCAAGCCGCGAATCGTTTTCTCTGCGTTGTTCTGGAACACTAAAAGTCAGCTTGGCAGAATTTTGATTCGGCCTGATTGCACCAGAGAATGATTCTGTTCGTGCCATGCCATGTATGTATGCGGGGAAGCTCATTTCCATGGCATCGGATTCAACATCGGTGATGCCTTTGATACGAACGATTGCCTTGCCTTCGTTAACAACTTTAACTTTCCAGTCGATTCGTTTTTCTCCATTGGGAGAAATGGGAACCTTAACGGTCAAAGGTGAAAGAGCTTTCAATACATTGCCATCGAGTTCGAGGGAAACCTCAACAGTCTTTGCATCTTTCAAATAGTTGTGAACATTAGCGCTTAGGATAACCTCATCATTCTGGGTGAAGAATCTAGGTGATTGGAGGCGAACAAGAAGGTCTTTTTTGGTGGTGACAATGGTTTCGCCTTCGCCAACACGAGTACCTGAAGAGATGGACCACGCACGCACTTTCCAACCAGTAAGATTTTCAGGCATTGTGATATCTGCGGTTGCAGTACCATCTGGGCCAGCTTCGATGGAGGCCACCCATAAAGCAGTATCTACAAAGTTTTTGCGGATGGTGGGTTGTACCATGTCGGGTGCTGCAGGGGCTTCGGCATTACCCGGATCTGCTCCTGCTTTATCTGATTCGAGGGATTTTCGATCCGCACGTCGTTCGGAAACGCCATCCATTGCTGCATTTGCCATCATGGCCATGGGTGCGCCAGGCCCGCCGCCTCCAAAGCCGGCCATTTCGGATTTAGCCATTCTTCCTCTAGTTTGCCCACTACGCCCTTGTAAATTCATTTGATTAAATTCATCTACGCCTTGTGCGCCGAAGACACCCAGATCGTTCATGCCTTTTTCATTTTGTTTAAGCAGGTTATAACCTGTTTTGGTAAGGGTGGATTCCTGCGAGGGGTGATGATGTCTGCGCCATTTCCAGAAATACTCTTTGATATCTGGCACATTGGAACCACCTGAAATATACTCAACACTTCGATCGTAGGCTGTAAGCACAATGGAACCAGCAACGGGCTTACCCTCTAAATCCGTAACCTTAACTTGGATCTTTCCTTTTTCGCCTGGCTTGTATTCAGCTTTGTCTGGGACCACAGTTACATTCAAGATTCTTTTTTCAGGAGGAACCACAAGTTCTTTCATTTCGGTATGAACTTTTCCATTAGAAACGCTCAGTACTTCAACAAAGGTATTAGGCATATCCCCCTGGGTGAGTACGATTTCTTCGAGGGAACTTTTGCCATCCATACGAATTACCTTGGGTGCTTTGGACAAACCATTGACTGGTTTAGCGAAAAGCAAAACGGTGGCGTTGTTTTGATTAGCATTGATAAGAAGTTTCGCTTTATCACCTGGTGCGAATTCTCGTTTATCCAAAATCAACTCAAGATCGTTGAACTTGAGCGACTTGCCATCGAAGTCTTTGCCATAAACATTAAAGAGGTAGGCACCTTCTTCTTTGTGGCCTTTTTCATCAGCAAGGGTGAAGGAGACACGGTATTGCCCGGCAGCCAAGGGTTTGAATTTATAGGTCGCTTTGCCTTGTTCATCTGCACGCAGTAAAGCTTTTTCGATGGGTTGCTCAACGGGTTTACCAGCTTTGTCGTAAGAGATTTTGAAGATGACAGCTTCACCTGCTCCGGGCACGGGTTTGCCATCGGGTGTTTGAGAATTGAAGAAGGCTTCGATGGTATCGTTGGTTTGGAAATGCCCACGGTTAAGCCAAGCAAAAACTCTGAAGGGCTTGCGAGCCACAATCACTTTGCCTGAACCATTGATCGTTCTACGGGATTCATCAACTACTTCCGCGCTGATGGAAAATTCGTGATCTTGATTGCCATGAAATTGCTTTGCAAGTGCGGTGTCGATTTCGAGTTTGACGGTGCCATCAGGGCCGATCGGGGATTCTTGTTCGAGAACGATTTCACCCGGTCCTTGAACTCTGGGGTACCAGAAAGGATGAGGTCTGCCACAGCCCCATTTGTCCCAGCCTTCATAGAAGGAGTAGTC
>Ga0194055_10003736_pt1 | contig 11629 bp, 6 predicted proteins | sample SepL449m_MetaG_FD_155482 | JGI IMG/M metagenome (GOLD analysis project Ga0194055, IMG submission 155482) | Anoxic zone freshwater microbial communities from boreal shield lake in IISD Experimental Lakes Area, Ontario, Canada - Sep2016-L442-9m | ecosystem: Environmental > Aquatic > Freshwater >... | reverse complement strand
CGCGTTTCTCGGGGGCAACGTGCCGGTTCGCACCGGCATGACGAAGGTTGGCCTGCCGGGCGCGAAGGAGGGCTGGCAGAAGACCGACGTCACTATCGCCACAGTCATGAAGAGCCTCGGCTATGCCACCGGCCAGTTCGGCAAGAACCACCAGGGCGACCGCGACGAGCACCTCCCCACGATGCATGGCTTCGACGAATTCTTCGGCAACCTCTACCACTTGAACGCCGAAGAAGAGCCCGAGCAGCGTGACTATCCCCGCGACATGAAGCTCGCCAACGGCAAGACATTTCTCGAGACCTACGGCCCCCGCGGCGTGCTCAAGTGCAAGGCCGATGGCAAGGGCGGGCAGTCGATTGAAAACACCGGTCCGCTGACGAAGAAGCGGATGGAGACGATCGACGAAGAAACACTCGCCGCCGCCAAGGACTATATCCAGCGGCAGGTGAAGTCTGGCCAGCCCTTCTTCTGCTGGTGGAATGCCACGCGGATGCACTTCCGCACGCACGTCAAAGAGGCCAATCTCGGCAAGTCGGGCCAGGACGAATACAGTGACGGCATGGTCGAGCACGATGCCCACGTCGGAGCCATGCTCCAGGCGCTTGAGGATCTCGGCATCGCCAACGACACGATCGTTCTCTACTCGACCGACAATGGCCCCCACTACAACACCTGGCCTGATGCCGGCACCACGCCGTTTCGCAGCGAGAAGAACTCCAACTGGGAGGGGGCCTACCGCGTGCCCGCCTTCGCCCGCTGGCCCGGGAAGTTTCCCGCTGGCGTGACGCTCAACGGGATCGTGTCACACGAAGACTGGCTCCCGACCTTCGCGGCCGCCGCCGGCAGCTCCGACATCAAGCAGCAGCTCGCCAAGGGCGTCTCGCTCAACGGCCGGCAGTACCGCAACGCCATCGACGGCCATAATCAGCTCGACTACCTGACGGCCAAGTCAGACACGTCGCCGCGTACCGAGTTTTTCTACGTGAACGACGATGGCCAGATCGTGGCCATCCGCTACGCCGACTGGAAGGTCGTCTTCCTGGAGAACCGCGGCGAGGCGTTCGGCGTCTGGCGGGAGCCTTTCACCGAACTGCGGGTGCCGCTCCTCTTCAATCTCCGCCGCGATCCCTTCGAAAAGTCACAGCACAACGCCAACACCTACAACGACTGGTTTCTCGACCGGCCGTTCGTCGTGATCCCGCTCCAGCAGTTGGCTGGGAAGTTTCTGATGTCGATGAAGGAGTATCCGCCGAGCCAGACGCCGGGTTCGTTCAACCTGGAGAAAATCCAGAAGCAGATCGAGGCCGGCGCCCGGCAGTAGGTTCGCGGGACCGTCGCTGGAATGTGGCCGGCCTAAAACTTCTGAATCGCGTCGAAGCCCAGCATCGTCTGGTTGGTGCTGACGCCGTCGTTGAAGGGATTGACGCCGCTTTTGCCGCTGAAGAAGTCCCAGCGGAATGCCGGCCGCACAAGGATGTTGCCGGTGGGCGCCCAGTTGGGGCCGAGCGTGAGAGAGAAGTAGCTGCCCGGCAGCGGCACGTGGTTGGGATTGCTCGGGCGGTTCAAACCCACGCGGGTGCCGTCGATGTCGTCGAACCATTCGAAGCGGGCGCCCCACTTCCAGGTCTTGCTTGCTGACCAGTAGAGATACTGATCGATGCCGGTCCAGATGGCCGTGCTGCCGTCGTTGAGGCCGTGGGCCTGGGCACCGTACCACTGGTGGAAGACGTACTCCCAGCGGTCTGACGGCCGAACCTCGAAGAGGAGACTGTAGCGGGTGCGATTAGCCGATTGCAGCACCGGAGCAGGCTGGAATACCGGTGAGAAATCGTCGGCCTCGTCGCCGGAGATGATCGCGAAGGTCGAGGCGAGCGAGTTATCGTCGTTCTTGATGCGAACGCGGCCGAGAAAATTAGCTCTCGCGTAAGCGGAGGCGAGGCTGTTCCAGCCGTTGACGAGTCCGCCGTTCACCTCGACGTTGTCGCTGGGCCGCCAGTTGGCCACGCCGCCCCAGTGGGTGAACGGGCCGGCGAATTGATAGCTGTAGGACTTTGTGTAGAAGAAGTTGCCCACCGCCGGCACGCCCTCGTAGCCGACGATCGTGTAGAAGTGGCCGAGCTTCACTGACAGGTCCTCGCGGCCCGCCTCGGCGTAGAGCTGCGGCATCGCCAGGCCGTAGTATTCGCCGCTGTTCCAGTTGCCCTGCTTGCTCGGATTGACCTCCCAACCGTTGGACATGGCGAGCGGGAAATCCTCGCCGTAGAGCAGGTCGGCGCGGGCGCCGATGCCGGCCGATCCGTCGGAGGGGAGCGTTTGCTCGGCGATGAGGTAGGCCTGATTCATCATCGGCTCGTTCGCCCTGTCCACGGCGTTATAGGGGCCGTTGAACTTGCTCGCCGGGTTGGCAAAGTTGCCGACGAAGCCGCCATCGAGCCAGCCGTAGACGCCCCGGCGATCGGGCTCGCCGAACAGGTACCAGTCTTGACCGGTGGGGATGACGCTATCGTTCACCTCGTCGTTCAGCACCGGGTCGAACCGTTCAAAGCTACCGACGCTACCTGGCTGGCCGACAAAATCCTGCTCCTGGCCGAGGGCGCCTCTGGAAGCTGCCAGCGTGATCACGCCCGCGAAAATGCCGCACACTGCCCATCCATAGCGTCGCATACTGGTCTCCGTTTCCGCCGTTGTGACAGCCCGACAAACGTCAGGTTCGTCGGATTGATCGGTACGATCAGGCCAGACGCATTCGCCAGCCTGATCAGCATGGGAAGCAACGGACGCAGCCATCGCGGAACCCGAAATCCTTACCGTCAACTGAAAGTCGCGCCGTTTTCGTAACCTGCCCCGCCCGCTTGGAAATGTGGGGGATTTTGGGCAGCCTGACCGGACCGGCTCAAAGCCTCAAACGATTCCGCTGAGGCGGTCGATTCATCTGAATCTCAGGAACATCGCCGGGGGCATGCATGGGGATCTGGCCGATCGGACATGTGGTGTGCCCTGATGAACGACGCTTTGATCGCCTATGCCGGTGGCCCGGTTCGCTGCCCCGTGGACGCCTGCTGATGGTCCTGGCGATCGCGACGATGGCCGCAACGGCGGTGGTGGAAAACGCGACGGCCGACAGGCCCGACGAGATCGAGACCGACCGCGACTCGTTCACGTTTGCGCCGACCACGGCCGGAGCGCAGCGGACGATCCTCGAAGCGTCGTATTCCTTCATCGACAATCGGCTGGGCCCCGAGGCCCACAGCGTGCCGGAGTTGCTGGTGCGGCAAGGCCTTGGCGACAAGGTCGAACTCCGCGTCGGCTTCAACTACGAAGCGGGTGGCCCGGGCACGGTGTCGGGCAACGAGGTCGGCGGTGAGGATGTCATTTCCGAATATGAAAGCAGGGTGCTCTACGGCACGAAGGTCGAGACCTCGGAGCAGGCTGGCTGGATTCCGCAATCGGCCCTCATCGTGCAGGGTTACACGCCCACCTATGGCCCGACGACGCAGTCCACGGTTGTGGCAGGGGAAGCATTCGGCTGGCGGTTTGCCAACGGCTGGGAGTGGAACTCGGCCATGCGATACGGCACGGGCTTTGTCGAGGCCGACGCCTTCAACCAGTGGGCCCCCTCGAGCGTGCTGAAGATTCCGGTTGGTGAGCGCTGGAACGTGCACACCGAATACTTCGGCATCTTTTCCTCGGGCAAGGAACTGCCGCTGAACATCCAGTACATCAGCTTCGGTGGCCACGTGCTGGTGACCAAGGACCTTGAGCTTGGGCTACGCTACGGTTGGGGGCTCAACGAGTCCACGCCGAACTTCTTCACGAATCTCGGCGTGGGCGCCCGCTACTGACCGTCGGCTGGCCGCTTCTCCTGCATGCCGACGACCGTCAGGCAGACCACCTCGTCCGGCTGCAGCGTCATGGTCACACGGCGTTCCCCGGCACGGCGCGGCCCCTCGCGGAGCGGCAACTCGCACTCCAAGGTCGCGGTGTCGGCACCCGGGCCAAGCAGGAGCAGATCGACCTCCTGTGGCAGACCGCTGCTGAAGGGCCAGGAGCTTTCCATCACCACGACATAAAGACTGTCGTCGGGCTGGCGGAATGCCAGCACCGTGCCGGGCGGGCTGACCCGCGCGACCGGGGCGGCCACAGCCAGCATGCCGCGGCGCAGCGAGTGCTGGACCAGTCTGCTCAAGACCTCGCCCTCGAGGTTCAGGTCGTCCGGTTGATGGCGGCGTCGGCTCACATCCGTGGCGCCAGCCGCGAAGAACAGGGCCCCAGGCCCCTTCGCGATGCGATGGAGGGTCAGCATCGGCGCCACCCGACGATGCTTGCTGTCGCACGCGGAGAGCACTTCCGTGGCACCGTCGACTTCATACCACGCCCTGCCGTCGTGCGCGACCCGTTCCGTCAGTGTGGCCGTGTCGAGGCCTGTCAGAAGCGTGTCTTTGGCGGCTCGCTCCACAGAGCGAAATGCGACGCCTTCGCTGAGGCGGCGGATGCCGAAGAGATCCTCCAGGCCCGTGGCGTCGTCGAAGCAGACGAGCGACATGCCCTCCTTGTGGAGGCGGCGAATCGCAGCGACCTGCTCCGGCGTGGCGCCCCGCATCGGGGGCAGCACGAGCATGTCGGCGCGGCCACGGTCGAGCGCGGCGACGTCGGAGATATCGAGGAAGAAGCCGCCCGCGAGACCGGCCAGCCGTGACTGAAGGTAGGCGTAGGCCGGCGCTTCTGCCGCAGCATTATTCACCGCCCCGCGCTGCCATGAGGGGTCGAGATCCGCCGCCGCCCACGAACTGACGAACGCCGGCGACCGCACCGGGGTCAGCGTCTTCACGTCCACCGCTGCCCGCAGGCCGTCGATCATGCCTCGGAGCATCTCCTGGGTCCATTGGCCCATCTGCGGGAAGATGTGCGTGTTGCCGGCGGGGTGCAGGCCGCCGTCTGCGAAGTACCACGGTCCCAGCGTCTGTTCGGCGACCTGATGGGCTTGGAAGTTTCGACTGGGATAGCCCAGACCGTGTGGCGCGCGGCCCTCGGCAGTGCGATTGTCGATCACATAGCCCTGAGCGCCATACATCTCCCACCCACAGCCCGCCTTCGGAAAGGCCATCTCCGTCTGGGCGATGGAAGGGGTATAGCTGGCCAGCTGACGGCCGAAGTCGTGCGGGTAGGTCTCCATCTTAAACACGTCGATCAATCGGAGGCTCTCCGCGACCATTCGCGCATCCCAGCCATAGTACCGGCCACCGTACAGGTTTCCGTAAGAGAAGGTGTTGATGAGCGGCGGTCCGTACGAAGCGTATTCGGAGCCGGCTGCATGCTTGTTCCACACCGTGCGTTGTGCGGCGTCGTTGTCGGTGCGGACACGGCACCAGTGGTCGATCCATTCCTTGAAGTGTGACTGCCGGATGATCCTCTGCCTATCCGCAGGTGTCGCCTTCGGATCGCGCAATGCCGCGTCGTCTGGCTGCGGCTGGTATTCCTTCGACGCGAGAAATGCCAGTAGAGCCTGATCGGAGAACGATTCCGATGTCCAGATCCGCTGCCCGGGAGAAAACGCAAGCTTTGCATCGGGAAGTGTGACGCCGGGTGGAAGACCGGTGATTTTCATGTTGAACGCGGCCAGCATCTCCTGCCGGTCGGCGCTGTGGGCGCCGGACGCCGAGACATAGTGGCCGCCGTCTTTGGTCGTGAGCATCTCCGGGTAAAACTGCCCTTCGATCCAGGGGAGGCCGGACGCTCGGGCCGCCGTGTTACCGGCACGCTGCTTGGCTGGTACGACGCTGAACGCCCGCTTCAGTGTCACACCGTCGGCGTGGAGATCGAGCCAGTACACGCCCGGTTTCATCACGCCAAGCGGAAGCTCGGCGCTGATGAGTTCACGACCGATGCCGCGGAGCGTTTTCGCCAGGTCGCTGGTTGCGGCGGCGAATCGTCCCGTGCCGTCCGCACCCTCGACCGGCCGCCGATAGGCGTCGAGCAGCCGCCACTGGAACACTCCCGGGAGCTGGGTTTTGGGTCCGGCGGCCAGCGACACCGTGAACCGCACCGGATCGCCTTCCAGAAAATAGTGGTTCTCCTTGAACCTCTGGACGAAGTTCTTGGCGTTCGAATTTTTCTCCGAAACGCGGGCGACAAGCCCGGCTGGCAGGGGGCTGGCGAGCAACAGGGCCAGATCGCCAACCCGCAGCGGCATTCCGGCGTAGAGCAGTTGGCCATCCCGGTGGTAGATCGCCTCCACCGGCCCGCTGGCCTCGAGATGATCGTTGTCCATGAAGTATTCCCAGCCCACGACCACGTTGAAGTCTTCGGGCAGGGCCGTGACGAACCGAGTGGAAGACTGCGGTCCGGTGGCGTCGGCTGCCTTCTGGGTATGGAGCGCGACGCCGTAGTGAGGCGGGTCGGCGTAGGAGGTCATCAGTCGCAGCAACTGCGCCGCGCCACCGCCTGGGAGCCCCGGCCGCATGTTGCCGAGAATGCCGTGGAAAATCCTTTGCCTGAGGATCACGCTGCCGTTGGGTCGCTCCAGCCGAACATAGGGTGTGAGCGCGGCGGTGGGCCGTGCCTTGGGGCCTTCAAGCACCGGAAACTGTAAGCCCGCCGTCACGCGATAGACGCGTCCACCTGGCGTATCGGTTCGCAGGTCGTCCATGCCGGTGCCGGAGACCTCGGCGATCTGAAGCTCGTGGTGTGTCGGTACGCTGACGGCCCGCAGATTCTGCGGGATGTCGTATCGCTTCTGGAAGAGTGGCCGGATGGCTTCGCCGCGGTCGGGCGTTTCCAGCCGGATGTCGTCGAAATACAGCGGCGCGACATCCTCCGGAATTCAGGTGGCCGGGAAGCTGGAGAAGGTGATGTTGCCCGGCGCCGATGCCTGAGGGGCTTGGTTCGGATCGGTGAATTTCAGCAGCACTTGATCATCACGACTGAGCTCGATGGCACTGTCATGCACGCTCAGACGGAAGCGGACGGGTGCAGAGACGGGCAGTTTCAGTGCCGGCGTCTGCGGCGAGGCCAGCTTCTGCATGACGGGCGGAGACGCGGTGTTGTCCCAGAAGAAAAGGTCGAGGCGATTGTAGGTGCCCGTCCAGTGGGAGATGCGATAGCCCCGCAGTCCTTGGGGGTCGGTTCGAAACTCGATGACCAGCTGCGGTGCGCGCAGGGCTTTGGGATGCGGCTCGACGGTGAAGGTCAGGTCGAAGTCCTTGACCTGGGTCGCCATCAGCATGTGCCGGTTGCCGTTGTTGATGGCATAGCGGCCCCCGATCGTTTCGCCAGAATCGATCTGCCGATTCTGCACTTCGAGTATGGACGACGGCTGTTCGCCGTCGGCATAGCTGTCGAAGTTTTCCTCATAGACGGGCGTTGCCGGCGTGGGAGGATCACCGAGGCACAGCCCGGTCAGTGAGGCCAGAAATAAGAAGCCGGCCGTAGTCCGCACGATGCTGCTCATGTGTCGAATCCTTCAGGTCGCAAAATAGGGCGAAAGAATGGTGCGCGCGACGCGGATCGCCCGCAGTCGGCCCTCGAGACTCTGGCCGAACGTGTCGTCCTCGACCTCGATGCAGACCGGACCGTCGTAGCCGACCCTCATGACTTCCGCCATGAACCGGCTCCAGTCGATGCCGCCATAGCCTGGAATCCTCGGCTGATGCCAGCGCAGTGGAAAGTCGAACCGGCCGACATTCTGCAGCTTGGCGCGGTCGATCAGAACATCCTTGGCATGCAGGTGGAAGAGTTTGTCCTTGAACTCGGCGAGCGGCAGGATCGGGTCCATGTCCTGCAGGAGCAAGTGGGAAGGGTCGTAGTTCAGACCAAAGGCGGGCGAATCGATGTCGGCGAACGCGCGACGCCAGATGGCGGGCGACGTGAAGAGATTCTTGCCGCCCGGCCATTCGTCCCGCGTGAAGAGCATCGGACAATTCTCGATGCCGATCCGCACGCCGTGGTCCTCGGCAAACGTCACGAGCGGCTTCCACACCTCGAGGAATCGCGGCCAGTTCTCTTCGACCGTCTTCGTCCAATCGCGGCCCACGAAGGTGTTTGCCGACGAGAGGCCGAGTTTCTCCGCCGCGATGATCACGTTGCGAAAATGACCGATCGCCAGGCTCGACACCGCTGGATCGGGGTCGAGCATGTTGGGGTAGTAGCCAAGGCCGCTCAGTTCGATCCCGTGCGAGGCACACTCTCCAAGGATGTCGTCTCCCTTGGCCGGCGTGAGCGCATCGACGTCGATGTGCGTGACACCCGCGAACCGCCGCTCGGCCCTGCCGACCGGCCAGCACATCACCTCGACCGTGGCGAATCCCTCCCGGGAGGCAAACGCCAGCACCTCGGAGAGTGACCACTCGGGAAGGATCGCGGAAACCAGTCCAAGCTTCATGCTGTCGTCCTTTCGTTGACAAACGGGGCTGACTCGCCCCGTCGGCGAGGGCAGTGCCCCGCCGATGTGTCCCCTTCATTCTCGCTCTGGAAGTGGTGCCGTTGAAGGGGGGGGCGGAACTCCTGGCCGCATCGCAGCAATCGCCGTTCGACTGGCGGCCAAATTTGAGTAAAATCCAGAATCGTGTGCGGCGAGCTGAACGACTATTGGGTTTTCATCGTTTCTTTTTCTTTTATGCCCATAGGGGTGGAGGATTCTCATGACAATTTCCAAGAATCGCAGGGGTTTTACCCTCGTCGAATTGCTGGTGGTCATTGCGATCATCGGCACGCTGGTTGGCTTGCTCCTGCCGGCCATTCAGTCGGCTCGTGAAGCGGCTCGTCGCAGCGCCTGCACCAACAACCTGAAGCAACTCGGCCTGGGCCTGCTGAACTTCGAGAGCGCCCGCAAGCGGCTCCCGATGGCGAACAGTGGTCAGGGTACCAGCAGTAGCGCCGGCACCACCGGCGGCTACAGCTGGATCGTCATGATCCTGCCGTTCCTGGAGGAGACAAATCTCTACACGCAGATTTCGAGCAATTCGAACCGCATGAACAGCGGATTCACCAGCGCGATCAACAACACCCAGGCCCAAACCCTGCTGCCGCAGCTGGTCTGCCCGTCGTTTGCTGGCGAGAAGAAGAATGCCACGGCGTACGGTGCAGGCTCCTCGAACGTCACAAGTGCGGCTGTGACAAACTACAAGGCCAACGCGGCCGCGGGCTGGAGTGCGGCTGGGATCACCTACCCTGATGCCGCCCGCGGCGGTGTGCTGACGGGAGAGAAGTATAGCTCTGAGTCGGCTGCTCCCTACACGGGCATCACGCTGGCGCAGATCACCGACGGAACGTCGAAGACGTTCATGGTGATCGAGTCGCGGGAGCCGAGTAAGGCGGCCTGGATCAGCGGCGGTGAGAACTGGCTTACGGCGGCGAATGGGGCTGTAAACGCTGCCACCGGCGGCGGCAGTGCGTCGCTTAACGGCAGCACGCTGGCGATTACGGACAACATGGCCACGCTGGGAACTTGGGTCGGCTACGGGTCGGGCGACACCGGGAAATACGGCACGTCGAGCAACCACCAGGCAGGCATCGTGATGCACGGGTATGCCGACGGCCACGTCGGCCAGGTGACGCTTGATATCGACACCGGGCTGATGCTGAACCTCCACACCCGTGGCGGCTCGGAGCCGACCAGCGACCAGCCGTAGTTTGAATGGCAAGTCTTCTCAGGGCCACTCGTCGATGAGGTTGGCGACCAATGCCGTCCAGCCCGTCTGGTGGCTCGCGCCCAGGCCGGCGGCCGTGTCGCCGTGGAAGTATTCGTAGAAGAGCAGTTCGTCCCGCCACAGAGGGTCGTCCCGGAAGTGGTCTGAGTCGCCCCAGACGGGCCGGTGGCCGGAGGCATCCAGCAGAAAGATACCTGTCGTCCGATTGGCGATGTCGCGGGCCATTTCGCGGAAGGCGATCGGCTTGCCGGCGGAAGCGGGTGTTTCCAGGCAGACATCCGGCCCAAAGGCCGTGCCCAGCTTCCGCAATGCCTCGATGATCAGGAACGTCGTCGGAAACCAGATCGGCCCCCGCCAGTTGGAGTTGCCCCCCTTGAGCTTCGTCGACGACTCCGCCGGCTCATAGCCCACCTGCCGGCCCTCGAACTCGAACGGTTCCCGTTCGTGCTTTTTGGAGAGCGACCGCACGCCATGCGGCGACAGAAACTCGTCCGGGTCGTGCAGCCGGCCCAACAGCCGCGTGAGCTGCGCGAAGTTCATGATCGTGAGTAGGTGCGTGATCGAACCGTCGGCCAGTGGCACACGCTGGATGACCTTCTCCACCATGTCGGCCCGGTTGTTCATGAACCAGTTCAGGTTCGCAGTGAACTCCTTGAAGGGCTCGATCCACTTTGCCTCCAGCCGCTCGACCGCGAACATCGGAATCAGACCCACCAGCGACCGCACACGGAACTTCTGAAACCGACCGTCGGCATGCCGCAGCACGTCGTAGAAGAAGCCATCCTCCTCGTCAAAGAGGGCGTAGTCGCGGCGGCCCATGTGCTTCATCGAATAGGCGATGTGGGCATAGTGCTGCAGGAATTTCGAGGCCATGCTCTCGTAGACGGGATTTTCCTTGGCCAGCTCCAGCGAGATCCGCATCATCGTCAGGGAAAACATTCCCATCCAGCCGGTCGCGTCGGACTGTTCGAGCGAGGCTCCGTCTTCCAGCTGCTCGCTGCGGTCGAAGATGCTGATGTTGTCGAGGCCGAGAAAGCCCCCTTCGAACACATTGTTGCCTTCACGGTCGACCTTGTTCACCCAGCTGGTAAAATTCAGTAGCAGCTTGTGGTAGCACCGTTCCAGCCAGGCCCGATCTTTGCTGCCGTGCAGGCGTTTCTCCATGTTGTAGACCCGCCAGACAGCCCAGGCATGCACGGGGGGATTCAAGTCGCTGAACTCCCACTCGTAGGCGGGCAACTGGCCGCTGGGGTGCTGGAACTGCTCGAAGAGCAGAAACCAGAGCTGGTCCTTCGCGAACTGCGTGTCGATCAGCGCGAACGGGATGCACTGGAAGGCGAGATCCCAGGCCGCGAACCAGGGGTATTCCCAGGCGTCGGGCATGGAGAGCACCCGCAGTGAATTGAGGTGTCGCCAGTGCTGGTTGCGAATTCTCTGTCGCGAGGCCGGCGGCGGCATGGCGGGATTGTCGCCGTCGAGCCACTTCTCGACGTCGAAGATGTAGTTCTGCTTCGACCACAACAGCCCTGCCAGCGCTCGTCGCTGCACGTGCCGCTCGTCGGCCGTGGCAGCGGGCGGCGCTAGCTGTTCGTAAAAACGATCGGCTTCGGCACGCCGCGTGGCCAGCGTGGTGTCGACGAAGGCGGCCAGCGTCGGGCCGCTTGCTGCAGCGGCCGCGGTCGATGGGATCGCTTCCGCTGGCTGTCGGTCGGTGAGCACGAGATGCATGACGGCCGAACCGCCCGGCGGCACCAGCCAGCGGCGCTGGATGCAGACCTTCGTGCCGCTGCCCGCCGGGTTCACGGCGGTCCGCTCCCCGTCGCACAGGAACCGGTGGAAGGCGTCCTTCGTAAACCGCGAACGGCTGACGCTGGTGGCGCCGTAGACGACCGGGCCGTTGGTCTCGTTGTCGGTCGCCAGCACGACGGCGGCATCGGCCGTAGCCAGCAGCCGGCGGGTTCCGAGCTGACAACCCGGAGGCATCC
>Ga0194055_10003735_pt1 | contig 11632 bp, 4 predicted proteins | sample SepL449m_MetaG_FD_155482 | JGI IMG/M metagenome (GOLD analysis project Ga0194055, IMG submission 155482) | Anoxic zone freshwater microbial communities from boreal shield lake in IISD Experimental Lakes Area, Ontario, Canada - Sep2016-L442-9m | ecosystem: Environmental > Aquatic > Freshwater >... | reverse complement strand
GCTTCTGTGCAATTGCCAGCACCCCTTGTCGGTCATCGGGATCCAGGGGCTTGCCGCGTCCAATGTCTCCGAGTTCTGCATCTGGATGCATTACGATCTGGCGGCAGGCCAGGGCCACGAGCACATTGGCGCCTGTAACGGTTTCAGGGATCCAGGCAACAGTCGTGACATTCTTGATTTGCGCGGACGTCAGAAATTTTGCCAGGCCTTGAACGTGGTGAAACTGGCTGGTTCCGGGTTCTACCTGCAAAACGAGAAACGCAGGGCGTCCTTCCTGAACGGCTAGCCCCTGCAGTTTGATCGCTGCACTGGAGACTTTCGCATAGACAATGTCGTCGACAGTTGCCCCGATCGTTACAAACTGACCTATCGGGGTTTTCTTCGCTTCTTCCTGATCTTCCGCACGACAGATCATCGCGACAGCCTGAAGCAACAGAATCGCCATTACAAATCGTATGCGGGGAAACCTGGGGGGCAGGCTTGATCTCATCGTCCCCGATGGTGCATTGGCAAAGGCCATCATGCGTCGATTTCCACGTAAGAAAGTAGATCAATTGAAATATTTGTGCACGGGATGCAGCCGAATGGCTGGAGCCAATCCAGACTTTACCCCGCCAGGAGATTATAGCCGTCTGCCAGGCGATTTGGAGTATTTCGCATCAAATCGCCTCGGTTTTCAGTATCAACGTTGTCGGTGTGAAATCGGTTCATTTGATTTCAGGCACCGGCCACGCCACGCCAATCTGGCAGCAGGTATCGCAGACTTCGAACATGTGGTCACTCATTTTCTGAATTCATGGATTTCGGTGAGTACACTTTCCCAGTCACCGCGAAATCGAATTGCTCGGTCGTCAACATAGGCAATCGCTGGGGGCTTGTGCTCGCAAATCTCATCCACTTCAATCCCGTGCTTTTTCAGCCACGCGTCCACTGCGAGCCGTCCTGCCTCCGAGTGGCACCGTGCAGAGTGAATTACGACGCGATACTGACGTCGTATTCGAGCAACCGCTTCGCGAGTTCCATGAATCGGCGGATCTGGGATCACCTCTGCGCCACACCAGCCTGAGCGATGGGAATGGAGTACTCCGTCGACGTCGAGGCAAATTGTCCGTTGAGCTCGGGTGATGCCAATCTGCTCCAGACGCTCGACGGAAGTACAACGTGTCGTAATAATTCTGTCGATTGCGTCATGCCCGTCGAGCCATTGGTGATCCGCAAATGGCTCATCGTTCCAGACCCGAGTGAAATGCAGACGCGAATGATCGTGGCCCGGCAGACGTAGCCAGTCGCCGTAACGATCCCAGCTTGGTTTGTTCGGAAAAATCTCCGGCACTTGATCCAGGCCGTGGCTTGCGAAGTTCGCCGACGAATCGCGCAGCGAAATCATGGACGCTCAAAGTACTCAGTGGCTCCGAAAATACGACCAGAATGTGAAACCCGCCGATTCCATTGGAATCCATCAGGATCGGGTCGAGTTCCAGATCAGCCAGACGCTGTCGCCAACGCTTGGCAGCAAACAGGTTTCCCTCACGCGTGGCAGTGCTTTCTTCGTCGTGCAGGTCGATATCAATCGCCAGCCAGCGCGAAGTCAGGTCACTACTGGCACTGTGCAGCCCCAATTGTCCGGAGGGTTGGCACCGGCGGTAATGTTTTCGCAGAGAATCCACGTCGAGAAACGACTTTCCGCGTTCGTCGCGAAGCGGAGCGGTAACTGCGAAGGTTGTGTCATCCCCCTTGCGCCGGTGGTAACGCCCCCATGCGTCGGTGCGATTGACCAGATGCGTGAATGTCCACTGCGTCAGTTCGTTGGCGCGTTCAGACCATTCATTTCCGATTCGCTCCTGGTAATCCATGGGATGCATTTCCCGTGACGACGTGAGGAATTCTGGCGAACCACATTGTAGTGACGGGTGACGCTTTCCCCAATCTGACGAACCCGATAGGATTCGCCACTGCCCGGCTGCGGGCGAATGTTCAAAGTCGACTTGGGAGTGCGGAGTATCTGGTCATGTTTGATGAGCGTTTTCCCACCATTCTGCTGTTTGGTGCTCCAGGTGTGGGAAAGGGGACGCAGGGGATGATTCTCGGCCAGATCCCCGGTTTCTACCATTTGTCGTGCGGCGACGTCTTTCGTTCACTCAATATCAACTCACCCGAAGGGCGTGAGATTTACGAATTCAGTTCGCGCGGCCAACTGGTTCCAGACGAATTGACTGTCAAAATCTGGAAGAAATCCCTGCTGGGGCATATTGCAATTTCCCGTTATCGCCCGCCGGACGAACTGCTGGTTCTCGACGGAATTCCGCGAAATCCCCATCAAGTTGAAATGCTCAAAGACACAATCAATGTCCTGCACATCATTTACCTCGTATGTGCCGACATGGATAAGATGATCGACCGAATCAAGCGTCGGGCCATTCGGGATAATCGAGCCGACGATGCCAATGAAGAGGTCATCCGATCTCGATTTGAGGTTTACCAGAAAGAGTCGGAGCCGGTGATCGGCGCTTATCCTGCGGAAAAAATCTCGCAGATTGATGCCATGCGATCACCCGCCGAAGTTCTGGTCGATGTCCTGCAGAAGCTGATCCCCGTCCGCAAGGAGTGGCTCGCCAGCCTGCCAAATCAGCCATTCTAGATCCTCTGGCGACTCGGGAAAGAAAATCGTTCACCACGTTGGCTTTCGGTGTGCTGTCAGAGTCGGTACGATCTTCCCAAGTTACGGAGTACTCCTGAATCACGCGGATCGGCTTTTCGCCAATCCGAGGGTGAGCGGTGTTCTGTTTCTTGATCGGTGGCGTGGTGTCTGCCGATCAGCCAGCCGGTAATGCATTAATGTCACGCTGGATGCCATGGCATCGAGCATCCAATTTTAGAAGCGGTTTTTGACTCTTGGCCTCAGGGAACCCGCGTGGAGCACTCACGCAGTCCTCCCAGCCGATGCGTTGAGTACTTCTAAGCAGCAGTAGGAATCCACTATGAATCCAGAGCCGATTGCCGTGACTGGCATCAGCGCTCTGTTCGCAGGCTCTCCGGACGTGGCTTCATTCTGGCGCAACATCGTCGCCGGGCGCGATTTGATTACAGACGTGCCGCCATCGCACTGGTTGAGTAGCGACTACTACGATCCTGATCCGCATGCTCCAGACAAAGTCTATTGCAACCGCGGTTCATTCCTCGATTCCGTCGGCTTCGACGCCCTCAAGTTTGGACTCCCCCCCAGCAACGTTCCCGCAACCGATACGTCGCAACTCCTCGGGTTGGTTCTGGCTGACAAGCTGTTTCAGGACATCGCGCCTGACGCCCTGAACCGGATCGATCGCGAGCGGATGAGCGTTATTATCGGTGTCACCGGTGCTACAGAACTGACCGCCCACATGTCCGGCCGGATGGCACGACCTCAGTGGGAACAAGGCCTGCGCGACAGCGGTCTGCCCGATGAAGATGTCAAACGGATCGCTGACCGAATTGCTGCTCAATTCGTTCCCTGGCAGGAAAGCACCTTCCCTGGACTGCTCGGAAACGTCGTCGCTGGTCGAATCGCAAACCGCTTCGATCTGGGCGGAACAAATTGCATCGTGGACGCCGCTTGCGCCAGTTCGCTGGGTGCATTGTCGATGGCAATCAACGAGCTTCGGCTCGGTCAATCCGATATGGTGATCACAGGTGGTGTCGATACGCTCAACGATCCCTTGATGTATCTCTGCTTCAGCAAGACTCCGGCACTTTCTCAATCCGGCGACTGCCGTCCATTCTCGGATCAGGCAGACGGCACGTTGATGGGTGAAGGTCTGGCATTGCTGGCTTTGCGACGACTTTCCGACGCGGAGCGTGATGGTGACCATATTTACGCGGTCATCAAATCGCTTGGCTCATCGTCCGATGGCCGTTCGAAAAGCGTCTATGCTCCAAGGTCCGCGGGTCAGGCCAACGCCTTGCGTCGAGCCTACATCGGTGCTGGCTACGATTCCACAACCGTGGAACTGGTCGAAGCTCATGGAACCGCCACAAAAGCGGGTGACCTCGCAGAATTCCAAGGACTTCGAACCGTCTTCGGCGAACAAGCGAATACTCCTGAACCGTGGTGTGCTCTCGGCTCAATCAAGTCACAGATTGGTCATACCAAGGCAGCCGCGGGTGTCGCGGGACTCGCCAAGGCAATCCTGGCGCTTCATCACAAGGTTCTGCCACCGACGATTAAGGTGCAGCGAGCCAACCCACAGTTTGAAATCGAATCCAGCCCCTTCTATTTGAATACCGAGGCGCGTCCGTGGGTCCGTGGTTCGGACCACCCCCGTCGTGCGTCGGTCAGCTCATTTGGATTCGGTGGCAGCAATTTCCACGTTGCCCTCGAAGAATATACAGGCCCTGGTGTTCACCCCGAGAAGACGGTGTACGTCCCCAGCGAACTGATTCTGGTCAGTGCGTCGTCTGCGGCCGAACTTCAGACCCGACTGGCAACAATTGCTCAGGAATGCCAAGGGTCGAAAATCCCCAGCGATGGGCTTTCTCGACTGGCGCAGCGAACGCGTCGTGAATTCCAGTCGACGCAGCCTCATCGAGTCGCCGTCGTTGCGGAAACGCTACCACAACTGGCTCAGCGACTTGGCACGGTCGAGCGTCATCTCGCCACCAATCCTGCGAAGCGTCTCTGGCTGAACGAAGGGATCTACTACGATGCCCAATGCACGCCAGGCAAAATTGCCTGGTTGTTCCCTGGCCAGGGAAGTCAATATGTCGGCATGGGACGCGATCTCGCGCTGACGTTTGATGCCGCACGAGAAGTCTGGGACCATGCTGCGTCGTTGCCAGGCTTTGAAGCCGCGCCGCTGCATAAGTTCGTCTTTCCTGCACCCGCATTGACTGACGAAGTCCGTGCCCAGCAGGCGAGCACGCTGCGGCAGATGGAGATTGCTCAACCTGCTATTGCGGCCTGCAGCCTCGCAGCGACGCGGGTTCTGCAATCATTCGGACTGCAGATGGATGCCGTTGCTGGCCACAGCTTTGGCGAACTGACCGCCCTCTGTGCGGCCGGATCGCTCGGTGAACCTTCGCTGATTCCACTCGCCCGACATCGTGGACGAGTGATGGCTGAAGCGGCCTCTGCCGGAACCGGTATGACGGCTGTTCGCGTATCGGCCGAAGAATTAGCTCCTGTTTTGAAGTCGTATGCTGGCCGAGTTGTCCTGGCGAATCGGAATGGTCCGAACCAGATGGTCGTATCGGGCGAAACGGTTGCGCTATCCGAACTGGAAGCGGAATTTGCCCGCCGTCAATGGGTCTCACAGCGTCTGAATGTCGATGCTGCCTGTCATTCCCCCTGGATGCAATCGGCTGTATCGAGTTTCACTCGCGAACTCAGTGCGGTACCGATGGAGGCACCGCACTGTACCGTTGGCTGGAATGCCACTGGTGGGCTCTGGTCTGGCAAAGCAGACGGGCTCGCTACGGGACAGGCTCAGCAACTGGTGAGCGAAGTCCACTTCTACGAGATGATTCAGGCACTGTACGACGCTGGTGTTCGAACCTTCGTCGAAGTCGGCCCCTCAGCCGTCCTGACAGGTCTTGTCAACGGGACGCTTTCACAACCCGACGTACTGGCAGTCTCGATGGACCGTCAGAATGTACGTGGTGTCACTGCGCTGTGGCAGGCACTGGGGCAACTCGCCGTCCAAGGGGCGACATTGGACTGGGCCAACGCCGAACGAGCCATTCCCATTTCATCAACGGTTGCAGAAGTCGTTGATGAACGGCGGACAATTCAGATCTGCGGTGCCAACCCCGGTAAGCCGTATCCTTCCAATCGAACGACGACTTCCGGCGTGAAATCGCTGGATCGAGTTATTCCTGCTGCAGTACCAATTTCTGCTCCACCGGTTGTGACATCTCCTGAGTACGTCGAACGGCCTGCCGTCCAAACAATTGCGGCAGAGGTGGTCGAAGAACCTGGCGAGCACGTCGGTGGTTTCGACCATGATTTGATTCAGAGAGAACCCTATATCGTCAATATTGAGTCCTTTGATGCTGACTTCGAAGTGGACTTCGATCACGGTATCGACAGACCGGAAAATACACTCATGCAAGATCCGACAAACGATCCCTGGTTGTCTGCGTTTCGTGAGATCCAACTGCAAACCGCTCAGGCACACCAGATGTACCTGCAGGCGATGTCCGAAACTCACCGTGCGTTTCTCCAAGCGTCGGTCGGGCAGGGAGCGATCAGCGGTCAGCGATCGGCGGTCAGCAATGTGACGCCGATGTTTGCGCAACCTGTTGCTCCCACGTCGCGCATTGGTGTCTCGGTGGCACCTGTCGCGCAGCCGATTCATGATGTTGTCGCACAACCGATTGTCGAAGCGCAGATTTCGGCCCCGATCCCGGCCCCCGTGGCACAACCGCCAGCGCCGGTCGTTGTCGCCGCTGTCCAACCTGCGGCATCTGCCAAGCCGGTCGCAGCAGGACTCGATCTGGCTGCCGTCCGGTTGCTCGTTCTAGATGTTGTCGCAGACAAGACCGGTTATTCGACAGAAGTTCTCGATCCCGCGTTGGAAATCGAAGCAGGGTTGGGAATCGATTCGATCAAGCGAGTCGAAATCCTCAGTGCTTTGGTTGAACGACTTCCGCAACTGGAAGGAATGGACCTGACCGACTTCGCGACCTATCGCACGCTGGGCGATGTAATGGCCGCCGTCGAAACTGCCGTACAGGCAAAGAGTGGTGTGGCAGTAAGTCCCTCGCATGCTCCGGCACCTGCTTTCACACCTGCAGTAGCGACTGCCGCTGTTGTCGATATCCAGCAGATCCTGATGAGTGTTGTGGCCGACAAAACTGGCTACCCGCAGGACTTGATCGATCTCGACATGGACATCGAATCGGGCTTGGGTATCGACTCGATCAAGCGAGTCGAAATCCTCAGCTCCCTGATCGATCGTTTCCCCGAACTGGCCGCCGTCGACGCGATGGAATTCAACAGCCAGCGCACACTTCGCGAACTGCTCGCTAAAGTCGATCAGTTCCGACCCAAGTCTTCGGCACCTGCCTCCGCAGCAACTCCAGCGGCCACTGTTCAGTCATCTTCACCGGCCAAGCCTGCAGTAGATCACCGGGCCATGTTGCTCGAGATCGTGGCAGACAAGACTGGTTATCCACAGGATTTGCTTGACCTCGATATGGACATCGAATCGGGTTTGGGAATCGACTCGATCAAGCGTGTCGAAATCCTGAGTTCCCTGATCGATCGTTTCCCTGAGCTTTCCAGCGTTGATGCGATGGAATTCAACAGCCAGCGCACGCTGGGTGAACTGCTCGGTCGCGTCGATGCCTATCTGTCACCAGCGGCGTCAACTCCCGCCGAAGCAGCTTCGGTTTCACCCCCAGATGTCACGTCAAATGGGTCATCAGAGCACCGTTCCAACGGCTCTGACTTAAAAAAAAACGACCTCGCACCGGGCATCACTCTCAAGTGCCGGTCGGTCGAACTGATTGAATCAGCAGTTGCGGGCTTTGCACTCCCCGGATTGGTTCCTGAAGCTGTGGTTGCCATCATCACTGGCAGCCACGCTGATCCTTTCACGCGTGAGACCGCTGGGGAACTGCAAAAACGTCTGTCAGAGCAGGGGATTCAAGCCCGGGCGACAGAAGTCTTGCCACAGAATGTCCACGGTGTCATCCATCTCGGTGGAATGACCGAATGCACCGATGCGACATCCGCTGCGACTCGAACGTGGGAAGTCTGTGAAGCGGCCCAGCAGTTGCGTCGGGCCGTCCCGAATGACCCCATTGTTTTCGTCACCGTTCAAGATACGTCAGGACGTTTTGGGCAGACTCAGTCCTCAATGGGGAAAGCCTTGAATGCTGGCCTGGCGGGGATTGCGAAAACGGCCCTGCGGGAATGGCCAAACGCCTCGATCAAGGCGATCGATCTGCAACGACAGGGACGGACTCCTCAAGCGGCGGCGGCGGCGATCGCTGACGAATTGCTGCTGGGTGGAACAGAACTGGAAGTCGCGCTCCCCGCGGATGGACCGCGTGCGACGCTCTGCTGTCGCGATTGGGAAGTCCCTTCCGGTTCAATGAGTCTCGCGGGCAAGTCAACACGTCCAACATTTGTCGTCTCCGGTGGTGCTCGTGGAGTGACTGCGGCGACATTGATTGCACTCGCACAGCGAATTCAACCGCGCGTCGTCCTGCTGGGCCGGACGCCACTGAACGAAGACCTTTCGCAATTCACAGCGCATGCCAACGAGCCCGCCTTAAAGAAGGCGCTGGTGGCCGATGCCAAGAGTCGAGGTGGTGCGATTGATCTGGCACAGATTCAGTCGCGTGTCCGTCGAATTCTCGCACAGCGTGAAGTCCAGAAGACCATCGACCAGTTGAAGTCCGCCGGATCCGAAGTTCGTTACCTTCCCGTAGACGTTCGTGACGAGAAGCAACTGCAATCCTCGCTGGAAGAAGTCCGTCGCGCGTGGGGACCGATTCGTGGTCTGATCCACGGTGCGGGCGTCCTGGCCGATAAACGCATCGTCGACAAACAGGCGTTCCAGTTTCAGGAAGTCTTCCAGACCAAGGTCGATGGACTGCAGGCGCTGCTCGATGCTACGGCATCGGACCCACTGGAATGGATCGCACTCTTCTCATCAATCACCGCACGGATCGGGAACGCCGGTCAATCGGACTACGCGGCTGCAAACGAAGTTCTGAACAAGATCGGGCATTACGAATCCCAGCGCCGAGCCGGTACCTGCCGCGTACTGTCGATCAACTGGGGTGTCTGGAACGGCGGCATGGTTGACGAGTCCTTGAAGGGGCACTTCGAGAAGCAAGGGGTCTCGCTAATTCCTATCGGAGCGGGTGCCGAGATCTTCGCGGACTTGATGCTGCAACCGCAGACTCCGCCGGTTGAAGTCGTCGTCACTGCCGAAAAGAAGGTCGACGAACGCCTGCTCGCCCCGATTCCCGCCTGCCTTGATCGCATCTCGGTGGAACTCGCCGTGAAACGATTCCCGTTCATGGAGAGTCACAAGGTCAAGAATGAGCCTGTCCTGCCGCTGGTGCTGGTGGTCGAATGGTTCGCTCGAGCCTTGCGACAACGCTATCCGCACCTGACGCTGCTCAGCCTCAACGATCTGAAGGTTTTGCGTGGCGTTTCCCTCGGCGACGAGAAGACAGGGCGACTGCTGCACGTAGACTTCACGAACGTCCACCAGAATGGCACGCTGACTCTGCAACTGGAACTGCGTGGTCCTGATGAAGTTGTCCACTACCGATGCCAGGCGGAACTCGATTCCGGCCCCGCTTTGATGACGAATCCAGCATCGTTCCAACGTGGCAACGGTGCCAGTTGGCCATGGACGATCGAACAAGCCTACGATCAACTGTTCCACGGTCCGGATTTCCACGTCCTGCGGTCACTCGATTCGATCGGTGAAAACAGCGCCAGTGCGACTCTGAACGGTGTTCAATTGAAGGAATGGGAAGGGGGCCCCTGGACCACCGACCCCGCAGCCCTCGATGGTGGCCTGCAAGTCGCACTGCTTTGGGGACTTCACCGGACAGGTCGTCAATCACTCCCATCGGCCATTAAATCGGTCAAGTTCCATCATGCCGATGATCACTCGGCGTGGGTTCACTGTGACGTGATGACAAAGGCTGTGGGCCCGTATCAGCACACGTTCGATATCCACCTGACATCGCCGGACGGTGAGCCGATCGTCGATCTGATTGATGTCGACATGACACTGTTGTTGGCTCCGCTGAAACGCTAACAAGATATCACCCGGAAGATTCGCAGGTCGCAGGGAACATTGCCGATGCCGTTCAGTCCCATAGCAATCGTCGGGCAGGGATGTGTCCTTCCCGGTGCCCTTTCTGTGGACGAGTATTGGGATCTGCTCTACCACGGCCGCACGGCCATCCGGTCGGCCGATCGAGGTTCATGGAGCCTGGATCACCGTCGCATCGTTGCTCAGCCCGGTCAGGACCTCGTGAATCGCGCCGTCACCGATCATGGCGGTTACGTTGGCGGGTTCGCCGAGAAATTTGACCCAACAGGTTTTCAATTTACCGAGCAGGAAGTTCTTGCTCTCGACACCAACGTTCAGTGGCTGCTGGAATCATCGCGGCAAGCGTTGGCGGAATGTGCACGCACGGGAATTGCCGCCAACCGGCAAGCGATGATCGTCGGGAATCTCGGGTACCCAACGGCTCTGCAGAGTCGCCTCTGCGAATCAATCTGGCTCGGAAACAACGGGTTTTCCACGAAAGGATTTCGCGGAGTCGGCCAGGCATTTCATGGCAATTTGGCAGAACTCGCAGGCCGCGGGCTTGGTTTTCAGGGAGTCTCCTATGCGATCGATGCGGCTTGTGCGTCATCGTTGTATGCGATTCACCTCGCCTGTCAGGCCCTGCACGACGACCGCGCCGATCTGATCCTCGCGGGTGGAACCAACAACTCCGACGACCTGTTTCTACATATCGGCTTCTCAACGCTGAAGGCACTCAGTCCGACCGGTTTTAGTCGCCCCTTCAGCCTTCAGGCCGATGGACTGATTCCGGCACATGGTGCAGCAGTTGTTGCACTCAAGCGATTAAACGACGCGATCCGCGACGGCGACAAGATTCTTGGCGTCATCCGTGGAGTCGGTGTTTCCAACGATGGTCGTGCCGGGGGATTCTTGTCGCCCGCTCAGTCGGGACAGGCCCAAGCGATTCGGATGGCATTTGAGAGTGCCGAATTGAATCCGGCCGATGTGCAAGTCGTGGAATGTCATGCGACTGGAACATCCGTTGGCGACGGCGTCGAACTTGCCGCACTGAACGAAGTCTTCGCCGGGGCAGGTCCGCTACGCATTGGTTCACACAAGGGGAATATCGGGCACGCGATCACCGCTGCGGGTGCTGCAGGGTTGCTGAAAGTGCTGGGGATGTTCCGCCACCAGACGTTTGTTCCAACCGTTCCCGGTCAGAATTGGCGGTCTGACTCACGATCGTCAGCAATGCAGATCTGTGATCGTGTTGAACCCTGGAGCACGCAGGGGATTCGACGAGCTGGCTTGAGTGCTTTTGGATTTGGTGGTGCCAACGCCCACATGATCGTCGAAGAGTGGACCGGAAAACCATCGGCCGCTTCTTCGGCATCCCCCAAAATTGATTTTGGAACAACTGAATTCGCGATCGTCGGAGCGAGCACGTTGACGGGGGCGAGTCGTTCATGGAACGAGTTTGTCCAAGTCCAGCGGCAACCGGCAACAGACCACGATCGTACGGTCACCGACTTTCAACTCGCTGTTCGCCACCTCGGATTTCCACCACGTGATCTGTCGATTTCCATGCCCCAGCAGGTCGGCATTCTGGCGGCGGTGCAAGATGCGATCAGTGAGGTCGCCACACTTTCACATCGGACATCTGTCTTTATCGGCACCGATGTTGAACCGGAAATTTCGCGTTATGGCTTACGCTGGCGGTTCCCGGAACTAACCTCTGAAGATCCAGAGCGGATGCTGAAAATCGACGCGGCCTGGTTGCAGGGGCTCAACGCCGTTCTGGTTTCCAAGCTGGAACCCGCGGGTGTGACCGGAACCATGCCGAACATCCCCGCTCACCGAATCAATGTGAAGCACGACTTGCAGGGACC
>Ga0194055_10003733_pt1 | contig 11647 bp, 9 predicted proteins | sample SepL449m_MetaG_FD_155482 | JGI IMG/M metagenome (GOLD analysis project Ga0194055, IMG submission 155482) | Anoxic zone freshwater microbial communities from boreal shield lake in IISD Experimental Lakes Area, Ontario, Canada - Sep2016-L442-9m | ecosystem: Environmental > Aquatic > Freshwater >... | reverse complement strand
CCGAGCCTTGGCCGCGATGGGGCAATGGGATGCCGCACTGGGGGGAATGTCACTCATCAAGAAGCCCTCACTCTGCAATCCTGGCGAACTGCTCGACCTGGGTCGTCAGGCGATGCAGGCGGGACAATGGCAACTGGCCGAGGTTTCCCTTCAATCGGCTGCTGCCCGGAAAAGCGGGGCTCAGTCGGGAGCATTCGAATTGCTGGTCCAGTTACAACTACGTTTCCAGCGGCCAGCGGAAGCCCTGGAACTCTGTCGTGAATGGCAACGTCGAGTTCCCGACGCCGCCACGCCATGGGCTATCACAGGCGACATGGCAATGGCCTCGGTCGACTTTGGAGCCAGCATCGCCGATTACCGCGAGGCATTACGTCTTCATCCACCACAAGATCTGGAGAACCAGATTCGCTCGTCATTAGCGCAGGTCCTGGTACTCTCCGGTGATGTCCCGGGGGGGCGTCGGGAGTTCGATCTGCTGATGCAGTCGAAACCATTGGCTGGCAAAATCCAACTGGCCTATGTCCAACTCTTGAGGCTGCAAGGCCGTTTCGATGAGGGACTCGCAGAAATCGAACAATACCTCGCAAAATCTGGCAGCAATTCCGAATCACTCAGGCTACGGGGGATCCTGCTGCTTGATGTCGGCAAACCTGACCTGGCCGTCGCCGATCTGAAGCAGTCTATCGCACTCAATCCCTACGACATCGGAGCCCAGCATAAGCTGGCGCAAGCCTATCTGCAGACCGGCGCCCCGGAATCAGCCAAGCCTCATTTAGAGCGTGCTCAAAAAATGACAGATGCAACCTATCGGATCTCTGAAGTTCAGCAGCGAGTCCGCACTGAACCCGGCAATGCTGCAGCTCTTCGAGAATTGAAAGAACTCAACGCTATTCTGGGGCGATGAGGTGTCTTCACACTTCACCACCTCGCTTCACGCGGTGTCGACCACGTTGGGCCTCAGGAAACACCTTGTTATGCGACTGATTCCCGGCCCGAAGGGGCCTGAAGGGGCCGGGCTGGGTGAACGGATGGCCCCTTGGGCCGGAAACTGGAAGAGACCTCGCCTATTTTTCTGTCGACAGAAATGGCGGGATGAATACTCTGTCCAGCCGCGTCGAGCCGAGCCACTACCTACCCCAAACGACTATTGTCCCGACCCATCTCCATTCCGGATCAGTTCAGGATGCTTCGCTCGCACATGGGTTGCTTTGGGGACCGCATGGTTCTGGATGTACGGCAGAAATGGATTTCTGCGAGCGAAGTCCTGGTGATAATCTTCGGCGGGATAGAACTCGGTGAGCGTTTCAAGCTTTGTCACGATCCGTCGTTTGTGAACACGTTTTGCATCCAGATCGGCGATCTTGGCTTCGGCCTGCTTTTTCTGATCGTCATCGGCGAAGAAGATCGCAGATCGGTATTGCCGACCGACATCGTCTTTTCCCTGGCGATTCAATTGAGTCGGGTCGTGTGAGTCGAAAAAGACATCGAGCAAATCGTCGAATGTGACTTTTTCGGGATCATACGTGATCCGGATCGCTTCCGCATGGCCGGTCGTGCCGCGGTGAACCATGTTGTAATTGGCCGAAGCTTTCGTCCCGCCACAGTAGCCACTCTCGACATTGATGACACCAGCCACGTGTTCAAATGCAAATTCTGTACACCAGAAACATCCGCCAGCAAACACCGCAACTTCGGTGTTTTTTCCTGCTGGAACCGCTGGACGCGCCACGCCAGGCAATGGAACCTCAGCCGCGGGACGAGGTGTTGCCCGCGGCGGTACCTTGTCAGCCGCATTGATGGGGAACGGAATGGCCAGGCCAATCACAAGACTCATCGTGGCCAGAAAGAATGCTCGCATCGTGATTCAGCCAATCGATTTGGATTGAAATAACAGCACAGCAGTCGTCGGCGAATTTAACACTGTTCCCAACTATTGTCAAATTCTGAGGATCGCAGGCGATCGCAGGCCACGGTTCCGTAGGCGGTTTATGTTGTCGTGAAAAAGTAGGGTGGGACCAGCGGCGCTTCGCCGCGCCGGTCCACCACGGTCAGATCTGCAAACCCATCGACACTGGCAAAGATGGTGGGCCGGCGTTCGAAGCGCCGCTTGTCTCCACCCTACGGTTATCGACTTTGGCCCCATGAATCCGGGATTGGCAGAGCGTTAAAACCGCGTCGGACTTGAGAACGCCTTGGCGACACGGGTACAGTGGACAGTTGTAAAGTATCCCACCCGGGACCGATTCGGTCGGGACCGTGACCTGCCTCTTTGATTTCCGTTGCTGGAGACTGACGAAATGCTCCGTTGGACGACTTGCCTGACTTTGGTTTTCTCGCTCTGCTCGGCCCCAATCTTTGCGGCTGATGTGGAATTCCCGGATGCCAACCTGGATACCGTGATCCGGGAAATCCTGAAGCAAAAGCAGATTGATAAGACCGACAAGGCCAAGAAGATCACCGACGAAGACGTTGCCACCATCTATTTTCTCAAGGCTCCCAATCGCGGGATCGAAAATCTGGCAGGTCTGGAAAAATGTCGGAATCTGGCGGAAGTTCGCCTGACGGGCAACAAGATTAAGGACGTCAAACCGCTCGAAGAGTGCGTCAACATTCAGTCGCTGGATCTGGCCAAGAACCAGATTGCCGATGTCACGCCGCTCGGAAAGCTGGCAAAGCTGCAGTACCTGCAACTGGATGACAACCAGATTCAGAAGATTGACGGATTGGCGAGTTTGAAGGCGCTCCAGGCACTGTATCTCAGCCGCAACCAGATCGAATCCGTCGCCCCACTGGCAGAACTTCCCAAGGTCTACGCGATTTATCTCGAAAAGAACAAGCTGACTGATATCTCGCCGTTGAAGTCATTGAAGTGGCTGGAACGGCTTGATCTGAAGGAAAATCAGTTGAAGGACGTTTCGGCACTCAAAGACATGACCGAACTTCGGTATACGTTCCTGGAACGGAACCAGATTGCCGACTTCGCGCCCTTGGTTGAAATGGCGAAAAAAGATGCCAGTGCTGAGAAGCGATTCGCCCCCTACTGGAATCTTTACGTCGCTGGTAATCCTGTCACCGATGCCTCGAAGGCTCAACTCGCCGAACTTGCGAAAATCGGGGTTCGCGTTAAGGCTGAATAGTGATCAGTGAGATTTCGGCATACAGGACCGGTCGCCACATGGAAATTGTCTTTTCCAATCCTGGAGCGGCCGGGTTGGATCGATTAGTGCCGAGGTTTTAGCTGAGATCGAGATTCCGGGGCTTCGCGAAGTCGCTTCTGTCCCGGTCGCCGGTCATTGAAGTCCTGTTGCAGAATTGCAACATCACTTCGAATTTGTGCGACAAAAAAATAGGTTGACGCCGTTTGACTCGTCCCGGTTCGTGGCATAGGTTTGCTGAGAAGTCACTTGATGGTGATTGTGTCGGAAGCATGTTCCGCCAGTTGAGCAATCAGAAGGGCCAAGCCATGCAGCGGTTTGCGAAATTTGTTCGTGACGAATCCGCGACAACAGCCGTCGAATATTCGATTATGCTTGGATTCATCATGCTCGTGCTGATCGGTGCCGTGGCAATATTTGGCGTCGGTCAGGGTGGCAAGTGGAACGGGATCTGGGGACAGATGAATGCACACGGGATGTGACAGGTGCCGCCGGGCGATAGCCAACGGTTAAAACGGGACGCTAGCGCGCTCCAGCTGATGATCAAACCTGAAAAAGCCGTGACGCGGTAATTGTTCGCAAATCTGCAACGCGTTCTTCCATGGAGGGAGTGATGCCAGTCTGTTGGGTTGGAATCGGTGCCAACATTGGCGAGCCTCGTGCCGCCTTCGAACTCGCGTGGCGACTCCTCGCGGAAGACCCTCGCATCAAACTTCTCCAACGCAGCGGCCTCTATTCTACAAGTCCGGTCGGTCAACACGCTGGTGGCACCTTTACCAATGGTGTCTTTTCAGTGCAGACGGACCTGCTTCCACTCGCCCTGCTGGACATTCTCCAGGGGATTGAATCCGAGATCGGTCGAACTCGCACCGTTCGCTGGGGGCCACGAACGATCGATCTCGACTTGTTGTATGTCGATCAGCAAATCGTGAATGAGCCGCGTCTGACCCTTCCGCACCCGGCGGCCTGGTACCGAAAATTTGTGGTCGAACCGCTCGTAGAAATCGCCTCTGAACTTCAGCATCCCGTTCTGCATGAATCCGTCCGACAGTTACGAGATCGCCTGAACCATCGTCCGTTAATGATTGCACACCTGGGACCGCTTCCCGATGGAACGACATCGGCGGAATTTCGCCAACGTTTTCCAGTCGTTCACGTTTTCGATGGAACGAAGGAGCCCACCATTCCCGCAGTCTACGTACGACTTCAAACGGACAGTATGGTGGGGGCAACCAAAAAAGGCGTTCCTGTCGCGGATCTCACACAAACTCCGGGAGAACCGCTTCAGCGCCTGACAGACTTTCTCGTTTCTGTACTCGACACGCCAAACCGGATTGAAAGCTGGTGATCACAGACCTTGCTGCTTACGCCGTAGTCGGCTGAACAGATTTCGGAACGGTCGGCCAGACGTTGCGTCCTCCGACGGATGAGGCTGTTCGACGCCGTCCTGGCGAGAGGCCGTATGCGATTTCGATTCGAAGCCAATTTCCATGCTGATCATGGCGTCAGGCTTTTCGATTTCCAGGAATCCCTGCAGTCGTTCCAGAGCCGATGTCCCATCGGTTTGAGGTGGAATTTCTGAATGAATTTCCTTTGCGATCGCGCAGACGGCAACACCGAGTTCCGCTTCAATCGAATCCCAATCATCCTGCTCCGATGTGTCTTGTCGTTTGGCGTCTGCCACAGGAACAGTCGCTTCGACTTCGAAGTTCAGAGCCGTCGTATCCCAGGCAGAATTTTCCACAACCTTCGGAAGTCGGTCCTCCAACCGCGAACAGACTGCATCAAAGTTTTCGACCAGTGCGTCTTCGCTGACCGAATTCACGCATTCTGCAGCGTCGCACGAGATTTCAATTTCGGTCGATGGCTCGGTTGATGCCGTCGAAAGCGTACTTTCGATCGATTCCTCAGGACCGGAGACTACGGGTGAAACATTCGCTTGTGGGATCGGGAACCCACCGTCGATCGCAGCATATCGGTCGCAAACCATCTCTTCGACGACTTCGTTCGAGCGTACTGGTACGACGATCTCAACGGTCTTCGGCACCTGAACGACCAATGGAAAAAGAGGCCGTGGAGGTCGAGTGTTTACGACAGGCGGTTCGAAATCGACTGTATCGTCCATCTCATCTGCGTCAAATTCGTCGCCGTTTGCGAAGCTTTCTTCGTCCTCGTCGGCTGACATCTCTTCCACATCATCCATCGGGTCAAAACTGGTGTATTCGACGGGCTTGCTCATTGGCAGGTCCGCGCCAAACTCAAAAGTCTGTACGTCCCCGACAAGACCTTGTTCAAGACGCGGAGCAATCTCGCGTGTCGACTCTTCAATGCGACGTTGACTTGCGGGGTCCGGTTCAAATGCCGTGTCGGAATCTGCAGAGTCCCCGATCAGACTCTCATTCCAATGCAGAGGGAGTTGTCGCAGATCCTGGAGTGCTTCACGGATCGTTGACGCGGGAACCGGCTTCTGTTCGGCAACGTAGGCCAACAGGAGCGCGTGATCACAGAGTTGGTTGATGCACCGTGGAACCCCTTCACTGGCACGTACAACCATTTCGATGGCTTCTGGTGAGAAGATCTCCCCAGTCCTGCCGCCGGCCCACGTCAGGCGATAATCGATATAGTCCTGTGACGTCGTACGATCAAAGGATTCCAGGCAGACATGCGCCCGAATCCGTTGGTTCAACGCTTCCAGCCCGGGCCTCGCGAGCGTTTCCTCCAACGAAGGTTGACCGACAAGGACCAGCCGAACGAGTGGTCGGCCATGCTCGGACAAATCTGAAAGCATCCGCAATTCTTCGAGCAGATCTTCGCTCAACATATGCGATTCATCGCAGAGCAGAACGAGTGCTTCATGACGGGGGCTCAGCGCACGAATCGCTGGAATCAATTCCAACCGCAATTCCTGCTCATCCTGCCGATGGTAGGAATGATTCAAGTCGGCAAGGATCGTCTGCAATAGGGCGCGTCGTGTCAGGAAACTGGCATGGCGCAGAAATACTGTTTCAAAACGATCCGCCAATTCGACTCTCAGTCGCTCGCAGAGGAGTGTTTTGCCGGTTCCTGCAGGAGCGGAAACAACGGCAACCCCCTGGCCCTGTTCGACACAGACGACCAGTTCATCCAGTGCGGCCTGAATGGGCCCCGAGGCGAGGAAGCACTTAGGATCGGGAGTGGCTGCGAATGGGCGACGCTTTAACAAAAACTGCGATTCGTACATGAAATCTGCTTCCTGCGAGATCAAACGGTTCCCGGTCCAACCGGGGAATCGAGCACCCCTCACATCGATCCCATACCACCCGCGACTTGAACACAATCGCTACCTCCGACACCACCGGTACGACCCGAATCTTTTACTTCGGGATTTCGCGAGAATTGCGTTCGGAATTGAGGTTCCTGATACCGGTGATTCAGCCTGATTTCCACTCACACTCAGGAATGTTGCTGGGGCGCAAACTCGCACAACAAGGTTGACTTTGCAGGTTGTAACGATTGTAGGAGGCTGCGTGTTGGCGTGACGATGGGACGTTCAGCAGCTGGTCGTTTGCCCACGGCTTGAACCGGACGCTGGCGCGTACCGGCTGAACGATTGAACAAAAAAGACTTCATGGCTCTGTAGGATGCAAAATTTGAAATCAACGATTACCGACACGATCCCGCCTCATCAATCGCATCAGCATGCTCGTCTTGGTAATCTGACAGGTGTCGGTAGCACTGAAAATCACACTCACCCTGATGTAAGGACTGCAACGATGATGAGTTTGAAGGGAATTCGCCTGGCGCTGGTGGCAATGGTCACCGCGATGGGATCGGCCGGGATTGCTTTCGCGGAAGACCAGTGGATCAAGTTTGAAGGGGGCGAAGGCCCAGGAAAAGGGAAGCATGTCGTCCTGGTGAGCGGCGATGAAGAATATCGCTCCGAAGAAGCACTGCCTCAACTTGCCAAGATCCTCTCCAAACATCACGGATTCACAACGACGGTGCTGTTTGCGATTGATCCCGCTTCTGGTGTGATCGATCCTAAGAAAGGCGACAATATTCCGGGGCTCGAAGCACTGGGTACCGCCGACCTGATGATCATTGCCACGCGATTTCGGCATTTGCCGGACGCGCAAATGAAACATATCGCTGACTATGTCGAAGCTGGGAAGCCAGTCATCGGCTTGCGTACCGCCACTCACGCGTTCAACGGTGGTGGAACATATGCCCGTTACAGCAATGGATCGAACGCTCCCGGCTGGGCAGGCGGCTTCGGCAAGCAGGTTCTTGGGGAACAATGGGTTAACCATCATGGACACCACGGCAAAGAGGGAACCCGAGGCATCGTCGTCGCCGGACAGGAAAAGAACCCAATCCTGCGCGGGATTGAGCCCGGCAGCGTATTTGGTCCGACCGACGTCTACACAGTCGTGATCCCTGATCTGGCCAAGTCGAGTACTCCGCTGCTGCTCGGCGAAGTCACAGAAACACTTGAACCGACGTCAAAGGGTGTGACGGGTAAAAAGAACGATCCGATGATGCCCGTGGCCTGGATCAAGTCGTTTAAGAGCCCCTCGGGGAAAGAAGCACGCGTCTTCTGCACGACGATGGGTGCCGCCACAGATCTCGAAGCCGAAGGAACACGTCGTCTGGTGATCAACGCCACGTACTGGGCTGTGGGCCTGGATGAAAAAATCCCCGCGAAGTCGAACGTTGAAATCGTTGGCGAATTCAAACCGACTCGATTTGGTTTCGACGGATTTGTCAAAGGGAAAAAGCCTGCTGATTACATCCGGTAGTCGCAGGCATGGTTCCACTGACTGCGATTCGCGAATATTGAAGAAGCCCGGATGACTCGGGCGTCCGCAGTTCGCTCAGGTTCCTCCTGCAGATCTTGCAGGAGGAATCGGAGTGCATCGTCCCGGTGCTGTCGGGACGAAATTGATCGGATTAACAAGGACGTGAAACGTGCGACAGATTGGCTCGATCACTGAAACGCCTCTCGCTGCCAGGTTTGGGGCTTATCTGGCAACGCAGGGAATTTCCTGCTCGATTGATGAAACCCCATCTGGCAATGTGATCTGGGTTCGCGAAGAGGATCAGGTCGCACAGGCGAAGGAAGAGTTGGCTCGCTTCCGATTGGAACCAGATCACGAGCGATACCAGTTGGTGGAACAACGGGCAAAGATCGTTTCAAGCGAGCAACAAAAGAAGGCGGAAGCGATCCGCAGTCAGACGATTGATCTGAAGGCCCGCTGGGTACGCCCGACGCTCGATCAGTGTCCTGCAGCGTTTGGCATGATGGCCCTGATGGTGTTTGTTGCCATCATGATGGAAAGCGATCCGAATCGGCGTGCGATGTTTGTCGCTCGCATGCTGTTTTCGATGAGTGCAATCTGGTCGGGCGAAGTGTGGCGACTGGTCACCCCGATCTTCGTGCACGGTGACCATCTTCATCTGCTGTTCAACATGATGGTGATGTACACTTTCGGACTGAAAGTGGAATCACGACTGGGCACGCCGCGATTCTGTGGCTTGGTCCTGTTTGTGACTCTCGCATCGAACTTCGCCCAGTACTACTTTGCGGGCAGTAATTTTGTCGGGATGTCCGGAGTGAATTATGGTCTGTTCGGCTATGCGTGGATTCGTAGTCGGATGGACTCCAATTCTGGTATGGACGTTCCCCACGAAACCGTCGTGATGATGCTCGGGTGGGCGATCATTTGTGTGTTGATTGTTCCCGGCGTCGCCAACTGGGCTCATGGTGGCGGATTGGCTGCGGGAGCTGCTCTGGCCGCGGCAACTTCGATGATTAATCGCAATCGGCGCTGAAGTCTGGGCGACGCATGTTCGATTCAGGTCGCTCAGTCACACCGGCTGAAGTCACTGAAGTTGTCGACCATAATGCGACGTTGCCAAACGACCTCGCGTGATGCCGTTTGGCCTCGTGCGGATTTCTCGTTCTAAGCTGGCGAACTCCCGATCCATGGGACGTTTCTCGCCAAGTGCTGGAAACCTTACGAACTTGCAATGTTACGGCCGGCAATATTACGAACTCGCAAGCTTTCGGGTGCGAATCAATGGTGACTGATCGTTCCGATCGGACAAATCGTCACGCGTGCCACGAGGAAAATTCACTTGGCGGATTCGTCTCCTGATGGCGAATGTTTGGCCTGCTCCGTGCAGTAGGTTTCAGCGTTGTCATCCTGTTGTCGGAGTAATTCAGGCGATGAATCAGTTGTCTACCCTGCTGGAACCAGTTGAGCAGAGCGAATCGGGATTGAACCAATCCTCTCGTTCACCCGCTGCACCTCCCATGGTTTTGCCCCCACCCGATTGGTTGGATCGAGGCCAGATCCCGTGTCTGGATGGTCTGCGGGCGATCGCTGTGAGCCTCGTTCTTTTCGTTCATGCGATGCAATCACCGGGGTTTCCGGAATCACCTGTCATCCGTCACCTGGCGGACCATGGACACATCGGCGTTGACATCTTTTTTGTGATCAGTGGATTTCTGATCACAACGCTGCTCGCCCGAGAACTGGAACGAACCGGAACAGTGAATCTGAAGCGATTTTACGTTCGCCGTTTCCTGCGAATCATCCCCGCGTATCTCGTGCTTCTGCTTGTTGTCGCAGCTTGCCAGATGGCAGGAAAATTCGATTTGAAAACGCGTGACTGGGTTGCGGCCCTGACGTACACGACGAATTTTCTCTACCACCCTTCCTGGGAACTTGGCCATACGTGGTCATTGTCGGTGGAAGAGCATTTTTACTTCTTGTGGCCATTCGCCTTGTTCGTCGCCGGTCTCGCTGGCGGCTGGCGAATGGCACTCAGTTGCATCGTCGGTTGCTGGGGAATTCGCTGTTTCATCGTGCTGGGTCTTCCGATCCTCGCAAACCGCGAAACAGCGTCGTACTACTCCGCTTTAGCAGAGAATTGCACGTTCACGCGTCTGGACACCATCTCGATGGGATGCCTGCTCGCTCTTGCTTCCCGCTCCGATTACTGGCGTGGGTGGCTCGATCGCCTGACGCGTCCTGCGATGATGTTCGGATACTTCGCCACCATCTGCGCGGCGCTGGAATTGGGAGCGATCTCGAAATTTCACCACTGCGTCTACTACAGTTTGTCGGCTGCATGTATCGCCATGCTGATGTGGGGACTCATCCGTTCTGAAGGCCTGGCCCGCAGAATCCTGAGTAACCGAGTACTGATGACGATGGGGATCGGATCCTACAGCATCTACCTGTGGCAGCAACTGTTGATTCATCCCAAGCAGGCAGGCTGGATTCACGCGTTCCCGCAAAATATTGCACTATCGCTAGTCGCTGCCTGTCTGTCGTTCTGGATCATTGAACGCCCCTGTAACCGCTTGAAAGACCGAGTTGCCAACTGATGGACTGGCAATATTCTGATGAGGGAATTCCAACGGTTTCCAACCTAATCGCCAATCGCTGTCCAATGAGTTGCCAAGTTCACGTCACTTTCAGGTCCAGAACCGGGACTTTTCCGGTCATGTCTGAAGTTCAACGTCTGACGGAAGTACCTGTCATGACGGACATCTCGAATCGCCGATCAGAATGTTTACGTTTTCGTAATGTTTAGGTTGAAAGTTCCGTCACCACGTCAATCGGCATGTAAGAGTTGGGGACAGCATGCTCCTGACTGCCTCCAACCACCTTCTCCTACAGACTTGGCGATAATGTTGCTCGACTTTTCCAAACGAGCGTTGTTCTCACGAGCCCTCGACCTGACCGGTTGTGGCCGTGCGCTCCGTGCCAGTCGAGCCTGGGAAGGTGTGTTGATCCTGAACTACCATCGGATCGGCGAACCCCACCGCTCGCTGCTGGATCGGAACCTTTGGAGTGCTTCGCAGGATACCTTTGATTATCAGGTCTCCCTCGCCGCGAAGAACTTTGACATCATCGGACTGGATGACCTTGAGCAAGCTCTGAAGGAACCCCGTGGCCGTTACGTGATGTTTACGTTCGACGATGGATATCGAGACAACTATACCCAGGCGTACCCAGTCCTGAAGGGACATGGAGTCCCCTGCACATTCTTTTTGACGACGGGGTTCATCGACGCCGCTCAGGTTCCATGGTGGGATGAGATTGCCTGGATGGTTCGCACCAGCCCTCTGTCGGCCCTGGATGTCAACCGCTGGACTTCGACTCCTGTTCCATTTGAAGAGCCGCATCGTGAAACGGCGATTCGTCGTTTGCTGAACGTGTATAAGGGCTTGCCGACGGAAACCACAGCCGATTACATGGAATTCCTTTCGCAGGCGCTGAAGAGTGGTCGCTGTCCGAGAGCAATCTCCAACGAGTTGTGGATGACCTGGGATATGATCCGCGAAATGCGACAGGGGGGGATGACGTTCGGTGGCCACACCGTGACCCATCCGATCCTGGCCAATCAATCTGCGGCCGAGCAGGATTGGCAAATCTCCGAGTGTAAGCGGCGACTGGTCGAAGAAATCGGCGAACCAATCTACGCGTTCAGCTTAGCTG
>Ga0194055_10003729_pt1 | contig 11651 bp, 8 predicted proteins | sample SepL449m_MetaG_FD_155482 | JGI IMG/M metagenome (GOLD analysis project Ga0194055, IMG submission 155482) | Anoxic zone freshwater microbial communities from boreal shield lake in IISD Experimental Lakes Area, Ontario, Canada - Sep2016-L442-9m | ecosystem: Environmental > Aquatic > Freshwater >... | reverse complement strand
GCCGGTCAACACATCTTTGATCTTGTTGAACAACTTGTTCGGTTCGACTACGGGTGCCAGTTTGGGAGCCACGGATTCTTCACCACGCAACATGGCGATTTCTTGCATCAGTTCTTTTTGACGCCCCTGCAGGTTGATTGGCGTTTCTACTTCGATATGAACCACGATGTCGCCGCGGCCACGACCATGAAGCGGTGGCACACCAAGGCCAGCAATGCGAACCATTTGGCCTGATTGTGTTCCCGGTTGCAAACTCACTTCCCGCAAACCATCAAGGGTTTCGAGTTCAACAGTGGTGCCAAGGGCAGCTGAGGTCATGGGCACGGTTAAGCGTGCATGCAGATCGCTTCCCTGACGTTCAAAAATCTCATGACGGGCTACCACAATTTCAACGTACAGATCGCCATTAGGTCCACCGCCTGGACCAGCTTCAGCTTGCTGACTCATTTGAATGCGTGTTCCGGTATCAACCCCGGCCACAATGCGGACCTTGACAGTGCGACGAGCAAGAACGCGCCCTTCGCCAGAGCACTCAGGACATGGCGAAGGCAAGGTTTGTCCATAGCCCTGACAAGCAGAACACTGTCGAGCAGTCATCACCTGACCCAACAAGGAACGCTGCATGACCTGAACAGATCCTCGGCCCTTGCAGATATCGCACACAGCCGGTGCGGTTCCAGGCGCGCAGCAACTTCCTTCACAGGTGGGACAACGAGATGCGGTCTCCAGCTGAAGGTCGCGCTCACTTCCAAAGACAGCTTCCTGCAGTGAAATCTCCACCCGAACCAAAGCATCTTGTCCTCTGCGCATCCGAGTGCGCGGACCGCGTTGCTGACCGCCGAAAAACGCATCCATGATGTCGGTGAAATCAAAACCAAAACCTGCACCCTGATTCGGCCCACCACCGCCGCGTGGTGCACGCGGGTCCGCGCCCATATCAAACATTTGACGCTTATCTGGATCCGAGAGGACCTCATACGCGGCTGCTACTTCTTTGAAGCGCTCTTGGGTATTGGGGTCATCATTAACGTCTGGGTGAAGCTCACGAGCAAGACGACGATAGGCGCGCTTGATCTCATCTGCCGATGCATCACGAGCTACACCGAGTACGGCGTAATAGTCATTAGCCATTACTGCGGGGTCATCATTCGTCCGAGGTAACGCGCCACAGCGCGAACCGATGCCATGTTGGCCGCATAGTCCATCCGAGTCGGTCCGACCACGGCCAAGTTTCCAATCGTTTGACCTTCGCCACCGTAACCGGATGAAACGATGGACGCCGTAGCCAATTGTTCAACATCGTTTTCTGAACCAATGCGAACAGTGGGCTCATCACTTGCATCAACTTCACCAAGAAGGCGCAACAAGACCACGTGTTCTTCCAAGGCTTCCAAGACCGGTTGAACAGTCATCGGAAAATCACTGGGAACGCGGGTCAGGTTTGCCGCACCAGAGATCACGACTCGCCCTTCGCGTTGCTCGGCCACTGTTTCCATCAATGACGCCACGATGGACAGCACCGCAGGTCGATCACTGGGACCAAATTCCTTGGCCACATCCACAATTGCATCGGGAACATCAACCATGCGCAGACCTTGAACCGCATTGTTGATCGCACGGCGCACACTTGCGAGGGTGTCTTCCGAGATTGGCACAATCAGCTCGACGGTTCGCTGCTCAATGCGACCTGTACTGGCGATAACCACGACCATGACTCGGGTAGGAAGTAAGGCAACGAGCTCAACGTGACGAACAGATGAGCGTGGCAGCGATGGGTACTGCACAATCGCTACCTGTTTGGTCAATTGAGCCAGCAGGCGCACGCTGCGATCGACGACCTCATCAAGATCAAAGGCACCATCAAGAAAATTTTGAATCGCACGACGTTCGGGAGTCGAAAGGGCTCTGACTTCGGTAAGGCGATCAACGAAGAGCCGATATCCCTTGTCAGTGGGAATCCTTCCGGCCGAGGTGTGAGGTTGAGCGATGAAGCCTTCATCTTCAAGGGCGGCCATGTCATTGCGCACTGTTGCTGAGGAAACATTGAGGTGGTGGCGATCAACCAACGCCCGCGAACCTACTGGTTCATGAGTGGCCACGTAGTCCTCAACAATGGCGCGAAGGACAGCAAGTCGACGGTCTTGATTCATTGCCTCACCTCCGAGATTGCTCACCCTGACATTGCCTGGTTTGGCACTTAGCCGCTTTAAGTGCCAAGTCTAAGCGCTAGAGCGTGACTGAGCCCGATCACGGGCTACAGGCTCAAGAGCTCTACAGCCAACCGATCGGCCAATAAGCGCCCACGCAAGGTAAGAACCGCCCGACCATGCTCAAAATCAGCCGGTTCCAAGAGCCCCTCAACGACCGCGTCACTTCCACGAGCTAGACCTGCCGGCGTGAGTTCAGAAACACTCAGACCCTGACGAAGCCGTAGACCAAGCAAAATCTGCTCGTCGTAGATTTGATCTGAGGTCAAAATCTCTCGGGCCGCTGCCGGCGATTGACCTTGCTCGAGAGCTTGCGCATAGGCAACGGGATGTTTGACGTTCCACCACCGCACCCCTGCCACGTGCGAATGCGCACCTGGCCCAATCCCCCACCAATCCTGACTTTTCCAATACGCCAAGTTATGGGCACAGGCACCACCGGGCTTTTCCCAGTTTGAGACTTCATACCATTGCATGCCGTTTGCACTCAGTATCTCTTCGGCCATCAGGTAGCGAGTAGCTAAAGCGTCATCATCTGCCACCTGGACTTCACCGCGCCCAACCTGCGCCCCCAGCTTTGTGCCATCTTCAACAATCAAGGCATAGGCACTGATGTGATCGGGTTCCAATGCAACAGCAGCCTCTAGTGATTCCTGCCACTGCTGATCGCTCTCTGCGGGAGCGCCATAGATCAAATCCACATTGATGTGCTCAAAACCGGCAGCACGAGCTTCGGCTACGGCATGTACTACGCGCCCTGGAGTGTGTTTGCGATCTAAGGTTTTCAAAACTGCGCTATTTGAACTTTGCATACCAAAGGAGACCCGAGTAAAGCCAGCCGCACGCAGCTTTTCTAAATCGATGGCATCGACTGATTCAGGATTGGACTCGATACTGATCTCTGCACCAGGTGCAATACCCACCTCGTCACGAACCAGGTCAAGAAAAGTCGCAAACTGCGCTGGTGGCAACAAGGTGGGAGTTCCGCCACCAACGAAGATGGTGGTAACGGGACGAAGCGAATTGCCAAGCACTGATTGCATCAGGGCAAGTTCACGCGTTGCTGTTTCTAGGTAGCTCGCGCGTGATACGCCTGTGCCTAACTCCTCGGCCGTATAGGTATTGAAGTCGCAGTACCCACAACGCGTGGAACAAAAGGGAACATGCAGATACAAACCAAGATCGCCAGTGCCCTTGAGAGCACTTTGCGGCAGGGCTCCATCGGCTGGTACTGGTTCGCCAACGGGCAAGGTAGATGGCACCGTCTCAGTGTGAACTAGTCAGGGTGCAATCACTACCCCCATCACCTATTTTTTGCCGGATTCCTTCGTCGGGTCAGGCTCACTTGCAAGTGCGGCGATAAACGCCTCTTGTGGCACTTCAACCCGTCCCACCATCTTCATGCGCTTCTTACCCTCTTTTTGCTTCTCGAGCAGTTTGCGCTTTCGGGTGATGTCACCGCCGTAACACTTTGACAAAACATCCTTACGGATCGCTCGAATATTTTCACGAGCAATCACCCGAGCCCCGATGGCAGCCTGAATGGGCACTTCAAACTGCTGACGGGGAATCAGATCCTTCAACCGTGAGGCCATCTTCACGCCGTAGGCATAGGCCTTGTCTTTGTGTACCACTGCGCTGAAGGCATCGACTGCTTCACCTTGTAACAAGATGTCCACCTTGACCAAGTCAGCGACCTGTTCACCGATGGGTTCGTAATCCAGTGAGGCATACCCACGAGTGCGTGACTTCAAGGCATCAAAGAAGTCAAAGACAATCTCGGCGAGTGGAAGTTGGTAGCGCAGTTCAACGCGGTCTTCGGATAAATAGTCCATGCCGAGCAATTGACCGCGACGAGTCTGACACAGCTCCATGATCGTGCCGACAAACTCCGACGGAGCAAGCACTGTTGCCCGAACAACGGGTTCATTGACTTCCAGGATCTTTCCGGTAGGAAATTCGCTGGGGTTGGTAACGGTAAATTCTTTGCCATCATCCATCACCACGCGATACACCACATTGGGTGCAGTGGAAATCAAAGCAAGGCCAGCTTCTCGTTCAAGACGTTCGCGAACAATTTCCAGGTGAAGCAGGCCAAGAAAGCCGCAACGAAAACCAAACCCGAGGGCCACAGAGGTTTCCGGTTCATACACCAAGGCGGCATCGTTGAGTTGCAACTTATCGAGTGCCTCACGCAGGTCCGGATAATCAGATCCATCCAGTGGATACAGCCCAGAGAAGACCATGGGCCTTGGGTCCTTGTAACCACCCAAAGCAACAGTGGCCGGATTGGTCACGGTTGTGACGGTGTCACCAACGCGAGACTGTCGAACATCTTTCACACCGGTGATCAGGTAGCCCACTTCGCCAACGCCTAATCCCTGACTCGAAACCGGCTCTGGGGCGATAACGCCGACTTCCAACATTTCGTGTTGAACATGAGTAGACAACATCAAAATGCGATCACGCTTAGTCAAATGACCGTCAATGACTCGCACGTAGGTCACCACACCGCGGTAGGTGTCATAAACACTGTCAAAAATCAGTGCTCGAGCAGGGGCATTGGGGTCGCCCTTTGGTGCTGGCATGGTGTCAACGACTAGGTCCAAGAGTTCGATGACGCCTTCGCCCGTCTTTCCCGATACGCGCAATACTTCGTCCGGCTCGCAGCCCACCAGGCGCGCAAGCTCGGCCGCATACTTTTCAGGCTGCGCTGCTGGTAGGTCAATCTTGTTCAGCACCGGAATGATGTGGAGATCATTTTCCATCGCTAGGTACAAGTTGGCCAGCGTTTGGGCTTCAATTCCCTGCGCGGCATCGACCAACAAGATCGCGCCTTCACACGCGGCCAGCGAGCGGGACACCTCGTAGGTGAAGTCAACGTGACCGGGGGTATCAATCAAATTCAAGATGTGGGTTTTATCCGCATTCGGACCAGCCTTGGGTGCCCACGGCAAGCGAACGGCCTGGGACTTAATAGTGATTCCGCGCTCGCGCTCAATGTCCATGCGGTCCAAGTACTGGGCGCGCATATTGCGGGCCTCAACGACTCCAGTGAGCTGCAGCATCCGGTCGGCCAGCGTTGATTTACCGTGGTCGATGTGCGCGATGATGCAGAAGTTGCGCAGCAACTCTGGCGGAGTGGCGCTGGGCTTGGGCGCCGGTGACGCAGACACGCGAAAAGCACCTCGAGTCGGTAGGTAGGCCCCTATCGTCCCACGCCTGCCCCTGTGGGCCTCGACCCGTAGGGGCGCTGGTATCTTTTAGCCCTGATCTTCCCTGTTTCTCGCGGTGACTTCGCAGTCGCCCTGACACCTAAGGCATTCCTCAGTGGCAAATATCAAGTCTCAAATCAAGCGCATCAAGACCAACGAAAAGGCCCGCCAGCGCAACTTGGCGGTTCGTTCCGGGCTGAAGACCGCCGTGCGCCGATTCCGTGAGGCTGTGGCCACCGGCGATGCCTCCGCTACGCAGGATGCCCTCAAGCACGCATCACGCCAGCTCGACCGCGCCGCCAGCAAAGGTGTTATTCACAAGAACCAAGCCGCCAACCGCAAATCGGCCATGGCGAAAAAGGCCGCGAGCCTTTAAGGAACGCACAAATCTTATGGGAAGCCGGCTTGCTTTTTGCAGGCCGGTTTTTCTTTTGTCGTACAGTACGTTCAGTGGTGACGTAAGGAGGCTCACATGAAGAAATTCGCCATTGCTTTCGCCGTAATCATCAGTGCGCTGATGTCAACAACGCCGGCATGGGCTGACGCTAACCTAGTTTTTTCCAACCCCGCAAAAGCCCAAACCATCAATGAAGCCCCACCCGTTGTGCTTTTGAGTTTTGATAAGCAAGTCGTGAAAAAGGGAACAACGTTCAAAGTCCTTGACGTCAACAGCAATCCCATTCAAGTGGGACAGCCTGAAATCCAAGGGCCAGTAATCACCCAAAGGGTCAATATCGTCAACCCCGGCAACTATGTGGTGCGCGCGAACGTGGTCACCGAGGATGGAAGTGAGACCTCCGTGGTCTACCCGTTTATCTACAAACTTCGTGAGCCTATTCAACCCCCAGCTGTCACCACTGGTCTTAAAGAACTCGTGGGCAATCTAGCTTTGATCGCAGGAATATTTGCCCTAGTTATTGGCGCCATCACCCTTATCGGCAGGCGAGCCTTAAAGAAAAGCAGCTAGCCCATGGGCCAATCGGGTTCCGTATTGAGCTTGAGGACTCCTGTTCTTCGCCTCATGGCCTTGGCATCGTTTTGTTTGTTCGCCACTGTGCTCGGAACCGGTGCGGCATCAGCACATGCCGAACTTGAATCTGCCAATCCCGCGAAGGGGCAGGTAGTCAGCAGCAGTCCTGCACATGTAACTCTAAGTTTTGGCGAAAAAATTGGTGACGTCGGAAATGGAATAGTTGTCACCGATGCAACTGGCAAGCGTTTTGATCAAGGAACTGTTGTTATCAAGTCAACCACTGCCAGTGCGAAACTAAAATCCCTGACAACTAAGGGCCCCTACACGGTTGCCTATCGCATCGTTTCAGCCGATGGACACGTCATCTCCTCGAGTTACTCCTTCACGTTCCAACCCGGCACACAAACGTCATCACCTACATCGGCGAATGACACTGCAGGCCAAACTGCTGGATCCACAACGGGACCAAGTCGTGTAGTATTTCTCGGAGTCCTCATCGGCGCACTAGCCGGAGGAGTATCTGGGGTGTTCATTGCCCGTCGAAGAAAACCTACGAGTTCGCCGTAGATGAAGACCGCCACTCGCCTGAGCGCAATGGCTGCAGCGATCACGATTGCAGCGGTTGCATTGGCGCTCGCGCTTGGCTCAAACACTCCTCAACGTGCTTATCCGGGCTTGCCAGATCCTGGACTTGGCACCGGATGGGCCTATCCGTTGCTGCACGGCTTGAACGATCTGTTCGCCGTGATGACGGTGGGTTTACTCCTAGCCGCCGCGCTCCTACTTGATTCGCGAAAGGGTGAGCTCGGTTCGGTAGCTATTCGGTGCGTGGTTGCGGCATCGGCGAGCGCTGGCCTGTGGGCGTTGTCCATTGCCTTGGAATTTGTCTTCGCGTTGTCCTATAGCTTCGGCGCTCCGGTGTCCAAAATTTTTGACCTAACCGTTGCCCAGAGTTATCTGACCCAAACCAATCAAGGAAAAGCGCTCCTCTTCCAATTTTTTGGCGCTGTTCTTCTTGCGCTCACCTGTTGGACCATAACTCGAGTCCAACCTGCACTGGTGGCTTTAACCGGTGCCCTGATCAGCCTTATCCCGCCGGCCCTGACTGGTCACTCGGGCGCCTCTGATCGACATGAAATTGCCATCTCGTCATTGATGATTCACCTCGTCTTTGTTTCCTTATGGGTCGGTGGACTGTTGGCCTTGGTGGCGATCGCGCGATGGGATAAGCAAGCCCTCGGCTCTGCTGTCCCCCGGTATTCGTCACTGGCCCTTTGGGCCTACATCGCAGTTGCTGCAAGCGGGATTGCGAATGCGTGGATCCGATTGACCGGGATCTCTGATCTGTGGACCACCGGATACGGTCACGTGCTGCTACTCAAAACCGGTTTCGTTATCACCCTTGGCTGGCTTGGCTGGTTACACCGCAAACGATCCATCCCTGAATTGGTCCAGCACACGAAACCCGCAACCTTTATTACCTTTGCCACAGTCGAAGCAATCATCATGGTGAGCACCATCGGGGCAGGTGTTGCACTGTCTCAAACAGCGCCACCGCGCACCGATGCAGTCGATCTGAGTAAGGCCTCGGCTGCTCGGCTCGTACTTGGCTTTGAACTACCCCCTCCCCCAACCGCGCTCCAGGTAGTTCTTAGTAACCTCCGACCTGATTTCTTGTGGATCTTCGTCGCGCTCCTGGCAACTGCTTTGTACCTGGTCGGAGTCAACAAGCTCAGAGCCCATGGTGAACATTGGCCGGTAGGTCGCACCATCATGTGGATCTTGGGTTGGATTGTTGTCCTCTGGTCAACCAGCGGCGGAATCGCCACCTACTCGCAGGTCCTCTTCAGCGCACACATGGTGCAACACATGATGCTCAGCACCGTTGCACCCATTTTCTTAGTCCTTGGTGCGCCAGTGATGTTGGCCTTGAAGGCACTGCCCACGGGCAACAATGGTGCAGGAGTGCGCGAGATCATCGTGGCCGTCTTGAACTCACGATTCATTCACTTTGTCAGCCGGCCGATCGTGGCCGCAATTATTTTTGTTAGTGGATTCTTTGGCCTGTACTTCACGCCGATTTTCCCCTCTCTGATGGCCAGCCATTTCGGCCACACCCTGATGCAAGTCCACTTCCTGCTAGCTGGCTATCTGTTCTTTTGGACCATGATCGGCATTGACCCAGGCCCAAAGCGCGCTGGCTACCCCATTCGCATCCTTATTTTGCTAGCCACCATGTCTATGCACGCGTTCTTCAACATTGCGATTTTGTTATCAAATCAAGTACTAGCGCCTTCTTACTTCGCATCCATCAAACGCAGCTACCTCACAGACCTGTTAGCCGATCAACGGGTCGGCGCAGGAATTGGTTGGGCCCTGGGTGAACTGCCACTGCTAGCCGTGATGATCACACTTGCTGTGCAGTGGTCACGATCCGATGATCGAGACGCCAAACGCTCTGATCGGCAAGCCGACAGAGCTGAACGAGGCGACGGTGGACCTGACGAGCTCGGGGATTACAACGCTTACCTGGCAAAACTTTCTCAACGCGACAAGTAGCCCTAGCCAGCTCGGCGCGCGCGCCCGAGTTTGATGATCATCAACTCAATGGCGTACTCCGCATCAACGGCAGCGCCTTTAACATCAGCATCGGCTTCAGCAAGTGCTCGCAATGCACGAGCCACTGATTCTGGCGACCAACCGGCAAGCTGCCCACGGGCTTTGCGCAATTGCCAATCACGTAGACCAACAGCAGCAGCTGCTTGATCTAGCGGCAGCGAACGCGGCGCACTAGATGCCTTAATCAAGTTTCGGAAATTGAAAGCAAGGGCGGCCGTGATGGCTGGGCCAGTGGCGCCACCGGCGACAGCCTGTCGAGCGGCAACAAGGGCTTGAGCAGTATTGCCGGACAAAATCGCATCAGCGATAGCGAAGGCATCAACTTCTACTCGGCCAGCAAAGAACGTCTCAACGGCCTTGCGATCAATGCGACCCTTGGCTGGGTAGTCAGCCGAGAGTTGACCGCACGCCGCAGCTAGGGCCCGCAAGTCGCGACCGGCCGCTAGCACCAATGCATCGGGAACATCTGCGGTGATCGGTCGATGCAGGGAGGCAAATTCAGCGGCAACGAAATCGGTGTAGCCCTTGCGCGTTGGGCTTTTGCAGTCAACCACGGTTGGCTTGCCCTTCTTCAGAGCGTTGAGTTGACCCCGCCCGCTGTTGCCATTGCGGTGAACCAAAACAAAATGCACGTCAGGAAGGACATCTTTGGAGTGATCAACCAATGCCGTGACCACACGCTCGTCAAGGGATCCTGACGTGGAATCTTCATCACCATCATCGGCCTCTTCGGCTCGACCCATGCCTAGACCACGGACAACCACGACCCGGCGTTCGCTAAAGAGCGAGGGGCTTAGGAATTCTTGGACCGCAGAAAAACTCAGATCCCCTGCCGAAACTTCACGAACGTCACTTTGATGATCAATCAATCGCGCATTGTTGACCACGCTTGAGACCGCGCGATCGGACAGCAGCTCCTCACTACCCACCACTAGCGTCAGCGCTGGTGGGATTGGGGGGCTTTGGTGGCTACTCATCAGGTTGAGCATCCCACGAGTGGCCGTCATGCCGTGGGGCGAGTGAGCAATCTGAGCCCACCTTTGGTCTTGACCACGACCAGATCCCCCTGCTCATCGGTGCGACCGATTCTCGCGCCGGCTTGAACCAGTTTCGAGATGGTCTCTGGGGCTGGGTGGCCGTACCTATTGCCCTGCCCCACGCTGATCAAGGCGATCCGCGGGTTAACCCGGGCCAAGAACTGCCCGTCTTGTTTGGCTGACCCGTGATGAGCCACTTTGAGAATGTCAATATTGGCTATCAGGTCGCCATGGGCCTGCAGAACCAACGCCTGCGCTAGAGATTCAATATCCCCGGTCAACAACAGGCGAACGCCTTCATGGGCAGCGAGAAGAACGATGCTGGCGTTATTGGGTACAGAACCATCAAGTTTCGAAATGGTTTGCCCATCGCCTAATGGCCCAAGCACCGTAAACGACCATGATCCGATGGTGGCTTGTGCATCGTGACGCACAACGTGTTCTTCAACATTGAGTGGGGACACAACAGATTTGACCCAGTTAGCTTGATGTAATGGTTCAAACACTGGGCTAACGAACACCGCCCCCACATGTCGATGGCGAACAGCGCCAAGCAAACCGTTGACATGGTCTGCGTGAAAATGGGTAAGGAAAATCGCCTTAATATCCCCAATCCCAGCATCGGAAAGACAACGATCAATTTTTCGAGCATCCGGTCCAGCGTCAATGACGATGCCCGCTCCCCGACCTGCATTGAGGACGATCGCATCGCCTTGTCCCACATCACAGACCTCAACTAACCAGCCTGATGGTGGCCATGACGTTGCCCTAAGCGTGGGAAAGCCCACGAGGGTGGCCAAACACAGCGCCACGCAGCATCCAAAGACCGTCAGGATTGGTCCACCTGATCGCACCGCGCGATGACGCCAACGCACAAGTGCAAGTCCGAAGGTGACCAGCACAAGAATCAGAGCTGTTGTTCCTAGCCAACCATTGGGCCACGGCAAGGTGGCCAGCGGAAGATGTGCTGCCCAGGTCGCCACCCATGCAATCCAGAGCCCACACAGATGGGCCACCCATCCCAGTGGTGCTGCCAACTGTGCGCTGACCGGATGAGCCAGTAAGGCGAGGAATCCCAGGATCGTTGCCGGTGGAACTGCCGGTTCGGCGAGAACATTGGCTAACACGCAGACAGGTTCGATGCGCCCGGAGATGCCCGCGATGATCGGTGCGAGAACAAGTTGCGCGCCGATCCCGATTCCTAACAGCTGTGCTAACCACAGCGGCATTGCCCGGTGAAGTCGTGCGACGAACCAGGGAGATACGACAATCAAACCTGCCGTTGCCACCACGGACAAGACAAAGCCGAGGTTGGTGGCTAGCAGCGGATCAACAATGACCAGGACAAGAACTGCGGCGGCTAGAACAGTCAGCGATTTTTGAAGACCACCACGAAGCGCCGCTAGAAGGCCAATGACCCCCATCACTGCAGCCCGAAGTACCGAAGGTTCCGGGCGCGCAATGATGACAAAGGCGGCAATAGTGGTCATCCCAACTAGCGTCAGCCATCGACCGCGGACACCGCACCAACGAGCTAGCAAAAGCATGAAGCCCAAAACGATGGCAACGTTGGCTCCACTGACCGCGTTCAGGTGGGCTA
>Ga0194055_10003728_pt1 | contig 11652 bp, 10 predicted proteins | sample SepL449m_MetaG_FD_155482 | JGI IMG/M metagenome (GOLD analysis project Ga0194055, IMG submission 155482) | Anoxic zone freshwater microbial communities from boreal shield lake in IISD Experimental Lakes Area, Ontario, Canada - Sep2016-L442-9m | ecosystem: Environmental > Aquatic > Freshwater >... | reverse complement strand
GAACAACTCGTACCGACCTATGCGCCAAAAATCATTGTCTACTATTGCGGCAGCAATGACATCAAGGCCAATCAGGATTCACCCGAGGTGATCTTCACCCGATTTCGCCAGTTTTCCGAGCAGGTGCAGAGCCGGTTTCCGGGGACGCGCCTGATTTTTGTGTCGACAACTCGATCGCCGGATCGCGTCGAACTTTGGGACAAGGTGGATCATTACAATGCCTTGGTACGTGCCTATGTTTCCAGGACGCCGTATCACACTTTTATTGATATCAATCCTTCACTGGTTGACGTCAATGGCCATCCCAAGCTGGAACTCTACCTAGCAGACAAATTGCATTTTCATCCGCAAGCTTACGTGGACTTTACGGCAATCATCAAGCCGGTGTTGACGCGGGTTTGGGCGGAGGTTAATGCTCCGGTGGCGAAGGCACCGTGAGTGTTGAGCTAGCGCCTCACGATGCTGCCCAGTGAGTATTGATCACATAAAGAAATAAAAATATACAACGATCTGCATTCTGCGCAGGCCATCTGCGCGTCCGATCTGATGCCCAGAGCCATCGTAAATTCGCTCCCCATCTATCCGGCCCATTTGCGATCCCGAGGCGCTGTAAAGACGTTCACCGTCGATGCGGCCGATTTGGCTACCTGACGCGTTGTAGATGCGCTCACCCTCAATACGGCCTAGTTGCCGACCGGAGCCGTCATAAATTCGATCGCCATCTACACGCCCAATCTGATGACCCGATCCGTCGTAGTAGCGCTCGCCATCCACGCGGCCGATCTGGTGACCACTGCCGTCATACATGCGCTGGGCTAAGGCGGTGTTCAAAAATACCAGCATCATTGCGACTGCCAATAGCAGTTTTCTCATGGCAAGCTCTGCGAAATGATAAATGTGTTGATCAACCAGAGTGCTGAAATAACAATGGTCGTAAACGTTCCAGCCATACCCGCCACTCTGAATTTTCCCGGTGCTTCAAGCGAACTTATGCCATAGGCATGCGAAAGCCTTGCTATCAGTAGCAGTGCACCCAGAGTATGCAGCATCCAACTTTGGCCACCCTGAATTTCCATAAAGGCCAATAAAAGCAACGTGATAGGTGCGTATTCAGCGAAATTTGCATGCATCCGCATAGCGCGCAGCATTGAATCATCTCCGCCATCACCTATAGAAATCTTGGCATTACGCCTTACCCCAATGGTTCGTGCACTGAGATATACGTAGAAGAGTGCCAGCAAGGCCGCATACAAAGGGACAATTTTCAACATAGTGAGGATCTTTTGAAATTTCGATTATTTTAAGTGGATTACTCACTTCAGTGACACGATAAGCGTACCGGACTTCGAGGTATAGGATATAGATGATCAGGGTGCCTTGACCTGACTGGGACCGCTGGTGATGCTGTGAAAACCGAGCTGCGCCCATAGCAACCAGCGCGCGTCGTTGGAATTAGGTGCTCTTATTTGGGTTTGAACTATTTGGCTGCGTCCATCGACTCGGAAACGCACACTGACTTGACAGGTTTGCATGCAAGTATTTAGCCCTGAATTGGTAACAATCATCAGGCATCATTTAGGAAATCTATTTTGACTTTGCAAGAAATTATCTCACCATGAACAGCAATTTCCGTATTTCAGGCCAAGTAGCACTCATCACCGGGGGTAACGTTGGAATTGGACGTATTACGGCGATCGAACTGGCTAAAAAAGGATTTCAAGTGGTAATCGCAGGCCGTTCGCTTCAAAGAACGCAGCCCGTGTTGGACCACATCAAATCGCTAGCAGTTGATGAGCAAGCTATATTCCTTCCCCTGGACTTAGCCAGCCTTGCCTCAGTGAGGGAGTGTGCGCGGCTCTTCATTGAACTTCATTTGCCATTACACCTGTTGGTCAATAACGCGGGAGTTGCGGGCATGAGGGGCCTAACTAAAGATGGCTTTGAGATGACCTTTGGCGTAAATCACTTGGGTCACTTTTTGCTGACTCATTTGCTGCTGGACAAGTTGAAAGCATCAGGACCTTCTCGTATCGTCACCGTATCAAGTCGTGCCCACAAGCGAGCTCCTTGCATTGATTGGGATGCCCTGTGCCGACCTACCAGCACTTGGACGGGCATCCGAGAATACTCAGTTTCAAAACTAGCAAATTTACTCTTTAGCTCAGAACTAGCAAAGCGTGTTCAAGGAACTTCAGTTTCTACCTATTCGCTGCATCCCGGCGTCGTAGACACTGAAATCTGGCGCGCTGTTCCCGATTGGGCTCGTCCAATGTTGCGGCTTCGTGGTTTTATGACCCCGGAAGAGGGGTCGCTCACAACTTTGCACTGCGCAATGCATGCGCCCAAGCAAGAGTCAGGCTTGTACTATGCAGACTCTCAACCCACGTTGCCGGCACCGTTGGGTCAAAATTCCGAATTGGCTGCAGCCCTATGGGAACGTAGCGAAGCTTGGCTGAATGATCGTTAGTCAAACTCCAGTGATGATTGGCTTCAACTATTCGTGAGCTCTTTAGAGGCGTTAAATTGTTTTGAAGTCTGATTTTGGGTATCAGATGTCCGAGTTTGTGATACCCCATTTTCGTTTCGTGGCGGCATTTGAGATAAAAGTGATCTCCAGTGTTCAATTGCCCAAGAGACTCGAGTTTCAAGTGGTGTAGGTTTTTCTGCGGTTTTCATAACTTCTATCATGTAAATGCGCTCGAGTGTGGTGAGCGGTAATAATTTCAGTCCAAATCTAAATGAGTCCAGTAAATCCATCTCAATTACGCTTATCGCAAATGTCCTGGAAGCCAAGCTAGGCCTCAACAACAGCAGGCCGCCTATGCCTAGTTAGGTGGACACCGAGAATTCTAGACTTTTGTCCAGGACAAAACAGGGGGGACAAAGGTTTACTTTGTTGTCCCTCTTAGGGTTCATTCCAAATAATACCCTTGATTTATTATTGGGTATTGTCCGCATAACGAGTTTTGCCCTTTGAAAACTACAGAAGTGTCGCCATAGCTATGGATTTTCCCAGCGCAATTCGGTTTAAAAGGCAAGGCTGTTTATTCCCTCGAAACTGTCGACAGGCTGAAATCTGATGAGCGGTCATCCATCGAATCCATGCTTGGTGAATTTGGATAGAGTCTGGTAGCAGGGACTCGCCATAACCTGTATGAAGCGGTTTATCGTGCGATAGGTCACGGAATACTGAGTTGGATTGCATCTAAGTGGGCATGCCAAATTTGTATGAGCGCACCAAGCACCTGTTTTGTTCCAGGCGTACCGCCCGGTACAAAGTGGCACTCAAGACTAACACTGCCGTCTTCGCCAATGAGTGAGGTTTTGCTGTTTTTACTGCACGCGACCGGCTCGCCGTCAAGCGATAGGGTCATGGACAACCGAGTGTCATCGTGACTACCCGAAAAGTCCGCCTTGAAAAGCATTTTCTGCCCATATCTGTCAATCATCAGAGGGCAACGGAACTCTTGCCATTTCCAGTTAGTGGCGTACGTTTCGCAGGTCAATACTTCTGCGGCGTAAGCCTTACTAGGTCCCATGGAAAACAAGCAAATGATTACTGCCCCTACTCGCCAGACCATGCTAGACCTCCATGAACCGAAAACGCCAATTCCGCTGTTTACTAGTTTGTCTTTTGGCCGTGAAAGTGTCATGAGAAAGCGATGATCGTTGCAGCTCATGGCTGAAATGAAAGGGCATAGCCCCAGGCGTCCAGGCGGTTCGGGACGGCATTGAACGCGAGGGTTATCCGTTCTTCGCCCTTGTTGACGGGAACCTCATGCAGCAAGTGGCTTGGGAAAAGTATGAGATCACCGGGTTCGGGCAGAGGTGCGACCCATTTCTCGGCGTTGAAAGGGCCTGTCGTAACACCGGCATGGGTATTGCGAAATGCGAACTCGCCCCCCCCCATCGAGCGCGTGAAGGTGGTGCAAGCCGACCGGTCTGACGGCGTGAGGTAGAGTACCCCTGAAGCGAAGCAGTTGGCATGGTTGTGCAGGGACTGGCTTCCGCCGTTTTGCAGCACATTGACCCAGATCTCCTTGACTATCCAGCGCAGGGACTCACCGAAGAGAAGCTGACCGAAGGCCTGAAGGTGTGGGCCGATTTTTTCGACTACAGCATCCAGCCCGGCGTCATCGCCTGGCCCTAAGATACGCGTGTGCGAAAGGTGCTCAGACCGGTCATTTGCTACCCTTGCGCCTTGCGCCAGCCGCTGTGCCAGCGCTCCTGCTGCTTCAGTCGACAGGACTGCGGGCACCCGCATGACCGGGGTGGGGAAAAGTTCTATAACGTCGACCACGATGGCTCAGGCAGCAATTGCCATCAAACGCGAGAACGTCCAGAACACCGAAACGCTGCCAATGGCGTAAAGCGCGGTCTTTCGCACCGTGGCCATCCCCTTGAATCGCCGTGTGGCCAGCACCAGAGCCCAGGCGAGGGCAATCACCAGCAACTGCCCCGCCTCCACACCCAGATTAAACATTAGCAGGGCAACAGGCGCATGGCGTTCAGGCAAACCGATCTCTTTCAACGCTCCGGCAAAGCCCAGTCCATGCACCAATCCGAACAGAAAGGCAACGATTTCCGGCCAGCGGCGTGTCAGTGTTTCTCGGTTGCTCAGTGCTTCGGCACTCACCAGCACGATGGACAAGGCAATCGCAGCCTCCACAGGCGGCGGGCGTAGCGTCAGCGCCCCCAGTGCACTGGCCGCCAATGTCAGGCTGTGTGCCACAGTAAACGATGTAACGGTTCCAATCAGCCTGCGCCGGAAGCCGACCAGAAACAGCAGGCTCAACACAAACAGCAGGTGATCAATGCCGCTGAGAATATGCTCCAGCCCCAGCAGGCCATAGGTCTGCGCCACTTCAACGAAATCACGCTCATCGCGCGCGCCGCCGAAGAGCCGCACGCCTGGCCTGTTTGTGCTTAGAGTGTGCGTGCTCTGTTGGGCATCGCGCCAGTTGATCCGAAGAATCACAGCCGAGTAGTTCTTACCAATCCCTTCGACCGAAAGGGTCCCGGCAAGCCCGCGTTCGCCGCATCGGACCATTTTCGCGTCACCGACACATCCTTCTGGCCATACCGGCGTGAGATCCTGGGAGACCGGCGCATTTTTTCCCGGTATTCCCCAGGCCCAAACGAACTCTTTTGGCGCTACCTCCCGCAGCGAAAGGTCGACCATGGTCATCTCATGCGCAGAAGCTCCTGCGGCACAAGCCGTTAGCACTATGGCGAAAACCACGCGCTTGAGTAACTGACCTATTTGGAAAATCATCACGAACTCTTCCCCTCGTCGCGAACACGGTACTTCTTGGCTATTTCACGTATTGCGGCCTTGGTCAACTCCGAGGACGTGAACTCTTTCCAGTCAGTGTACACACGCTCTTTAATCTCGTCGTAAGCGACTGCGCGGCCGGGCATGACCGCAGTTAGGCGCACGGCGTGAGAACCCTCTCGGCTTTGGAGCACTACCCAATTGTTAATGGTTTGCTTTTCGAGTGCATCGGAAAATGGTGCGCCATAGGTCTGAACCAAGTTCGGTCTGGGCCTGTCCTTGAAGATGCGCAGACTGGCTTCCGCTTCGGGCGCTTGCTGACTGTTCAACGCGGTCACAAACTTTTGCAGCTTCGCAGGCGTCGAATCGCTGGCAGCAAGCACCGCTTCTTCAAAGCTCAAACGTGCTGGCAGGTCATATTGGTCGCGCCGCGAATCGAACCAGGCACGCAAACCGGCTTCATCAATTTTCGGCAATGCCAGCCCAGACTGGGTGGCTGTCAAAACCTTGAAGACTACCCGATCCTTCATCGCCTGGTCGCCCCTGTCCATGCCGAGAGTGAGTCCCTCTCGGTACAAAACTTCATTGTCTACCCAGCGGTCTGTGAGTACCTTGAGTTCGGCATCGGTGGGCTCGCGCTTCATCCCCGCGATAAATGCGCCACGAGCTTCCGCGTAGACTTCTTTCGTGATCACGATCTCTTGTGGATTTCCGCGCTGGGCCAGGATCAAATAATCAGCTGCAAAGATAAGTGCGCCCAGAACGACAAAGTGGGTCAGCGGTTCGCGTAGGACGCGCTGTAACCAAACAGGCGAGGAAGAGGAAGGATGGGTAATGGGCTGTTCCATGGTGATTAATGCAAATTGACAAGCGGTTGGGATGGCGGTGATGAAAGGGCGGACTGCAATGAAGATTTGACCTGGGCTGAAAGAATGGGGTCTGTCCCCCGAACGGCTTCAGCCAAGGCCAGCAGCGGTTCAGCAGCTGGGCGAAAGTCTGGGCTGGTGGCGACCATATCTAGCAACGGTCCTCGCAATTGGTCAAGCATAACCCGCGGGTCGGCGTTAGGACGAACAGCCATGCCGAACGCCAGATACTTCGAGCGTGCTTGCCAGTAGGCCTCAAGTCGCATCGCTTCCGTATTTTGCTCGGCCCCAAGCACATCTTTGGTGCGTGGTGAGACCCGCTGCATTAGTGATGCCAAGCGATTTCTGGGTGTTTCTTGTGGCGAATAACTCACCCACGGAGCCCTGTGCGTGACCACCGGCAGGTCATCTGTGTTCATCGTAGCATCCCGCGAAAATTCTTCTAATACCTTTGGGCCGGCCACTACGCTGCCTAGCACCGCGAACTCATCATCCAGCTTGGCCCGCCTCAGCGCTTTTGCCATAGATGGCGATAGTTCAGACATGCGGGAGCGAACAGTTTCGATCTGCCACGCGGGCTGATCGGGTCGCGAAATCAAGCCCACTACTGGCGTATCGAGGCTGTTGCTGGCAAGTACTGCAACAGCGTTGGGGTAGACCTTCAAAAACGCGGCAACGATGCTGCGCAGCGTCTCGATATCCATTTGGTGCAGCGCCAGCCATTGACAAAACACGCCGCCGGACTCCAGCCTGGACTTCACGGCGGAAAAATGTTCGACGGTGTATAGACTACCTGCACCGCTTCTGGCTGGATGAAAAAGATCAGCCACGATCACGTCGTAACGATCGGTCGTAGACTGGACGTATCGGCGCGCGTCGGCGGCGACAGTCATCACTGGGCTGGCCGAAGCTGGCGCACCCACCTTCAATGCGAAGATACCGGCCGCATCAATGACTTCAGGCAACAATTCGACAGCTTTAACACTGACTCGGGGATCAAGGGCCGCGGCGTTGGCTGTATAGCCGGTGCCGTAACCGAGAAACAGGGCTGTTCTCGGGGAAGGATGAAGCAGTAGAGGCAGTTGCGCAAGACGGGTCTCTACCAGGCCGCTTGCACTAGTGCCCTCCTGCGCGCGGTTGTTGATGTGCAGCCGCGCAACCCCGTCTGCGTCTTCCACCACACTGACAGCAGCCATCACTCCTTCCCGGTAACTGAGCAGGCGCCCGCCAGCCGGAACGTCCACAAAGCGCAGTGGGCCAGCGAAAACCGCCAGACCCACGATGCCGACTACTGCTACCCATCCAAAAGGCCGGGCCCAGCTTGTCAGGGATCGCATGAACAGATATCCTGTCAACAAAACAAGAAGCACCGCCCTCGCGCCCGCGAACGGTAGCAACAGCAAACCCACCAGCAGCGGCGCAAGCGCGGCGCCCAGCGTGTTGACACCAATGGCGGTGCCCAACGGTATGCGGACATGCTGTGCCTGACGACACAGCAGGGTGAACAGCACGCCCATGGCCACGGCGGGTGCGAGCATGGCCGCCATTCCAGCGAGCCATTCTCCCGCCAGGGATGCACCCGTGCTTGCCCCAAACCAGCGTGTCGGCAACGCGTAGCTGAGATCCGCCCACCACAAGCTGAGCCCACCGAAATACATTGCCCAGATCAGCACGCCCAGCGCTTGGTCTATCCTCTCAGAGATGACATCCATCGACTGGCCAGAACGCCGCAAGAGCGCAGCACCGAGCGCCGTACCCAGCAAAAAAACGGCCAGTAGGATGGCATAGGTGTACACGGTGTTTTCCGTGACCTGGCTGAGAACCCGCACTGCGAGGACCTCATAGCCAACACCCAATAGTCCGGTGATAAAAAGCCGCAGTCGCAAGCCGCGCGTTCCAGCCAGCGGCGCTGGGCGCTCAGGGGAACTCAGCGCATTCGCGGAGATCTCGGCCAAGTCGGGGGCCACATGACGGCCCCAGGCTCGCCAAGCCAACAAGGCACATATCGCGTTGACTACGGCAAAGACCAGACTTGTATTGAACAGTCCCAGCTTGGGAACAAAAAAGAACACTGCAAACAACAGGCCCACCATGGCACCTGCTGTGTTGGCAGCGTACAGCCAACCCAGGGGCTGATCTTCGTCTCGTCTGAGCAGGCGTTCCATGGCGGGCAAGGTTGCACCCATGGCCAGTGTGGCTGGCAGCAGGACCAGGAGAGGGATGAAAAACGCCAGCGCCCAATGCCAGCTTGTCGATGGTTCTGCACCAATCCATCGGGACAAGTATGGCAGGGCAATAGGCGATAAGAAGGCCACCAGCAAAGCCCAACCCGAAATCAAAGCCTCTAGTCCGGCATACCAGCGACCGGGGTTAGCACTGCGTTCCAAGCGTTGAGCCAGTACAAGCGACCCTATTGAGGTACCACAAAAAAAAGCTGCCATGACTGACAGCACTGCAACAATCTCGTGGCCCAGCGCCAGACCGAACTGCGCGGTCCAGACCATTTGCCACACCAGGCCAGCCGCACCGGATGCAAACATGAGAAGGGCGGCAAACCCCCAATGGGCTTTCGTCTTTGCCGGCAACAACGGCGCCTCGGAAGTGATAGAACTAGCAGTTACAAACACATGCACTTTCAAAAACAGAAACCCGGCCACTGGCCGGGTTAGGGTAAAAGTCCGGGGCAAGCCCCAGACGATGCCTCGTTTACTTTGTGCCAGCGATCTTGACCGAGTTGGTTACCTCGATATAAATCGGATTGCTGTAAAACCACAGGTCAGACCAACCGGCCACGTCAAATGAAGAGTACTTGACACCGTTGATAGTCCGCAAGTGTGCCGGGCAGGCTGCGTCATCGCATTTCACTGTGCCCGGAATGGTTGCAGTGACGCCATCATCTTGAGGAATCAGGACGTAGTCATTCAAAGGGTTGCCGTTAGCGTCGGTTTCAAACGGTGTGGCAGCCGGCAGATTGGTACCGCGCAAGCGGACGTACTGGGACACCTTCACAGCCGGAATGCGATAGCTCATGACACGCACGCCACCGGCAGCGGCTGTCCAGTTGGTGCGGCTAAACACCTTCTTAATGCCTGCGGACGAATTGCTTGCAGCGGCAGAGCCTTCGAGTCCCGCGTACTTGGCCGCGTCTGTGGGGTTCACGTAGCCGGTCACATTTCCACCGATCACGTCAATGTGGTCCAGTACCGGGGCATTGAGCGGCTGGCTGATATTGATTTGCTTGAGCGAAGGGTTGGGAAAGCTGTACGGTGAGTTGTTGGTGCCCTCTGGATCGCGCACAGCAATGGCCACCACCAGATCAGCGCCCGGCGCTACCACCAGTTTTTCGCCCATAGTGGCGCAACCGTCGATGCGTACCTCTGCATTTTTCGCAACTGCGTTCGAAGCGGCTTTTTCAAGCAGCGACTTGAATGCTGCGGCCGGGATGGCCGGGTTGGCAGTGCAAGCGACGAAGGCCAGCCTGTCAATCAGGTCACCAGAGCCTGCGAAGCTGTTGCCCGAACGCAGACCATCAATAATGCCCTCAGCCGACAAATTGTTGGTGCCTCTACGAACCATAACGTAGTCCTTCTGGTATTCGCCGGGATAAAAGTCCTGTGTGCTTTCACGTTGGTCTGGACCGAATTGACCACGGTTATGGTAGTCCGAGCTCGCAAAGAACCACCAGTTGCGACCCTCACCGAGCAAGGCATCCCAGACGCCACCGATTCTGGCGGCATAAATTCCGGTACCGCCGTAGGTGCCGACACCCACCGAGTCAATGCCGGGACCACCGAAGCCGGCCCGGTATTCACCACGCGTTGCAGAAGCCTGGTGACCCGGCATGGATTCAAAGCCAAATGCAATATTTGGCGCGGTGTTGTTGAAATTACGCAGATGCTCAATGTTGAACCCGCGGTTGGCGATGGGGTCGTACTTACCAGCACGCTCAAGGTGAGCCGGAATGTAATAGCTGGTGGTAGGCGCTTTTTCATTCATCCACCGGATGCCCTCCAGGGACTTCAAATGCCCGCGATCGGGCGCGTTGAACCCGGCTTCCGCACCGTTGGTGCCTCTTATCTTGCGGGCAGTTGGATCTACCAAGGCATTGGCGTTGGCGCTGGCAGTAACCGAGCAATCCCACTGGTTTTCGGCGCCACGGCTGGTGTCGCCGTCGTTGCGGTCAAAGCAGTACTCATACTGCGCCTGCAGCGTAGCATTGCCCATCACGCCCGCCTGAGGCCAGGGCTTTTGACCCTGAAGAACAGTCGTCGATACGTGCTCATGACCTGGCGCGTTTTGCTCCACACCCATCCAGATCGGCTTTTGGCGGGCACGGCTCTCGTCTTCAGTCACCTTGTACTGAAATTCCTTTATTTCCTGCCAGCGCCACATGGCCTTGGGCGTTGCAGTGCCATCACCCTTGATGTCGGCACGGCCACCCGGCAGCGTGGACTCCCAGGACTGGTTGGGTCCTTTGAGTGTGGCGGCAGGCTGGCCGCCGCTCGGGAAGGTGGCCGGAGGATAGGGGCCCGTTGCGCTATTGGTCAAGCCAAGAGCTGGGGCAACAGGCTCAAACGGGTCTTCAGACAAGGTGCAGTTTCTGGCGCTGCTGCCGCCGTGGTCAGCTTGAACAAACCAATCCAGGCCGTAGGTTTTGACTGATTTATCGATCAGTTTTTTCATCGATAGCGAACCATCCGAACACGTGGAGTGGTTATGAAAGTCACCAGTCACATAAGTGCCAGCTGCCTTGGTTTTGGCCTTGTCAGCAGCTGCTGCGGTTTGCACTGTCGCAACCGAGATCAGACCGACTAAGGCTGACACTGCCAGTGCAGTGTGACGAAGATTGAATTGTTTGCTCATGGGAAATGCCTTTAGGTTTTGCAGGGTGCAGATCAGATGGACGGGGTGGAAGACTGGTCACCGTAAAAATAGATAACGCCAGAGACAATGATCACTTTGGTACTGAATTCAACCGAGGTGGTGTCTGCGTCAGAGTTGACGAGGATGGCGTTGAGGGTGCAGACGTTATTGGCATCACAGTTACTGATCACAGGGCTGGTAATTTGAGCCAAGGGGAACAGAGATAGTTCCGCAGTGGTGCCCAGGGCCGCAGCACTGGCCTTCAATGCATCGAGCACGATGGTCTTGGTGAAACTCATGTCCAGATATTTGGAATCGAAAAGGTCAGCCACAGCCGTGGACGTTAAGCCACTGACGGTCGCAAACGAAGCATAAGCTGCGTTGACTCTGGTGGCGAATGTGTCTGCAGCCGCTGCGCTGCTGTAACTGCCACCGCCACACCCGCTTAGTGTCATCAAGGCACTGACGACGATTGTTGACAAGGAAGTCCGAGATAAATTCATGTTTCGATGCTCCGTGGGTAATGGATGACAATAGGTTGAGATGGTTTTTGAAAATAGCTTCATAAAAGACTTTAAGAGTCAAATGCAACATCTTTATGACAACCATCCTCGGACTAGTAATGGCCAATGTCAGTTTTATGGCAGT
>Ga0194055_10003725_pt1 | contig 11655 bp, 10 predicted proteins | sample SepL449m_MetaG_FD_155482 | JGI IMG/M metagenome (GOLD analysis project Ga0194055, IMG submission 155482) | Anoxic zone freshwater microbial communities from boreal shield lake in IISD Experimental Lakes Area, Ontario, Canada - Sep2016-L442-9m | ecosystem: Environmental > Aquatic > Freshwater >... | reverse complement strand
TGGCCATGGTGAAGGACTTCACGGGGATCACAACGGCGAGATGCACCCAGTCAGCCTACGAACCCTGTTGGCCTTGTGACCTACGCTAGAGAGATGGCAGAGATTCGTATGGCAGTAGTGGGTGCTGGCTCATGGGGCACAACCGTTGCCTCGTTGGCCGCTGCTAACACTCCGACCGTTCTGTGGGCCCGCCGTGAGTCCGTTGTCGACAGCATCAGTACGAATCATGTCAACCCTGATTACATCAGTGGGGTTGCACTGTCGCCTGGTCTGCGGGCTACTTCGTCTTTGAGTGAGGCTGTCAGTACAGCTGACGTTGTCGTGATGGCAGTGCCGTCTCAGGGTTTTCGCCAAGTTCTTGCCGAAGCAAAAGCATACATTCGTCCGTGGGTGCCAATTGTCAGTTTGGCAAAAGGTCTTGAGGCTGGGTCGATGTTGCGCATGTCGCAAGTGGCTAATGAAGTGATGCCAGGTCACCCAGTTGCTGTTTTGACTGGCCCGAACCTTGCCTCTGAAATCTCTGTTGGTCAACCAGCTGCCAGTGTTGTGGCCATTGATGATGCAGTTATTGCAACGGCGCTTCAAGAATTGTTTTCAACGCCAACATTTCGTGTGTACACGAACCCTGATGTTGTGGGATGTGAAATTGCTGGCGTTGTAAAAAATGTCATTGCAATTGCAGCAGGTATGGCAAAAGGAATGGGCTTCGGTGACAACACTCGAGCATCGCTTATTACACGCGGCCTTGCCGAAATGACACGTCTTGCTGTTGCGCTTGGCGGCGATCCCGTATCGCTTGCAGGTCTCGCCGGCATGGGTGACCTCATTGCTACCTGTTCATCGCAGAGCAGTCGAAATACATCGGTCGGAATTCGGTTGGGCACAGGTGAGGCACTGGCAGACATTCTTGGTTCCACCACCATGGTTGCTGAAGGTGTGCGTAGTTCGGCAATTGTTCTTGAACTTGCGCAGCAATATGGCGTTGATATGCCAATTACCGAACAAGTAGTTGCCGTGTGTCACAACGGATTGTCCGCATCTGAAGGTTTACTTGCATTGATGTCTCGTCGTTCACGTCCGGAAGCTCAACTATGAGCCGCGTTGTTGGTAACCGCGGCAGCACATGGCGTGGCACGGTCTCTGAACACGGAACCCTGACCCCTATTGACGGCGGCCGCGAACTTGCATGGCATGTTGCCGGTGATGATCGGTGGTATTCACCAGCATCCGAACCAACACTTCGACAGAAGTGGTACGCCGGGTTTCCAGTGTGTGAAACAAGAATTCGTGTGGGCAATGGCGACATTGTGCAACGCATGTATTGCGTGGCTGACCGTGGCGGAATGACAGTCATTGAGTTCGAAAATGAGTCAACTCTTCCTGTTGCAATTGCTGTTACTCGTTCTGATCTGCTCACGACGCGTGCACCAGTTGATAATCCACCTGCCGGAATCGATTTACCTGCTGGTTCCATGGTGATTCCGCTCGGCCATAAGAGCACAGCACGTGTTGCACTGGCGCATAACAATCCATCATCTGGGCCACTTCCCGATGACGTTCCGAATCATCAACAAGTAGTGCGCGGTTGGGAAACCGCCTGTGATCTTGCGTCTCGCATCACCATGCCAGACCATTCGGTAGTGGCCGGCATCGCCCGAGTGCGTAGTGATCTGTTGCTAGGTGTTGGCGTTACAGAAGATGCGTCAATTGAGTTGGTACGACTTGCTGAAACACACCGAGACTCCATTGTTGATGTTGTGGAAACTGTGCAACGTCGTGTGAAAGCAGAAAAGCGTGCCCGAGTATTGCAGTGGGATACGCCTCACCTCATGGCGTCTGCTGCGCGTGCATGTGTCTTGCTAGATGATGAAGTTGCCGCGAACGATATTGGCTCTACATGGTTGCGTATGGCTGACCGCGACGTTCAAGAACTCCCCATAGAGATTCCTGCCGGACTCGGAGCAATTGCCTGGGCTGAATCTTTGTTGGCGCAGGCATCACCAAGCGGTGGACAATGCGTGTTGTTGCCTCACGGCATTCCGGAAACCTGGTGGGGTTCAGCGTTTGAAGCTCACGGCATCACTGCTGATCCGTACCGCACGATTTCGTTTGCTGTGCGTTGGCATGGCCCTCGACCTGCTGTGTTGTGGGAAATCACAGGCGCAGCTGGTTTGTTGATTACAGGCGGCGCAGCTGATCCGTCGTGGCACACCACAGATGCTTCCGGTGAGGCTCTTTTGGCTGCACCTGTTTCTGCCAATGTGTGATTGCCTCGTCGCACTTTCTGCGAATACTGCAAACCGACACACACTGTTCGCGAAAAACTCAGATCGGCCACCGTCTGAAGCGCAAATCATGCGATGGAATCCGTCTCGGCGTGATTCAGGAACCACTCGCACGACGTACATCGACGTTGAGCCATGTGCAGGCGACACGATTGCATGTGCGATATCGATGCCCGATTGGTGTTGGGGAGCAGAACACGGCGTTAACGAAGCAGGTGTTGTTATCGGAAACGAAACGATCTACACCACTCTCGACCCTCGTGGTGCACCTGATGCGCTCATTGGTATGGATGTGGTGCGACTTGGCTTAGAACGCGCCACAAGCGCTCTGAACGCTGTTCAGGTGATGTCTGAACTCATTACGCGGTACGGACAAGGCGGAAGTGGGCACGATACGCGTAATGGTGAACGTGCGCGCCCGTATTGGTCGAGCTTTCTGATTGCCGATGCACATGACGCGTGGGTGATGGAAACTAGTGGCACAGAGATCGCTACTCACCAAGTCACGGATACATGGGCGATCTCGAATCGCACCACAATCCCGGCATTTGACGCGCGGTATCGCCACCCCCAGCAACCAGTAGAGCAGTTAGTTGACCCGCGGCTCAATGCGTCTCGCGCGTTGTTGGCCGCAGGTTCGCTAACAGTTGAGGGCGTGCAGGAACTTTTGCAGTCACATGTTGGCGGGCGAGACGGGTGGACCGTGTGTATGCACGCTGAAGTCAATGGTGAATGTGTTGAAGCCACCACCGCGTCGATGATTGTTGAACTCTCTGACAACCCAACTGTGTGGTGGGCTCAGGGTTCACCGTGTGTGACGCCGTATCAGTTAGCACGTTTTAGTGAACTTGCAGATGTGCTGCCAACTACTAGCGGTCGGTAAATAGTTCGAACGTGTCGTCGACTGCTATGTCACCACATGTGGTGACCATTGCATAGAGACGGCATTGATCGCCGCGTTCGTGGCTCATGCGCTTGAAGTCTTTGTTCAGAAACCAATCGTTGTTCTGCTTGCATGGAATTGCATACGCCGTGAGAAATCCACGCATGGTTCCGATGCGAAAATGTGCACCTGGGCGAAACGCCTCAGCCGAAATACCCGCAACGGTGATGTTTTCTCCGGCGAATCCTGGGCTAATGGGGTGGCCCTCTGCTCGAAGTGTCTCAATGGCGTCTGTTGACCAAATGCACAGTGCTTGCCAAGGCCGACCGTGACCGACGCGCCATGACTGCACGTCACCTTCAACACCTTTCCATCCGATCACAGCAGAATCCAGCGGCTTCTTCGGCAATCCTTTAGAAGCATGCAGGTGCGCGACAGTGCCGACATGGTCAATAGCAAGTGATCGCATGGTGGGAAAGAAACGCCACATGGCAGCAAGTAATGATTCAACTTGTGACGGCGTCAGTTCGTCGTACTTTGCCTCAATCGCAGCCTCCGTTGTCGCAAATGCAATGTCAACATTGTCAAGTGATGGCAACGCGATGCCAGCAAGCGATGCGAATTCAGCAAGAAAACCACGAGCGCCCGCAAGCCATCCGTCAGGAATGGTGGATTCATGTGTGTGGTGTGTCCAGATTTCGTTCAGTTGTTTAAGAGTGCCGTGTGCGTCTTGTGCGGTATACAAATAGTTGCCGACATTGATCAATGCGGAGCGAGCCATGTATGAAGCCTACGCTTCACCGTATGGCACGACCAGTTCCCACTCTTGATTACGAGCGCGAACTCATGGCAACAGGTGCACGCATCATTGCCGGAATGGATGAAGTGGGCCGCGGTGCAATTGCCGGGCCAGTCACCATCGGAGTTGTTGCGATTGATGCAACGATTGGCGCAGTGCCTGAAGGATTAGCTGATTCGAAATTGATGACGCCAAAGCGCAGAGAAGCAATGGTGCCTGTTGCAAAAGAGTGGGGTCTTGCATGGGCAACCGGTTCTGCAACGGCAGCAGAGATCGACAAGTACGGCATTATGACTGCGCTCAGCCTTGCGGGCAGTCGAGCATTGACTGCGCTTGGTGTGCGACCAGACATCATCATCCTTGATGGCAACAACAGTTTCTTACGTGAAGAAGATGATGGGCCGCGCATCGTGACGCGCATTAAAGGCGACCAGACATGTGCAAGCGTGTCAGCAGCCAGTGTGATTGCAAAAGTGGAACGTGATGCGTTGATGACGCAACTGCATGAACAATTTCCGCACTACGGATGGAGCGGCAACAAGGGTTATGGCGCAGCAGTACATACTGATGCAATAAAGATTCACGGAGTTACTGACTTGCATCGCAAGTCGTGGAACCTGGGTGTCTAGTTCTTAGCGCCTGAGACTTTGATGTCTTTGAATGGAGACACAGAGTCAATGCCCATGTCCTTTGGAAGACCAAGGACACGCTCACCAACGATGTTGCGCATCACTTCGTCTGAACCACCAGCAATACGAAGACCAGGTGCTCCAAGAACGAAGTTTGACCATGCGTAGGTGCCCCACTCGCCGCTGTCTGCGATGAGCTTTGGTCCGAGAACATGTGACACGAACTTCACAAGACGAGCTTGGTTGTTCACCAACACCATCTTGCCGACTGAACCTTCAGGTCCAGGAAGTTTTCCGGCCTTGGCTGATGCTGCTGTGCGCTGGGCATTCATTGCAGCAATGCGGTAGTTCATCACGATGTCTGCGAGTTGCACGCGAATGAGTGGGTCTGTGTCGAGTCCGTAATGCTTCACCATTGCAACAACTCGAGTCAGCAAGTTGCTGTCGCCAGCATTGCCTCCACCGATTGATGCGCGCTCGTTCATGAGGGTTGTGAGAGCAACGTTCCAGCCGTTGTTGATGTCACCGAGACGGTGATCATCACGTACGCGCACTTCGTTGAAGAAGATTTCGTTGAAGCTTGCGCCACCAGTCATCTGCTTCAGCGGACGAATGTCAACGCCAGGGGCTTTCATGTCGACAATAAAACCAGTGAGGCCTTTGTGCTTTGGCATATCCCAGTCAGTACGGCAGATGATTTCACCAATGTCTGAGTAGTGCGCACCTGACGTCCACACTTTCTGCCCAGTGATGATCCACTCGTCACCGTCTTTGACAGCCTTGGTGGTGAGTGATGCAAGGTCGGAACCTGCACCTGGCTCTGAGAACAATTGGCAACCAATAATTTCTGCGCTCCACATTTGCTTGATGTACAAGTCGAGGGCTGCAGGAGTTGCGTGCGCGAGAATTGTTGGAGCAACCATGCCAAGACCAATACCGAAGCAGCTTTGGTCAGCAACACGGAATTGCACTTCAAGTTGGCTGTACAAACGATCGAATGCAGCGGGAAGTTCACGGCCGCCGTATTTCTTTGGTCCGGTGATCCATCCGAAGCCAGCTTTAAATTTCTTGTTGCGCCACACTTTGGCTTCTTGTGCCTGAGTGAACTCAGCATCACGATCGCGCTCGCGATAAAAGGTGTCTGCACCTTCTCCCCAGACGAATGCTTTTTCAACGGCACGACGTTCTGCGTTTGCCTCGAGAAAGGCGAGTGCTTCTTTTTCAAATTCTGCGATGGTGATGTCGGCCATGGTGTGTTTGTCCCCTTAGTCGGACCCGGTTAGGTCGTTCTGTTCTCCTTTGACATTATCGGGATGTCGATTGATGGGCGAAGCCATGTGGAAATTGACTAGCGTGGAGTCTTATGGGACAGCTTGTGGCAGTAGAACAAAAGGCCGGTGGCGCGTCCACCATTGTGCGGTTTGAGACCAATCGCTCTCTCACGGGCATGGGCCACGAGCGCTTTACTAGTGCCGCCGAAGCAAAGGGTCCTCGTCCCGCCGCGGTGATCGCCCGCCGTTTCTTTGAAGCTGGCCATGTGTCCTGGGTTCACGTCTACGGCAATTGCATCACCGCATCGCTTGAGGCAGGCGCATCGCAGGCAGGTCTCAATGAGATCGTTCGTGATCTGTATCAGTATTGGAAGCCAGGCATGGTGCCTCCAACACTTGAAGAACTTCTTGCATCGATGCCAGCCGAAGTAGCTCCGGTTGCAGCGTCAAGTGGCGATGCCGCGGCTCCAGCTGGTGAAGACCCACGCATTCCGCCGCATTTATTCGAGCGCAGCCGCAACGCCCGCGCCCGTCTCGCCGCTAAGTAGGTCGGCACAGGGGAGCCCCTGAAACCATCGAACATATGTTCGCTACGCTGGCCCCATGGGACGCGTCGCTTTTGAAGAACTTGCAGGCATGCGTATTGCAGGCGTGGAAACAGGTGTGCAATTTGCTGAACGCATGCATGCCCATGTCGCCAGTGGGTTTGGTCCTATTGCGGTTGCTTCGCAATTAGCGCCATTGTTGCCGGCCGCAGGTCTCGAGCGCGGCTACATATACGGCTGCACAGGTGATGCCGCTACGTCGTTGTTGTTTGGCCTTGTTGCTGCGGCCACTACTGCTGGTTCGTGGTTTGCGATGGTCAACATGCCTAGCGCTGGGCTGATGTCTGCATATGAACATGGCGTGGCGTTGCATCGCACCTTGTGTGTGACTGGTGACAACACGTCGTCTGTCATGTCGCCAGTAGTGGGTGCATTAGTTGACGGCGTTGATCTTGTCGCAGTGTCATCGCCCGTGTGTTCACAGTCTGAAGCACGACGTATTGCTACGCGCGTGAAAGCGCAAGGCGCTGTGTTGTTCGTATTGGGAAATCCTGGTGGTTTCTCTCTCGATGCATCGTTTAGTGCACGCACTGTCGATTGGCAGTTTGACACTCATGCCAGGTCACGCACAGTTGAAGTCTCTGCATCGGGTCGTCGCGTGTATGCGCATCGTTCATGCACGGTGCAATTGCCAGGTGTCTCATGAGTCGCTCTATTGCTGTGGTATTTCCGTATTGGATGCAAGAACATGGTCACTTAGGAGAAGAACATGCGTTTCGTACTTTTGAACACGTGGTTCGTGCGGTGACTGCGCTGTCGCCACTTGTTGAAGTGCAAGACATTGGCACCATTGTGTTGTCGGCGCGTGGTCCATCGCGATATTTCGGTGGCGATAACGCGGTTGCGCAAAAACTGCATCAGATCTGTCTTGATGCCAATATGGGTTCAGCGTTTGGGGTGGGTATTGCTGATTCACGTTTTGCGGCACTTGCCGCAGCACACTTAGCGGTGTCGCGTCAACATCCGTGCGTTATTGATACTGCTATTGCTGCTGAGTTCATTGCGGCATTACCGGTGGCGTCATTGTCTCGGGTAGGTGGCATTACTGCGGACTCTGTTGATCTGTTTCAGCGCTTAGGCCTTGGTACGTGCGGTGCATTACTGACAGTGGGTGAAGCTGCACTTATTGATCGCTTCGGCATTGAAGGCAAACGGGTGTATCTGTTGGTGTCAGGTGATGAAGTGCAGCATCTTGCACCTGGTGCGCCGCCATCAGACTTTGCGTGCAGCGTTGAGTTTGAATCACCATTGGCCAATGCGGCACATGTGGTGTCTGCTGCTCGCGACACTATTGATGCCATGGTGAATGCCATTGCAGGACATGGCCAGCAATGCGTGCGTCTATTGATTACTTGTGACACCGATCATGCGGAAAGCACTAGTCGTATTTGGGGTGAACCACGCGGGTTTGGCGCGGCAGTTACAGCGCAACGACTGTTGTATCAACTGGAAGGATGGCTCACTGATTCTGCTGCTGACCCTGATGCACCCACCAGTGGTGTTGTGCGTGTTGAATTCATGCCGTTAGAAAGTCGTGAAGTGTTGGTGTCACAACCGTTGTTGTGGGGCGGCAGTCAAGAAAATACTGAACGAGCAGCGCGTGCAGCCAGCATGGCAATGGCGGTGAACACCAGCGTGCAGGTAACGGTGCCGCGATGGGAAGGTGGTCGCGATATGGCAACGGTGTATTCGCGCATCCCGCTATCTCTTGTCGACATCACAAACCCTGATGCAAGCGAACAGCGCGTTCACACGGGTGACGGCGTTGCGCGTCACTGGTCAGGTTCTGTGCCATCGCCGTCACCAGCTTCTGTTGCTGTTGAGCCACCACTTATTCGGGTTGTTGATGCCGGTGGCAGTGACGTTGGGGTTACTGGCCGGCACGAGCTGAATACCGTGCCGTCATATGTAGAAGTTGGCAGTCAAAAGTACGACGTGGTGCGTGTTGCGGGCCCGTGGCCCCTTGAAGAACGATGGTGGGATCCACGTCGCAAACGCCGCCAAGTACGTATGCAGGTGTTGGTGCGTCATCCACGCCGCGGTGTTGGTGTGTTTCTTGTTGGTTTAGAAAATCAACAGTGGACCCTGCTCGCGCGCTACGACTAATGATTCTCGTGGCACACTTGGTATGTGCCGATACATCGCGATGCTCAACACTGGTGTGAATTGGTTGGCGCACGCACGCCTGTTGATGAACGTGAACGCGAATCAATAGAGAAGTTCTTGGAAATGGCGCCTGTTCTTACAGACCCGTTTAACGAACATACAGATCTTGTACACATCACTGCTTCAGCAATCGTTGTTAGTGAAGCTGGCGACAAAGTTGCATTGCATATGCATAAACGACTCAACATGTGGTTGCAACCAGGTGGACATATCGAAGCAGGAGAGACTGCTGCACAAGGTGCATTGCGCGAAGCGGAAGAAGAAACGGGTTTACCTGTGCGTCATGAAAGTGATGGCGGAGTATTTGTGCACGTTGATGTGCATGCGGGGCCGAAAGGTCACACGCATCTTGATCTGCGCTACGTGGTGCGAGCTCCTGATGTTGCGCCGGCGCCTGCAGAAGGCGAGAGCCAACTGGTTCGGTGGTTCGGCTGGGACGAGGCTGAGTCCATTGCGGATGTGGGTTTGTTGGGCGGGTTGCGCGCCACGAAAGCCTTGCTGGGCTTATAACTCCCTTGTCTATACGAACATATGTTCGTATAGAATTGCACGGTGGGGTTCAACAATCCGGCGATGCCGTGGCACGAATTAGAAGCGCGTCTGTCTGATGGTCGAGCGCCGTCTTCAGTCGGCTGGAACGCAGGTGGTGATGGTCCGGCATTTAGTGCAACACGTCAACCATTTGAACCAGTGTTGTCGCGTCAGCAACCCACAGTGCCGTACGCAGAATTGCATTGCACATCAAATTTTTCTTTCTTAGAAGGTGCAGCGCATCCTGAAGAGTTGGCAGAGGTTGCAGCTGCACTCGGGTTGTCTGCGCTCGCTATTACTGATCGCAACGGTTTGTACGGAGTCGTACGTTTTGCAGAAGCAGCACGTGCAGTGAACTTGCCCACCATCTTTGGTGTGGAACTTGATTGTGCTGCTGGCGACATTGTGTTGTTGGCGCGCGGACCATCAGGGTATGCGCGTATGGCACGAGCTATTAGCGAAGGGCAACTTGCCGGCAGTAAAGGTGCTCCCGTGTTTTCTTTTCCCACGGTGGGGCAAACAGTGCGTGATCATTGCTTGGTTCTCACAGGTGGGCGTACCAGTGCGGTGGTGCAGGCATTGGTGCAACATGGTCCAGCAGAAGCAGAACGTACATTGCGTTCGTTAATCGAGCACTTTGGGCAACGCAATGTATTGGTGGAACTATGGGATCATGGTGACCCTATTGATGCAGTGCGTAACGACCAGTTGGTGCAATTGGCGGCAATGCTTGATCTTGAGTGTGTTGCCAGCAACAACGTCATGTATGCAGTGCCGGCACAGCATCGTTTAGCAACAGCATTGGCGGCGGTGCGAAACAGGTGTGGCCTTGACAGCATTGATCATCTTTTGCCTGCTGCGGCGACGGCGTACTTGCGTTCCGGGGTTGAACAGCAACGGCGCTTTGCGCGCTACCCAGGTGTTGTGGAACGCACAGCAACGCTTGCACAGGAGATTGCTTTTGACTTGTCATTAGTGGCGCCACAGTTGCCGCCATTTCCGTGCCCTGATGGTCATACAGAAATGTCGTACTTGCGCCAGTTGGTCGCACGCGGTGCACAACACCGGTACGGCGAGAAACCTGCTGAATCAAATGAAGACTTGTCGTTACGTGCGCGTGCGTGGCGCACCATTGACCACGAATTAGAAATTATTGAAACGCTCGGCTTTGCTGGTTACTTCTTAGTGGTGTGGGACATCGTGCGGTTCTGTACCGAGCAGGGCATTTTGTGTCAAGGCCGTGGTAGTGCGGCAAACAGTGCTGTGTGTTTCTCTCTTGGTATTACAAAAGCCGATGCAGTGTCGCTTGGTTTGTTGTTTGAACGGTTCTTGTCACCAGAGCGTGATGGGCCGCCCGATATTGATATCGATATTGAAAGCGGCAGGCGAGAAGAAGTCATTCAGTATGTGTATGCCCGTCATGGGCGTCATCATGCAGCACAAGTAGCCAATGTCATTACATACCGGTCGCGTTCAGCAGTGCGCGATATGGCGCGCGCATTGGGGCACAGACCTGACCAGCAAGACTCATGGAGCAAACAGGTTGACGCGTGGGGCACGGTTGCCATCACTGCTACCCAACGTGACCATGACATTCCTGACTTGGTGTTAGAGATGGCTGCTGAAGTGGAACACATGCCGCGTCACCTAGGTATTCACTCGGGCGGAATGGTCATGTGTGACAGGCCCATCATTGAAGTGTGCCCAGTTGAGTGGGGCCGCATGGCTAACCGCAGTGTGTTGCAATGGGACAAAGATGATTGTGCTGCTGCAGGGTTAGTGAAGTTTGACCTATTGGGTCTTGGCATGTTGTCTGCGCTATCAAATGCAGTGTCGCTTATTTCAGAACATCGCGGGTATGAACTTGACCTTGCAACTATTCCGCAAGAAGACGATGTGTATTCCATGTTGTGTCGCGCTGACACGGTAGGCGTGTTTCAAGTGGAGTCGCGCGCGCAAATGTCAACACTGCCTCGTTTGAAGCCGCGTCGTTTTTATGACTTGGTTGTGGAAATTGCTCTGATTCGCCCCGGGCCCATTCAGGGTGGGTCTGTGCATCCGTATATCCGCAGGCGTAATGGTCTTGAACCCATTACGTATTTGCATCCGCTGTTAGAAAATTCTCTTGGTAAGACATTGGGTGTGCCGTTGTTTCAGGAGCAACTGATGCAGATGGCAATCGATGTTGCTGGTTTTACGGCAAGTGAAGCTGATCAACTGCGTCAAGCAATGGGTTCAAAAAGATCACAGGCTCGCATGGAACGGCTGAAGGTTCGGCTGTATCAGGGCATGGCAGAGCGCGGCATTACTGATGCAATCGCTGATGAGATCTTTCTGAAGATGGCAGCGTTTGCAAACTACGGATTTCCCGAAAGCCACTCGGTGAGTTTTGCGTACCTGGTGTATTCGTCGTCGTATATCAAGTTGCATGAACCAGCTGTGTTCTGTGCAGCACTATTGAATGCACAACCAATGGGTTTCTGGTC
>Ga0194055_10003724_pt1 | contig 11656 bp, 11 predicted proteins | sample SepL449m_MetaG_FD_155482 | JGI IMG/M metagenome (GOLD analysis project Ga0194055, IMG submission 155482) | Anoxic zone freshwater microbial communities from boreal shield lake in IISD Experimental Lakes Area, Ontario, Canada - Sep2016-L442-9m | ecosystem: Environmental > Aquatic > Freshwater >... | reverse complement strand
TGGCCAGACGCCCATGGCGCGCCAGGGGCATCAGGGTGAGGGCGAGGGCGGCGGTGGCCAGGGCCGTGCCCCGCTCGGCGGGGCGCAGCCGCAGCTGCACCAGGGCCAGCAGGGGCGGCAGGCAGGTCGTGAGGAGGGCCGGGCCCAGCCGCACCACCCACTCCGGCGGTAAGGCCTCCGGTGGTGCGTGGGCCACGGCGCGCCAGAGACCGATCACGGCGGCGATCAGCAGATGGATCGCCGGCGGCTTGTTGAGGTAGGGATCGCCCCAGAAGGTGGGCAGGAGCTTCTCGCTCCAGGGGGCCTGGCTGAGTTCCAAGGCCACCCGGGCCACGATTCCCTCATCCCAGTCGCGCAGGGGCTGGTCCCCCAGACCCACCAGGGCGAGCACGAGGGCCAGCAACCAGATCAGCAGCAGGGCTGGGGCCAGCCGAAGCCGCCGGGGACCGGAACCGGCGCGCATGGAAAGGAGGGCAGATCTAGGGAGTCTGCCCGGGTGCATTCCGGCCCCGAACCTGAAGGAAACCTCCTGTTCCTCACCATCCGGCGAGGGCAGCGGCAGCCCATGGGAACGCTGTCGCTAGCGTGAAAGACCGCACCGGAGGATGGGTTTGATTCGCGGCAGCGTCACCCTCGCCAACCCCACCCGGCCGGAGCTGGTGCCCCTGCCGGTGTCGGCCCTGGCGGACAGCGGCGCGGTGCATCTCTGCATCCCGGAGCACCTGGCGATCCAGCTGGAGCTGACGGAGCTGGAGCGGCGCGAGGTGGTGCTGGCCGACGGCCGCCGCCGCACGGTGCCCTATGTGGGTCCGGTGGAGGTGCGCTTCGGCAACCGCCGCTGCTTCACCGGCGCCATGGTGCTGGGCACCGAGGTGCTGCTCGGCGCCATCCCAATGGAGGACATGGATCTGGTGCTGAGGCCCCAGCTGCAGAGCCTGGAGGTGAATCCCGAAAGCCCGAACCTGCCGACGAGCGTGGCGATGCGGGTGGAAGACGGAATGCATCGGGCTCCAATTGATGCAGGATCTGCATAAGCCACACGGGGAAAGTTGACGGCCATTCCCGCAGCGGTTCTTGCCTGGCAGACTGGCCGCAAGACTGACGCACCAGCCCCTTGATGCCCGACCAGGAGCTGCTCGACGACTTTCTGGAGGCCCTGGAGCAGAGCGGCAGCCCGGTAAAGAATCCGGTGCTGCGGCAGCGGCTGAGGTGGGACGAGGCCACGTATGAGGCCGCGAAGGCGGAGCTGGTGGAGGCCGAACCCGTGGAGCAGCCCACTCAGGCAGCCAACGGCAGCAGCCCCTCCGGCAACGGCCGAGGCCGTCCCGCCGGCCGCAACGCCAAGGGCACGGCAGCGGAGCCCAAGGACAAATCGCTGGAAGCCTGGATCTGGGATGCGGCCTGCTCGATCCGCGGCGCCAAGGATGCAGCCAAATACAAGGACTACATCCTGCCGTTGATCTTCACCAAGCGGCTGTGCGACGTGTTCGACGACGAGCTCAATCGCATTGCCGAGCAGGTGGGCAGCCGCGCCAAGGCGTTCCAGCTGGTGGCGCTCGATCACAAGCTGGTGCGCTTTTACCTGCCGCTGCGGCCGGAGGATCCGGAGCAGCCAGTGTGGAGCGTGATCCGCCAGCTGGCGGAGCGGATCGGCGAGAAAATCGAGCCACACCAGCTTTATTCCAATGGCGTGGATGGCCATCAGCCAACCAAGACCAAGTGACTAATGACAGGAAGCAAAACACCGAGATGACGACCACAACCACCAGCTTCCAGCAGCTCGCCAACTTCATCTGGTCCGTCGCCGATCTGCTGCGCGGCCCCTATCGGCCGCCTCAGTACGAGCGGGTGATGTTGCCGCTCACTGTGCTGCGTCGCTTTGATGCTGTGCTGGCACCAAGTAAGGAGGCGGTGCGCAAGCGCCACGAAGAGTTGAAATCCAAAAGCCTCGGCAACATCGACGCCGTCCTAAACAATCTCGCCAAGGACGAGGCCGGCAAACCACTGGGTTTTCACAATCACAGCCAGCTTGACTTCCCCAAGCTCAAGGGCGATCCCGACAATATCGCCCGGCATCTCGCCGATTACATCAACGGCTTCTCCGAAAACATCCGCAAGATTTTTGAGCGCTTCGAGTTCGAGAAAGAGATCGAGAAACTGGAGGAGTCCAACCGCCTCTACCAAGTCGTCGCTCAGTTCTGCGAGATCGATCTCCACCCAAACCGGGTCGACAACATCACCATGGGGTTGGTATTCGAAGACCTGATCCGGCGGTTCAACGAAGCCGCTAACGAGACAGCGGGCGATCACTTCACCCCGCGCGAAGTGATTCAGCTGATGGTGAACCTACTGCTTGAGCCTGACACGCAGGTGTTGACGCAGGCCGGCGTGATCGTCACGATCTGCGACCCTGCCTGCGGCACCGGCGGCATGTTGGCGGAAGCCCAGAACTGGATCCGCGCCCACAACGACCAGGCGACCGTGAAGGTGTTTGGGCAGGACTACAACCCTCGCTAATACGCGGTGGCGGCCTCCGACCTCTTGATCAAAGGCCACAAAGATGGTCGCGTGGAGCTGGGCAACACGCTCATTGGCGATCCCTTCCCTGAGCAGCGGTTTGACTACCTGCTGGCCAACCCACCGTTTGGGGTGGACTGGAAAGCGGAGAAGAAAACGATCGACCGCTGGCCCCATTTCTGCGGCTATTCCGGCAAGCTGCCACGCATCAATGATGGCGCGCTGCTGTTTCTGCTCTACATGATGAGCAAGATGCAGGATTTCAAGCCCAACGACCGCGATCGCCTCGGTACCAGGATTGCCATTGTGTTCAACGGATCGCCCCTGTTCACCGGCGGCGCGGGCAGCGGTGAGAGCGAGATCCGCCGTTGGATCATCGAACGCGACCAGCTGGAAGCGATCTTCGCACTGCCGGAGCAGATGTTTTACAACACCGGCATCGGCACCTTCGTGTGGGTGGTGACCAACCGCAAGCAGGCCCATCGCCGCGGCAAGATCCAGCTGATCGATGCCAGGGAACGCTGGAGCCCAATGAAGCGCAGCCTGGGCGACAAGCGTCGCCTGCTGGATCAGACGGCGATCGACACGATCACCCGCGAACACGGCGCGTTTGAGGACAGCCCAACCAGCCGATTGTTTGATAACGGCGACTTCGGCTATCGCCGCATCAGCGTGTTGCGGCCGTTGCGGCTGCGGTTTGAGATCACGCCGGAAGCCCGCGAGCGTTTTCTCGATACCTGCCCCGAGCTGTTTGATGCCCTGCAGATGGTGGAGGAGGTGTTCGGCAGCGAGCCGCAACTCGACTGGAACGACACCTTGGAGGAAGTGCAGGGGCTGTTCAAGCGTCTGCCCAGGGGAATCGAAGGCTGGGCCAAAGGTGCTAAGGGCACAGCGCAGAAGAAGATCTTCCGCGAGTGCTTCACCAGCGTGGATCCGGAAGCGGCAGCGGTGATCGCCAGGCAACACAGAACGCTGTCGCTCCGGCCCTACGATTTCTTCCCCAATCAGACCCTGCCTGAGGATCTCAGCCAGGAGCAGCTGCATACCCTGCTGGGCCTGCACGCCGACGGCCACGGTGGCTACCTCGAATACGAAGCCGACTCCAACCTCAAGGATGCTGAATCCATCCCGCTGAAGGAGGACATCATCAGCTACATGCAGAGAGAAGTGCTGCCGTATGTGGGGGATGCCTGGATCGATCGGGAAACTGTTGACGAAATGGATGGCGGAATTGGCAAGGTGGGTTATGAGATCAATTTCAACCGGGTGTTCTTCCAGTACCAGCCGCCGCGGCCGCTGGAAGAGATTGATGCGGAGCTTGCTGAAGTTGAGAAGACAATACTAGAGCTACTCAAGGAGGTCACCAAGTGATACCATCCAAATACCCATTGAACTGGTCAACACAAAAGGTCAAGTATGTCGCAGCACTTAAAAGCGGCGACGCGATCACGTCGGAGGACATCAGCGAGACTGGTGACTATCCCGTGTTTGGAGGCAACGGTCTACGCGGATACACATCCAGCTACAACTGTGATGGAGATCATCCTCTCATTGGGAGGCAAGGAGCACTCTGTGGAAATATCAATTTTGCATCTGGGAGATTTTGGGCTTCCGAACACGCTGTTGTCGTGACCCCAAAGAACAAACATCACTCTCGCTGGCTTAGGGACGTACTGGAGACAATGGACCTCAATCAGTATTCACAATCAGCGGCTCAGCCAGGTATCAGTGTAGAAGTCATCGAAAATCTCACCATACCTGTACCTCCAAGGGCTGAACAGGTGGCAATCTCATCCTATCTTGATAGAGAGAGGTCGAGAATCGACAGGCTGATTGCCGAGAAGGAACGCATGCTCGCATTGCTGGAAGAAAAGCGCTCGGCTCTCGTCAGTCGCGTTGTCACCCGTGGGCTTGATCCTAATGCGCCGCTTAAGCCTTCCGGGCTGGAATGGCTAGGGGAGATTCCGGAGCATTGGGAACTGCGCCGCACCAAGTTTGTTAGTTCTCGGCTGGATCAAGGTAGCTCTCCCGTCGCATCTAATACGCCAGCAGCTCCAGGCGAATTGGGTGTCTTGAAACTAAGCGCAGTTTCTAAAGGCCGATTTAGACGAGAGGAGAACAAGGCTCTGCGTGAAATCGACGAGGAAGAACAGCTACTTGCCCTTCGAAAGGGAGATATCCTCATAACTCGCGGAAATACTCCAGAACTTATTGCTGACGTAGCGTACGTTTCAGAGGACGAACCAAGCCTGCTGCTCCCTGACCTCATCTACAGGCTTAGAATTCAAGAGAAAGAGATTCTTGCTGAATATCTGACTGCTTTCTTGACTACAGCAGCGGCACGCGTTCAGATTCGGCGCGATGCAAGGGGTTCAAGTGGATCAATGGTCAAAGTCTCTCAAGACCATGTTTTGGATTGGCTTACGCCATTGCCGCCGCTCTTTGAGCAGGAAGAGATCATGAATCTTCTGCGTAGCGCAGATGAGGGATTTCAGTCGGTAGAGAGAGAAGTATCTTCATCTTTGACGTTGCTGTCAGAGCGCCGCGCCGCCCTTATCAACGCTGCCGTTACCGGCCAAATCCCGCTTGAGGAAATGAAGTGATCCCTGGAAAAGTTAATCACTGTCTGACGGGACACCCTCCTGCAGCCAAACCACTATCTACTGCCATGATGCATCCACGGTCACAGCTGCCAATCATTGACGTTCCACAGGCATGCTCCTCAGTAAAATGGAAGGCATCCCAAGCCTCACGGCAAGATCTCACATCTTCCGGCAGTGGTCTGTAACCATGTACAAAACCCTTAGACTCCACAACTTTCGAGGCTTCTCCAGTTACAGCCTTGGCGACCTGACAAGAATCAATCTGCTCGTCGGCAAAAACAATGCCGGCAAAACATCTATTTTAGAAGCAATCGAGATATTGAGTCATGGTGGCAGGCCATCGTCACTTCTCAGATCACCGAGTCGACGTGGCGAAGTCACCTCTGAGAGCCGCGACCCTGCGCTGAGAGCGGAGTACGACATACGGTATCTCTTTCATCAGCACAGAATTCGGGAGGGGAGCACTTTTGAGATTCAGGCAGATAAAGACTTGGCATCACCAGCAATAAGATGCATCATCAGACGGCCAGAGAGCGAGATAGAACAGTTAGAGCTCTCTGAACAAGATGAACCAAGCATGACATATGAGCTATTTGTCACGGGCCCCGAAAATGGAAAAGGCAGCATCATCAAGATTTCAACTGAGGGGATCCTTGCAAGTGATTTCCGTCGTGGACCAATCCCCTACGCTCAGCTAGCTCCGCCAGCAGCTGTCTTCCTCGGAACCGAAGGCGCGGACTTGAATATTCTCCAGAAGATGTGGGATGACATTGTTCTTACTTCCGAAGAAGAAAGAATCATCAAAGCGCTGCAGATTATTGAGCCTAGAGTTGAGCGACTTGCATTTACAGGTGGCTCCTCACGATGGTCTTCAATTGCCTGGATCAAGCTGAAGAATGATGAAGAACGTGTCCCCCTTGGGAGCCTGGGTGACGGCATTCGCCGTTTGCTTTCGCTGGCTATCTACGCGGCTCGTGCATCAGGTGGAATCCTTCTCATCGATGAAATCGATACCGGCCTGCATTACTCCACACTCAAGCTGATGTGGCAATTCATCACGGAAGTAGCCATAAGGCTTGATATTCAAGTATTCGCCACAACCCACAGTGGTGATTGCTTGAGGGCGCTCGCATGGCTAAACGAAGAAAAGCCAGGCTACGAGAACATCGTTTCCGTTTATCGAGTAGATCGATTTTCAGAGCAAGCTACAAGATACTCTGCAGGTGAAATCGAAGTGGCTGAACGCCAACAGATTGAGGTCAGAGGCTAATGGCGACTCCCAAGGAGAATTGTGCAAGAAGGCTCATCGTTGAAGGCACAGACGACAAGTTCTCAATCATTAACCTCATGATGAGACATGGGTGGGTCTGGGAAGCCTCCAATGACTTTATCCCATTCGTGAAGGATGCAGGTGGTGTCTATGAAGCCATTGAGTCATTGCCAACTGCCATCAAGAGTTTCAGTCGCATTGGGATTGTAGTTGACGCGGATATGAACTGCACAACCCGTTGGGATCAGATCAAAGCCAAAGCCATTGGGTATTTCCCGAATTTTCCTGAATATCCGGACCAGGCGGGTACGATATTGACTTCTGGCGAAAAGCGACTTGGTATTTGGCTGATGCCCAACAACATTGATGGTGGAAAGCTTGAAGACTTTTTGGCGACACTCGTGCCAAAGACAGATCAGTGCTGGAGTTGGGCCGATGATGCGACGAAGGGGGCTGTAAGCAGGGGTGCATTATTCTCGCAAAGAGACTTTATTAAGGCACACATACACACCTGGCTTGCTTGGGGACGTGAACCTGGCTTGCCATTTGGAACGGCGATCACCTCGGCTACGTTTGCACATGACTCAGATATTGCAAATGCATTCGTGAATTGGATGAATGCTCTATTTGTAAAGTGAGAAGGGTGCAAAATGGCAATCCCTTACCTGTTCAGAAACTTTCCGTCGCCGCTTTCCCCGCAGCCTGCGCCACCTGCTCCAAGATTTCAGCCATCGGGTGGATCGCTGCACCTGCTTCATGAACCACGCAGCCCGCCCGGTGCTGGTGTTCGAGCAAAATGGGCTGACGCGTGCGATCCACGATCCCAGCTGGTATCAGCTGCTCCTCCGCCAGGCCCAGGCATGACCACAACCACCAACACCCCCCAGGCCAGCCCCTCAGAACACAGCAGCCAGCTGCTGGAAGCCCTCGGCCAGTCCGTCGCCAAGGCGCTGGACACCAAGCGGCGGTTGGGCCATTACGCGGTTACCTGGCAGAACGGCAGACCCCTGCTGGTGGCTGAGGACGCACCACCGCCCCAAGCGGCACCACCGGGCTGATGAGCGACAAACGCGTCTCAGAAACCGCCTTTGAGACGGTGATTGAAGCTCAACTGCTCGCGACTGGCTACACGGCAGTGGATGGCCAGGCTTTTGATCGCGAGCGGGCCATCTTCCCTGATGAGGCTCTGGCTTTCATTCGAGCAACCCAACCGCAGATCTGGGCGAAGCTGGAAGTGCTACACGGCGAGCAGACCGGGCCTCGGGTGCTGGAGGCGCTGTGTAAATGGCTCGACAGCTACGGAGCGCTGGCCACCCTGCGGCATGGATTTAAGTGCTTCGGCAAAACCCTCCGGATCGCCTTCTTCCGGCCAGCCCATGGGCTCAATCCTGAGCTGGAGGCCCGTTATCAGGCCAATCGCGTTGGGCTCACACGCCAGCTGCACTTCAGCCCCAGATCCGAGCAATCGCTTGATGTGGTGCTGTCGGTGAATGGCATCCCAGTGTTCACGCTGGAACTCAAGAATCCACTGACCGGGCAGACCATCAAGCATGCGATCAACCAATACCGGCAGGATCGAGATCCGCGAGAACCGATCTTTGTGTTCACCAAACGCACCCTGGTGCATTTCGCGGTTGATACAGAAGAAGCTCACATGACCACCAGGCTGGCTGGATCCTCGTCGCACTTCCTACCCTTCAACAAAGGCTTCAAGGACAATGCCGGCAATCCACCCGATCCCGAAGGCAGAAACTACAAAACAGCTTATCTCTGGGAAGAGGTGCTGCAGCGCGACAGCCTGCTCGATCTGCTAGCCCGCTTCTTGCATCTTTCTGTGGAGGAAAAGTCTTCCGACCAAGGCAAGAAGATCCGCAAGGAAACCCTGATCTTTCCCCGCTATCACCAGTTGGAGGCGGTCAGATCGCTGCTTGCAGCCGTCTCCCGTGAAGGCGTTGGGCACAACTATCTGATTGAAAGCTCCGCCGGCAGCGGCAAAAGCAACACGATCGGCTGGCTGTCGCATCGTCTCTCTAGTCTTCACGACGACCAGGATCAGCGCCTCTTCGACAGTGTCATCGTGATCACCGATCGGCTCGTTCTTGATCGCCAGCTACAAGACACGATTTACCAATTCGATCACCGTCAGGGCGTGGTGCAGAAGATTGATGAGGATTCGCGCCAGCTCGCCGAGGCCCTGCAGGATGGTGTGCCGATCATCATCACCACTCTGCAAAAGTTTCCCTTTGTGAGCGAGCAGCTGGCCAAGCTCAATGAGCAACGCGGCCAGGTCGGCCAGGATCATCTGCCGACCCGCAAGTATGCGGTCATTATTGACGAGGCCCATAGCTCCCAGTCCGGCGAAACGGCCACCGAACTGAAAGGGGTGCTCGGTGGTGCAGACCTGCGCGAAAAGGCCAAGCAGCAAGCGGAAGAGGAGGAGGATGCTGCATTGGAAGGTGTCTTTCGCGCCATGGCCAAGCGAGGCCGGCAACCGAACATCAGTTTCTTTGCCTTTACAGCCACACCCAAATACAAAACGTTTGCGTTGTTTGGCCGAAATCGCGAAGCCTTCCGTCGTTACACCATGCGGCAGGCCATCGATGAAGGCTTCATCGAAGACGTGCTGAAGAGCTATGTCACCTATAAGACCTACTACAAGCTGTTAAAAAAAGCAGCGCAAGACCCTCATGTAGAGCGAAAGAAAGCCGCCAAGGCCCTCGCCCGCTTCATGAAGCTGCATCCCCATAACATCTCCCAGAAAACCGAGGTGATGGTGGAGCACTTCTATCTCTCCACCCGCCACAAAATCGGCGGCCATGCCAAAGCGATTGTGGTGACAGGCTCCCGCATAGAGGCGGTGCGCTACAAGCAGGGATTCGATCAATACATCCAAGCCAAGGGATACCCAATCCGAAGCCTGGTTGCTTTTTCCGGCAAAGTCGAAGACGACAAGTTAACCAATGCAAGCTACACGGAGGTTGCCATGAACGGTGGTATCAAAGAAAAAGATCTGCCCGACGCCTTCGCATCACCCGAGTATCAGGTCCTGTTAGTCGCGGAAAAGTACCAGACCGGCTTCGATCAGCCTTTGCTGCACACCATGTATGTCGATAAGCGGCTATCCGGCATTCAGGCCGTCCAGACCCTCTCGCGCCTGAATCGTACCCATCCACTCAAGGATGACACCTTCGTTCTCGATTTCGTCAACAAACGAGAGGAGATCCAGGAAGCCTTCAAGCAATACTATGACGGCGCCGTAATGGGCGAGGAGGTCGACCCCGACAGGCTGTATGAACTGAAAGGTGAGCTCGACGCTTCAGGCATTTACCTGCAGACGGAAGTCTTTGATTTTTGCAGGATCTTTTTTGCACCGAAGCGTCGCCAGAGCCCTGGCGATCACAAGGCGATGAACGCCGTTCTAGATCAGGCACGAGCCCGCTTTATTGAGTTTCAGTCTAAGGAAGCCGAAGAGGCTGAGCTGTGGCGCGGCAAGCTGCAGGCCTTCAGTAATCTTTATAGCTTCCTCAGCCAGGTCATCCCTTACCAAGACAGCGACCTAGAAAAGGTGTACACCTACCTTCGCCACTTGGCCCTCAAGCTGCCAAAGCGAAGCCTGGGCAAAAGCTACCAGTTTGACGATGAGATTGATCTCAATTATTACCGTCTCCGGAAAATTAGTGAAGGATCAATCAGTCTTACCGAAGGACAAGCGAATCCATTGGACGGGCCCCATGAAGTGGGATCTGGGGTATCCCGGTCAGAGCAGCTGCCGCTTTCTCGCTTGATTGATCTGATCAACGAGCGCTTCGGCGGTGAACTCAACGACGCCGACCAGCTTTTCTTTGATCAAATTGCCGAGGCAGCCTCCAGCAATTCGGAACTCGCGCAAGCCGCCAAGGTGAACCCCTTGGATAAATTCCAACTGGTCTTCGCGCAGACCCTTGAATCCCTCTTCATCGAGAGAATGGAGCTGAATGAGGAGTTGTTTGCCGACTTTATGGGCAAAGCTGATGTGCGTGCGTTGATCACATCAGTTCTTGGAAATCTGGTTTACAAAAAAATCGTTGATCGCCAAATTGAGTAACATTGAGATCACAGGTTCGTCGATTTTTACTTCGTGCTCCCTGGGTCTCGAAAGTTCGGACATAGCAATCATTAGTAACATCCACGGTCTCGACTCAATACAGGCTCCCTGAACAGCCAGACAGTCCAAATCTTGAACAGGATGTTCAAGATAATCCTAAGATTGCGGCTGGTGTCGTAAAGGGATGACCCGAAAGAGTGCGTCGGTTTGACCCGAGTAGCAAGACGCCCCCCAATTCAACCGCGCCAGACGATTCGGTAGCTGCGCTGCTCGGTGAACACAAAGCCCGTCTGTCCGCCTCTGGGATGCCTTCAGCGCTCACCCCAACAGGCAAAGCAGCGAAACCGCCCTGCGCGAGAGCTGCGCCAGGAGATCACCTTCGCCCTCGTGGCCGCCTGCGAGCAGCTTCAACCACGGCCGCCTCTGGAAAGCCCTGATGCGCGCCCATCTCGGCGACTGGGAGGCCTCAGCCGAGCGTCTGCAACAGGCCGCCAGCCGCTGCTCGGGCCCGCCGAGGACCGCCGCGGCCGGGCTGAGGTAGCCACGGATACAAGGGGAGCTGGCTGAAACCACACCGACCCCCCAGGGCGTGGCGCAAGGGTGGAACCACATTCATTCCCCTCCTCCATGAACCTGCAACTCGGCGACACCGTTCCCGATTTCACCCAGAATTCCCAGCTCGGTCCGATCAATCTCTACGACTTCGGGGCCGATAGCTGGGTGGTGCTCTTCTCGCACCCCGCCGACTACACGCCCGTCTGCACCACCGAGCTCGGCGAGGTGGCCCGCCTGCGCCCGGAATGGGAGAAGCGCAACGTCAAAACCATCGCCCTGAGCGTTGACAGCGCCGAAAGCCACAAGGGCTGGATCGGCGACATCAACGAAACCCAGCACACCACGGTGGATTATCCGATCCTCGCCGACGCCGATAAAAAGGTGAGCGATCTCTACGGGATGATCCACCCAAACGCCCTCAACAACCTCACGGTGCGTTCGGTGTTCATCATCGACCCCAACAAGAAACTGCGGCTCCAGATCACCTATCCCGCCAGCACCGGCCGCAACTTCGATGAAATCCTGCGCGTGATCGACTTGCTGCAGCTCACCGACCACCACTCCGTGGCTACCCCGGTGAACTGGAAGGACGGCCAAGACTGTGTGGTGGTGCCCTCGATCTCCACC
>Ga0194055_10003723_pt1 | contig 11659 bp, 12 predicted proteins | sample SepL449m_MetaG_FD_155482 | JGI IMG/M metagenome (GOLD analysis project Ga0194055, IMG submission 155482) | Anoxic zone freshwater microbial communities from boreal shield lake in IISD Experimental Lakes Area, Ontario, Canada - Sep2016-L442-9m | ecosystem: Environmental > Aquatic > Freshwater >... | reverse complement strand
CTTCCGAGTCCTCCGCTTGCGATCCGCCCGGCCGGGCGGATCGCAAGCGGAGGACTCGGAAGGATCGGAAGGCCCGGGGGGCTCTGAGGTAGCCGCCCAACAGCCCTGGCTGACGCCCGAGGCCGCCGGAGCCCTGCTGCTGCAACGGATCTGGCGGGCCCTGCCCCCCGGAGTGGAGCCGGACCGGCTGGTGCTCACCGCCCCGATCGAGGCCTACCGCAGCTATCGCCAGTGGCTGCGGGAGGTGTGCGGTTCGTTCGCGGTGCCCGAGCTGGCCCTGGTGGACGAACCCACCGCCGCCGCAATCGGCGCCGGGCTTCCCCCCGGTAGCCGCGTGCTGGTGGTGGACTTTGGGGGCGGCACCCTCGATCTGTCCTTGGTGCAGTTGGAGGGGGGGGAGGGAAGGGCCGCCCCCATCGCCCAGCTCCTCCGCTTCGCCGGCCGCGAGCTCAAGGCCAGTGGCCAGGCGCTGCGCTGTGCCCGGGTCCTGGGCAAAGCCGGCCTCCGCCTCGGCGGCCGGGACATCGATCGCTGGATCGCCGCCGAACTCGTCCCCGACGAGGGGCCCGATGGTGAGTTGCTGCGGACGGCCGAGGCGCTCAAGTGCCAACTGAGCGACGTGGAGGAGGCCGTGCGGCTCTGGAGTCCGGCGGGGCTGCCGGCCAGGGAGCTGAGGTTCAGCCGCCGGCGCTTCGAGGTCCTGCTGGAGGAGCGGGGGCTCATCACGCAGCTCGACACCCTGCTGGAGGCCGTCTGGGCCGGTGCACGGCGGGAGGGGCTGGCCCGGGGTACCGCCATCGACGCCGTGCTGCCGGTGGGGGGGAGCAGTCGCATTCCCCTGATCCGCCGCTGGCTCCAGGAGCGCTGCCCCGGGGTGCCCCTGCGGGGTGAGCGCCCGGTTGAGGCCGTGGCCCTCGGCGCCCTCGCCCTCACCCCGGGGGTGAAGCTGCGGGATGTGCTGAGCCGTGGCGTTTCCCTGCGCTGCTGGGACCGCCGCAGCGGCACCCATCGCTGGCATCCCCTGTTTGTGGCTGGCCAGGGCTGGCCCACCACCGTCCCCCTCGAGATCGTGCTGGCCTGCAGCCACGAGGGCCAAGGGGCGATCGAACTGGTGCTGGGGGAACCGCTCGGGGAGGCGCGCTCCGAGGTGGTTTTCCGCGATGGAGTGCCCCAGCTGCGGCGGCGACCCGCCGGCGAGGCGGCGGTGGCCCCCTGGCGGCAGGCCCCGGCCCCGCTACCGCTGCAACCCCCGGGTCAGGCCGGTCAGGACCGGCTTCGCCTTTGCTTCTCCATCGATGCCGAGGCCCGGCTGTGGCTGGATGGGGAGGACCTGGTGAGCGAAGCGCCCCTGGAGTCGCGCTGCCTGGGGCCGGTGTGTTGAGCGACCACTGGGGCCAGCCCTGCCGGGGCGTACTGCATACAACAGGGGTCATTCCCATCCATGCCCCTTGGCCCGCCGGCCCCGCTTACCTTTCGTCTGGCTAGCCATCACCTTGGGAACGGTCGCCGCGGGGATCGGTTTCGTGTATTGGTGGGAGCGCCAGCTGCCGGCCCGGGTGGCCGCCGCCGCCGCCCGTGGCCAGCTCGACGCCTGTCTGCGCTACAGCGATCAACTCGATGCCCTTAGCTGGCTTCCCGGCCGTTCCTCCCTCGATCAGGGCCGCTGCCGACGTGAGAAGGCCGCCCAGCTCTGGAAGCAGGGGAGCTGGGCCGCGGCCCTCGGACTGCAACGGCAGCTGCTCAATTCCCCCGCCGGCGGCCGTGGAGACCGGCAGCGCCTGGAGGACTGGCAGTCGGCCCTGCACCGCATGGCCCTGAGCCGCTTCCGCGACGGTGACCTCGACGCTGCTCTGGACGCCTTGGCGCCGATGGGCGAGAAGCATCGCTCCGATGGCACGGCGGTCGGGGATCAGCTGCGGCTGAACTGGAACCGCAACCGGCTGGAGTGGGAGCGGGCTTCGAAGCTTGTGGACCAGGCCCGCTGGTGGGAGGCCCTCGACAGCCTTCACAGGATCGATCACCCCTGGTGGCAGCGACGGGCACAGGCCCTCAACGGCAAGGTGGAGGAGGGCCTGAAGCGCCTCAAGGGGCAGGATCGTGAACATGATGGTCACGGCGAGCTCCCCCAGTCGGTGCCCGTGGCCCAGCTCGATGCCGAGGTGGGTCGTCGCATCGCCGCCGGAATGGATGAATGGAAGGCCTTTCAGGCCGGTTGCCAGGCCCTCGGCGGCCGTGTGGTGGAGGCCGGTCCCGAAACGGCCTGCCAGCGCTGACGGGGCCATGACAGGATTGGCTCCAAGGCCGGAACGCAACACCATGGAGCCAGGAGATCGGGTCAGGGTCAGCCGCAGCGTGGTGGTCTACACCCATCCCAGCCATCGCGGCTCCGCCTTCGATCTCGAAGGGCAGGAAGGGGAAGTGCTGCAGGTGCTCAACGAATGGAAAGGTCGGCCGATCAGCCCCACCCTGCCGGTGGTGGTGGCCTTTGGGAAGTTCCGGGCCCACTTTCGCGATGATGAGATCACCCCGATTTGAGGTTTGGGGTCTTAAGTTTTAAATCTTTGAAAGTTGGTTTCAGGGTTAGGAGCGCAGGGTTAGGAGCGCAGTAGGTACACCCCTTCCTCCCCATCGATCGACCGCAGGCACAGTTCGATCGTTTCTTGCCGGGTGGTTGGCACCACCCGGCCGCAGAAGTCGGGCTGGATTGGCAGTTCCCTGTGGCCCCGGTCCACCATGGCCACGAGCTGAACCCGCGTCGGGCGCCCCCAGGTGTGCAGGGCTTCCAGGGCCGCCCGCACGGTTCGCCCGGTGAAGATCACATCGTCCACCAACACCACGTGACGGCCATCCACCGAGCCTGGTAACTGGGTGGCCTCGGCGAGTCGGGTGCCGATGCGCTCGAGATCATCCCGGTGGAAGGTGGGATCGATGCTGCCGAACTCGATCGGATGGCCGCTCAGGCCCTTCAGCCGACCCGCCAGCACCCTGGCCAGGGCCACGCCCCGGGTGGGAATGCCCAGCAGCAGGAGCGAGCGGCTATCGCTGGCGCTTTCCAACACCTGGGAGGCGAGCCGATCGAGGGTGCGTCCCAGTTCTGGTTCCGAGAGCAGTTCGAGCCTCACCTGGCGGTCGGACTCCGGTTCCTGGCCTGGGGTCGCTGATGACACGGAGTGGGTCATGGGGCCGGTTGGACCGGGCGGGAGCCGAGAGGCTTCCAACTTATTCCTACTGGGCGGGGCAGAGAGATGGACTTGATCCTCCCCCCGATGCCTTCCCCCGGATGCTGCCGTCGACTGGGATCACCCTGTGGCCAAAGGCTGACCTGAGATCACCCATGTTGGGGTCTTTCAGGGCACGGCTGTAGGTTTGATGAGGCACACCGTTGATGCAGCTGGTCAATCGGGTGAACGCAACGTCCTCGTCCCACTCTCCAACTCTTGGCAAAGGCCAGGCCAGTGGTCTTGGGGCCACTGCCGAGCTTCGTCCTCTGGGTGATCCATCCCCCGTGGCTCCAGTGGTGTTGGCAATTCTCGACGGCTGGGGCTATCGGCCCGAGGTTGACTACAACGCCATTCGCAATGCCACCACCCCGGTGATGGATGCCCTCTGGCATGCCTATCCCCACACCCTGATCGAGGCCAGCGGCGGTGCCGTCGGCCTGCCCGACGACCAGATGGGCAATTCTGAGGTGGGGCACCTCACGATCGGCTCCGGCCGGATCATTCGTCAGGAATTGGTGCGCATCGGCCAAGCCGTGCGCAACGGCAGCATCGCAGCCAATCCTGCCCTCAACGACCTGGCCGACACTCTCTTGGCTGAGGGGGGCACCCTTCACCTGATTGGTTTGTGTTCCGATGGTGGTGTTCATAGCCATGTCGACCATCTAGGCGGGCTGCTGCGCTGGGCCGCAGGCCGGAGTCTCACCGACGTCTGCATCCACGTGGTGACCGACGGCCGCGACACCGCCACCAATAGCGCTCCGGGATTTCTGGCCACGATCGAGCGGCAGATTGCCGTGGCCGGTGTCGGCCGGATCGCCAGCCTCTGCGGCCGCTACTGGGCGATGGACCGCGACAACCGTTGGGATCGCACCGAGAAGGCCTATCTCCTCCTTACGGAGGAGAGTCCGCTCAGCAGTTTGTCTCCTGCTGAGATTCTTGAGGCCTCCTACGCGGCCGGGATCACCGATGAATTCCTCGAGCCGGTGCGTCTGGCACCGGGGCTGATCAGCGCGGGCGATGGGCTGGTGTGCTTCAACTTCCGCCCCGACCGGGTGCGTCAGCTCGTGCGCGCCCTGGTACTGGAGCCGTTTCAGGGATTCGAGCGGCGCCGCATCGAGCCGCTGCACCTGGTCACCTTTACCCAGTACGAGAAGGGCCTTCCTGTGGCCGTGGCCTTCCCTCCCGAGTCCCTTGATGGCCTGCTTGGTCAGGTGATCTCCGACAACGGGCTGCGCCAGTTCCGCACCGCCGAGACCGAGAAATATCCCCATGTCACCTATTTCATGAATGGGGGCATCGAGCAGGCCTTCCCCGGCGAAGACCGCCATCTGGTGCCCTCACCGCGGGTGGCCACCTACGACCAGGCTCCGGCGATGTCGGCCGAGACCCTCACCGACAGTTGCGTGGCGGCCATCAAGAAGGGGATCTACTCCCTGGTGGTGATCAATTACGCCAACCCCGACATGGTGGGCCACACGGGGCTGATGGAGGCCACCACCCAGGCGATCGCCACCGTTGATGGCTGTGTCGGTCGGTTGGTGGAGGCCACCAACCGGATGGGAGGCACCCTGCTGATCACCGCCGACCATGGCAACGCCGAGTTGATGCAAGGCCCAGACGGCCGTCCCTGGACCGCCCACACCACGAACCCCGTGCCTGTGATCCTGGTGGAGGGTGAAAAGCGGAAGCTGCCTGGTCACGGCACCGATGTGCACCTACGCGAGCACGGCGGTCTGGCCGACATCGCACCTACCCTGTTAGCCATCCTCGGTCTGCCGAAGCCGGAACGCATGACCGGCGAATCCCTGATCCTGCCGGCTGGAGCTTCACCGGTGGTTACCAGTCCCGTGCCCCGCACCCTACGAGTCTGATTCGGATCAAGGCCCCCATCGAGCCCACACCCCACCCGCACTACCACCCCCTGATCCAGCCCTCATGCTGAAGACTGCGATTTCCTATCTCTGGATGCTCAGCGCCGTGCTGTTGATCGTGAGCGTTCTGCTTCACAGCCCCAAGGGGGATGGCATGGGGGGGCTGGCCTCCAGCGGAGGCTCCATGTTCACAAGTGCCCGCAGCGCCGAGGCCACTCTCAACCGGATCACCTGGACCCTGCTGGGGCTGTTTCTGGGGCTGGCCGTGGTGCTGAGTGCAGGATGGCTGGGTTAGGTGATGGTGGGCCGCTGAGGCGCCGCGATCTTTTGCGGCAACTCTCCGCTGGCCTTCCCCTCCACGCCCTGGGGGCTGGTTTGCTGTTCTGGCCGGGCCGAGCGGCTGCAGCATCCCCGGCCACTGATCCCCGCTGGCGGCTCGATCAGGCCGAGTGGAAGCGGCGGCTTCCTCCCTCTGCCTTTTCGGTGCTGCGCCAGGAGGGCACAGAGCGCCCGTTCAGCAGTCCGCTTGAGCATGAGAAAAGGCCGGGTACCTACCTCTGCGCGGGGTGCCGTCTGCCGCTGTTCTCATCAGCGGCCAAGTTCGACAGCGGCACCGGCTGGCCCAGTTTCTGGCAGCCCCTGCAGGATGCGGTGGTCACCAAGCTTGATTTCAAGCTGATCGTGCCCCGCAGTGAGTACCACTGCCGCCGCTGTGGCGGGCATCAGGGCCATGTCTTTGGGGATGGTCCGCCACCCACAGGCAAGCGCTATTGCAATAACGGGGTCGCCCTGGTGTTCCAACCGGGTTGAAGGGGCTCCGGCCTTTCGGGGTGCCATCCCGCCGAGTTGCGGAAGTTGTCGAATCCTTCGGGCCGGAGGTTTCCCTGTTGCGATCCGGTACGGTGTTTCCACTCAGCCCGCCGGAGCTGCTATGGGCAGTCCGATCAGCCGCGAAACCTTTCTGGCGCGGGCCCGGGCCCGCTTCGCGGATCATTACGACTACTCAGCCATCGTTTACAAGAGCTTCAAGACTCCGGTGGTCATCCGCTGCCGCCTCCATCCGGTGAAGTTGATTTCGATCACACCGGAGAAGCATCTGCAGACCACCGGCGGCTGCAAGTTCTGTCTGCGCCAGAGCAGGATCCGCATGCTTGAGCGTGAACTGCTGCGCGAGTCCGTAGACCGCCCCGAGCCCCTGAGGCCGCGCCTGGATTCCAGCCTCAGAGGCCAGGGAATGGCTTGATCAAGAGTCTATCCCGATCAAGAGCGCAGTCTGCTGCGTATTTGCTGTACCTGCATCGGATTGCTTCGCTTTATGCCTTTCTGCTGCCAGATGCGGCGCTGTCACTGCAGTGTAGGACCTGGATGATGCCGATTATTTGGTGATTGCATCGGTTTACATGTATGCCACTTCATATATTGCGTTTTCTGCATTGTTCTCCGACGCCGTTTGGTGAAACTCGGCTTGACTCTTTTGGGAAGAGGATGGGATTGTGTGGTGCTTTGTCATTGCAGCATGTCGTCGGCATCCCGCAACACATCACCGCTTGGACGTAGCGCTCGTGGCCTTAATGCGCCTGCGGCCATAGCCCCACCGACCGGATCGCTGCCGGTGCCCCATGGATCAGAGGTGCAGACCGCATTCCGCTCGCCGCGTCGGGTCACCATCACGCTGCCTTGGGCCACGTACGAGGCGCTGCAGGTCAGGGCCGATGCTGAGGGTCGATCCCTGAGCAACCTGGCTGCCTTTCTGCTGGAATCGGCCATCAAGGGCCCTGCGGCCCCAGCGGTGGCCTCGGTTGCTGCTACGCCCCTACGGCGCGCTCTGGAGAATCCCTTCCATTGAGGCGATACCCGCTCAGCGCTCGAGCATCCTGAGCAGCGAGCCGGAAATCCGGCTGATCGCAGAACAAAAAAATGGAGGGGGTTGAGCCCCTCCACAGGATCCAATGCAGGAGGGCATGGCCCGCCGAGCTTTGGATGCGATCGCGATCAGGACGCGATCAGTCAGCGATCAATAGTCGAAGTCGCCACCGCCCATGCCGCCGCCGGCGGGGGCCGCTTCCTTCTTCTCGGGCAGGTCGGCCACGATGCACTCGGTGGTGAGCACCATGCCGGCGATCGAGGCGGCGTTCTGCAGGCCAGAGCGGGTCACCTTGGCGGGATCCACAATGCCGGCGGCCAGCATGTCGACGTACTCGCCTGTGGCGGCGTTGTAGCCCTCGTTGAAGGGCTTGTTGCGCACGTGCTCAGCCACGACGGCCCCGTTGGCACCGGCGTTCTGGGCGATCCGCATCAGCGGAGCCGTGAGGGAGGCGGCCACGATCTGGGCGCCGATCAGCTCCTCGCCGGAGAGATTGGCGGCCGCCCACTCCTCCAGGGCAGGAGAGAGGTGGGCCAGGGTGGTGCCGCCACCCGGCACGATTCCTTCCTCAACGGCCGCCTTGGTGGCGTTGATGGCATCTTCCAGGCGCAGCTTTTTATCCTTCATCTCGGTCTCGGTGGCGGCGCCCACCTTGACCACGGCCACGCCGCCGCTCAGCTTGGCGAGACGCTCCTGCAGCTTCTCCTTGTCGTAGGAGGAGTCGGTTTCCTCAATCTGCTTGCGGATCTGATCCACCCGGGCCCTTACCGCCGCCTCGTTGCCTTCGGCCACGATGGTGGTGGTGTCCTTGTTGATCGTGATCCTGCGGGCTGTACCCAGCGAATCGATCTTGGCGTTTTCCAGCTTGAGGCCGGCATCCTCGGTGATCAGCTGACCGTTGGTGAGAACGGCGATGTCTTCGAGCATGGCCTTGCGGCGATCACCGAAGCCGGGGGCCTTAACGGCGGCCACGTTGAGCACGCCGCGGAGACGGTTCACCACCAGGGTGGCGAGGGCTTCCTTCTCGATGTCCTCGGCGATGATCAGCAGGGGACGGCCGGTGCGGGCGATCTGCTCAAGAACAGGAACAAGGTCCTGAACCAGACCGATCTTCTTATCGGTGATCAGGATATAGGGCTCCTCAAGCACCGCCTCCATTCGCTCGGTGTCGGTGGCGAAGTAGGGGGAGATGTAGCCCTTGTCGAAGCGCATGCCCTCGGTCACCTCCAGCTCGGTGGTCATCGACTTGCCTTCTTCGAGGGAGATCACACCCTCCTTGCCCACCTTGTCCATGGCGTCGGCGATCATGCGGCCCACCTCTTCGTCGTTGCCGGCGGAGATGGTGCCCACCTGGGCGATGGCGTTGCTGTCGCTGATCGGCTTGGCGTGCTCCTTGATCTTGCCAACCAGGAAGTCGGAGGCTTTGTCGATGCCGCGCTTGAGGGTGATGGCGTTGGCGCCGGCGGCCACGTTGCGCAGGCCGGCCTTCACCATCGCGTGGGCCAGCACGGTGGCGGTGGTGGTGCCATCACCGGCGGCGTCGTTGGTCTTGCTGGCGGCCTGACGGATCAGGGCAACACCGGTGTTTTCGATATGGTCCTCGAGTTCGATCTCCTTGGCGATGGTTACGCCGTCGTTGATGATCTGGGGAGCTCCGAACTTCTTCTCCAGCACCACATTGCGGCCCTTGGGACCGAGGGTGACGGCGACGGCTTCCGCCAGGATGTCTATACCGCGCTCGAGGGCACGACGAGCCTGTTCGTTGTAAATGATGCGCTTGGCCATGGAAGGTCTCTGGGGAGGGAAAGGGTGAAAAGGGTGGGGATGGCTGCGTTCAGCCTCCTGACCCGGAAGATCGTGGGCGGGAACGGATCAGCCTGGATGTACTGGATCCAGGGGTCTCAGTTGACGATGGCGAGGATGTCCTTCTCGGAAAGCAGCACGAACTCGTCGGAGCCGAGCTTGATGTCGGTGCCGGCATACTTGCTGTAAAGCACCTTGTCACCGATGCTCACTTCGGGAGCCTGGCGGGAACCGTCGTCGTTGCGGCGGCCGGGGCCCACCTGAACCACTTCGCCCACTTGGGGCTTTTCCTTGGCGGTGTCAGGGAGCAAGATGCCGCCGGCGGTCTTTTCCTCGGATTCCGACACCTTGATGAAGATGCGATCGCCGAGGGGCTTGACGGTGGAGACGCTGAGGGAAACAGCAGCCATGGGTTGTCGCGGTGGATTGGATTCGGATCGGACACGCTCTCCCCTGGGATTCGGAGGAGATTGGCTGTCCAGGTGAACCGGAACCGGGGCCTGGTGGAGGCCAGGGCCTGGTTCCGAAACAACTGGAGGCGGATCGCACCAGAGTGAAACCACTGCAGGGGCTGTGGCTCTTGAACCTGGATTGGTGGCCTGAGCGGATCTGGCACTCGTGCCCGTCGACTGCCAATTTAAGGCTGTGGGTGGCTGGCGCAGCAGTGGCGGTGAGTTCGGGTGACCGAACCCCTCCTCCCCAGCCAGCCAGCTGTTTGGCGGCGCCGGCCGGCTGAGGGTCTGGTGCCAGCCCTTCGCAGTGGGTGACGCAGTGGTAAGGTTGCGCCGCTTCAGGCGGGTCGGATCACCCCCTGCGCGCTCCCCGCCACCCCATCTTTCTTATGGCTGCAGCTGCTCCCGCCGCCTCCGGCACCCAGGGTGTTGTTAAACAGGTGATCGGCCCGGTGCTGGACGTGGAGTTTCCCGCGGGCAAGCTGCCCCGCATCTACAACGCCCTCCGGGTAACCGGCAGGAACTCCGCTGGCCAGGACGTGGCACTGACGGCTGAAGTACAGCAATTGCTGGGCGATCACAGGGTCCGCGCTGTGGCGATGAGCAGTACCGATGGCCTTGTGCGCGGCATGGCCGCCCTCGACACCGGCGCTCCCATCTCTGTACCCGTGGGTGAAGCCACCCTGGGCCGCATCTTCAACGTGTTGGGCGAGCCCGTCGATGAGAAGGGTCCTGTGGCCACGACCATCACCTCCCCCATCCATCGCGAAGCCCCCAAGCTCACGGAGCTTGAAACCAAACCCAAGGTGTTTGAAACCGGCATCAAGGTGATCGACCTGCTGGCTCCCTACCGCCAGGGCGGCAAGGTGGGCCTGTTCGGCGGCGCCGGTGTGGGCAAGACGGTGTTGATCCAAGAGCTGATCAACAACATCGCCAAGGAACACGGTGGAGTGTCCGTCTTTGCCGGTGTGGGTGAGCGGACCCGCGAGGGCAACGACCTCTACGAAGAATTCAAGGAGTCTGGAGTGATCAACTCCGAGGATCTCTCCAAATCGAAGGTGGCTCTCTGCTACGGCCAGATGAACGAGCCCCCGGGCGCCCGCATGCGGGTCGGCCTCTCGGCCCTCACCATGGCCGAGCACTTCCGCGATGTGAACAAGCAGGATGTGCTGCTTTTCGTTGACAACATCTTCCGCTTCGTGCAGGCCGGCTCGGAAGTGTCCGCGCTGCTTGGCCGTATGCCCTCGGCTGTCGGCTACCAGCCCACCCTCGGCACCGATGTGGGTGAGCTGCAGGAGCGCATCACGTCCACCCTGGAGGGTTCGATCACCTCCATCCAGGCGGTTTACGTACCGGCCGACGACCTCACCGACCCCGCCCCCGCCACCACCTTCGCCCATCTCGATGCCACCACGGTGTTGAGCCGCGGCCTGGCCTCCAAAGGCATTTACCCGGCGGTTGATCCGCTCGATTCCACCAGCACCATGCTCCAGCCCGCCGTGGTGGGTGATGAGCACTACCGCACCGCTCGCGCCGTGCAGAGCACCCTGCAGCGCTATAAGGAACTGCAGGACATCATCGCGATCCTGGGCCTCGACGAACTTTCTGAAGACGATCGCCGCACGGTGGACCGGGCTCGCAAGATCGAGAAGTTCCTCTCCCAGCCTTTCTTCGTTGCCGAGATCTTCACCGGCATGCCCGGTAAGTATGTGAAGCTCGACGATACAATCAAGGGCTTTAACCAGATCCTCGCTGGTGAACTCGATGATTTGCCTGAGGCCGCCTTCTACCTCGTGGGCAGCATCGAGGAAGTAAAGGCCAAGGCCGCCAAGATCCTCTCGGAAGCCAAGGGCTGATCACCTGATGACCCTCACCCTGCGTGTTCTCGCCCCCGATCAGAGCGTCTTCGACGGCAGCGCCGACGAAGTGATTCTCCCCAGCACCACCGGCCAGGTGGGCATCCTCACCGGCCACGTGTCGATGCTCACCGCCCTCGACAGCGGCGTTCTCCGTCTGCGTGAGGGAAACACCTGGACCGCTATCGCCGTCAGCGGCGGTTTCGCCGAGGTTGAGGCCAACGAAGTGACCGTGCTCGTGAATTCCGCCCAGCTGGGCAGCAGCATCGACACCGCCACTGCCGAGAAGGATTACGAGCAGGCTCGCCAGGCCTTCGACTCCTTCGAAGGCAAGCCAACCAGCCCTGAGAAAGTCAAAGCTGAGCAAGCCTTGGCTCGCAGCAGCGCCCGCCTTGCCGCCAGCCGCGCTGGTTGATCGGCTGATTCCCAGTCAGTCCTCCAGGGGTTGGGCCACGGCCTTTCCACGAGCAGATCGGTCAGCGCCACCAGTCCGTCCCGTACCGCCCTGTTGCTCAAACCACCTAATTGATCAAGCCATACCCCTAAAGCCCCGGCCCATCATCCGGCCCATTTACCTGCGCCTCTTCAGCAC
>Ga0194055_10003719_pt1 | contig 11663 bp, 11 predicted proteins | sample SepL449m_MetaG_FD_155482 | JGI IMG/M metagenome (GOLD analysis project Ga0194055, IMG submission 155482) | Anoxic zone freshwater microbial communities from boreal shield lake in IISD Experimental Lakes Area, Ontario, Canada - Sep2016-L442-9m | ecosystem: Environmental > Aquatic > Freshwater >... | reverse complement strand
CCTATCCACATATGGACTCATTCACAACAGGTGCTCGGGCCGCAGATTTAATGGTGCGCACGCTTAATAAAGAGGTTAATCCAGTTCAAGTAATGGCTCGAGTTCCAGTTTTAACAAGTGCGATCAACGCATCTACGGAAAGACCCGGACCTTTTTTCGACCTCATGAAAAAAGCAAAAAAGTGGGAACATGAAGGTAAATGTTTATCAAGCAGTGTTTTCTTGGTACATCCATATGTTGATCGCCCAGAAATGGGAAGTGGCGCACTTTTTGTTACTGATAATGATCCACAAAGTGCGGCCAAAATGGCCCGCGAGATTGCGCAAGAGTATTGGGATCGTCGTCAAGAGTTTGAACCTGAAGTCTGGAAAGCTGAAGCTGCAATTCATGATGCAATTAAAAACCAGACTGGAAGATCTGTATTAACTGAAGTCGCAGATACTTGCGGTGGAGGCTCTGCTGGTGATTGTGTCGCAGTCCTTCGCGCATTACTTGATATTGATGTAAATACAAAAGCGATCTATCCAGTGGTTTCACCAAATGCTGCTGCAATTGCCATTAAAGCTGGCGTCGGCTCAGAAGTTAATTTACAAGTTGGCGCTGAGGTCGATAAAAAGTGGGGAGCCCCAGTAAGTATTAAAGGGACGGTTCTAAATGTAAGTGATGGACATTTTACTTATCAAGGTGGAGTCTGGGATGGTGCCAGTGGGCGTATGGGTGCTACTGCGGTAGTGAGAGTTGGTGGAATCGATATTGTTATAGCCACTTTCCCAACTTATGAATGGCGAGATGAGCAGTACCTTTCAATGGGCTTGAATCCATCCGATTACCAATTAATAGTTGTCAAGAATCCAATGAATTACTTTATGACTTATAGCCCAATAGCCAATAACTTCTATGTAATCGACTCACCTGGACCAACTCCGGCGACCTGCAAAGCGCTAACTTATGTGCAAAGAGAAAGACCTTTTTTCCCATTTGATAGCGACATCCCTGGAGATACCGTAAAACTGTATGGAGCGGTCAACCAAAATTGAAATTTATCGGCGCGCTAGATCAAGGGACATCAAGTACTAGATTCATCATTTTCAATCACGACGGGCAGATTGTCGCGATGGATCAGATAGAGCATCAGCAAATACTTTTAGCCGACGGCTGGGTTGAACATGACGCACTGGAAATTTGGGATAACTCCAACAAGGTGATTGAGGGCGCACTTAAAAAAGCTGGAATTACTGGGTCGGATTTAACTGCCATCGGCATCACTAATCAACGAGAGACAGTTCTGGCTTGGAACAAGGAAACCGGTTTGCCACTTGCCAATGCGATAGTTTGGCAAGATATCCGAACTAAAGATAATTTAGAGAAACTCTCCGAATCGCAAAAGCAAAGGATCCAGTTTCTAAGCGGATTACCAGTCTCCCCATATTTTTCAGCAAGCAAAATGAAGTGGCTAATTGAAAATTCACTTGCAGTACGCGATGCAAAGGCAGATGGTTCATTAGTTTTTGGAACTATGGACACATGGTTACTGTGGAACTTAACTGGTGGGGTAAATGGTGGAGTTTTTGCAACAGATGTTACAAATGCTAGTCGGACGTTGTTAATGGATATCGAGAATCTCGCGTGGAGCGAGGAATTACTTGAGATTTTTAATATCCCAAAATCAACTTTACCAACCATTAAATCCTCTTCTGAAATTTATGGGCATACAAAAAAAGACAGTGTTTTTGGATCTGAAATTGCAATTGCTGGAATTCTTGGAGACCAGCAAGCAGCGATGGTTGGTCAGGGCTGTTTTGAAGTAGGGGATTCAAAATGCACTTATGGGACCGGGAACTTTGCTTTAGTAAACACTGGGACCCAGATAGTAAGAAGTGAAAATGGCTTACTTACAACTGTTTGCTATAAATTTGGAACAGAAGCTACTAAGTATGCGCTTGAAGGATCAGTTGCCGTAACCGGAGCAGCAGTTCAGTGGTTGCGAGATCAATTGGAGTTAATTAAAAGTGCGGACGAGATTGAGGAGTTAGCAAAAAAGGTTCCAGATAATGGTGGCGTTTATTTTGTGCCGGCTTTTTCTGGCTTATTTGCTCCACATTGGCGAAGTGATGCTCGTGGGGTAATAGTTGGATTAACTAGAAGTGCAACCAAAGCCCATTTAGCTCGTGCGGCATTAGAGGCTATCTGTTATCAGAGCCGTGAGATTTTAGTGGCTTTAGCGGCCGAGAGTGGAGTCCAACTTAAACAGTTACGTGTTGATGGCGGAATTACCAACAACAATTTATGCATGCAGATTCAGGCAGATGTATTGCAGATAGAAATTGTTCGCCCGCAGATTGTCGAAACAACGGCATTGGGGGCGGCTTATGCCGCAGGATTAGCTGTCGGATATTGGAAGAGCACTGATGAGTTAAAGGCAAAAAGTGTGATCGCTAATAAATGGAGCCCAGTTAAAGATAGCAAATTAGCAACACAGGGATTTAAACAGTGGGAAAAAGCGGTATCTAAAACTCTTAATTGGATTGATTAATTAAAGGTGAGTTTTTACGGCTGGCTAAATAGGAACCGATTAGGACTAATGGGAATCCAATAAAAATACCAAGTGTTAGTGGTTCATTAATTAAAATAACACCCAGTCCGATCGCTACCGCTGTGTTTATGTAAGTGACTACCGAAGCCCTAGCCGAACCAACTTGAGCAAGTAATTTAAAGAAGTAGTAGAAAGCTGCGGCGGTGCAGATCGCGCCTAATCCAATCAGGGAAGAGGTCGCCTTGAGTGAAGGAGTTTGAGTTGGGAAGGCCAATGCGGCAGGTACAGCGAAAATAACCGCTGTTATCGCCATTGAGATTCCACTTACTGCGATGCCTGGAACTTCTGGTGCTTTTGTTGAAATCATGTTGGTTGCAAAGGCATAGAGAAAAGCCGATAGCAAAACCATTAATACTCCAGCAAGATCTGTTGCACCGCGCAGTGTGTCTACGCCGACAAGTGCAAAGACTCCGATAAAACCAATAACTAAACCAAAAAGCCGTTTTGAATGCCACACAGTTGTATCACCAGAGGCAGAAGCTAACAATGTTGCCCAGATCGGAACTGTGGCGATAAGTAATCCGGCCAATCCGGATGAAATGCTTTTTTCTGCTGTCGTAATCAAATACCAAGGACCAACCATTTCAAGAATGGCGTAAACAAGAATCAATTTCCAATATTTCTTAGCAGGTGCGATTGCACCTTGCTTAATAGCGATTGGGAGCAAAATAAGTGAACCAATCAAAACCCGTGAAAAAACCACCATCGGAGTTGAAAATTCAGCAACAGCAATCTTAATAAATAGATAAGGAACACCCCAAAGCACGCCCACTAAAAGAAATAGGCCAAGTGATTTACGGGAGTTCACTTGTTGATCCTACTAGGAATCTAAGAACCTAGAATTTGATTGATTTCTGCTGAAATCTCTTCACGCAAGCGCAAACTATCTGTGACAAAAGCGCCATGGCTAAAAAATCCATGAACCATTCCAGGGTACTCGCGCATAGATACTAAAACCCCTTCTTCACTTAATCGTTGTGCATACTTCTTTCCATCAGAGTAAAGCACATCACATTGTGCCAAAATTACAATCGCTGGCGCTAAACCTTTTAAGGTTGGTGCACTTTGTGGAACTGCGTAAGGATTTTTGTCATCAGCATTGCCGTTTAAATATTGATCCCAGAGATAGACCATGCGATCGCGAGTGAGACCATAACCTTCGGCGTAATCATTCATCGATTCAGTATCTGTATCTTTTTGATTACAAGGATAAAGTAGTAATTGGTATGCAAGTTCAATATTTTCATCTCGTGCTTTAAGTGCAACTGCAGAGGCAAGATTTCCGCCCGCACTATCTCCAGAGACGGCAATTTTTTTAGGATTGATATTTAAAGTTTTTGCATTTTCAATTACCCACTCAACACTTGCCCAGCAATCATCAAACGGAATAGGGAATTTATGCTCTGGAGCTTTTTGGTAATTCACAGCAATGACGACTGATTTAGTTCTATTCGCAATTGCACTTAGCGGCGCTTGATACATCTCAATAAAGTTAAAAACCCATCCACCACCGTGGAAAAACAGAAGTACCGGAAATGGACCTACTCCTTCAGGAGTTATTACTAAAGCTGAAATATCTGCAGTTGGGGTCGGAATTGTTTTCAGCTGGATATCAGCAACATTTTCGCTGGGTCCACCATCATTAATAAAGAGGTGGGTATTTTTACGCAAAGTTGAGATAGGCACTTCACCAGCAACTGGTAGGCCTAATGAAGCACGATCTGCCAGAAATTTTGCAGCTTGTGGGTGTAGAGGTGCTGGCATTTTTGCTCCAATTTTCATTCTTATTGAGTGATTACCCTTAGTTTATTCAAGTTTATTGAAGTTTATTCATTATTCCCACTGAACGGTACAATTTGAGCAGATTTCAATTAATGAGGAGCAAGCGATGCGAGTAGGTGTATTGACTGGGGGCGGGGATTGTCCTGGGTTAAATGCAGTTATTCGGGCGATTGTTCGAAAAGGTGTTAAAGAGTATGGCTATGAATTTATTGGATTTAAAGATGGCTGGAAAGGTCCACTAGAGGGCTTAACGATTCCGCTTGATGTTTCAACTACCCGAGGATTACTTCCACGTGGCGGAACTATTTTGGGATCTTCACGTACTAATCCTTTCAAGATCGAGGGCGGCGTTGAAAAGATTAAAGCAAATTTAGCCGCGCAAGGCGTGGATGCGCTTATTGCTATTGGCGGAGAAGACACTTTAGGAGTTGCCACAAAGTTACATTCACTTGGCGTGAATGTTGTGGGTGTTCCAAAAACTATTGATAATGATTTAAATAACACAGATTACACATTTGGTTTTGATACTGCAGTAAATATTGCTGTGGAAGCGATTGATCGTCTGCACACAACAGCTGAATCTCATCATCGCACTTTGATTGTAGAAGTGATGGGCAGGCATGCAGGTTGGATTGCTTTACACGCTGGTTTAGCAGGTGGAGCAGCTTGTATTCTAATTCCAGAGATTCCTTTTTCAATTGAAAAAGTTTGCGAGTATGTTGAATCTCGTTACCAAACAAAGTACGCACCAATTATTGTTATCGCCGAAGGTGCGGTCCCGCAAGATGGAGACATGATTACCAAAGATGGGACTCTAGATTCCTTCGGACATGTGAAACTCTCAGGAATTGGTGAGTGGCTCGCGCAAGAGATTGAAAGACGCACCGGAAAAGAGGCGCGCACCTCCGTATTGGGACATATTCAGCGCGGTGGCACACCAACCGCATTTGATCGAGTTCTAGCCACACGTTTTGGTTTACATGCAATTACCGCTGTTCATGAGGGAGATTTTGGCAAAATGGTGGCTCTGCATGGGACACAGATCGAACGGGTTTTGCTCTCAACGGCAACTGAAAAACTCAAAGTTGTGGACCCAGCTCTATACGCCGAAGCAGAAATCTTCTTCGGATAGATCAGATTTAATTACCCCGCCCCCAACAGTAAAGGATCTCTAGGCTTATGAGCGTGAACCCAAATTCAACTCAGTCATCTCAAATCGATGCGCTATTTACTCCTGGGTTAGTGGCTGCACAACAACCAAATTGGCCAGATAAAGATGCGCTAGCAAAAGCGGTTGAACAGTTACGCACTTTTCCGCCACTTGTATTTGCTGGAGAGTGTGACACCTTAAAAGAGAAGATTGCCGAAGCTGCAGAGGGCCGCGCATTTTGGTTGCAAGGTGGGGATTGCGCTGAAACTTTTGCCGGCGCAACTGCTGATTCAATTCGAAACCGCATGAAAACTATTTTGCAAATGGCTGCGGTTTTACAATACGGCGCTAGTTTGCCAGTTTTAAAAGTTGGCCGTATGGCTGGACAGTTTGCCAAGCCGCGCAGTAATGACAATGAAACACGTGGAGATGTAACACTTCCTGCTTATCGCGGAGATGCGGTAAATGATTTGGAATTCACACTTGAATCTCGGACTCCAGATCCACAAAGATTAGTTCGCGTATATCAAACTTCAGTTTCTACACTTAACTTAGTTCGCGCTTTTACTCATGGTGGTTTTGCTGATCTGCGACGAGTGCATGAATGGAACAAGGGATTCATCCGCGACTCAGCAGTTGGTGAACGTTATGAGCAGATGGCAAATGAAATTGGCAGAGCGTTGGCCTTTATGCAATCAGCTGGTGTTGATCCAGACGCATTCAGAAGTGTTGATCTTTATTCCAGCCATGAAGCATTAATTCTGGAGTACGAACGCGCACTCACTCGCATTGATTCACGGACACAGGAGCCATATGACGTTTCGGCTCACTTTGTTTGGATCGGAGAACGCACTCGCAAAATTGATGGCGCACATGTTGATTTCTGTTCCAAAATTCGTAACCCAATTGGCGTAAAACTTGGACCTAAAACCCAAGTTGATGAAGTTCTGGCTTTAATTGAGAAGCTAGATCCAAATCGTGAACCTGGAAGATTAACTTTCATTACTCGGATGGGTGCTGGTGTTGTTCGCGAAGCACTTCCTAAATTAGTTGAAGGTGTTACAAAATCTGGTGCTAAAGTTTTATGGGTTTGTGATCCTATGCATGGCAATACTTATGAGGCTCCAAGTGGTTACAAGACTAGAAAATTTGATGATGTATTGGATGAGGTTCGTGGATTCTTTGAAGTGCATAAAAAACTAGGAACTCATCCGGGTGGTATTCATATTGAGTTAACTGGTGATGATGTAACTGAGTGCGTCGGTGGGGGAGAGCAAATCTCACATGATGATCTTTCTTCTCGATATGAGACTGCTTGTGACCCACGTTTGAACCACACTCAATCACTTGAGCTTGCTTTTCTCGTTGCCGAAATGCTGCGTGATCGCTAACCTTTTGCAGTGTTATCAACTTCCTCGATCAAGTCGCCAATAGGTTCACTGATCTGGATAGCAGATAATGATCTTGTCTTAGCTGCTGGATTTAGCAACTTAGCTGAATTGTTATTGAAGTTATCAAATGAGGACCAAGAAAGAGAAATCAAGAGTTGTAAAGCTGTTGGCAAAGTTGCAGATTTAATTAGCGCCTATTTTGATGGCGAATTAGATGCGTTAAACGCGATAGAGGTGCGTCAGCCGGGATCTCATTTTTCACAAGCTGCGTGGAAAGCAATGCGTAAGATAAAAAGTGGAAAAGTAATCTCTTATGCAGATTTAGCCCAACGTTCTGGGTCGCCAGCGGCCGTTCGTGCAGCGGGTACGGCATGCGGTCGCAATGCGGTTGCACCAATTGTGCCTTGTCATCGAATTGTTAAAACTGGTGGGGCGCTTGGAAATTATGGCTACGGAGTTTCAAAAAAAGAATGGTTATTAAAACACGAAGGCGCGCTTTAATACCCTTGCTCACAAGTGAGTATCTGCATACTCTTCAGCAATGACAAATCCGATCTTTCTCACTGCCAAACGTGGACCAGCAATAGCATTTGCACTTTTAAGCACCTTAATTTTGATTATTCTGCCCATTGTAAGTGGCGTTTATCTTGCCGTAGGTAAATCTAACCCCGCGCCAAAAATTGCTCATTCACTTTTAGCAAAGAGCGAGTTTCGAGATGCCGCCGCGAATAAATTGATTGAAAGTATTTCTAAAGATTCAAAAGGAGTCGAGGCTTTACTTTTTAAAGCTAATGGAAAAGAGATCAGAGTAGCTCTTTCCGATGCTATGGGGACAAAGGCTTTTGAAGATGAAATAGTTGGAATAACCCATAAGGCTTACGATTTTTATGTGGATGGCGACAGTCAATCTGCAACAATAGATATTCGCCCAATAGCCTCAATGGCGTTAACGGCAATTTCTAAGGTGAACCCACTTTTTTCATTGGCAAAAGATCAAATAAAAGATATAGCCCCGATTGACCTGAAAAGTGGGGACTCTGATATTAATTTAGTGCAAATTAAAAAAGAATTTACTGGGCTTGTTTTTGTTTTATGGATTGGGTTTATCTTATTTACTGCTCTTTATTGGAGATTTGCTAGCAACTTCCATAATGGATTAAAATTTTCTGGCATTCAAAGTGCAGTATTTGCGGTAATTTCTATTTTGATTTACTTGATTGGTTCAGCAGCTGGTTCGAGCATCGCTTCAAAATCCACTGATGCGTTGCCACAGATAGCAATACCGATTGTCGCGAAAGCGGTGATCTCTCCATTCTTAACGCTTGGTGTTCTCGGCTTTGTAGCCAGCGGGGCAATAGTTGGGTATCTCTTTCTCAAAATTCGTGGAGAACTAGCCTCAAAAGGCTAAATCACCCAAAATTGGCTATTCTTGGAAAGCAGTTTCCGGGGGTCGGTGTAATTCCGAACCGGCGGTAAAGTCCGCGACCCGATTGAAGCCATCAATCGGTTGATTTGGTGAGATTCCAAAACCGACAGTTAAAGTCTGGATAAAGGAGCGCGCGAATCCCAGCATGCCTGGGGTTAGTTGGCTTGTCCTCGGCACTTTGTAAGCAATCTTGTAAAAGATTTAACAAACGAGGAGATAAAAGTGTCGATATTAAAATGGTTATTTGAAGCGCAAATCCAAATAGGCAGCAAATCCATCGCTTGGCGTGAAGTTATCGGTGGAATTTTGGGTTTGTCTAGCGCAGTCTTAGGAATGCGACGAAAAGTTATTGCATGGCCGGTAGGTATCTTTGGCGATGCACTTCTATTCACAGTTTTCTTAGGCGCTGTATTTTCTTTTGGCGCTGATGATCAAGCAAAGAATTTTTACGGGCAAGCTGGTCGTAATCTTTTGCTGATTGTCGTAAGTCTTTACGGATGGGTGCGCTGGTCGCAACATCGTAAATCTGGAGCAGGCGATAAGCCACCTGTTACACCGCGATGGACCAATGTCAAAGAAAAGCAAATATTGATTCCAGCGGTAGTGATTTTCTACTTTGCCTCGATGCAATTATTTAAGGCATTAGGGGAAAGTGGGACTTGGTTATTGGTTGATACCTGGATCTTCACTGGTACCGCACTCGCAACCTATGGCATGAGTCGGGGATATGTTGAGTTCTGGATGGTTTGGGTGGCAGTAGATCTAGTTGGAGTTCCATTTGCATTTAAAAATGGTTATTATCCAACTGGAACTTTGTATGCAATCTACTTACCTTTTGTAATCTGGGGCTTTATATCTTGGCTCAAGATTTCAAAGGTTGAAAAAGAGTCAGTTAACGCCTAAGCCGTACCAACTGTTTGCGGTTTTCCACATAACAGCCTCGCGAGTAGTTAAAGCATGACGAGCGAGAGTGTTTTCAAAGTCGGTCGCTAATTTGTCCAACGAAACAAATTGGCGATCAACTGGGAAATTACTTCCCCACATCACTCGATCTGGTGTAAACAATTCCAGGGCAGTATCAACCAAAGTATCCATTGCATCAGTTGGCCAGTTTCGGTGATACATGTACAGACCACTCAATTTAATCGCAATATTTTGATGCATAGCTAATTTGGCTAACTCGATTTTCCAATCAGCAATTCCGGCACGATCCCACTTAAGCGGCATGATGAAATGGTTAATTACCATTTTGGTTTGCGGAAACTCTTGCGCTAAGGCTGCAGCATCTGCTGATTGATCTGGAAAAATTTGCAGGTCAAAAATCATCCCCTCATCACCAAGGTGGGCAAAGTTTTTGCGCCAGGTCGCGTCATGCATAATCTCAGGAGAATCGGTGAAGGTGTACTCGGGATCGACGTGGTAATTAAGAATCTGTCTAACGCCAACGACTCGATCACTGGCTTGGCGATGCGCCGCTAGTAACTCTGGAAAATCCGCTTTCAGTAAATTTCCACCAGCGATGATTGCATAGGGGGTTTCAAAACCGGCCAGAGTTTTTGCTAACCATTTACTTTCTCCAACTGGGTTAGTTGGATCCCAAGCAGCTTCAACATGGACTAATCCAGCAAGTTCAATAGTTGCGGTATCTTTTCGATATTCGGGTAAAAGATAATCAACTGCTAAATTTTTTAAATTACCAAATGCAGTTTCGCGATCTTCTGCACCGGTTAACCAAGGATATGTCCCTACATTTAAATCCCACAGATGCATATGCGAATCGATGCATTTCATTAGCTTAACCTCTCTGTAAATCGAGGGTATCTGTGGCTTCTGGACTCAATGCTAAGTAACCACCATCTACAGCTAGATCTGCGCCGGTCACAAAACTTGCATCAGGGCTAGCCAGCCAAGCCACAGCGGCAGCAACTTCATCAGGTTCACCACAACGATTCATCATCGAGTACAGACCCCAAACTGGTTCCCACTTTTTACGATCATTTCCAGCAGCTTCATCAAGAGTTTCAGTCCAAATCCATCCAGGACTTACCGAGTTAACCCGGATGCGATCTTTGGAAAGATCTAATGCTTGGCATTTAGTTAATTCAAGCAGCGCACCCTTCATCGCGTTGTATGTCCATCTACCTGTCTGTGCGCGATGCGCAGAGATACTGGCGATATTTACGATCGCTGAGTTAGAACTTTCGCGAAGTTGGCTAAGTGATTGAGTTACTAAATTTGCACCGGCTAGCAGGTTTACCTCAAAAGTTTTTTGCCACTGTTCGCGGGTGGCATCGATGCCAGAAAGTAAAAAGACCGCTGCGTTATTTACCAATATATCTAGCGAACCACCTTTACTCACTGCCAACTCAATTGCCTGGCCGCGAACGGTTTCATCGCAAACATCTCCGGCGACTATATGCAGATTAGGATTATTTAAATCGACCTGCATTTTTTTGAGTAAATTTTCATTTAAATCAAGGGCGACTACAGAAATCCCATCTTTTAAAAACCTACGGACACATGCCGCACCAATTCCAGATGCCCCACCAGTAACAATTGCGGTTCTTTTTTGACTCATGATCAACTTCTCCTCAAAATTAAAAAGCGCCCAAATTGAAATATGCAGTTAAGTGGGTGAATTTATTTTTCTTTCTTTTCATTATATTAACACCGCTTAGATCCAGTACTCGCCCATCAGGTGCGGTTAATTTAGCGCACCATTCCACCGTTCCTTCATGCTTGTCACCGTAAGAGCGCATAACTTCAACTGATAATCCAGGATAGGCCGCTGCGCTGTTCTCATAGAAAGTGCGAATTTGATCATGTCCGACAAGTGTTATGCCATCCGGACCGGTCCACCTAGCATCTTCTGAAAAGAAGGAAAGAATCGCTTTGATATCTCGACTCTCTTCCGCGGTCCAATACGCTCTAGCAAGTTTGGTTAATTTGTTTTTCATGGATGCTCTCCTATTAGAGTTTTTTATCACTAAACCTAGAAAGATAGTACTTTGGGTTGAGTTGCATGGCAATCATTGCGAAAACGATCAATGCTCCACCGGTAAGCGTTCTTGCGGTAAGAGTTTCTTGACCCGCAATCACGGATACTAACGCCGCAAATACCACTTCAAGCGTAAGAATTACAGCCACTGCTGTGGCATCCATGTGAGATTGTGCCCAAGTCTGGATCAAGAAGCCGGCAGAGGTTGCAAATAAAGCAGTTATTAAGATTGCCTTCCAGACTTCTGAATCTGGGGGAGATACATATCCATTTGAAAAGCCAGCTATGCCAGTGAAGATCGCGACTGTGCCTAGTTGTACTAC
>Ga0194055_10003718_pt1 | contig 11664 bp, 8 predicted proteins | sample SepL449m_MetaG_FD_155482 | JGI IMG/M metagenome (GOLD analysis project Ga0194055, IMG submission 155482) | Anoxic zone freshwater microbial communities from boreal shield lake in IISD Experimental Lakes Area, Ontario, Canada - Sep2016-L442-9m | ecosystem: Environmental > Aquatic > Freshwater >... | reverse complement strand
ACGCCGCGATGACCCCGGACAGCGCGGTCGTCAGCGGCTTGCCGCGGTGCGAACGCAGGTGGGCGATCACCAGCAGGACGGCGGCAACCAGCAGGGCCAGCGCGAAATACACCATGGTGTCGCCCATTTCAGCGTGCCTTTCCACCAGTGCGGACTCCTCGATGTTGTGTTCGAGCCATTCACCGGAGTTTGTCGTCAGCGGCGTCAAGCCGGTGATCGCCACTGCCAGCGCGAGCACCAGCCAGACCAGACGCTGGCGCGCCGCCGGCCAGACCGCACACAGAATCGCCAGCGCAGCGGTCAGCGGCGCCAGGACCACGATGAAATGCACCAGCAGTGCGTGGACGGGGAGGCCTTGGAAGGTCGACACTGGTCGAACACTACAAGGCGGTCGGCCGCAGCGCCCTGTCAGTTCGCGGGTGACCAGCCACCTGACAGACTTGGGTAATCATGGCGCATCTGCGGTGGGCACTCCTGGTTGTCACGGTAGCGACCTGCGCGGCCGGCGGGGTGGCCTGGCTGGCGGGATCGCCGTCGATCGCCGACGGCTTCTGGATCGCCGGGACGGTGGCCGCGATCATCCCGGCGACGTGGTGGGTGATCGCCGGTCTGCGGGCCGGACGATTCGGCGTCGATATCCTGGCCGTCCTCTCGCTCGCCGGCTCACTGGCGGTCAAGGAGTACTTCGCCGGAGCGTTGATCGCGGTGATGCTCGCTACCGGACAGGCCCTGGACGCCGCCGCCGAACGTCGTGCCACCAAAGACCTTCGGGCGCTGCTGGATCGGGTGCCGCGCACCGCCCGTCGGCGCACCGCCGACGGTGTCGAAGTCGTCGATCTCGACGCCGTCGCCACCGGGGATGTCGTGGTCGTCGGGTCGGGTGAGGTTCTGCCGGTCGACGGCGTGGTGGTGTCTGACACCGCGGTGATCGACGACTCCGCCCTGACCGGCGAACCGCTGCAGGTGACTTATGACCACGGCGAGGCGGTGCGCAGCGGGAGCGTCAACGCCGGTGCCGGCGTGGAGATCCGGGCCACCGCCACCGCGGCCGACAGCACCTACGCCGGGATCGTCCGGCTGGCCAAGCAGGCGGCCGCGGAGTCGGCCCCGGTGGTGCGCCTGGCCGACCGGGTCGCGGCCTGGTTCGTTCCGCTGGCGCTGGCCATCGCCGGGCTGGCGTGGCTGCTGAGCGGGTCGGCGACTCGTGCCGTGGCGGTGCTCGTCGTCGCCACTCCCTGCCCGCTGCTGCTGGCCGCACCGGTGGCAATCGTGTCCGGGCTATCCAAGGCGTCCCGTATCGGGGTTCTGGTGCGCGGCGGCGGCCCACTCGAAACCCTCGGCCGCGCAACCACTTTGGTTGTGGACAAGACCGGGACGCTGACGTCTGGACGGCCCCGCGGCACCGACATCGTCACCGCGCCGGGCTGGACCATCGACCAGGTCCTCGGCCTGGCCGCCTCGGCCGACCAGTTGTCCCCGCACGTGCTGGCCTCGGCGATCGTCGAGGAAGCGCGGGTGCGCGGACTGACCCTGAGCATGCCGTCGGACGCTCAGGAGGAGGCCGGCACCGGCGTCTCGGCGTTGGTCGACGGACGACAGGTGCACGTCGGCAATCTCGATATCCGATCGTCCGACTCCTCCTCGTCGCTGCGCTCCGCATCGTCGTCGAACGGGGGCGAGGTGGCCGACTGGACGGCGTCGGTGCTCTCCCGGGCCGCCCTCGACGGCGCCGTCATCGCCTGGGTCCGGGTCGACGGCGATCTCGTCGGCGCCATCCTGCTGGCCGACCCGTTGCGCCCCGACGCACCCCGGACCATTCGGCGGTTGCGGGCCGCCGGGATCACCCGGGTGGTCATGCTCACCGGCGACCGGCCGGCACCGGCCCAGCTGATCGGCACCGTCCTGGGTCTCGACGAGGTCGCCGCCCAGCAGACCCCGGAAGACAAAGTGGCCCGGGTGCGCGCCGAGAGCCAGCGGGCGGTCACCGCGATGGTCGGCGACGGCGTCAACGACGCCCCCGCGCTAGCCGCCGCCGACGTCGGTATCGCCATGGGGGCGCGCGGCTCCACCGCCAGTTCCGAAGCCGCCGACATCGTGCTCACCGCCGACCGGCTCGACCGGCTCGCCGACGCCATGCTGATTGCCCGCAAGTCCCGGCGCATCGCACTGCAGAGCGCCGGTGCGGGTATGGGACTGTCGTTGGTAGCCATGGGTTTTGCCGCGATCGGCTGGCTGCCGCCGGCCGTCGGGGCGCTGCTGCAGGAGGCCATCGACCTCGCGGTGATCCTCAACTCGCTGCGCGCCCTGCGCACCGACCGCGGCGCCACGTTGCACCTGAGCCACGACACCCAGGAGCTGTTGCGCCGCTTCGCCGGCGAGCACGACCGCATGCGCGACGTCCTGTCCATCCTGCGCGATACCGCCCAGTTGATCAGCGCCGGGGACCGACCAGCCGCATTGGTGGTGTTGCGCGCTGCGGACGGCTTCCTGGAGCACACCCTGTTGCCGCACGAGGACGCCGAGGACAGTGCGCTCTATCCCGCTCTGGCCGGCCCGCTGGGCAGTGCCCCAACAGAATTTTCAGGGGCGACCGCCACCATGAGCCGGATGCACGCCGAGATCCACCGGATGTCCCAGCGGCTGCACAGCCATCGCGAGATCGCCGAGTCGGCCGGTACGGTTACCCCCGAGCAGTCCGACGACCTTCTCGCCTGCCTCTACGGCCTGCACGCCCTGCTGTGCCTGCACTTCGCCCAGGAAGAGGAGAACTTCTTCGTGCTCGCCCCGGCTGCCGAGCGGTGAGCAGCGCTGTCTGGCTGACCCGGAACGTGCGGGTGCTCTCCGCGGTGTCGTTCCTGCAGGACGCTGCCAGCGAATTGCTCTACCCGCTGTTGCCGATCTACCTGACCGTTGTGCTCGGTGCGCCGCCATCGGTGGTGGGCGCCATCGAGGGCGCGGCGGAAGGCGCGGCCTCGCTCACCAAGATCGGCGTCGGTCCACTCGGGGACCGGTTCGGCAAGCGCCCCCTGATCACCACCGGCTACGGCATGGCGGCGCTCGGCAAGGTCATCGTCGCCCTCGCCGTCGCGTGGCCCGGCGTACTGGCGGGGCGGGTGGTCGACCGGCTCGGGAAGGGCATCCGCGGCGCCCCGCGCGACGCCCTGCTCGTCGAGGGTATTGAATCCGGCTCGCGCGGAAAGGTTTTCGGCTTCCACCGCACGATGGACACCCTGGGCGCGGTGGTCGGTCCGCTCATCGGGCTGGCCGGCTATGAACTGCTCGATCACCGGATCAAGCCGCTGCTTCTAGTCGCCATCGTGCCGGCGGTGCTCTCGGTGCTGCTGATCGTGCTGGTGCGCGAGAACCCGAAGACCAAGCCGGCCACGGCGCGCCCGCCGCTGTTCTCCGGAATGCGCGAGCTGCCGCGACGGTTCTGGCGGGTCACCGCGGTCGTCATCGGATTCGGCTTGGTCAACTTCCCGGACGCGCTGTTGCTGTTGCGGCTCAACGAGATCGGCTTCGGCGTCGTCGGGGTGATCCTCGCGTACGTCACGTACAACCTGGTCTACGCGGCGTTCAGTTTCCCGGCCGGGATGCTGTCGGACAAGCTGCCGCGCTACGCGGTGTTCGGCTTCGGGCTGGTGTTCTTCGCGATCGGGTACATCGGGTTGGGCCTGACGACCAACCACGCTGCCGCGTGGGTGCTGATCGGTCTCTACGGGGTGTTCACCGCGTGTACCGACGGCGTGGGCAAAGCCTGGGCATCATCCCTGGTCGGCCCCGACCGGCAGGCCACCGCGCAGGGGGTCTTCCAGGGCGGCAGCGGGCTGGCCATCCTGGTGGCCGGCATCTGGGCCGGTCTGCTGTGGGGCGCCGACGGGCGACTGCCCCTGCTGATCTCCGGAGTGGTCGGGGCCTGCTTCGCGGTGGCTCTGCTGAGCCGTTGGGTGGTGCGAAGCGCCCGGCCCGTCGCGGATGCCTAAAGCGTGTCGAACAACTTTGTTTGAGTGTTTGGCACCGCCCTTCTCGGGCGTCGTCGGTTCAGGCCGCTGGTGCGGTGTGAACGTCGGTTCCCGCGTCGTTCAGGCTGGTTTCACCGACACGTGAAGAGTGTTGGTCAGAGCCGTCCTGTCGGCGGGCGTTGGTGGCCCGGCCTCCTGCTTGGGGGTCCGGGGTTCGGTGGTGGTTGTGTTGGCCCCAGCGGGCCAGGTTGATCGCCGCGTTGAGGTCGCGATCGAGGTGGTGATCGTTGGCGCAGGTGAACGTCCGCTCGGCCAGGCTCAGGTCAGTGCGGCGATCGCCGCAGACCGAGCAGAGTTGGCTGGAGGGATACCAGCGGTCGGCCTCGATGACCTCACCGCCGCGCCAGAGCTGCTTGTAGTGCAGTTGACGGGCGAACTCGGCCCAGCCGGCATCCGATATTGCCCGGGCGAGTCGATGGTTGGCCAGCATTCCTGCCACGTGCAGGTTCTCGATGACGAGCCGGTCGTGGTTCTTGACCAGCTGGTTGGAGACCTGGTGTGCGAAATGTCGGCGCACGTTGGCGACGCGGTGATGATGGCGGCCCAACCGTGCAGCGGCGTCGCGACGGTTCTGTGATCCTTTCTTCTTCCGGGACAACGATTTAGCCAACCGGCGCTGTCGAGGGATACCGGCGGCGAGTGCTTTGGGGGCATCGGTGATCCGAGCGAGTTCGGTGCCCTCGGCCGCGGCGGCGACCGCGAACGCCGAAAGTCCTCGATCGACCCCGACCCAACCACCGGTGTCTGCGGTGTCGGGGTGCGGGTGCTGGTGGGCCGGGTGTAGGTCGGCGGCTTCGACGTTCAGCGACACCCACCAACGGCCCGCACGCTGGGTAACGGTGGCGAACAGAATCTTCGCCCGGTCGGTGGCGAGCATGCGTCGCAGTCGGCGGGTGTCGTCATGGACGGCGATCTGGCCGACGCCGGGCAGGGTGAGCGAGCGCGGCCGGCCCCCGTCGCCGACACGGATCGCTGCCGGCCGGCCTTTGGGGTGCTTGTTGCGCAGCCGAAACGAGGGAACCGAGGTGGCTTTCTTCTTGAACCCAGGGAAGCCGACCCGTTTGCCTGGACGTTTCCCGGATCGGGAATCCGACCACGCCCGCAGACCTTTGCCAAGGTCAACGGCTGCCTCTTCGAACACCTGCTGACACACCTGGGTCCGCCAGCCCAAGCCCGTGACGACCGGTTCGACCCGTCCGGCGGTATCGACGGTGAACACCCGTCCGGCATCCTCGGTCTTCTTCCACCCATTGAAGGTGTTGATCAGGTCGAAACCCGTCCACGGCACCAGGACGGCCGGGTCGGTTCGCCGGGCGGACAAGCGGGTTTTGACGATCCGTAGGCACTGGTTGAACGCGAACCGGGCCGCCCCGGCATGCCGGGACAGCGCCACCGCCTGCTCGGCGGTCGGGTCGAGGCAGAACTTGAATGTCGTGTGCCGTGCCATCGACCCCAGCATCGCAGGGGACACCGACAAGCATCGCCGACCAGGCCGGAGGTGTCAGACCTCGCCGTGAGGATCGGCGGTCATGTGAGCTTCCGGCCCGCCGCCGGCGCTACCCTTCCGACCTGTCCGACACCGCCTGGGCGCGGGTGGCCCGGTTCATCGTGCGCGACCATCCGCGCGGTGGACGGCCCTGCCCGCCGCAGCGCTGGCGTGAACACCTCAACGCGGCCCTGTATGTCTTACGCACCGGCTGCGCGTGGCGGCACCTGCCACACCACTTCACCGTGTCCTGGTCAGCAGCGCACAAACACTTCCTGCGTTGGTGCCGCACCGGTGTCTGGTTCAAGGCACTCGCCGCGGTTCGCGGTGAGGTCCGCGCCCGCGCGGACCGCCGCAAACGACCCTCAGCGGCAGTGATGGACTCATCGTCGGTGAAGGCATCCCCGGCCCTGCTACGCAAGGCCAAACGCGTCGAACCCACCATCGCTCACCTCTGGCTGGACAAGGGCCACACCGGCCACACCGTCGCAGAATCCGCAACACAAGCCGGGGTCAGCATCGACGTCGTATCCGGCCCCAAGCCCGCCAACAGGTTCCAGGTCCAGCCCCGCCGCTGGGTCGTCGAACGCACCAACGGCTGGATCAACCACCGCCGACGACTCGACCGCCACTACGAAGTCACCCTCACAGCACACGAAGGCTTCCTCTACCTCAGCAATATCGCCCAACTACTACGCAGACTCGACCGCACCCAGTTGTTCGACACGCTTTAGGATCGTACCTGTGAGTCAGGATGACCTCGGCGACCTCCGTCGGCGGCTTCGTGCGGTCGAGCAGGATGCCGCGGCGGCACGGGTCCTCGCCGGTGCCGCCGACCGCGATGTCTCGGAGATCCGAGCCGAGATCCGCGACTTCCGCCACGCGACGACGGGCAGTGTGAACGCGTTACGGGCGGACTTCGTCGATCTCCGACAAGACTTCGTCGATCTCCGACAAGACTTCAGCGATCTCCGGGATGACGTTGGCCGCGGCTTTGTAGAGATGCGCGGCAAGCTGGACGCGACTGCTGCCGGCCAGCAGCGGATCGTCGAACTCATCGAGTCGCTGATCGACCAACAGGACCGATAGAGCCCGCCGGCGTGTTTCGGATCCTGTTCTATTCGCCGCGCATCGCCCCGAACACCGGCAACGCGATCCGCATGGTGGCGGCGACGGGCTGCGAACTGCACCTTGTCGAACCGCTGGGCTTCGACCTGTCCGAACCCAAACTGCGCCGCGCCGGGCTGGACTACCACGACCTGGCCTCGGTCACCGTGCACCGCAGCCTGGATGACGCGTGGGCGGCCCTGGCCGGAGCGCGGGTGTTCGCCTTCACCGCGCACGCCCGGCAACCGTTCACCGAAATCCGTTACGCCCCAGGCGATGTGCTGATGTTCGGGCCCGAACCCACCGGCCTGGACCGGGCAACCCTGGCCGATCCGCACGTCACCGCTGAAGTCCGCATCCCGATGCTGGCCGGCCGGCGCTCACTGAATCTGTCGAACGCCGCCGCCGTGGCCGCCTATGAGGCCTGGCGGCAGCACGGGTTCGACGGCGGGGTGTGAAACCCGTTGAAAACGAGTTACCAAGTGTCCCAATGGGTCAGCTGCTCGGCAGGCAACCGCTTGGCCAGCTTGAAGTCGGTGCCCCTGGTGTAGGCGATCGGGAACAGACCGGCCTGGGTGTAGTCGTCGAACGGGATACCGAGCAGATCGGCGGCTTGGCGCTCCCCGTCGCCGACCAGGTGCAGGGTGGTCCAGGCGGTGCCCAATCCGCGTTCGCGCAACGCCAGCATGAAGCTCCATACCGCCGGCAGGATCGAGCCCCAGTAAGACGCCTGCATCCCGATCGAGTCGGTGTGCGGGCGACCCTCCAGCAGCGGAATCAGCATCACCGGAGCGTGCTGCATATTCTCGTTGAGGTACTTCGCCGAGTTCATCACCGCATCCATCTGCTGATCGCGGATGTCGCCGCGCTCCGGCTTGGGCATATCCAGATAGGGCGTGGCGTTGGCCCGGTAGATCTCGGCCAGGGCCTCCTTCTTGGCCGGATCTTCGACGAACATCCACTGCCAGCCCTGGGCGTTGGACCCCGTGGGGGCCTGCAGAGCGATGTCGAGACACTCCATCAGCACCTCGCGCGACACCGGCTTGTCGAAGTCGAGGCGCTTGCGCACCGAACGGGTGGTGGTCAGGACTTCGTCGGCGGTGAGGTTGAGTCTCATGGCTGGGAGACTACGGTCTCGATCAGACGTCAGCTAACGGAAATCCCGGGAACGCGACGCCACCGTCATCGGCAGCAGCTGCATCCGCTCGGCCACCACCGTCACCGCCCCACTGGCGTTCTGCACCTGCCCGCGGATCAGTAGGGCCGACGCGGTCTGGGCCAGCCGGCGGTGTCGCGCCCACACCCCCGGCGTACAGAGCACGTTGACCATGCCGGTCTCGTCCTCGATGTTCACGAACGTCACCCCGCGGGCCGTCGCCGGCCGCTGCCGGTGGGTCACCGCTCCGGCGATCAGCACCCGGCTGCCGTCGGGAACCGAGATCAGCCGCTCGGCGGGCAGCACACCCAGTTCGTCGAGGTGGGTCCGCAGGAACTGGGTCGGGAAGCTGTCCGGTGACACACCGGTGGCCCAGACGTCGGCGGCGGCCAATTCGGCCTCGCTCATCCCGGGCAGGGCGGGCACGGTCGACGACGAGCCCACCCCGGGCAGCCGGTCGGGCCGTTCGGCGGCCGCCGCCCCGGCCGCCCACAACGCCTCCCGCCGGGTAACCCCGAAGCACCCGAGCGCACCGGCGGTGGCCAGTGACTCGGTCTGGGGCACCGACAACTGGATGCGACCGGTCAGGTCCAGCAGAGATCGGTACGTCCCGGCCGACTGCCGTTCGTCGACGATGCGCTGGGCCAGATCTGCGCCGATGTGCCGCACGGCTCCCAGCCCCAATCGGACGTCCATGCCGCGGTTCTCGAGAGTGGCGTGCTCCAGGCTGGCGTTGACGTCGGGGCCGTGCACGGCCACCCCGTGCCGTCGGGCGTCGGCCACCAGGGACTGCGGTGAATAGAAGCCCATCGGCTGGGCCCGCAGCAGGGCCGCGCAGAACGCCGCCGGGTGATGCAGCTTGAACCACGACGAGTAGAACACCAGTGAGGCGAAAGACAGCGAATGGCTTTCCGGGAAGCCGAAATTGGCGAACGCCTCCAGCTTCTCGTAGATCCGGTCGGCCACCTCCCCGGTGATGCCGTGCAGTTGCGCCATCCCGGAGTAGAAGCGCTCCCGCAGCCGCCGCATCTTCTCCGTCGACCGTTTGGAGCCCATGGCGCGGCGCAGTTGGTCGGCCTCGGCCGGTGAGAACCCGGCGCAGTCCACCGCCAGCTGCATCAGCTGCTCCTGGAACAGCGGAACCCCCAACGTCTTTCGCAGCGCCGGCTCCATCGACGGGTGGTCGTAGACCACCGGCTCCAGGCCGTTGCGCCGCTTGATGTAGGGATGCACCGAGCCGCCCTGGATCGGGCCGGGCCGGATCAGCGCCACCTCGACCACCAGGTCGTAGAACGTCCGGGGCTTGAGCCGGGGCAGGGTGGCCATCTGCGCGCGGGACTCCACCTGGAAGACGCCGACGGAGTCGGCGCGCTGCAGCATCTCGTAGACCGCCGCCTCGGACAGGTCGAGCCGGGCCAGATCGACCTCGATGCCCTTGTGCTCGGCCAGCAGGTCGATGGCGTAGTGCAGTGCCGAGAGCATGCCCAGCCCGAGCAGGTCGAACTTCACCAAACCGATTGCGGCACAGTCGTCTTTGTCCCACTGCAGCACACTGCGCCCCGGCATCCGGGCCCACTCCACCGGGCAGACGTCGGCGATCGGCCGGTCGCAGATCACCATCCCGCCGGAGTGGATGCCCATGTGCCGGGGCAGATCCTTGATCTGCACCGCCAGATCCAGTACCTGTTCGGGAATGCCGTCCAGGTCGGCCGCCCCGCCTGATCCCTGGTCGGATCGCGGCGAACCCCAGCGGCTCACCTGCTTGCTCCAGGCGTCCTGCTGCCCCTGGGAGAACCCCAGTGCCCGGGCCATGTCGCGCACCGCGCTGCGGCCCCGGTAGGTGATCACGTTGGCCACCTGAGCGGCGTACTGACGCCCGTAGCGTTCGTAGACGTACTGGATGACCTGTTCGCGCAGATCGGACTCGATGTCGATGTCGATATCGGGCGGGCCGTCGCGGGCCGGGGACAGAAACCGTTCGAAGAGAAGCTCATTGGCCACCGGGTCAACGGCCGTCACCCCCAAGGCGTAACAGACCGCCGAGTTGGCCGCCGAACCCCGGCCCTGACACAGGATGTTGTTGTTGCGACAGAACTGGGTGATGTCGTGCACCACCAGGAAATAGCCCGGGAAGTTCAGCAGATCGATGATGGCCAGCTCATGCTCGATCTGGGTGTAGGCCCGCGCCGCACCGGCCCGCGGACCGTAGCGCCAGGCCGCGCCGGCCATCGTCAGCTCCCGCAGCCAGCTGGACTCGGTATGCCCGTCGGGAACGTCGAACGGCGGCAGTTGCGGTGCGATCAAAGCCAATTCGAACGCACACTGCTCCCCCAGTTCGGCGGCCGCGGTGACGGCTTGGGGGTGCTGGGCGAACAGCCGGCGCATCTCCTCACCCGAACGCAGGTGGGCAGCACCCTGCGGAGCCAGCCAGCCGGCCGCGGAGTCCAGGGAGTTGCGCGACCGGATCGCCGCCATGGCCGCCGCCAGCCGGGCCCGACCCGGCCCGGCGACGTGCGCGGCGGTCGTGGCGACCACCCCGACGCCGAATCGCAATGCCAGAGCCGCTAATTCGGCGTTGTTCTCGTCGTCGGCGGGATGGCCGTGATGGGTCAGCTCGACACTGACCCGCTCGCGCCCGAAACGGTCCACCAGATCGGCCAGCGCACGGGTGGCCGCCTGCGGACCACCGCTGGAAAGCGCCTGGCGGACATGACCTTTGCGGCATCCGGTCAGGATGTGCCAATGACCGCCGGCAGCCTCGGTGAGGGCGTCGTAGTCGTAGCGGGGCTTGCCCTTCTCACCGCCGGCCAGATGCGCGGCGGCCAGCTGACGGGACAGCCGCCGGTAACCCTCGGGCCCGCGGGCCAGCACCAGCAGATGCGGCCCGGGCGGGTCGGGGGCGTCGGTGCGGGCGATGTCGGACAGCGACAACTCCGCGCCGAACACCGTCGGCACCTTCAATTCCCGGGCCGCCTCGGCGAACCGCACCACTCCGTACAGGCCGTCGTGGTCGGTGAGGGCTACCGCGCGCAGACCCAGCCGGGCGGCCTCCTCGACAAGTTCCTCAGGGGTGCTGGCGCCGTCGAGAAAGCTGAACGCCGAATGGGTGTGCAACTCGGCGTAGGGCACCCGGCTGCGGGGGTGGTCGAGTTCCGGTGCGATGTACCCGGCGCGCTTGCGCGACCAGGCGGGACTGTCGCTGCCGTCAGCCGGCGGCTCGGCGAGCGGCTGAATGTCCTGTCGCCGGCCCGGCGGCTCCGAATTGTCCTGTCGCCGGCCCGGCGGCTCCGAATTGTCCTGTCGCCGGCCCGGCGGCTCCGAAGGCGCCCGGCTGTTGAGCACCCGCTCCATCTCCGACCAGTTCGGCGGTCCGTCATTCCAGCCCACCGGGAAAGTTTATCGAACATATGTTCTATAGACTAGAGGCCGGCCGCGCTGTCACAGATCGTCGGAAATCTGCCACACTGCCCCGATGACCACCTTTTCTGATGCGGCCGAGAAGACGGGGCTGCTGGCGCGACTCGGAACACTGCGGGTTGCCACCGGCATCGTCATCGCGCTCAACGCGCTCTACATGTTGCTGGTGGCCTTCGGCAACATCACCGACTTTCATACGAACCGGGACTTCGTCGATCATGTGATGTCCATGGACACAACCAATTTCGGCAAAGACCCGGGGGTCGGGCTGGACCAGGACGTCATGTGGCACGCGGTCGCCAATCCGACGGCCCACTACATCGGCTACATCGGTGTGATCGCGTGGGAGTCGCTGGCCGCCGTGATCCTGACCGCCGCGGCCGTGGGGTGGTTCCGGTCGCTGCGGACGGGCAGCCCAGCGCGCGCACGCAGCCTGGCCACTGTTGGACTCGCCATGGTCGTGATCCTGTTCTTCG
>Ga0194055_10003717_pt1 | contig 11666 bp, 4 predicted proteins | sample SepL449m_MetaG_FD_155482 | JGI IMG/M metagenome (GOLD analysis project Ga0194055, IMG submission 155482) | Anoxic zone freshwater microbial communities from boreal shield lake in IISD Experimental Lakes Area, Ontario, Canada - Sep2016-L442-9m | ecosystem: Environmental > Aquatic > Freshwater >... | reverse complement strand
TGGCGGGGATGCTGTTTGAACGGTTCGTGAAACTGCTGGAATTCAAACCTGCGGTTTCTCAAGGAGCACCGTCCACTACACCAGAACCTGTTGCAAAATCGAGTCAGTTAACAGGACGAATCACCTACAAATCGGCCGATGGATCCAGTCAACCTGATCGTGGCGCGCGTATCATCGCGTTCCCACAACAGAAGATTGGCGAAGTCCGTCTCTCGGTCGTTGGCTTTCGTCCGGCCGATGGAGAAGCCGACGCGAAGTTCGCTACGGCGGCGATCCAAGCACTGGGAGGTGCGATGACAACAGCGGATGACTCCGGACAGTATCGTCTGGACATTCCGGCAGGGACCTATCAGTTACTGATTCTGTCCCATTTCCAGTCACGCAATGAACAGGCAGCTGTCGACCCCGTGTTGCAGAAGCTGCTGGCAACCTATTTCGAAAAGCCTGACGATCTTCTGGGACGGATCAAATATGAATTCGGACCACTCAAGGTCAAGGGGACCGGGGATGTTCGGGATCAATCATTCTGAGCCTCTGATGACCCCGGGTTCGTCGTCCCCCGATAAGAATCTCCGTCAACCTCGGCCCCACAAACCTTAAGTCAGCAGCTCTTTGATGACTCGACCGTGAACATCGGTCAACCGCATATCGCGCCCCCCGAATCGGTACGTCAGTCGCTCGTGCTGCAGACCTAGCTGATGAAGAATCGTGGCGTGAATGTCGTGAATGTCGACGGGATCGCGGACAACTGCATTGCCGAATTCGTCTGTTTCGCCGTAGGTCATCCCCCCCTTGAATCCTCCACCTGCCATGAACAGTGAATATCCGTTCACATGGTGATCGCGTCCCGCTGTCGGACTGACGCTCGGCGTATGCGGGGTACGTCCCATTTCGCCAGCCCAAAGAACAATCGTCTCGTCCAGCAGGCCGCGTTGTTCCAGGTCGATGATGAGAGCCGCGACAGACTGTTCCGTAATCCGGGCATTCTTTTCGTGGAGCAGTTTCAATTGACCATGTTGATCCCACGGCGAATTGTTGCCATCAAAACTCGGACAAGTGATCTCCACAAATCGCACACCCGATTCGATCAGACGCCGAGCTCGCAGGGCCTGCAGCGAATACAATTTCTGATGTTCGTCGGTGGAATCGAGACCGTACAGCTTCTGAATGTGTTCCGGCTCACGACTGATGTCCGCAATATCGGGAACGGCACTCTGCATCAAAAACGCGGTTTCGTAATTGGCGATTGCCCCTTCGATGGCTTTGGCGTCGGACGAGCGAGCTGCGAAGTCGGCATCCTGGGCCGCGAGGAGATCCAGCTTGCGTCTCTGAATCCGGCCCCCATCTGCGGCGACGATGTTATCCACGGGAACACCGTTTGGACGCAGCATCGTGGCTTGATGGCTGGCGGGTAGAAAGGAACTGCCAAAGTTTTCCAGTCCACCGTTGGGGACCCAGTCGTTGTTCAGGACGACGTATCCCGGCAGATTTCGGTTCTCGGTCCCGAGGCCGTACGAAACCCACGCACCCAGGCTCGGTGCCTGCCCGAGAATTCGCCCGGTATGCAGCAACAAATTCTGCTGGCCGTGCAGCGGGAGTTCCCCGACCATCGACCGAACGACACAAAGGTGATCGGCAACGGCAGCGATCCGAGGGAACAGGTCGCTGACCCATAATCCACTCTCACCGCGCTGGCGAAACTCCCAGGGACTCCCCAGCCAGACACGATTGGCGCTCGACTGTGATCGCTTGGTGACAGCACTCTCACCGATCGGCTTCCCTTCGTACTGTTTCAGCATCGGCTTGGGATCGAAGGTGTCGACGTGACTGGGGCCACCATCCATAAAACAGAAAATAATGTTCCTGGCGCGGGCTTTGTGATGCTGAGCTATCGACGTTCCGGCAAGAGCCTGCAGTGCTAACCAGCCAAACCCGGCGGCGGACTGCTGCAGGAATCCACGCCGAGTCGGTGACGGCATCAATCGTCCGGGGCAGCCACAGTTGTGGGAAGAATGGTTTTGCATCATGGAATGATCTTATCTGGAAACCGCTGCGAACCGTACTGAAAGTCGTGCTGTGCGGAAAATCACTTCATCCCGAGTTACTTCGGCTTAGGGGAGCAAATGTTGAATCCGCGGTGTCGTGCAGGAACCTGTTTACCGGTAATACAAAAACTCCTTCGTATTGAACAACGCATGGGCCATCCGTTGCCATGCAATTTCGTCTTTAAGAATGTCGACTCCGGGTGTCCCTGCGAAATCGGTGACCGCCGCGGCCCAGCGCTGTCGCTCAGCGATACTCGGTTCACGGCCGACTGCCCACACAAACATTTCGCTCACGCGATCCTCAACATTCGAATGTTCTTGCTTCACCAGTTGCGCAGCCCAATGTTTCGCCATGGCATGGACAAACGGGTCATTCAACATGACCAGCGCCTGCGTCGGGACGTTGGTGACATCGCGTCGGCCTGTGGGAAGTTTTAACTCGGGCAGATTGAAGTCGACCAGGAATTTCGGCGGAGCCATGATCGACATTTGCAGATAGATCGACCGGCGTCCCTGTCCATCGAGGGGACCGCTGAAGAGGCGCTTCGCACCATCTTCGCTATGTCGATTCGGCAGAATCGGACGTCCATAGAGCGAGTGGTCCAAGTGTCCCGAAACTGCGAGCAGAGAATCTCGAATCGCTTCTGCCTCCAGTCGTCGCGTGGGATAGTGATGCAGCAATCGGTTGCCAGGATCAAGTTGTCCTGCTTTGTCACTCACAAAACCGGATTGTCGGAATGTCTGGCTGAGAACCAATCGCCGAATCAGCTTCCTCGTTGACCAGCCTTCGCGGATGAACTCACGCGCCAGCCAGTCGAGTAATTCTGGATGCGAAGGTCGATCTCCGAGCCTGCCGAAATCATCGGGCGTGGCGACCAGTCCCGTGCCGAACACCCACTGCCAGACACGATTCACATAGACGCGTGCGGTGAGCGGATGCTCGGGGTCCAGCAACGACTCTGCCAGATCCAGTCGTCCGCTTCCGGGGCTGGCGGCAACTCCGTTTCGACCGGCGAACATCTGCAGGAAATCGGGTTGGGCCGGTTTTCCCAGCACATCCACGTTCCCTCGAACGTTCAGTGGATAATTCGCTCGAGTCGTTTCTCGTTCATCCATGCTGTTAACGGTGCGAGGGAAGGGGATCGCTCCTTCGACGGCACGATACTCCGCCAGCAACGCCTCCAGGCGACCTCCCGCTACGGGTTGATTCGGCAAGAGTTTCGTTGCGAGCAGCCAATCGAGAATTGCCCGATCGCCAGGTTGAAGCTGGCCCGCACACCATCGCTGGACTGCCTCATTCGCCCACCTGACGACTCGTCCCCAGACCGCTTCATTCGTTGCAGGAGCATCGCCATCGTATAACGAAACAAAAGGATTGAGTTCATCCTGCGGGGTTCCACCCGCATCATGAGTGACGATCCCCGTGATACTGACCCAGCTCCTTTTGTCGTAACCGAAATCATTGTTCTTCAGACCCGGAGCCATCCCTGTGCGCGGCGGGAAATTGGGGTTCAATGACGCCGTTGCAAATTCAACAGTCACCTGTTGAACGCCGTTGATCAGTGCGGCATCGGCGAAAGAACGCCATTGCGGATCTGTGTTCGACAGAAACGAGACAGTTTCATTCTGGAATGAATGATCGTCCATCACGAGATAACCACCGAACTCGCCTCCCGCAACATTGACGCTGACGAATTTCCCCGGAACGACGTGTTCTGGAGGCATTCGCAGTGCTCCCGGCAATCGCGACGACAGAGCGTTTGTGTGGTACCCGCGCGGCAGGAATCGCGAGACAATCTGGCCGTCCAGAGCGACCAGCGGTGTGGCTTCGTCAACGTAGCCATGACGCATTCCGTCTCCCTCGGTCACCCAGCCTGCGGGAATGGCGGGATCACGGAAGTCGGTCAACACCTGGAACGCTGCGTTCGCCTGACGCCGCTGGTCGCGCGTAGTTTTCCATTCCTGTTGCAGCTCCTTGAAGGCCAAAGCAGCGTCCTGTTCACGTTGGGCAAGTCGAACAAGTGGATAGGAAATCTCATGGATTTGTGGTTTCGCTTTGCTGAGATCACCGAGACCCATCCGGATGGCTTCGGGCGTGACAGCGACACTGCGCCAGACTGATGCCAGTTCCAGTCGGATTTCAGAACGCAGTTCCTTTAAGCGGTTGATCGCGACTGCATTCTTATCAGGAGCATCGGCCACGCGTGCTGTCCATCGAGGAGTCGTGAAAACGGCCGCCAGAGCGTAGTAGTCATGCTGAGAGACCGCTTCCAGCTTGTGATCGTGACACCGGGCACACGCTACTGTCGTTGCCAGAAATGCCTTTGAAAACGCGTCGATTTTGTTGTTGACCATCTCCTGATGGATCCCGTTGAACATCAGGCTGCTGCCGTGACGGTGTTCACCCATATGAAAGAACATCGGCCCGATCAGGTTTTCGTGAGTTCCCGCGATCGGTTGGATGCGTGACTTTGGCAACAGGTCACCTGCCAGTTGTTCTCGCAGCAGTTGGTCAAACCCGATGTCGTCGTTAAAGGAGCGAATCAGGTAATCGCGGTATTCATGCGAACCTTTGGCGGGGTTATCCCATTCATAACCGTAGGTGTCGGTGTAGCGTACGACATCCATCCAGTGCCGCGCCAACCGCTCGCCAAAGTGAGGCGATGTCAGCAGACGATCGACTTGGCGTTCGTAATCAGCCTCGAAGTGCGACCGCGCGAATTCGTGGACGTCGGTCGGGGCTGGGGGGAGGCCCGCCAGCACAAACGACAACCGCCGCAGCAACGTTTCGGCCTGCAAACGAGAATGTTCGTGACTGCCGTTGGGTTGACGCGAATCAATCAACGGTGCGGCTGGCAGCAGTCCCGCCGCATCGAGCTTCGAACGGATGAACCGATCGACAGGTTCCCGATTCCATGTGGCATCCGAAACCACCGGCGGCTCGAAGCGGCCCATGGGTTTCAAACTCCACCAGTCGAGTCGCGATTTGAATTCCGCCTCCCACGAGGAATGGCCTTCCACAGCCCCCCTCTGTGGCGTCGAGACGCGTGGGTCTTCAGCCCCCCGCTTGACCCATTCCGAAATCAACGCAATCTCTTCGACCGCAAGCCGCCGGTCGGGTGGCATCTTCAGGTCTTTCTCTACATGACTGATCGCTTTGATCAGCAGGCTGACTTCCGGCTTTCCGGGAACAATTGCGGGCCCGCCCGCGCCCCCTTTCTGCCAGCCCGATTTTGAGTCCAGCGCCAATCCCCCTTCGATCGACTTCTCATGGGAATGACACTCAAAGCAGCGGGCCTTCAGAATCGGTTCGATTTTCTGCACGAAGAAGTCGTCAGCGCGCACAGATGCCGTCAGCAGCAGAAGCCCAATTCCAATCGTCAGTAATTTCATGGCGTGTACGTCCGAGATCAGTGGAACGCTAACACACTGACGATATCAAAGTGTGATGCCAGAAGCAGCCGTTTTTGCGAATCATTTCGTGTGCGATTTCAGGATTTAGGGCATTTCATTTTACGTTCAATTGCAGTTCAAGGGGCGGTCGCTTGAATTAGGTTGAAGGTACTGACGTCTTTCGATGGCGTGGCGAATTCAGGTTGGTAGTGCCCAAACATTCTCAGCGAGCAATCACACGAGGACATCACTCACCACGCGGCCATGGACATCCGTCAGCCGGTAGTCCCGGCCCGAATTTCGAAACGTCAATCGCGTGTGGTCCAAGCCCATCAGATGCAGGATCGTGGCGTGAAAATCGTGGACGTGAACGGAATCCCTGGCCACGCGAATCCCATATTCGTCGGATTCGCCATAGGTGATTCCCGGCTTCACTCCTGCACCGGCCAACCACGACGAAAAGACCCAGTGATGATGTTCGCGGCCTTTGGCATCGGCCGCCGCATTAAAGGGGGTCCGGCCAAATTCGGATGTCCAGACAACCAGCGTGTCATCCAACATCCCTCGCTGCTTCAGGTCCTGCAGTAGTCCGGCGATTGCTTGATCCACATTGCGGGCGAGAGGGACATGAGTCTGCATGTCTCCGTGAGCGTCCCAGTTGTTCGACGATCCCACATCGATCAACTCGATGAATCGCACTCCCCGTTCTGCCAGTCGGCGAGCGACCAGGCATTGCCACGCGAAACCTTTGGTACTTCCCGGCTCCAATCCGTACATCTCCAGCGTTGACTTGGTTTCCTGGGACAGATCAAAAACCTCAGGCATTTCCGACTGCATTCCAAACGCAGTCTCAAACGACTTCATCCGGGCGACGAGTTGCGGATCGTTGGCATGCGACGCCAGGTGCCGTTCGTTCAACCGACTCATGGCCCCCAGTTCCAGTTCCTGCAAACGCAGGCTTGGAGCACGTCGCTTGATATTCGCCACCGGCTCAGGACCGGGGACAACGAGCGTTCCCTGATGAGAACCCGGTAGAAAATCACTCCCCCAGACCTGACCGCCGGCGTATGGCGTCTGGGGTGCGATCACAACAAACGATGGCAGATTGCGGTTCATCGTCCCCAGCCCGTAACTCATCCAGGCACCAATACTCGGACGAGCAAACGTGAACGAGCCGGTGTGAATTCCCAACGTTGCTTCATAGTGATTCGTGTGATCCGACTGCATCGAGCGGATCACGCACAGATCGTCAACACATTCTGCCATGTGAGGAAACAGCGAGCTGACTTCTGTTCCGCACTGGCCATGCGGGGCGAATTCCCAGCGAGGCCGGTTGAGGAACATTTTGAAGTCCCCCTTGCGCCCCTGGAACTCGTTCACCGAAACCGTCTGCCCCGCATCCTTGAATAACTTCGGCTTCGGGTCCCACGAATCGACGTGCGATACACCACCACTCATGAAAAGGAAGATAACTCGCTTGGCACGCGCGGGAAAATGCGTGGGTCGCGGGGCGAGAGGATCGACGGTTGTTGCACGCGCAGCGTCGTCCGCCAGCAGTTGCGAAACGATCCCCGGAAACAGAATCGAACTGCCGACGAGGGATCGCAAAGCGTGACGCCGGCTGGTTACAGGTTGTTCACTGGTCATGAGATTTGTTCATCTGAAAGTTCAGCAAGCAGTCCACACATAAAAGCGAGATCGGCGCGGGTCTCCCGACCCCGCCGAAACGGTCGACCGAAGGTCTCTCCGTCATTCGCATCTTTTCAATCACTTTTCGAAATCAAAATTGCGTCTGAGTCCAGTGTCAAGAAATCACCCATCAATCCACATGCAAAAACTCATTACTGCCAATCAACGTCCGCAGGTATGCGGCCAGTGAACGCCGTTCCATGGCATCAACATTGGCTGCAGTAAGTTCACTGCGATAGAGCAGCAGAAACTCTGTCCCGTCCTTCGCTTCCTGTTCGGTTGGCATACGTCCGACTGCTGTCCTCCAGGCCAGTTCGATCCGTTCCACATCTGCGTTTTTCAAGCCAAGCAGACGATCTGCCCATCGTTCCGACTTGGCATAGATAAACGGATCATTCAGAAAAAACAGTGCCTGTGTCGGGACAGTTGTTGCCAGACGTTCCGCGGTTGTCGTATTGGGGTCGGCACCGTCGAACAATGCCAGGAATGGATGTCGTCGAATGCGCTGGGTCATCAGATAGACACTTCGCTTATCGTGGTCATAGACCGCATTGAACGGCGTATGCTGTGAATAGCCCCAGGTGATCGGCGAGGGGAACGGATGTTCCTTTCCTGGACTTCGATCAAGGTCGCCACTCACCGTCAGAATCGTGTCGCGGATTTCTTCTGCAGATAACCTTCTTCGAGGAAATGACGCATACAGATCGCTGACATCGGCTGGGACGTTCGCGGCGACGCTGCCAGAGGGTTGCGAAGATTGCTGGTACGTGGAACTGAGCATGATCAATCGATGCATGGACTTGATCGACCAGCCGCTTTTCACAAATTGAGTTGCCAGATGATCGAGCAGTTCGGGATGTGTCGGTTCCCGGCCTCGCACACCGAAGTCGTTCGGCGTTTTTACCAAACCCCGTCCGAAATGATACTGCCAGATACGGTTCACCATGACTCGGGCTGTCAACGGATTGTCGGGACGAGTCAACCATCGCGCCAGTTCCAGCCTACCGCTCCCATAGACATCCACAGGGAGTGGGCTTCCCCCAAGAACAGCGATGAAGCCCCGCGGTACCTCAGCCCCCGGACGATCAGGCTCACCGCGTAATTGTGTACGAACGTTGTGTGGAGTCCCCTCAGAGATTCCATACGTCATTGGAAATGGACCTTGGGCGAGCAAGGTGCTCAGTTCTTGCCTGACTGCGTCGGCATTGTCGCGGGCAGAGGCGAGTTGTTTTCGGATCTCAGCAACCTTGCGTCGCCGCTCACTGGTCGTTCGCTTCGGCAGATCCGCGACCGATGGAGTTTGAAACAAAGACTTGTCACTGACGACAAAATTATCCGCATCCAGTGATGGCCGAACGCCTCCGATGTGCCCGTAGCTGTCGATGAACGAATAATCGATCGCACCATCCCAGCCGGTCGCCAGTTCTCCCTGAAATGCCGTCTTCCCGCCATTTTGCGAGGCCAGCGTTCCTGTATACATCCGAGCTTTAACGTCGAGCGTCAGTTGCACCTGGTACCACTCGCCAATCGTCAGGGGGCTGACGGGTTCCTTGGCATTGGCACTGCGACGGAAGAACTCAGCCCCATTAAAAAACAATTCCACCGCCGCAGAATTGCCGGGACCATGTCCAATGTAATATCGCCAGGAACCGTTTCCGCCGGCATCGCGATTGGCACAGCGGAAGTCAAAGCCAACGTACAATCGCCCTTCGTTGTCCGGTTTGATCCCGGTCAGGGTCAGTCCGACTCCGTCATAGTCGCCTCGATTCGGCATGTGCAAACCGAGTTCTCCAGCCGGGTAGATATTTTGAAACGGACTCTGCGAAGCAGCAATCAGCTTCACAACGCTGTTGGGACCAGCGTTCCACGGACTAGCTGGGGGAGTTTCTTTCGTTTGAAGCTCGCAGTCACCATCGATTCCCACAAGTTCTCGCAGCTGATCTGCTAAGGAGACCGTATCGATCGCGGGATTCGAGGGAACCGGGTACGACGTCGAAACCGAGGCAATTTGCTGCCCGCGAAAGGCCAGGTTATCAAACTCGATCGCTGATGCATTTTCTGAGAGGGCAGGGGAGTGGAACGTCAATTGATCAAATCGACTGGCGACATCTCCAGGAAAAGGGATTTCGGGAAATTCGACTGTTGCGCCGGGGACTCCGATCGTCCCGCTCGCAATACCCGACTTACCGTTCAGAACCAATTGCAGGTTGGTCCATTCATTCGGCTTGATCGGCCGCGTCGCGGAAAAGTCACCAGACTGAATCGTGATGGAGTCACTCGCAATCAAGACATCGATCGAAACGGATGAGCGGGATGAACCGATAGAAAACCGGTGCTTTCCTTTTGAATCAGGCTCAACGGCCGAAATCCGGAAATCGAGATTCACATAAATCTGTTCTCCCTGAAACGTCACCCCCAACGGCAACATGGACTGAGCGACTCGATACGAGCCAATCTTTGCCGGGATGCTCATCCCTGACCGGCCTGTTGGATAGACATTCTGGTAAGGGCTTTGTGCCGCATTCGTGACCGAGATCTTCCCTTCGTATGTCCACGGATGAACCAGCACCCCGTTGCTGCCTCCTGCTGCCGGAGCCTGCAGTTCGAAATCTCCGTCAATGTCATGCAGTGACCGCAGAATTCCCGGTGGAACGGGTTGCTTCAGACTGCCGAGTTTGGCAGTCAGTTCTGCGACATTCCCATAGTATTCGTGCCACTTCGGAACGGATTCCGCCGGAGGTAACAGTGATGCCATGGCGCGCACCTTCTGCTTCTGTTCCGAGCCGGGAAACGGGAACCGCGTGCTGTCGAAGATGCCGTAGAGGCCGTAGTAATCCTGCATCGAAACCGGATCAAACTTGTGATCGTGGCAGCGGGCACACCCAATGCTCAACCCCAGCACTGTTTGACCGAGCGTATCGATCGCGTCCTGGATTGTCAGATGATGATAGTTTTCGGAGTCGAAGCCAAACCGTCGCGAAATTGCCAGATAACCGGTCGCCGTCACTCGTTCGGCATATTTCTCGGCAGGCCCTTGACTGGCGAGAATATCTCCTGCGATCTGCTCCTGCAGAAACTGGTCATAGGGCTTGTCGGCATTCAATGCGTCGATCACATAATTTCGATAGCGCCAGGCAACAGGCACGGGATAATCGGCCGTCTCGCCCGCCGTGTCAGCATAGCGGACGACATCCAGCCAGTGACGGCCCCAGCGTTCACCATACGCAGGCGACGTGAGCAATCGATCAACCACTGTTTCGAATGCACGCGGTGAGGAATCCTTGAGAAATGCGTCAACTTCTTCAGGTGTGGGGGGAAGTCCGGTCAAATCAAAAGTGGCCCGGCGAATCAATGTTCGTTTGTCTGCCACCGCTGCCGGTGTCACGGCGACAGCTTCCTGCTTCGCACGAATGAAGGGGTCGACACTGGACTGAACCCAGTTCATGTCGCGTACGGCCGGAATTTCATGCTTTCGCACGGGTTCAAATGCCCAGTGTTTGGTGGACCGGAATTTCGCCGTGCTTTCAGGCCAGACCGCCCCTGCTTTAATCCACTGGACGAAGTCGGCGATCTGATCAGGTCGTAGAGCCTGTTCTTTGGCAGGAGGCATCGCCGAAACGTCCGCCTGCCGACGAATCGCCTGAATCAGCAGACTCCCCTCGGGATCGCCAGGAATGACCGCTGGGCCGGAATCACCACCCGCCAGCAACTTCGCACGTGAGTCGACTCGCAATCCGCCAGAAGTTCGCGCATCGCCATGACAGCGAAAACAGGTCTCCGCCAAGACGGGGCGAATCTTCGATTCAAAAAAATCATCTGCGACAGCCTGCTGCCCGGCAGTCGCCAACACAACAATCAGAATCAATCGGCTCAATCGAGGTCGCTTCATTGGTCCTGCAGCCTGAATGGTCATGTCGTTCATGACAAGATTCGGACGAAGTCTCAGGCCATAGTATACCCGTCCGGGGATCAAAATGCGTAGACCGCAACGAGCAGCGGCGTGTGCAAAGGCGCATGAGATGCGCGATAGTCGTGGTTCGCTCTGCGAACCAACGTTCTTCGCAGACGGACTTCTTGGCACTTGGCACACAATGGTTACTTGAGCCGGAATATCAACCGGCGGCGTTGGTTCGCGGAGCGAACCACGACTATGGAAGGCCGTACGATGGTCAGAACTCGCAGCAAGGTGTCGTGCGGTCGAATGTGAAGTATTTACCGCACTGCCGTCACTTCCTTTCGCACCACCAACCCGACAGAATATCAACAAGCTCCGATCCATTGCCTGTGGGAAATTGAGGGTTCGAACAATGCAGCGTCGAGAATTTCTGGCGTCGTCGGCCATCAGCGTGGCAGGTGCCGCATCCATTCTGGCAGCCGATGCCCCGGGAAAGGTTGTCGCGAGTGAACGAATTCGCGTGGGATGTATCGGAACCGGAGGTCGGGCCTTCAGCCTTGTGAATTCGTTTTCCCGCAACAAGAATTGCGAAGTCGTTGCGCTGGCCGACATCGATCCCGGCAAGTTTGGTGCGGCGGTTGCCG
>Ga0194055_10003716_pt1 | contig 11668 bp, 9 predicted proteins | sample SepL449m_MetaG_FD_155482 | JGI IMG/M metagenome (GOLD analysis project Ga0194055, IMG submission 155482) | Anoxic zone freshwater microbial communities from boreal shield lake in IISD Experimental Lakes Area, Ontario, Canada - Sep2016-L442-9m | ecosystem: Environmental > Aquatic > Freshwater >... | reverse complement strand
ACCTAGTTGGGTGCCAGACCCCTGGGCTCCCGGGGCGCTTGAGTCGCTGGATGACAAAAAGCGGATCATGTTGGTTGGCACGGGATTGACGATGGCTGATGTGGCGGTCACACTGAGTCGCCGGAGCAGGCTGTCCGACAGCTTGCAATTGTTGGCGCTGTCCCGCAGCGGGATGTTGCCGATGAGTCACTTGCTTCTGCAGCCACCTCGCCCGCTTCAGGTAATCAATTTGGCCGAGGATTCACAAGATGTGTTGGCACTCCAGGAAAAGATTCGCGCTCGAATCAGCGACGGCCTAGGTGCCGAGTATCCAAATGAGAATTGGCGTGAAGTGATCGACGCAATTCGACCTTTCGCGAATGCTCTGTGGCGCCGTTTCGATACTGAGCAGCAGCAGGTTTTTCTTTCGCAGGTGCTTCGTAACTGGGATGTGCGCCGTCACCGGATGTCGCCACCGACGGCGGAGCGTCTTGACCTGCTGATGACCTCGGGCGTGATGACCACGCACGTTGGGCAGGTTCTGGCAGCGGTCGGCTTGCCTATTGGTGGAATTGAACTGCAACTCGACCTTGATGGACAGAGTCAGACCACGAAAGTAGATGCGGTGGTGAACTGCACTGGCCCAGGCCGAAGTTGGCTCACCCCACAAAATCCTGTGGTGACAGCTCTCATCAAGCTTGGGCTCGCTCAGCCTGACCAGCATGGGCTCGGGTTGATGACCACCGCAGACGGGTGCTTGATCGCCCAGAACGGTGAGACTGTGGATCAGATACTTGTCATTGGCCCGCCCCGCCGCGGCACCCTGTTTGAAACCACCGCAATTCCCGAGTTACGAAGCCAAGCACTGCACATTGCTGATCACATTGTGCTCTGTCGTACTTAAGGCCGACCATGCCAATTGGCGATCTAGCCGTGTTGCCAAATTCGGTGCTGAAGGGATCGCTGGCCCGGGAGTGCAACAGCATCGATGGCGGCTATTTCGTCAGCGCCAAGACGCCAACCGAGTGCGCCAGCGTTTTCGGTTGCTTGGGCTGCGTTTTTTGCCCCTGGAATGGGTACGGCACCTTTTGCGATAATCCATTGCAGCGCAACTTGGCTAGGGGTGCGGCCCTCATTTGCCAGTCCGATTGAGCGAAGCTTCGCGACGATCTTGTCGATTTCTTCCATGGGATGCGCCGAGAAAGTGCGTTTGCCCGGCGGAGGATCAGCTGCTGAATATTTTCCCGACAGGCGACCTTGACCAATCGGTGAGTAGGCCAGCGGAATCACCGCGAGCTCGCGACACGCCTGGAGCAAACCGGTGGTTTCAGGCATCCTGCGCAGTGGCGAGAACTCAATTTGATTTGAGGCCAATGACAAACCTCGTGCTGCTAGAGCGGCTTGGATAGAACTCATTTCTCGCACTGAATAGTTCGAAACTCCTACGGCACGAATCAGTCCCTCGGCGTGAATCGTGGCAAGAGCGTCCGCCATGGCTGCGTGGGTTCGTAGGCTGATCGGACCGTGGATTTGGTAGAGATCGATGCACTCGATCCCTAATCGTTCAAGAGAACCCAGCACTGCATCGCGCATGGCCGTGCGGAGCCGGAGCTTATGGGGAAGCGGCATGAACTTGGTGGCGATCAACACCGAGGACTTTCGGTCTGGATCTGCTGCAAGCAGCTTGCCAATAATTCGCTCGCTTTCGCCTTTGCCGTAGATCTCAGCAGTGTCAAACAGCGTTACTCCAGCAGCGATTGAGGCTTCCCATGCTTGTTCGATTGAAGCCTCGGTCAAGGTTGCGTCGTAACCGCCCATTCCCCAGGTGTCCTGATCTCCCCAAGACCAAGTGCCCACGCCAAGGGGGGCAACAGCGGCCTCGCAGCCAACAAAACGGATTGCGTTTGAGCCGCGATCAGGGGAAGCGCCAGGAGACATTCGCAGAACAGTAGAGGCGATCGGTGTATCCGTGCAGATTCAGGCAGTATGAGCGTCGAAGAAATCCAGCACACGCTCCGATGCAGAGATTTCGTGATTTGTTGGCCCAACCACAAAATCCACAAGAGATTGCGTTCCTGCCCAAGTGTGCCCGGCACCGATCATGCGCCAATACTGCACCCGGCGGTTGCCAGTGCAGCCCTGATAGCTCTCAACAATCACCGAGGCGAACAACTGCTCAGTGACGGGAGTAGGGTCACAACTTGATCGAGCCGCATTCGCAGCAACTACTGCGTCGACAGAGAGTCCGAGTGGCGGTGCGAACACCACTTGGCTGCCTACTAGTGGAGCAATTGGGTCTGCGCTGCCGTGCAGAATCATGGTGTCGGTTCCATCGGAGTTCGGGCAGAGATCAGTCAGGTTCGAGCCACCCGAAGCCGCAATACCAGCCATTCGCCAAGGCATGGTGCAAGAAAGTGCTTGGGCCATGGCCGCCCCGGCAGAAAACCCTGCAGCGAACTCTCGATTGCGATTTACGCAGAGCGAGTCCTCAACAGTGTCGAGGGCAGAAGAAAGGTAAGCCAAGTCATCCACGCCATATTCGAGGCCACCTGGAACGGCCCAGCGCGGCCCGGGCTCACTACCCAAGGGGGTGAGGACGATGTAGTTGCGAGCGGTGCCCGCTGCGGCAAGTTGGGAGTACTGGTCCCAGACACGTGCATTCAGCGTGAAGGGGTGCAAGCTGATGAGGACGGGAAGTGGCGTGGGACTCGCTGCCGATGCAGCTGCAGGTACGTCGATCAGAGTATTGCGCGTTCCGTGCGGCGTGGTGACGCTGAGGACAGACCTTCCGGTGGGGGGTCGCGACGTGGTAGCAGTGCAGCCCGCTGAAGGGGCAACGCTGACCGATGCCACCTTTCCACGGTCGACTGGCTGCGGCCGAACGGCAGGCCCAGGGGACACCGGGGGTACGCAGGCAACGAGAAGAAGCGTGCCTGCAAGGATTGCACCCGCTGCGGTTGCGAGCCGAAACCCGCATGCAGATGATCTGACCTGTGATGATGAGAATTGTCGTGCCATCGCCCAGTCCCGTCCTGAGAGTTGATCCTCACAGGTTACCGGATCTCAGCGTTCGCGGCTAGGGGGCGATTCGGTCAACCCACATGTTCAGATACGAGGTGTTCATTGCACAAGTTGGGATATGACCGTTGCAATCAGCTGAGGAAACCAGATCCATCCACGGGTTGCGGCCTGTGAGCCAACTCGAAACAAACATGACAAAGGCTTGAGCAACGGAAACGAGTGGGTCTTGCGCCCCGTGCACGATGTAGCCGGGCGCATCTCCAGCATCTGCAAGGGTGACCGCAGAGGCCGCTTGGATTGCCTCGGGGCTTGCATTTGGTCCCAGCCAAGCTCGTTGTTGAAGCTGAGCAACTCCCTCAGCACGCATGTCGTAGATGCCCGAGATGGCGATCCACCCATCTACGGGTGAACTGCTGCCACGAGGGCTACCGGGGTTATTCGCCCCAAGACCGATGAGCGCCGCTAGGGTTCCCCCGGCAGAATGCCCTGCAACAATGACTTTGGCGGGGTTCACCCCGTAATTTGGACCACTGTTTCGCGTCCAGTCGATGGCAGCTGAGACATCGGCTACGGCTGCCGGAAACTGATTCTGCGTGGCAGTTGTGAGGCGATAGTCGATGTTGAGAACAGCGAAGCCTCGATTGATCTGATCCATCACGGGCGTCGCGTACGCTGCCACTTCATGGCGTGAGCCGGTGTAAAAGCCGCCGGCGTGAACCAACACGATGATGCCCCGGTTCCCGCCCGCTTGAGGAAGATACAGGTCGCCGGTGAGTCCTGGGGAGTACTCGACGGTACCGGCAGAGACATACGGGGCGGAGACGGACTGGCTGGACTGTCTGCTAGCCGAAGGCACCACGCAGGAAGCTAGAATAAGCGAGACGCTGATCAAACTCAGTACTGCTATGACGTTTCGATGGTATGGCTTGATCGGTGACACCCATCCAGTGTGCCCCTAGGTGTAGGTAAAACCACCCAAACTGTCCTAGCTTATTTAGCAATGAACGCCAACACAGTCCTGCTTGCGTTCACCATTGGCCTGAGTCCGCTTGCTGCGCTTGCATCTCTGCTGTTGCTGAGTTCAGAAAACGGAACGCGCAAGGCAATTGCGTTAGCAATCGGCTGGATTTCTGCAGTCGCCTTTGTTGGGTTCGGAACCCTGTACCTAGAAGGCCAGGTGGATAGCGGGTCGGGGAGTGCTTCATCAACGGTCACAGCGGTGATCGACATTTTGCTTGGTTTCGCTGCCCTGTTCGCGGCTTTTCGAGTCCGACGCCAAGAGCAACACGGCGGCAAGAAGACGCCGAAGTGGCTCAGTCGACTTGATAATATGCCGCCGCTGCCAGCGCTCATTCTTGGAGCCTTCCTGCCGCCGTACGCGCTTGCTGTGGCCGGGGCAAACAACATCTTGAAGGATTACAGCAATGCATCGGCGCAGTACGCAGCGATGGCAGTTTTTACGCTGGTCGGCTCCCTAGACGTTCTTGTTCCGTTACTAGTGGTATTGACGAGTCGGCATCCCGAGCCGCTACTAGCGAAGTGGCGGGCGCTCCTGCTTGAGCACTGGCCGAAAGTGCTGCTCTGGTTGTTTTTTGTGATTGGCCTCTACCTCATAGCCAAGGGCGTGTATGCCCTTGCTTGAGTCGCCGATATAGGTAGTAGCTTAGGGGCACCGCAGGGGGTCTGTTGTGTCTGAAATCGACGCTCATGAAGAAGTTGCTGACCATGAAGAATCTGATGCCGTGCGAGTCTCGGGCGGCGTTCAGCCCCAGCCCGCTTTAGGGTTTTTGCTGGCTGGGTTGCTTGGCGGAGCCGGGCTCATCCACCTGGTCATGATCCCGCCCCACATCGGAGAGTCTTGGGCTGAGGGAATTGCCTTTGCGATAGTGGGCTGGGCTCAGATTGCGGCCGCAATGGCATTGGTTCGGAAACGTGGCTCACGCGGGCTTTACTCAGCGGTAATTGTGGGAAGCGCTGCCGTGATCGCGGTGTGGGTATGGAGCCGAACCATTGGCCTGCCCTTCGGTGCGCATGCCGGAATCGTTGAATCCGCAAGCCCTGTGGATCAGATCTGTGCAGGCCTTGAATTAGGTGCAATCCTGGTCGCCGGATCGATGCTCATCGCACCAGCAAAGCTGCGAATCGGCGCGCTAGGCGCATCGGTTGCAGCCGTTGCCGTTCTTGGGCTGGCAACTTCGGCAATTCTGAGTCCCGATGCAGCTTCTCATGGCGGTCACACTCACGCGACTGCCGCTGGGACCGCAACCGGCCATGTCGATGCCGCCACCGGCACAGAACATGTTGCACAGATGGCCGCCATTGATCTTGCTCGCTGCGATTTGGGGTTCAATCCACAATCGTATTGGGAAGATTCTACCAAGATGGGTGTTGATATCTACGGTGGTGGAACGATGCAGGTTGCTACTGCGCCAACGTTGAATCAACTTGTGACTGGTGCAGATCCTCTCGAGGGCCGTGGTTCGGAAGGGCTCGATAAGTTGATTGCAGCAACCTCGGAGAGTGCCGTTGGCGAGGGTGCCGCTGCGGGTCTCATCGTGAGCCTTTCAGATGCGACGGAGACTGACTATGCCGCGTGGACCAACTGGATGGGCACAATGGCCGCTGCAGGCGCAGCGGGTTCGTCGAGCTCTGGTCATGCCCATGGCGCGGCGGTAACTCCTGTTGCTGCTCCATCCGACAACGGTGGCCACGGCGGCCATGCAGGCCCCCAACCGTGGACGGCAATGGTCGATCAGAAGCAGTGCGACACCTTGGATGCTGAGCTTTCGCTTGCTCGTGCAACGGCCCTGAAGTACCCAACTGCAGCCGATGCCATGGCCGCTGGATATGAGCGGGTGACTTTTTATGTGCCGGGTATTGCGGCGCACTATATGAAGTTCGGCGTTGTTGATGGTAAGTTCAAGATTGATCAGCCGGAGATGATTTTGTACGACGGAATCAGTCCCGAGGCACGGGTGGTTGGTCTGAGCTACTACATGATTCAGCCGGGCCAAGCCGAGCCCAGCCAAGGCTTTACTGGGGCGAATGACCATTCGCATCGCCATGTTGGGCTGTGTAACAAGGAGGGTGTTGGGGTCATCGGCGATTCAACGCTCACTGCGGAACAGTGCGCAGCAATCGGTGGAGTAAAGAGTGATGGTTCAAAAGGATGGATGAGCCACGCTTGGGTGGTCCCTGGGTGTGAGAGTCCTTGGGGAGTGTTCAGCGCTGCGAACCCCTTGTTGGACGGTAAATTGGAACAGGCTTCAACCACAAATGCAGGAGCCTGCTCTGGCTCTGGGGTCAGGGACCGCTACGAGTTGCGCTCTGGGCGGCCCCCGGTAGCTGGCCAGACTGGAGTAAAGGAGTCTGCGGCGGGGGAGTAGTATCGAAGAACCCCTGCACTTCTTGGATCGCACCACCGGAGCCTGAATGAACGCACCAAGCCCCGAACCGATTGATCGGTCGGCGCCAATCTTTGTGGCGGGCCACCGAGGCCTAGTTGGCTCGGCGCTTGTCCGTCGACTTCAGGCTGACGGATTTAGTGAGGTTCTGGTAGCAGGTCGGGAGGAACTTGACCTTCGGGATCAGTCGGCAGTGAACGAGTGGTTTCAGGCCAAACAACCTCAGTATGTGATTTTGGCAGCGGGGACCGTGGGCGGAATTATGGCGAACTCGACGAGGCCAGCTGAGTTTCTCTACGACAATTTGATGATCCACGCAACGGTGGTGGAATCAGCCCGGGAAACCCAGGTAGAGAAACTCCTTTATTTGGGAAGTTCCTGCATCTACCCACGCTTAGCCACGCAACCTATAACCGAAGACGAGTTGTTGACTGGCCCGCTCGAGCCAACAAACGAGGCGTATGCGATTGCAAAAATCGCCGGCATCAAGATGTGCGATGCCTACCGAACCCAATACGGATGCAACTTTATTTCTGCGATGCCCACCAATTTGTATGGCATCAACGACAACTTCGATCCCGAGTCAAGCCATGTGCTTCCCGCAATGATTCAACGATTCCATCAAGCAAAACTGACCGGGGCCGAGTCCGTAGCCATCTGGGGTTCCGGAACGCCTCTGCGGGAGTTCTTGCATGTAGATGACCTTGCAGCCGCCTGTATGTTCCTGCTGGATCACTTCAATGAACCTGGTCCGATCAACGTCGGCGCCGGCAAAGAAATCTCGATCGGTGATCTCGCCCAAGTAATTGGGCAGATCGTCTACCCCGAAGCGCAGATCGTGTTTGATTCCTCCAAGCCAGACGGTACCCCTCGTAAACTCCTCGACTCAGGCCGCCTCGATGAACTGGGTTGGCATGCCTCGATTCCACTCCACCAAGGAATTGAAGACACGTACTCCTGGTATCTGGAACAACTTGCCTGAGTCAATATTGGTTGTCTGTACTGCAAATATTTGTCGTTCGCCGATGGCTGAACTACTGCTGCAACGTGAAGCGGAGCAGCGTGGGGTTGTAGCTGAGGTTTCATCTGCTGGAGTGTTCGCTCGGCACAATATGCTCGCAGCCGCAGGTTCAGTTACGGCGCTTGCTGCCTTCGGGCTTGACCTGTCGAATCACTTGAGTCGGCCCTTAGCGGATGTAGATGAACAGGCTGATCTGGTTCTTACGATGGAGGCGGCGCATATTCCGAGGGCTGTGGATGGCCAGAGTGGGTTGTTTCGCCGCACCTTCACGCTGCCAGAGATTGTGACCCGGTCTCGGAACGTTGGTCCGAGGGGTGATCTGGATCTTGAGCAGTGGATTGAGGCTCTGAACGAGGGCCGCACCGCTCATGGAGTGCTGTCCTCAGAGGATCTTGATGTTGCCGACCCTTACCGCGGGAGCTCAATCGGCTTTACATCCTGTGCAACTCAACTCGACAAACTGTGTTCTCAGTTTGCTCAGAGCATGTGGGGAAGCCCACCTGTGATGCCCTAAACTTTACTTGTATGCAACAGCGCGGCGAGAAGGGTTTGTGGTTTCTTGCAATCGGCATTTCTGCTGTTGTCGGGTTTGCAATTGCTGGATTCCCGGGGATCCGAAGCCAAGATACTGATGCACTCCCTACGACTACAGTCGAACGCAGCAGTTCAAGTGCAACGAGCAGCACGAGCACAAGCACTCCTTCAACATCGACTACATCGACGACATCTACTCCCGAGACAACCATCGCAGTAGTCCCCCCGATTGTTGTCGTGAAGTCCCCTCAGGAGTTGACGGTTAGGGTTGGCAATGGCACTCGGACTTCGGGCGCAGCGGCGAAAGTCTCTGAACGGCTCGCTGCTCAGGGCTATACAACCCGCACGCCAACGGATGCCAAGGTGAATGACGTAGCGGCCACCACGGTCTACTACCGGGGTCCTCACCAAGCCGAGGCCGAGGTGCTTGCCACGGCGATCGGCCTGAGCGCCGTGGACGTTCTTCCGATTACGGACCCGTCCCCCATTGAGCCAGACGGCGCAGAGCTAATTGTTATCGTTGGAGCCGATCAGGCTAGGTGAGGCTTTTTCGGTCTTCGGGCTGGAGCTTTTGGCAGACTTCTTGGCCGCATCCTGAGTGTTTTGTGCGCCGTACCCGTACCCGTATCCGTAGCCGTATGTGCTGCGGTCGCCTCTGAAACGATTCAGGACTGCTCCGATGAGTGGAGAGTCAACTTGTTTGAGTTGGCTGACTGCTTTGGCTATCTGGTTGCGATCTGAATTGCCGACAGAGGCCACCAAGATGACGCCATCTGCAACGGCGGATAGGACCAGCGGGTCTGAGACTGCAAGCACTGGTGGGGAATCAATGACTACTAGATCTGCGACATCGGCCATGCTGGCGAGCAGTGCTTGGGCTCTTTTGCCCGACAGGAGCTCTGATGGGTCAGGGGGGATTGGTCCGGATGGGACCACCAACAAGTTTGGCTCGCCGGGGATTCTTTGACCGATACCTTCGAATGTTCCTTCACCTAACAAGAGGGAAGTGAAGCCGTGTTCATTGCTCAGGCCAAAGCAACGGTGAACTTTAGGGTTGCGCAGATCGCAATCAACCAGAACAACCCTTTTGCCTGCTCGAGCTACAGCTACAGCGAAGTTGGCAGCCGTTGTTGTCTTTCCGTCACTTGGCCGCGGGCTGGTGATCTGCACCGTGCGAATCGGCCTATCGATGGCCAGGAACTGCACCGCCGTACGAAGGCTCCGATATGCCTCAGCCGGGTATGAAGTTGGGTCTGTGCTGCTAATGACCGACATCTCATCACCCTTGCTGTCTCCCTCGTAGATGGGAATGACAGCTAGGACATCTAGGCCAGAGACACTTTTGAGTTCCTCCTCTGAACGCAGGGAAGTGTCTAAGTTTTCAAACAGAAGAGCCATAGCTGCACCGAGCAAGAGTCCAAGGAGCATTGCTACGGCAATGTTGTTCAGCATCTTCGGGGAGTAGGGAGCGGAGGGGACTGTTGCCTTGCTAATGATGGAGGCACCACCGCCTTGGAGGAGTTCCGCCGACAAGTCCAAGTTTGCGGTGAGCTGGTCTAGGCGTGTTCGTTCCAGATCTAATGCGGTCAGTCGAGAGGCATAGGATTCCGTGATCCGTGAGGCCTCCTCGGCTTGGGTGAAGCTCCTCGGAAGAGCAGCAATCGCGTTATCACGTTGAGCTTGCAATGAGCTGATTTTTTCATCGAGTTGGTCAGCTTGGGCCTGGATGGTCTCGGCTGCACCCACGTATTCGTCCACGAGCGAAGCTCGGCGAACGTCAATGAATGCCGCTGCGTAGGCATTTGCGATGGCTGCGGACGCAACTGCATTTGTGCTCGTCGCCGTAATGGTCATGATGTCGGACTCTGCATTGGCCGAGACGGTGACCTCGGGCTTAAAGCCGAGTTCTTTGGTGGCTGCCTCAACCACTCGCAAGCTTCGAGCAAGACCCAGCTCATTTTCCATCAAAGGGCGAGCGTTTTGTGCTGACTGCGCAACCTCTGGGTTCAAGAGGGCAGAGCTACTCCCTTGACGAATCAATAAGTCCGACTCGGCTTTATACCGAGGAGTCTGAAGGCTTGTTGCCACCACTGCAGTCAGGACCACGGTGACCACGCAAGAGAGAATCAGCCACTTTCGCCGGCGAGCAACAGCGATTGCATCACGAATTCCATTTGATTGTTCTGCAACTGACGCTGGCATAAGTAAGTCGATTCTACTCTCTGCGATACCTTGCCCGCAGCCGGTGAACATGATTGGAAGGCTTAGCTAGGGCGGAAGGTCACTTCAACAGGGGTTCTCCATTGCGAAGGAACTGAACCAGTTGCTTGTCCTTTGAGGATGTTCAATTGGTTCGAGGTTGAAGCTTGGAATTGCTCCCCGTCGCTCACCGTGAGGGTGTAGCGGTCAGGGTTGACCATGGGCTGGGCAGAAATATCAAGGCGATACTCAGGTCCTGGGTTGATCTGGCCAGCGAGTTCGTAGCTCAAATTCTTGGTGGCACCAGCTGGAACCTCGAGGATGAATCGGTAGGAGTAGCCGCCAAACTCTTCGTGCGTTTCAACAGGCGTCGCGACACCGTCAACAACAAGCCCCTTGAGTACAAGCGCAGAGTGCACTGCAAGCACCATCTTGTTGTTGCCTGCTGGGACACTATCGTTGCCAATCACAATCGGGGGTAGGCCAGAACTAGGCGCGTCATTTCTGATTACGACCTCAGCCGTGGCCTGTACTGCGCCCGTACGTGGGTCGAACTCAGCCTTGTAGTTGATACTGCGGTGCAGAAAAGAGTCGATTTTGTTGGCATTCGCGTTGAACCCTCTGACTGAGATGAAGTCATGGCCTGGTGTGGTTCCAAACGCACCAGAGACTCCGGTGGCGGCCAGAGTCTGCCGCTCTTGGGGATCAAAAGAGATGAGCATGAGATGACCACCACGAACGGCCGGCGCAAGAGTAGAAACTATCTTTGCCGGGCCAGGTAACGGTCGGCCGAAGAGTGCCTCAGTGACTGCTCGAGCTACATCGACTAGCACATCCGTCCGGCCCGAAGAGTCTTGTTCAAATTGCACATACTGATCAGCTTGTAGGTACTGCTCCACGGTCTTGGCATCGAGCGTGCGTTCTGCAGCAGGAACATCCACTGCTCCGGTGAGTTCCAATAGGGCTGCCACGCCAGTTGGATCGGCCAGAATGACACCGTCCACCTGCGTAGAAGTTGCCGCAGCGAAAGCATCGCGGGCAGCGGCTGCGGCGAGAGAAAAATCGGCAGGAGCGGTGACGTTATTGAAGTACCTATCCATCTGATAGCGACCGTAGATATTGCTGAACTGGGCATCACCGATTTTCGGTGCTGCGGCGGCCAGGGCCTCATTGAGTTCGCTGGCTTTGCCGGACTGCAGGATTTCGACCCGGCCGTTGGACACTTTGATGAGTACGTAGCCACCGACAAATCCACCAAGCTCCCGAGTCTCTGAAGGATTTGTGGCAAGTACTAGGTAGCTTCTTGGTTCGTTTACCCCGAGGATGCCGTCTGTGCTTCCAAGGACCTTGGCAGTTGTTGCTGCTGCCGGCGCAGCGGAACTGAGCTCATCAGTGAGATTTGCTACTTGGCGGCGAACGGGGGGCAATAGCCAACCGCTTGTTAGATTGGCAACTTCTGTCTTGGCTGTCTGCAATTCCTGTGCGGCCTGCTCCGCTATCGGTCGGTAGC
>Ga0194055_10003714_pt1 | contig 11670 bp, 13 predicted proteins | sample SepL449m_MetaG_FD_155482 | JGI IMG/M metagenome (GOLD analysis project Ga0194055, IMG submission 155482) | Anoxic zone freshwater microbial communities from boreal shield lake in IISD Experimental Lakes Area, Ontario, Canada - Sep2016-L442-9m | ecosystem: Environmental > Aquatic > Freshwater >... | reverse complement strand
TGATTTATCTGAGACAACCAAAGCACCAAAGGGCACTCGATCATCTCCGATTGATGAATTGGCAAAGGCGTTTCCGGGATCGCGAATAATTGACGATAAGAAGTAGGCAATAGTGGTTTCGGCGTACACACAACCGATGCAAGCGCTTATCGATGCGCTCTCTCGGCTACCCGGGATTGGACCAAAATCGGCACAACGAATTGCGTTTTATTTAATTAAGAGTGATGATCGTGATGTTGAACATCTTTCAGACGCGATCACCAAGGCAAAAGCAACTGTGCGCTTCTGTGAACGATGTTCTAATTTTGCTGAAACTACTCTTTGTCATTTTTGCAGTGATGATCGTCGTGACACGACAACGATTTGTGTTGTCGAAGAATCACGAGATGTAGTCGCGATAGAAAAAACCGGTGAGTTTCGCGGGCGATATCACGTGTTGCTTGGTGCAATTAATCCATTAGATGGGGTTGGCCCCGAACAACTCAAAATTCGTGAACTACTAGTGCGAATCGAGCCCGAAAGTGTCAAAGAAGTTATTTTGTGCATGAACCCAAATACTGAGGGCGACGTGACATCAATGTATTTAGCTCGCATTTTGAAACCGCTCGGAGTAAAAGTTACGCGAATAGCGAGCGGGCTACCTGTCGGTGGTGATTTAGAGTACGCCGACGAACTAACTCTTGGTCGCGCACTTGAAGGTCGTCGCGAAGTTTCGGGCTAACGAGTTATCTAATTTATTAGCTAGCTAGCGCGGACAATCAGCGCATCACCCTGACCGCCGCCGCCACACAATGCAGCAGCACCAAGACCGCCGCCACGACGACGCAATTCGTGAAGCAATGTCAGAGCTAGACGATTACCACTCATACCAATTGGGTGACCGAGTGCAATTGCGCCGCCATTGACGTTGACGATTTCATCTGAGATTTTTAGTTCGCGCATTGAGGCAATGCCAACTGCAGCAAATGCTTCATTGATTTCAAACAAGTCGACATCAGATACTTTTTTGCCGACGCGTTCAAGAGCTTTAAGTATGCTGCGACTTGGTTGATGCAATAACGAAGCATTATCTGGGCCTGCCACCATTCCATAACTGACAAACTCACCAAGTGGTTTGACGCCTCGTTTTTCTGCAGCACGTTTTGACATCATCACGATTGCCGAACCTGCGTCACTAATTTGGCTGGCGTTGCCTGCTGTAACGGTGCCATTTTTATCAAACGCCGGCTTAAGTGATGCGAGTGACTCCATTGTGGTTGACGCGCGCACACCTTCATCATCACTAATCACAACAGGGTCACCTTTGCGTTGTGGAATTGAAATTGAAACAATTTCGTCGGCAAGTCTGCCAGCAGCAATTGCTGCTGCAGCGCGCTGGTTGCTCTTCATTGCTAAATCATCTTGTGCATCACGACTTATGTCACCGGCCGCATATCGCTCGGTACCAAGACCCATTAGACATGCATCAAACGCACACCATAAACCGTCGCGCTGAATTGCATCAAGTAAATGAACATCGCCAAAACGAAAACCGCTGCGTGCACCCATCGCAAGATAAGGAGAATTCGTCATGCTCTCCATTCCGCCTGCAATGACGATGTCAGCATCACCATTTGAAATCATTTGATCTGCAAGATAAATCGAATTCAAGCCAGACAAACAAACTTTGTTGATATTGATGCTTGGCACATTCATTGGGATACCAGCTTTTACTGCTGCTTGTCGCGAAGGCACTTGACCTTGACCTGCAGTTAAAACTTGACCCATGATTACGTGTTCAACTTCGTGGGGCGCAACACCCGCGCGACGCAATGCTTCAGCAATTGCGAAACCGCCAAGTTCCGCTGCACTAAATGAAGCTAATGCTCCGCTCATCTTTCCGATTGGTGTTCTTGCTCCCGCGACAATGTATGAACCCGGCATGGTTACTCCTTTTAATGTGTTATTTAAAGAGTAGAGCCCAACGGGCCAGTTTTCGCATTTGAAATAGTTCTCAGGTTTATATTTTGTCTATTGGCTTAGTAATCTCAATACATGCAGGAAATCTTAAAAGCGATAATGGACGATGCCGATAGCGAGACATTCGCTAATTTGAAAATCCCGGCGACCTATCGTGCAGCACATATTTTAAAATCAGAAGAATCTATTTTTGCGGGGGTTGCATCAAAAGATAAAGATCCAAGAAAAACTTTACATATTGGGCAAGTGCCAACGCCAGAACTTGCACCTGACGAATGTTTAGTCGCGGTGATGGCTAGCAGCATCAATTTCAATACAGTTTGGAGCGCCATTTTTGAACCCGTCAGCACCTTTGGTGCACTCGCTCGACTTGCACGTGAAAGTGAGTGGGCTAAGCGACATGATTTGGATTATCACGTACTTGGTAGTGACGCCGCCGGAGTTGTGTTGCGCGTCGGCACCGCGGTGCGCAACTGGAAGCCCGGCGACAAAGTCACTGCGCATTGCAACCACCTAGATGATCAAGACCCGTCAGCACATGATGACTCGATGATGGCAACGAATCAACGAATCTGGGGCTACGAAACTAACTTTGGTGGACTCGCAGAATTCGCAGTGCTCAAGGCGAATCAGTTGATGCCAAAACCGAAACATCTTTCGTGGGAAGAATCTGCAGTTAATGCATTGTGCAGTAGCACGAGTTATCGCATGCTTGTTTCAAAAAATGGTGCTGCGATGAAGCAAGGTGATGTCGTTTTAATTTGGGGCGCAACTGGTGGCATTGGTGCTTATGCCGTGCAATATGTTCTCAACGGTGGAGGAATACCCGTTGGTGTCGTTAGTTCGCCTGAAAAAGCAAAAATTCTTCACGAACTCGGGTGTCACGCAGTGATTGACCGTAAAACTGCCAACTATAAGTTCTGGAACGACGACAATACTCATAACGAAAGCGAATGGCGCCGACTTGGCAAAGACATTCGTGGTCTTGTTGGCGAAGATCCGGATATTGTTTTTGAGCACCCAGGTCGATCAACTTTCGGCGCGTCAATGTACGTTGTCAAACGTGGTGGAACTGTTGTTACGTGTGCTGCAACCAGCGGTTTTATGTTGGAGTTTGATAATCGCCACTTTTGGATGCGCTTGAAGCGTTTGGTTGGCTCGCACTTTGCAAATTATCGCGAAGCATGGGAAGCAAATCGTCTGATGAGCAAAGGAATGATTCATCCGGTGCTATCGCAAGTTTTTTCTCTCGACGAAACTGGCACAGCGGCTTACCAAGTTCATCAAAATCTACATGAAGGCAAACTTGGCGTGTTGTGCCTTGCCCCAAAAGAGGGTTTGGGTATTACAGATAAAGAGTTGCGCGCAAAAATTGGTGAAGACAAGCTCACTATTTTCAGAAGAGCCAAATAATCTGCGATGAGTGATTCACCAGAAATGTTGTTAACCGAAATTGACCACGTGGCAATTGCAGTTAACGATCTTGATGCGGCGATTGATTACTACAAGCGAGCATTTGGGGCAACTGTTGCACATCGCGAAATTGTTGAGCAAGATGGAGTTGAAGAAGCATTGCTGAAAGTTGCGCAAAGTTACGTGCAGCTATTGACACCAACTCGACCAGATTCGCCAGTTGCAAAATCGCTTGAAAAGCGCGGTGAGGGATTACATCACATTGGTTATCGTGTCGCGAATTGTGCGCAGGCGTTGCAATCAATGATTGATGCCGGTGCAAAACCGATCGACAATGCACCGCGCAAAGGTTCGCGCGGCACAACAGTTGCGTTCGTTCATCCAAAAGGAAGTTTTGGCACTCTAATTGAGTTAGTGCAGGAGTAAAAACAGAGTCGTGGTTTTCGCGCTGACGACTTTCGTCGGTGCTGTAGTTGGTGCGTTGGTCGGAATAATTGCCAAAAAATTTATAGTTGAAATTGATTCGCAGATAAGTGTCTCGCGGTTAAAACTTATTGTTTTGGGCGTAGCGCTCGGCGCCTTCTTTGCATTTCTAATTCGCACACGATTTTCAAACTGGAATCTTCAGCTTGCCTATGCAATTTTGTGTAGTGGACTGATATTGCAAACGATGATTGATGCCTTGACACATCGTTTAGTTCGAAGCGTTTCACATTCAATTGGCGTGAGCGGCGTTGTGCTTCTGCTACTCAGTGCAATTCGCGCAGATTTTTACGATTCAATTGTTGCGGCGTTGGTTTGTGCGGTCTCAAGTGGAATTTTGTTTGCTGCAATTAATAAAATTGCGCCAGGCGGGTTGGGTGTTGGAGATGTTCGGCTCGTGCCAGTTCTCGGTTGGTATTTGGGCTTTCTTGGATACAACGAGGCAATTTGGGCAATTTTTATTGCGTGTCTCAGTGCCAGTGTGGTCGGGGTGAGTTTGATCGCCGTCGGGAGCGGGTCGTTAAAACGCAGGCTCGCTTTTGGTCCATATCTCACGCTTGGAACACTCGTCTGCGTATTTGTTGGCAAAGTATTGCCCAGTGTTTTTATCTAGTCACTTTTTTAGCTAGTCGCGTCAGTAAGCCAATCGCCTAAGTTAGTGAGATGCAAGTTCATTTAATCGACGGCACTTATGAAATGTATCGACAGCACTACGGCTCAGCGATTCGCGATAAAGAACCACCACCATTTGCAGCAACGATTGGTATTTTGACTTCGACCTTGCAGTTACTTGCAGAGGGTGCAACACACATTGCAGTAGCAACTGATCATGTGATCGAAAGTTTTCGCAACGAACTTTATAGCGGATACAAAACTAGCGAAGGCATGGAGCCGGTTTTGCTCGAGCAGATACCAATAGTTGAAGATGCGCTGCGAGCGATGGGTGTAACGGTTTGGGCAATGGAGAAATACGAAGCCGACGATGCGTTGGCTTCTGGTGTGGCTGTGGCGTGTGAAGATCGTCGCGTTCACCAAGTGCGAATCTTGACGCCAGATAAAGATTTAGGTCAATGTGTAAGTGGCCGAAGAGTTGTTCAGGTTGATCGGCGTAACAATATTGTGCTTGACGAATCTGCTATTCGTGAGAAGTTTGGAATTGGCCCCGAATCAATCGCCGATTATTTGGCACTAGTTGGCGATACCGCTGATGGGTTTCCTGGGTTGCCTGGATGGGGAGCCAAGAGTGCGTCAACAGTGCTTGCTCGGTATATCTCACTAGATGCGATACCTGATGATCATGAACAATGGAGAGCTGATGGCTTAACGACGTTGCGTGGTGCAGAAAAACTTGCAACAACACTTCGCACTCAACGAAAAGATGCCGAACTGTTTCGAACTCTTGCCACATTGGTTCAAGATGTACCAGTTGGTTCTGTAGATAGTTGGAAGTGGAATGGTGTCAAACCAGAGTTCACCGGGATGTTAGAAAAATTTGGCGCAACACATTTACTAGATCGACTTGAGCGAGTTAAAACCCTTTCGCAATAACTCAAACGCAACTAAAGGCAATGCCCACAAGTTTTGAATCAAAAGACCAAAAGCACGAACGATCTTTCGTGATTGCAACGAACGCCACGCATACAGCAGACCATAAAGTCCGACCGTTCGCTTTCCGTGTAGTTTGTCGAGCAAAGTCAGGCCCGAAAGATTTTGTGCCTGGCGATATAACTCGTAGTTATCGGCAGTGAGTATCAAACTATTACTTGAAATTGAAGACAATGATGATTTCACACGACGAATATCAGTTAAAAACTTTGGCAGAATCGCCAGTTCACCGATACTTGCTAAGGCAAGCCAGAGTGCAAAATCTTGTGCGTATAAATATTTTTGGTTATAGCCACCAACAGACTGTGCGCTCTGTCTGCGAAACATCGCCGATGAATTTACTATTGGGTTATCTGACGCCATTCGTCGCATTACATCAACACTTGTAGTTGGCGTTCGCACTTCGTTGATCAGGTTTCCGCGTTGATCGATGTTGCGATACCAACTGCCGACAACAAGAATATTTTGATTGTTAGTTAGAAAGTCAAATTGCTGTTGCAAGCGATCTTGGCTTGAAATATCGTCGGCATCAAGAATCGCTACAAATTCTGCACGAGCATTTTCTAGCGCTATGGCAAGTGCTGGTGTTCGGCCGTGATTTTTGTCAAGAGCGATAATCTTGATGCGATCATCATTTAGATTTTTTACAACAGTCAAAGAGTTATCGGTTGAGCAATTATCGACTAAGACAAGCTCCCAGTTGGTAAAAGTTTGACCGATGATGCTGCGAACGCTCAGCTCAATAGTCGAAGCTGCGTTGTAACAAGTCATCAACACTGAAACTTTTGGTGTGGCTGTCGGTGCTGAAGTCAGATACGTTTCCAAACTTTGATCGTTTCCGCCGACTGAAGTGACGACCAGGCGATCTGCGGCACTCGAATGGTTCCGATGAAGGCTGCTGCCTTCCGGCTCTGACCTGATTCTTGGGCACTCGTTGCACAGGACCCGGCCGCCACCTCACTCGACGGAAACGGTTTCTTAACGATATCCGCAATCTGTTATCGGCTAATCGTGCTAGCTAATCGTGCTAGTTAATCGTTATAGCAGTGCTCAGATAGCCTGCCAACGCCGAACAGTTCACATTGTTTGGGCGATTTGGAGGGGTGCGAGAGCGGCCGAATCGGCACGCTTGGAAAGCGTGTGAGGCGCAAGTCTCCGTGGGTTCGAATCCCACCCCCTCCGCCATGATCACTAACGATGACGCGATGAATTTTGCACTGGCTGAAGCGAGGCTCGCACTCGCGCACGATGACGTTCCAGTTGGCGCCATCGTGATTCATAATGACGTGATCATTGCGTCGCGACATAACGAACGTGAACTTCGAAACGATCCGACAGCGCACGCCGAGATTTTGGCTTTGCGTGATGCAGCAAATTTATTGGGACGATGGCGACTTGAAGAGTGCACACTCGTGGTAACTCTCGAGCCATGCACGATGTGCTCTGGCGCACTTGTTAATTCGCGAATCAGCACAGTTGTATTTGGCGCTGCCGATCTAAAAGCCGGCGCGTTTGGCAGTCTCTACAACATCGCAACTGATCCACGACTAGGTCATCATCCAAAAGTTGTACATGGAGTTTTAGCAACTCAATGCGCTGAAGTTCTAACTGAACTGTTTAAAAATTTACGCGAGGCAAAGACTAATTAGCACTCGGCGGTAGCCTTGAAAACGGAAGGGTGCCAGAGCGGACGAATGGAACGGTCTCGAACACCGTCGTGGGTTTAGGCCCACCGTGGGTTCAAATCCCACCCCTTCCGCCATTTTTTAGAATAAGTTTTAGATGCGTCTAATGTGAGCAGGTAATGAATGTGATGAGCGTTTCTATTAGCGATGTTCGCGCAGATTTAATTTTTGCGCACGAGCAAGCATGGTCGGCGCTTTCGCGTCCTGGCACATGGTGGTCTGGTGCGCAAAGACGCGAACTCGCGCAAACGGCATTATTAGCGATTAGCGAAAGTGAACCATCGCCACCGTGGGTTGCGGCTTCAACCGTTGCAGACAAAAATTTGCAAATACATTTCGCTTCAAGTGCGGCGCACGATGCGGTTTATCGAATTGCGCGCCATGCGGCAACTTTGACAAGTGATTGGTATCAGCGGACCACGCAAGAAATTGAACCGCTGGCATTTATTGAACTGTGCGGAGTTGTTTGCACCGTGGCGACTGTTTCGGCTTTTCGTCGAGCATTAGATCTCGGTCTTCCAGATTTAGCGCCAGCAGCACTTGGTGAGCCGTCAAGAATAAAACCAGCAAGTGTTGTTGATGCAACTTTGAACTGGGTGCCAGTCATCGCACCAGCGGATGAAAACGCGGCTGTAGTACAAGCCTTCACTGCGGTGCCCGAAACTAATCGTGTGATCTGGGCGATGGCTGATGCCCAATATATTCCTGATAAAGAAATGGTCGACCCACATTGGACTCGCGGAACGCTTTCACGGGTGCAAATGGAACTTGTCGCAACTCGAGTTTCGCAACAACGTGAATGTTTTTATTGAACGACTTCACATGCCAGCATGCTCAGTTGGAGCGGCACCGAACAAGGATTAGAAGTAAATTTAGAAAATGTACAAAATACGACCGGTGGTGTCGACGTGAGTTTTGCACGAGAACTAGTTGATTTTGCAACAGCGGCCACTGAGCTTGACCTAGCAGCATTAACTACGGCGCGCAATAATTTAATCAATGTCGCAGGTCTTGCTGTGACTATTGATGCAGCGGCTGTGATTGCAAATTTCGAAATGATGACAAGACTTGCTGATTCAACTGGCGCGAGAATGCAAACCGAAGTTGTACAAGATCGTTTGGCAGTCGCAACAGCAATGGGTGTCGACAAAGTTGTGTCACGACGCTGATTAGGTTTTAATAAAACGCAGATTTAATTTATTCGCAGACCTTGCCATTTTCGGGAACAACTAAGTCAATTAGATACGTGTCAACGGCTTTTATTATGCATGCATTGACTCCGTAACCTGTGTGTTGTTCGGCTTTCACAGTGAGAAAAATACCGCTTTCTAAGGCTTTGGCAGCGTTGCGTGATGACTCGATTGGGGTCGCTGGGTCGCCAGTCGTGCCAATCACGATTACCGGTCCTGCACCTTTGCCAGTCACTACAACTTTCTTTGCTTGCTTAACTGGCCATAATGCACACGAGTAGCCGTATCCAAAACCTGGCCCAAATCTTTTTGCAGCTTTTGTAAAAATTGGTATTTGTGCGTCCACTGCTTTGACACCAATTGGACCAGGATCGTCTAGGCATGAAATTGCAATGAACGCTTCAAGCTCATTGCCGTAAGTACCGTTTGGTTTGCGTTGGTAGTACTCATCGTAGAGTGCGAGCAAACCTGACCCATCTCCGACAACAGCGTCAGCAAGTGCTCGCTCAAGTTGAGACCAAAGGGCGTCTGAGTACATCGCTTGAGCCAGCGCAGTAAACATCACGCCCTGTGTGACAGGCGTTCTATCTGAAGCAACTACAAGCGGAGCAGCATCGACCTCGACAAGAAGTTTGTCAAGTGCTTTGGCTGAATCGCCGTTGCTATTGAAGGCGCAAGTTATGCGCGCCGAGCAATCTGCAAGAAACGCATCAAGTTGCATCTCGAAACCTTTTGCTTGAGCGAGACCTTGATCAAGAGATGATGAGTTCGGATCAGATGCTCCATCTAGAACAGCGGCGCGAACAGTTTTTGGAAACATCGTCACCCAAGTTGCCCCGAGTTCTGAGCCATACGAAAAGCCAAAGTAAGTTATTTTTTCTTCGCCAAGTGCGCGACGAATTGAATCCATATCCTGAGCAGATGAACGTGTCGAAATGTACGGCAGGATCTCACCACTCTTTTTGACACATTGATCATTAAATTTCTGGCCGGCGTCGATAATTGCTTGTTTTTCTTGCGGTGTATCTGGCGGCGAATCTATTCCGAAGTACTCGTCATATTGGTCGATGCAATCTACTTTTGGGGTCGAATCGCCGGTGCCACGCGGATCCCAACCGATGATGTCAAAACGATTAAGCAGCTCAGCACTGAAATAGAACTGTGCGTCTTTTGCAACACTTGAGCCACCGAAACCCGGTCCGCCAGGGTTGACCAACATTGAACCAACTCGATTTGCTTGATCTGATGCCGGGTTTCGAATTAGAAATAATTTAAAAGATCCAATATTTGGGTTGTCATAGTCGTAAGGAACTTCTAAAGTTCCGCATTGCATTTTGGCTTTAGACCCACCGCTTCCGGTGTCGTTGCAAGTGCCCCAAATAATTTTGCCCGTGAACTCAGGCGCAGGCGCAATACTTGAAGTTGAACTTACACCGGCGGGTATTGAAGTAGCTGTTGGTTTGATCTTGACCCGATCTTTTGATGAACCGACAATTATTCGTTCACTGCACGCACTTGCGAGTGAAGCGGCAACCAAAATCACGATTAGCAACTTGCGTCTACTATTTAAGACATGTTTCATGTGAGCCTTAATCGTATTATAAATTGTCTGCGTTGTTACCAATGAAAGATAAAAAAACTACTAGCAAGTCCCTATTTGATGACAGCATGAGTGGGTTGGCTAGCGAAACAGTTATTCAAACAGTTAATAAATTAGTTGATCAAGAATCGCTTTCGGTCGGAGATTTCATTCGCCAAGTAAATCAAACCGTCAAAAATCGCTTTGGACGCGGAGTTTGGTTGCATGGCGAAATTCAAGAGATGAAGACACCCAACCATGTTTATTTCACGCTGGTTGATAATGACGGAGATAAGAAAGCCGTACTGAGTGCATCTATTTGGCAAACTGTTTATGCTTCGATGCGAGTCACACTTGCTAACAGTGGATTGCAATTAGCAGATGGTCTAAAAGTGCGAGTATTTGGTGAACCAGATTTATACCCGGGTAATGGTCGGTTCAGCATCAAGATTTCAAAAATTGATCCGAGGTTTACGCTTGGCGATTTAATAGCCCAGCGCGAAGAAATCGTTCGGCAATTAAAACTTAAGGGTTTATACGATGCCAACCGCAAAGTTGAAATGTCACTTGTGCCGTTGCGAGTCGGCATCGTGACAAGTGTTAGCAGCGCAGCACACGCCGATGTACTCAAGACTTTTAAAGACTCGCAAATTGGATTCACAATTTTTGTTCACGATGCTCGTGTGCAAGGTGAAGACGCAATCAAATCAGTCGTCGCTGCACTCAAAAATCTTGATGCCAGAAAAGATTTAGACGTGTTGATGCTTGTTCGTGGTGGAGGGTCAAAAAATGACTTGATGGCCTTTGACTCGGCGGAAATTGCAACTGCAATTGCCAACTGCCGTCTGCCTGTTTTGACTGGTATCGGCCATGAAATAGATTTGAGCGTCGCTGATGAAGTTGCAAATCAATCTCATAAAACACCGACTGCATGTGCGACAGCAGTGATTGAACAAGTGAGAGAATTTGTTGACGCAACAGAAGAAGCGTGGGCTGGCGTGGCGATATTCGCGATGCGAGAACTCGAGACATCTTCGAGTCAGTTAACCGAGCGAGCAAATCAAATTAGTAGCAAAGTTTTAGAAGCACTTGCTGGTGCGAGTAAACGATTAGCAATGACGGCGCAACGCATCAAACATCGCCCGGCCGAAATTTTGCGTCTAGAAAAAAGTTCATTAAATGCATTGGCAGATCGTCTGCGATTGCTCGACCCAGTCAACACCATGGCCCGCGGTTGGAGTATCACTCGTAATGCCTTAGGTGGCGTTGTTCAAGATGCAACAAAACTCAAAGCCGGTGACAAACTGGTGACGACTTTTGCAAATGGGTCAGCAACGAGCACTGTTCAAGAAATTTCTACGAAAGGTAAACCAAATGGCAAAAAGTAAATCTGATGAGACGATTGGCTATGCGCAGGCTCTAGAAGAACTTGAGTCGATTCTGGCTGAACTTGAAGAGAACGACGTTGATGTCGACAAGTTGGCGACTCATGTGCAACGGGCATCTCAACTAATTGAGTTGTGTCGTGATCGAATCGGCAACGCAAAACTTAAAATTGAAGAAGTTGTCAAAGGTCTTGCGCAAGAGTAACTCGGCGTAGCATTTTATTGTGTTGTCGCATCCGCCGAGTTGGCTTCGAGATATTGCCAGCCGAGTTGATGCTCGCTTGGGTGAGTTTTTGAACTCAGAGACAATTCGATGGAAGTCTCTTGACGCCGACCTAGCGCTGCCACTAGATGAAATTAATCGGCTAGTT
>Ga0194055_10003713_pt1 | contig 11674 bp, 12 predicted proteins | sample SepL449m_MetaG_FD_155482 | JGI IMG/M metagenome (GOLD analysis project Ga0194055, IMG submission 155482) | Anoxic zone freshwater microbial communities from boreal shield lake in IISD Experimental Lakes Area, Ontario, Canada - Sep2016-L442-9m | ecosystem: Environmental > Aquatic > Freshwater >... | reverse complement strand
GAGGCGTCGACCAAGGTGCGAGCAATCAGAGCTATGGCTTCCCGAAGGGGTCTCCCTTCGGCCTTCAGACGGTCATCGCTGATCCCGTGGATCGCCAGGGCACTCGCTGGCACCGGGACAGCAGGATCGACCAGACCCTCAACGCTTCGAACCACTCGGCCACCGATGAGTGAGACCAGGGCGAAAGAGACGGGGATATCGTGATAGCGATCGATCCCGGTGCTTTCAAGATCAAAGGCCAGCATCTCGTTGTCGAGCCACCTGCTGTTCATGGGCCGAAGTGTTCCACTGGCCTGTGACGCTTCTGCCGGACTCCGAGCTGAACGTTCGCTCGGAGCGAGATCATCAGCTCAGGCCGAGTGCCTTCTTCATCTGCTCATGGATGGCGTGAACAGCCTGAAGCGGCCGAATCATCACCTTGAACTCGGTGATCAGATCGTCATCGTCACATGTGATGATGTCGACGCCGTTGACCGAGACATCACCGATCCAGGTCTCGAACTCCAAAACCGCGTGGTTGCCATCCAGCACCTCTTTGACATAGCGGAATCGTCGGGTGGGGTCGGCGCCTGACACCGCTCCATCTTTGAGGCCGCCGCCGGCGAGGGTCATACCCGCCGCCTCGAGGTACATCACCGTCAGCGCCTTGCCGGCCTGAGGAGAGAAGACGATCGGTGAGACAAAGACAACATCATCGTGGAGAAGACCCTCGAGGCCACCTTCGAGGTCCCCCCGCATGAACTGGTGCCAGCGCTCAACCACCATCTCGATCGCCATGCGATCACCCCCCCCCTGGCCTCCTGATGCGCAGAGCACACCACTGGAGGCGGCGCCCGGATTCGAACCGGGGTACGGGGCTTTGCAGGCCCCTGCCTAAACCACTCGGCCACGCCGCCGTGGTGCTCACCCTAGCCGCAGCGAACAGGCCTCTTTGGAACTACTTCGCGACCCTCTTGTAGGCCCAACGAACCGCCAAAAAGAGAACACCGATGAGAACCACCATCTTGATGGTCCACCAGACCGCCCCTGCAATGAAGCCGAAGAGCCAGAACAACACAACGACGCCGAAGATCGCCACGAGCGCAACCGATGCCACCTCAAGGATGCCTGTCCCTTTGCGTTCGATCTCACCCACCAGAACCACCGCCTTTCCGACGTGCTGCGAAGCGGCCACCCCGCACCCTCAATGCTACGGTCAATTCATGCTCCAAGGTTCGTTGCGTGCCTCGCGCGACCTCTTGATGTCCGATTCGACACTGACCGGAAACCAATTTTGTCGGCGGCTCTCCGACGAAACCGATTCGTGGCTCTCGATGATCGCCGAGAGAGCGGCGGGCAAGTCAGAGCGGCGCTTAGCTCTGGTCGCAGTTGGTGGGTACGGGCGCCGAGAGCTCTGTCCGTTCAGCGATCTTGATCTCGTGCTGATCCACGAAGGACGCCGTGACATCAAGGAAGTCGCAGACGCCCTGTGGTATCCCGTGTGGGACGAAGGGGTGCGCGTCGACCATGCAGTGCGTCGACCCAAGGAAGTCCTCAAAGCCGCTGGCGGGGATCTCCGCGTTGCGCTCGGTCTCCTCGATGCTCGAGTCATCTGGGGGGACTCCCGGGTCGCCGAGCCCGTCATCGAGAAGGTTCGTCACCTCTGGCGCAGTTCGATCTCTCAGGAATTCATCCCCTCGCTTGAGACCCAGATGCGGGAGCGACACCGTCTCGAGGGAGATGTGGCCTTCTTGCTCGAGCCAAACCTCAAAGAGGCTCACGGTGGTCTGCGCGACGTCAGTGTCCTTCGAGCACTCTCGTCGTGCGCTCCGCGCCTGGCAGATCTCGTAGACCTCGACGTCATCAACAGAGCCGCCGCAACACTCACCTCGGTCAGAGTTGAACTCCATCGAACTTCAGGACGAGCGCTCGACCGCATGCTGCTCCAAGAACAGGACTCGGTCGCCGCCGCCTTGGGCTATCGCGACGCAGACGAACTCTGCCACGCTGTTTCCGAGGCTGGTCGGTCCATTGCTCGACTGAGCGATGAGATCTGGCGCCGGCGCACGATGTGGGCCCCCGGGAAGAATCAGAATTACGAGTTCGACAATGCGCGTCTCGACGTCGAGGCTGGGATCCTCATCACGAACGGAGAGGTCGGGTTGTCGCCGTCAGCCGAGGTAGCGACTGACTCATCGCTCATTTGGCGGGTGGCCGCCGTCGGCGCTGAACGTGATCTGCCGATCTCCCTTGGCGCCGTGCATCGTCTCGCTGACAGAACTCCACCGGCCCCATCTCCATGGCCTGAAGGGGTCCTTCAATCGCTCATCCGACTCCTTCTGTGCGGCCATCGGGCCATACCGGCGTTCGAGACTCTGGATCATCTGGGCCTCGTGACGCACCTCATGCCCGAGTGGGAACACGTACGCCACCACCATCAGCGCAACGCCTATCACCGCTTCACCGTGGACCGGCATCTCCTCGAAACGGCAGCGAACGCCGCTGGACTGGCCGAAACCGTTGATCGTCAGGACCTTCTCGTGATCGGAGCACTCCTGCACGACATCGGGAAGGGACTCCCAGGAGACCATACCGACGTAGGCATAGAAATTGTGGGCTCGCTCGCACCCCGCATGGGCTTCAACGAAGCCGATGTCCACATCCTCCAGGATCTCGTTCGCCACCACCTCCTCCTTGCCGACACCGCCACCCGTCGGGACCTCTCGGACCCTGCCACAATCGAGCGGGTCGCCGAGTTGGTGGGCGATCGGACCACCTTGGTCGTTCTCGGGGCACTCACCAAGGCCGACAGCCTCGCGACCGGCAGTTCAGCGTGGGGTTCGTGGAAAGAACAGTTGGTGAATGACCTCGTCCGTCGAACTGACGCTCTGCTCGCCGGAGCGACCACGCCTGCTCCCTCGAACGAGCTCTCTGAGGAGCGCCGGGCATTGGTCGACTCCGTCCTCGCTACCTCAGAGCCAGCGCTCCTGCTCGCACCACCCACTGTGGTGGTCGCCGCCCCCGACCGCCCCGGTCTTCTCGCCCAGGTCACCGGGGTACTCGCACTTCATGGCTTAGGAGTCCAGAGTGCAGATGCAATGAGTACCGATGGGGTGGCTATCGAGACCTTCACGGTCGACGCGGCCATCGGCCTCTGGCCGACCCATGAGGATCTCCGCCACGTGCTCGGCGAGGTGCTTGCGCTCCGGGTCGATCTCACCCTCCTGCTCGAGAACCGAGAAGAGACATACTCGGGTGCCCGTCGGACGTGGTCTGCCCACCCCATCATTCCGTCAGTCACCGTTGACAACGATGAGTCAGCACAGGCGACCATCCTTGAAGTTCGAGCGGCAGATCAACTGGGTCTCCTTCACCGACTCACGTCGGTGCTGTTCGAGTGCGACCTCGACGTCACCGCAGCTCGAGTCTCGACAATTGGTGGAGAGGTTGTCGACGCCTTTTATGTCCGGGACCAGAGCGGAGCAAAGCTTGACGATGACGCACAGATCGAGCGAGTCCTCTCAGAACTCCGCTGGATCATCTCGGGTGGCGAAGGTGATCGAGCGTCCTAAGAGGACGTTGCTCATCGGTTTCGGTAGCTCGGCTTTGTCCGCGCTTTCACCGCCGATCTGTTGTCGATGCTCCTCTCAAGGAGCTACTGACGGCTCCCCTGTTGCCTGGAGCCCCGGACCCCGCCGTCGATACCACTGCATCAGCAGATCATCATGACTCGCGCTCTGGCTGTGATGGGTCGGATTCTGATCGGCCTTGGGGTACTCGTTTTGGCGTTCACAGGCTTCCAGATCTTCGGGACATCCGTCATCCAACACCGCTATCAGGCGGCCTTACGAGACGAGATCCAGCCTCATCTCACCATTCCCACGGTGCCCCACCTTCCGTTGGGCTCGGCGCCAAAGGTGGCCCCGATAACTCCGAGGCCACTCATTGGGAGTCCGATTTCTCGGCTTACGATCCCGGCAATCGACCTAGACCAAATCGTCGTTGAGGGCACAGACGCTCCGCATCTGGAAATGGGGCCGGGGCACTACAGGGGCACGCCGCTCCCGGGCCAAATCGGGAATGTGGGGATTGCTGGCCACCGGACGACGTGGGGTCGACCATTCTTTCGTCTCGACGCGCTCAACGAGGGCGACAGGATCATCGTCACCACCCAGCAAGGGAGTTTTGTCTACAGCGTTACCCGCCTTTTCGTCGTGCGTCCCGATCAAGTCTCGGTCCTCCATACGTCGAACCAAGCACTCTTAACCCTCACCACGTGCACTCCCAAGTACTCCGCCTCACAGCGACTGATCGTCCGTGCTGCGCTGGTCGCATCAACACTGTCGACGACGAAAGGCTCCATCCCCAGTTCGCCATCGGCGCCGTCGGTCCCATCGAGACAGAGTCCGACGGCTCCTCCCGCTTTCGCACTCCGTGCGCAGCACGCAGCCACACCGAGTCTGTTCGGGGCGCTGCTCTGGAGCGCCCTCTGCGGCCTCATGGCTATCGCCACGATCCTGCTGGCCCGGCGGCTCTCGCGGAGATGGGTGGCGTTCCTCATCGGTGTTCCACTCTTCTTGGTCATGCTGATTCTGGCCTTCTCGCGCATCTCGTCTCTCCTCCCAGCGAATCTCTAAGGTCAAGATGAGAGAGATGGGGAGCCATGACACGATCCGCCGGCGATGGGCCGACCTGCTTGACCCTCATGCCAGAACGATCCATCCCCTCTACGCAGCGTTGTGCGCCACGGCTCAAGGTGAGGGTCCATTGGTCAACCTCTTGCTCGATGCGCCTCGTGCTCAGCAGCGCCCCAACCTGCTCTTGGCGGCGATACATGCCGAGGTGCTCAGAGATCCCTGCTCTGCTCTGATTCCTTGGTATCCAACTGCTCAGCGCCTTCACGGTGTGGACCGTGATGATGGAGCATCCTTGTCGGACGGCATCGTCGCTATCGTCGAGTTCTGCGAAGCAGCGGAGCAGCGCCTCAGTGCGGTGATCCGGACTCGCAGCACTCAGACCAACGAGGTGGGTCGATCACTACCCTTGGCCGTAGGCCTCTCACTCATCGGACGCTCACGCGGGCCGCTCGCCCTGATCGATCTCGGCTGCTCCGGAGGGCTTAATCTGATGCCCGACCGCTATCGACTCGAGTTCGACGGCCAGGTCTATGGCGACCCGTCGAGCCCGGTAACGATTCAAAGTATTCACACTGGATCGTTCCCAGCTCCAGCGAGCGAGCCTCTCGACATCATGTATCGGTGCGGGATCGAGGCAACTCCGCTCGATCTTGACGACGATGACGACGTCATCTGGGCCTTGGCCTGCCAGTGGCCCGATGACGTTGAACGATTCGAGAGGACACGTGCAGCCGTCAATCTCTGGAGGGAGCAGTTCGATCGACCAACAATCATTACGGGTGATCTGCTCGACAGACTCGATGACACCATCGACGCCATATCTCCCGACCTGCATGTAGTAATCCATCACTCATGGGTTGCCGCCTACCTGGACTTCGACGAACAGCACCGGCTCGCAGAGACGATCCGACGTCGGGGCGCCGAACGCCCGCTGTCTTGGCTCTGGCTGGAGCATCCCAAGGAAGTACCCGGACTGAGTCCACCTCGAGTTGGTTCAAGTCGAATTCCGGGGTCAAGCGTGCTGGTTCTTGAGAACCCGCCCGGACGGTCGAAGGCCCTCGCCCAGGTCCATCCTCATGGCTCTTGGATGGCCCTTGAGGCCTGATCCGGATCAGTGGGGCCGAAAGGCACATCGCGCTGCGCCGGGACCACTACTCCCCGCCGGGTCAACATGGCGGCGCTCCCCAGGGACCCCGGCCCGAACCGGTCCCTGATTTCCGCCACTGCGTCCTCGAGAGCGGCTCTACCTTGTTGGAGCGCCGCTGGCGTCGCCGACACTGGCTCGCTTCCGTCGGCCGAGGCGGGCATCTGGAGCGTTAACTGCGTTGGTTGAGAGGAATCTTCGAGATTGCTAGCGGTGAGGCCCAACAGCCGCACCCCGTCATCGACCTCTAGAGAACCGAGAAGGGCGACCCCTACCTCAAAGATCGCCACGTGATCATCGAGACCGCTCACCATGGTGTGCGAACGAGTACGCATGGTGAAGTCGCCCATTTTGATCTTGACCGTGATCGTCCGTCCGCGTCTGGCCGAGTCACGCAGCGCCCCAGAGACCGCGACTGCGTGGCGTCGGAGGCGCTGCTCAAGAACTGGCCGCTCCGTCACGTCCTCGAGAAAGGTCTCTTCATGACCGATTGATTTCGCCACGAGGTCGGCCACCACTGGCCGAGGGTCAACACCGCGAGCAAGCGCTACGAGGCCATGGGCATGACTCGATCCGAGGTGGCGCACAAGGATCGACGGATCAATCTCCGCGAGATCTGCGACGCGCTCGATACCAAGTCGCGACAAGGTTGCCGCAGTCGAGGGTCCTACGCCGTAGAGCGCTGCAACATCCATACCGCTGAGATATTCGACGACCTCTTCGGGAGTGATGACGACGATTCCGAGACCATCGACGACCCCGCCGTCGGTAATTCGAGGCTTGGCATCTCTGGAGGCCAGCTTGGCAATGAGCTTCGATGGCCCGATCCCGATGCCACACTCAAGGCGCAATTCCTCGGCCACTGCGCTCCGGATCATGCGGGCCATCTCGAAAGGGCTTCCAAGAAGCCCCCTGGCTCCCGTCACGTCAAGGAACGCTTCATCGAGGCCGAGAGGCTCCACGAACGGGGTGATATCCCTCAGAATGCCATGGAGTTGTCGACTGACCGATGCGTAGCGGGCTATGTCCCCCGGCAGGACCACCGCTGAAGGGCACAGGCGCTTCGCAGTCGACATCGGCATCGCAGATCGAATCCCGAATCGCCTCGCTTCGTAAGAACACGACGCCACGACACCCCGTCGTCCGTCCCCGCCCACCAGGACAGGGCGACCTAACAGAGACGGATCATCTCGCACCTCAACCGATGCGAAGAACGAATCCATGTCCACCAGAAGGATCGCCGGCTCGAAGGAGCCGGAACGATCGGTCCTCAGCGAATCAGCCATCCAACTCGAGATGCCGAAAACCTTCGGCGGCAGCTGCACCAATGCCTCGGCCGTCGTCTTCGGAGCGCTGACGAATCGTTCGAGCAACCCACTCGGGATCCCCGGGAAGTTGTGAGGCGTGCGACGTCACGGCTTCAACCTTCTGATCAAGGTGCCCGGAGATATCAACAAAGGTGTCAGGCTCAAGGGTCCCTGTCAGCAATACGTCATTCACCCGATGGGCCGGACCGGCCTCCGGAAAGTAGTGAGGAAGGCTGGCGGCCGGAGCAACTGCGTCAAGGAGAGCCCAACCAGCTGCTCGATGATCCCGATGGTTCACGTACACCGATCCAAAGAAGACCGCGGTTGGGTCATGCCCGACCACCAGATCGGGCTTCAGCCTTCTGATCATCTCCACAAGCGAACCAACGAGCCAGGTCTGCTCAGGAACTTCCCCGTCGGGAATATCGAGATGGGTCACATTGGTCAGGCCAAGAACGGCGGCGGCCGTTGCCACCTCAGCTCTTCTCGTGACTCCCAGCGCTGCGGGCTCGACTGCTGGGTCTACCGTGCCCTTCTCTCCTGCGGCCATCAGCACAAGGTGGACATCTGCTCCTTCGCTGATCCAGCGGGCGAGAGAGCCTGCGCAGGCGACATCCGCATCATCTGGGTGGGCGTAGGCAGCGAGGACGACCGCTGGAGTTCTTTCGAATCGCTTTGGAGTTCCCATCACTCAGGGCCGTCGTTTAGGAGCGGTCGATTTCGTCAGGAGGCCTACTTCTCGTTGGAAATCACCGAGATCCTCGAAACCCTTGTAGACGCTGGCGAACCGAACATAGGCGACGTCGTCGAGCTCCTTCAGGCGTTCAAGGACTGCCACGCCCACATCTTGAGTGGTTACCGTGTCGTTCATTGCCCGCAGCGAATCCTCAACATCATTCGCCATCAGCTCGAATGCATCCTCATCGACCGGACGGTTCTTGCAGGCTGACCGCACGCCAGCAATCACCTTCGATCGATCGAAGGGCTCGCGGGCACCAGATCGCTTCACGACCACCAGGGGGAGTTCCTCGATACGTTCGAAGGTCGTGTAGCGCTGCGAGCAAGCCAGACACTCTCTCCGGCGCCGGATCGCCGCCCCCTCTTCGGACATCCGCGAGTCAATGACCCTGTCATCGTCCGCTGAACAGAAGGGGCACCTCACATTCCCACGATACCCGCAGGATCTCGGTGCTTACGGAAGAAGGATGTGCTCGCCTGGGACCACGGTGTCTGAACCAACCTCGGCCCGCAACTTTGCCACGAGGGCTGAGTGGTCACCAGAGGGATTGATTGCGGTGGCGATTGAATCAATCGTGTCGCCCTCGTGAACGATGTAGAGACTTCCGTCCGACAGCCCCGCTGGCGTCCCGCCCGGTGTCGCGACCCCGGAGATGGTCGTCGCACCAAGCATCCGCATCGGCAGGAGGAGTGAAAGGACGACAACGACAAGGACCACAATCGCAAACAGCCGACGACGACGGTAGATCGAGCGATTCGTGACCGGGGCGAGTGGTGAAGCGACCGAGGTTCGGCGGGGCGCTGATTGAAACGGAAACAGCTCGACAATCGAAGCGCCGGATGTTGAGACCGGCTGTGCCGGGTTCACCAGGTGGAGCGCTGGTTCGGGCCACGGCACCTCGAAGAGGGAGAACTCCTGCTGCTCTGGAAGTGGTGCGATTGCCATCTCATTGCCTCATTTCTCTTAGAACCCGAACACCTGTTCGTTACCAGTAGAACACGAACACCTGTTCGTTGCAAGTCAATTTCCGAACAGGTGTTTGCCCCGGCCTTTGTGCGTGGCTATGGTGTACCAAACGGGTGTTCGCCATCGAAGATTGGCGCTACGGAAGGGGTACCCACATGGCAGAAGTATTGAGTGGCAAGAGGATGGAGATCCTCAAGTTCATCGGGGACTGCCTCCAAGACCGTGGATATCCGCCGTCAGTCAGAGAGATCGGTGAGGCCGTTGGGCTCAACTCGAGCGCCACGGTTCACAGCCACCTCGCTGTTCTTCAGAAAGAAGGCTTCCTCCAGCGTGACCCCACCAAGCCCAGGGCCATGACCGTCCAGTACGACCCTTCCTCGAAGGTTGCACTCCCGACCGGTCGCGTTCGAAGCGTGCCTCTGGTCGGAACCGTCGCTGCTGGTACCGGAGTTCTGGCTCACGAAAATGTTGAAGAGTTGTACTCGCTCCCCGAGGAGTTCGCTGGTACCGGCGAGACCTTCATGTTGAAGGTTCGGGGCGATTCAATGGTCAACGCAGGAATTCTTGACGGCGACTATGTCGTGGTCCGCCACCAGCCCGACGCCGATGACGGCGATATCGTCGTGGCTGGTATCCCGGATGAAGAAGCCACCGTGAAGCGGCTGCGGCGACAAGGCAACACCGTGATCCTGATTCCGGCGAACGATGCCATGGCTCCGATCGAACTTCCTGGTGATCAGGTTTCGATCTATGGGAAGGTCATCTCAGTTCTTCGTCGCCTTTAAGCGACACCCAAGAATGATGTCGCCCATCATTGTCGCAACAGCGTCGAGTTGGTATCTCTGTGGCCTGAGCTGGACGATCGGAGTCGTCGTTTACCCGTCGTTCGCTCGAGTCGGAGTCGATCAGTGGCGGGGGTTCCACGCCGAGCACACACGCACCATCACTTGGGCCGTTGGCCCGATGTGGGTCATACAGGCCCTCAGTATTGGGTGGTGGCTTCTTGATCCGCCACCCAACACCTTTACTCTTGCCATTGTGGCGGCGGTCCTTGCAGGAATCGCTGTGTTGGTCACCACGCTCCTCGCAGTGCCGGCCCACAACAAGCTCTCAGCACGCTACGACCCAGCAGTCGGCAAGCTGCTGCTTCGGAGTCACCACGCACGCACCGTCGCATGGACTGCAGGCGCCGTCGTCTGCGTCGTTGGCCTGCTGGCGGTCCCCTAGGTCCGAGCGGTTCTCAGTCCGCCCAGAGTTGGTCGGTATAGGTATCCGTTCCGGCGATAGTGGGCTTGAACGGCATCTCGCCCACCACGTGGCCCTTGCCCGATTCGACGAGCGTCTGACGACCCTTCTCGAAGACCGAGGCCCAAGCCTCCTTGGGGTCGGCGTCAAGAAAGAACAGCAGCATCGTCCTGGTGTCACTTGCCTCTTGGCGCGGAACATCGCCTGGTGCGTCAATGAGCAAGGGAAGCGGAGAGAACGCCCCCACGAGTCCGGCGGGCGTACCCGGGAGGAGGTTCGGAAGAAACTCTTGGCTCAAGTAATCCCAGAGTTCGTCGCGAGTCACACCCTCCGCTGCGTCAATCCAGACAGGTACGAAACCTTCGTAGGGATGATCAAGCGCCAGTTCGATCGGAACACCATCCTCGTCACGGCTGAACTCCCACTCATAGCGATAGAGCAAGGTGTGCACGTGCTCGCGGTGCTCGAACATCCTGTTCTTGGCGTGAAGTTGGCGAACCTGCCGAACGGACCACTTGTTCCACAGGTCGTGGTAGCCGTCGAGCACCCAGTACACGCCAACGTAGGAGCCCTTCCCTTGCTCTCCCGTGATTGCTGCGCTCTCCGGAGTACGGAGGGCTTTGAGATCGTGAGTGGCCACATAGCGATTTCCAGCGAAGGTGTACGGCCCAATCATCACCCCTGAGTAGAAGTGATCTCTCTCGTACCAACGGTTGTACTCGACCTCGTGTCCACGGTGGGGCTCCACGACGGTGAGCAGGATTGAACCGAGCTTGATTGGCTCGGCATCGGCAATGACCTCGATGGGCCGCGACTTCCTTGGTGCGTCACTCATGAATCGGCACCGTACTCCCCCGCAGCGCAGAGTGCGAGACGCCGCCTCGGTCAGGCCAGAGATGGATCGGTCAACAGCGCCCTCAAGACGTTGTAGACCGCGTCGATCGAATGGCGTTCCACGCGTTCATCAGGATGATGAGCGACGAGAGGGTCGCCCGCCCCGAAGTTCGCTGCTGGGACGCCGAGCGCCGCAAAGGTGGCCACGTCGGTCCAGCCCACCTTGCCGGTAACTGGGGCATCGCTGAGTTCCAGCAGCTTTTGGAGCACAGGGTGATCCAAGTGAGGAGCCGCCCCCTGCGCTGCATCATGGACTTCGACAATGTCACCGAGGCTGTCGTCCACCAGGTCGGTGATCAGGCTCCGCACCCATGCTTCGGCCTCCTCGGGTGTGCGATCCGGAGCGAAGCGATGATTGATGGTCACCGTGGCGCGATCTGGGACCACGTTGTGACCTCGACCACCCTCAACTGCGACAACCTGGATCTGTTCGGCGTAGGAGACTCCGTCCAAGACCACCACTCGGGGAGCGGCGGAGGCGATCGCATCAATGACTCGCCCCGCCCGGTGGATCGCGTTCACTCCCATGAAGGGTCTCGCCGAGTGAGCAGTGATACCCCCAATCGAAACGACGAGGCGGAGCGTTCCTTGGCAACCGGCCTCAATCGCAGCGCACGTCGGCTCGCCCAAAATCGCAACGTCCCCCACAAGGAGCTCGGGAGCGACTGCTTCGATCTCGAGCAATCCACTCTCGGCTCGACCGATTTCCTCTCGTGCGTAGAAGATCCATGTCACGTCGACCGTGGGTGCGGCGGACATGAAG
>Ga0194055_10003712_pt1 | contig 11676 bp, 13 predicted proteins | sample SepL449m_MetaG_FD_155482 | JGI IMG/M metagenome (GOLD analysis project Ga0194055, IMG submission 155482) | Anoxic zone freshwater microbial communities from boreal shield lake in IISD Experimental Lakes Area, Ontario, Canada - Sep2016-L442-9m | ecosystem: Environmental > Aquatic > Freshwater >... | reverse complement strand
AACCTATATTAAACAATTCTCGCCAAGCTAGAAAGCTATTTAGCTAAGTTATTTACTATTAAAAATAACTCCTAGCGGGGCTACTTTTAATGGTGGGCAAAGAGGGACAGCGGCTAGCGACTTTTTCATAAAGTGCCAGGCAAATGTTCAAACAAGCCTGTTGCTTGTATGCACACTTTACTGCACCAATCCCGGGTATTAGAGTCTACTCAAACATAATAAAAGCCCTGCTAAAGCAGGACTCTTATTATGGTGGGCAAGGAGGGACTCGAACCCTCAAGCCCTAAGGCAACGGATTTTAAGTCCGTCGTGTATACCAGTTCCACCACTCGCCCAATAATATGGAGGCGCGTACCGGATTTGAACCGGTGTAGAAGGTTTTGCAGACCTTTGCCTAACCACTCGGCCAACGCGCCACGCAAGATACATTATACCTTGCTTGTACAATCTGTAAAAGGGTGGGAATGTAGCGCGTATTTTGATATGATATTTGGTATTATAGTGTATATAAACAAGGAGGGAATATTATGGGAGAAACAGGAAGACCAAATCCGGGACCGGTAGAAAATACGGGCGTTGATGCTGAAGCCATAGCGAGACTCAATCAAGCGCACGCTGAACAAGCGCAAGAAGACGCAAATAAGCAAGCTGCTAAGTTAAAAAGACTCGAGGAAAAAGCAGGCCCATCTGGAGTCGTTTACCCCAAAGATCGCAACACTCGCTAAGGTTCATTTAAGGGGTGTGCCAGATTTGAACCAGTTTAGAAGATTTTGCTGACTTTGCCATGCCACTCGGCAAACGCACCCGGTAAGATCTACCGCCCTGCTCGTCCAATCTGTAAAAGGGTGGAAATTTACAGCGTTTTTTGATATGATATTTGGCGTAAGTTCAAGGATATACCATATTTAAGCGGCGAGATAGCTCAGCTGGTAGAGCAGTGGCCTGAAGAGCCATGTGTCCTCGGTTCGATTCCGAGTCTCGCCACCAGTTTGTTCAACATAATATGCGGGTGTAGCTCAGTTGTTTAGAGCGCTTCCTTGCCAAGGAAGAGGTCGAGAGTTAGAGTCTCTTCACCCGCACCAAACGAACATTAAGGGTGATTAGCTCAGTTGGCTAGAGCGCTTCGTTTACACCGAAGATGTCGGGGGTTCGAGTCCCTCATCACCCACCATAATAACAGTCCTGCTTTTGCAGGGCTTTTATTATGGATGATTGGCCAGAACGCCAGGTTCGGTGTACGAGGATTGCAGCAGCAGATATTAAGTTCGCTTGAATATTTGCCGAGCACCGCAGGGAGAAGTCCGCTAGTGTCGGACGCTACACATTACCCCCCCCATTGTATTAAGAAGCCTTAATTGCCAGAGTTATTAATTATTTTGTAGTACAATAAGTATTATGAGCGAATCACACACTCGGCATCCTATTCCTGAATGGGATAGGACTATCGGCAGAACAAAGTTTGAAAAAAGAAATAAAAATCCTATGTACGATGAGCCTACTGGCGAATCCAAGCTTGGCGAATATGGCGCCTATAAAGACAGGCGCGTGATTGGTCGAGACGAGATAATAAACGGAGGAGTGTATTTGGGTTCGGGAAATAGAGAAGAAATTGTGGTTGATGACACTAAATCAGATGTAAAAAAAGATTATGTAGATTTAGAGGTAAAAAAAGCTTACGAAGGTTTATACGAGCAACTATGGGAAAAAGTTAGAAGCCGACAAAAAGAACAAAAAGAGCTAGGTCAACATAATGATGTAAAAAATGGTATATTGTCAGATGTTTTTGAGCTGGTTATGGAGGAGATGAAATACGATGGTGATTTTGCCGAAAAGGCTGCAATTAAGTTTAAGGATCAAAAAATAAATTTGAGCTACTTCATAAATGCAAAAAAAGGCGTCTGCAGGCATCAAGCACTTCTGGTAGGATATTTGCTCCAGAGGCTCACAGCTGAAGGCTATATAGATGGCAAGGCTTCTATCGATAGAAATTACGTCTCCGGAGTGGGTGCTCATGCTTGGGTAAGATATGAAAGTGGTACTAGTGGCAAAATATATATTTTGGACCCTGCTCAAAAGTTTATTGGCAGACTCGAGGATGCTCCAGGTAATTGGCCGTATAAAAGACCCGAAGAAATGTAAAATTAAGAGCCGACCTAGGATAATCCCAGATCGGCTTTTTTCTAATGTGCTCCTTTTGTGGCTATGAGAACATTTTTAATACTTTCGGCCAAGGATGCTGCTCTGTGGCCGATTTCCCCAATTATATTTTGGTCTTGAAACTTTTCGCAGTAGCTCATAGCAGCCTTGACCTCATCGGCCTTAAGAATTTTACGAGCTCGAGTGAGCGAATTCTTTAAAGTAGTGTTTTCGGATGAAAGAGCACCTGCTCTAATCTGTAACTGCTTAATCTCAGCATCTTGCGAGGCAATTATATACTGGAGATCGGTGATTTTATCGCCAACTGTTTCTTCAATACCATCAAGCGTGTCCTTTAGAGCCAAAAGAACGGGACTTTTTTCACTGGTTACGAGACTGTAGCACATTTCTGCAGTCATATACTCAATAAAAATTTGCAGCTCTTCTGCACTTAATAGCCTAGCAATTTTACTTTTGACCTGAAGTCCTCTTACCTCATCAACGTGATTCGTGATGTCAATAACTAAAAGATGTTCAAGTACCTCATTAGTATCCATATTCCCCCTGTGCTTGTGTGGCGTTCAGTATTTATAACATAGACACCCGTATAGGTCAATTCCATATTCTTTGCTAAACTTAGCTTATGAGCAAAATTATTAGTGGTAAAGACATAGCCCAAGCAATACTTGATTCAGCCAAAACTGAAATTAACAAACTATCCAAGCCCCCTAAGCTTGTAATTATTAGCTATAATGCCAATAAAGCATCGAGCCAATACATAAGCCTCAAGACAGAAAAAGCAGCCGAAGTAGGCATAGAATGCACTAAGCTGGATTGGTCCAGCCAAGACCTCGACAGCTGCAAATTGGCGATGCAGAAATTAGCTAGCGACGTATCTGTAGACGGGATTATAGTCCAGCTACCAGTTGCAGGCCTTGATAATTTTCAAGATGTATTAAATTTAATCCCAGCTAGCAAGGATGTCGATGGACTCTCCGAAGCCTCACTGATATCTTTAAAAGAAAACAAGCAGGTTCTTATTCCTGCTACGCCAAAAGCAATATTGGAGATTATTGAAAAAGAAAATATTGAATTGAATGATAAAAATATTCTAATTATAGGCCAAGGCAAGCTAGTTGGCTTACCATTAGGTATTATATTAAAAAATAAAAGACTCAATATTACTACTGCCGATGCCTCTACTAACAGCCTAAGTGATTTAACAATCGATGCCGACATAATAATCTCAGCCACTGGATCACCCAAATTATTAACTGGAAATATGGTAAAAGATGGCGTAATAGTTTTGGATGCCGGTGCTGCCGAAAGCGACGGCAGAACTGTTGGAGATGTTGACTACGAGAGTGTTGAGCCAAAATGCTCGCTAATATCAAAGGTTCCAGGTGGCATCGGCCCAGTTACCGTGGCCTGCTTGCTTGAGAACGTTCTAGAAGTGTCAAGTAACCGATAAATAAGTCCGAATCTAATTTGGTGTTATAATCTAACTATGGAAAAGCTTATAAAAGAGTATCTTGAAAGTAATATCGATATGCAATTATCGACCGTGAGGGATGGTCAGCCTTGGGCTTGCACTGTTTATTATGTTTATGATGACAAATTCAACTTATACTGGACCTCTGGCAGATCCAGAAGACATTCTGTAGAAATACTTAATAATCCCAAAACTGCCGTTACTATAGTCAAGGACGTCGATAAAAAGCAGGCTCTTCAAATTATTGGAAATTCTTATGTAGTTGAAAATGAAGAATTAGAAAAAGTACATGAGCTGTATCAGAAAAGGTATGGTGTAAAGGACTACGATATAGTAGAGATGAAAAAGAAAGATCCAGAAGGAAGAGCTTATTGGGTTTTTAAGCCGAACGAAATATATACTTGGGATGAAGTAAACTTTCCAAAAGAGCCAAAGCAAAAATTCATCCCTTAAAAATCAAAAAACTCACAATAATTTGTGAGTTTTTTATTCTTCATATGGTGCCGCGAAGAAGACTCGAACTTCCACGCCCGATATATTGGGCACTAGCCCCTCAAGCTAGCGTGTCTACCAATTCCACCACCGCGGCTCGATATATTAAGTTCTATTAGCACCCCGTATTATTGAGGGGCTAAACTAGCCTAATTATTATGCTCGCTATTGCTCTGGCAGCTAGCGTGTCTACCATTCGCTGTACAGCGAACCACCACCGCGGCTCGATATATTAAGTTCTATTAGCACCCCATATTATTGAGGGGCTAAACTTAATTCGGTTATTATATCTTATAATAACTGTCTTGATAAGCTCTAGTGGAATGTGCCCAGGCCTGGCATATGTTCGAGAAGATGATTCATTGAATATTCTTTGCGCAAATGCACCTGTCCATACTCTTTGGTGGCACCCAGTTTGCTCCTGGGGTTAAGTAGGTTATAAGGGTCAAACATCTTCTTAACTTCTTTAAACATGCCATATATTTCAGCTCCATACATTTGTCTTAAATATGAGCCTCGCATTATTCCGTCGTTATGTTCGCCCGAAATACTTCCGCCAAGCTTGAGGACCATTTTATAGAATTCATCGCTGAGGGCATAAATTTTATGCCTATCCCGAATATTACTTAGATCTAAAAATGGCTGAATGTGTAAGTGCCCATTGCCTGCATGCCCCCAAACTGCATCTTTGACTTTATATTTATCAAGTAATGCATACGCCTGCTCTAGAAAATCGCCAAATTTATCTAGTGGCACAATTCCGTCCTCAATTATCGGCAAGGCTTTCTTGGGTCCCTGTTTCATCCAAATAATTGCTGCTGCTTGGCGTCTGATTCTCCATAGCTGATCCTGCTCTAGTTTGTTGGCTGTGATCTTAATTTCATAAGCATACTTTTGGAGTATTTTTTCGGCTTTCTTGCCCTTTTTGCTTTGATTCTTAGCTTTATCATCATCAAATTCAACCAGTAATACGACTTTGGGCATTTTTTCTGGCAAAAGATTAGCGACTAATCTAGGTTGTTTTTCCAATACAAAGCTAATTACTTTATCGTCCACAAGCTCCAAGGCGCTTGGGTGAAGTGGGGCTATCTCAAGCACTGCCTCTTGGAGTTTCTTGACACTATCGAAATAGCCAACTAAAAGAGTTGTATTTTTATTATATGGAATATGATAAAGCATAGCTTCGGTGATTATGCCGAGTGTGCTCTGCGAGCCAACAAGCAGTTGAGACATATCAAAGCTACCATCCTTACCTTTTATGTCCCATAGATTATAGCCAGCCGAGTTCTTAGACACTCCAGGACGAGCTTTCTCAATCAAGGCACGATTATTTTCTATTAAATCATCAATTCTGGTGTATAGTTCGCCCTCTAAGTCACCCTGTTTTTTCTTCTGCTTAAGCTCTTTTTTATTAAGCCGGAAGGTTTCGATTACGTCGCCATTATGCAAAACTGCGCGTAGCCCAGCGACATAATTGCGCATTGGGCCATACTTTAGGGTCTTCTCCCCTGACGAATTGTTAGCCAAAGCTCCACCAACCGAGCAAAAATCCATACTAGCAGGGTATGGTGGCAGGAATCTACCGTGACTATTTAATATTGACTCAAGGTGAGAAAATATCATACCAGGCTGCACAGTAATGGTTTCTTTATTCATTGAAATCATCCTTCGCATATGCGCCGGGAAAACCATACTAATCCCTTCGCTAAGTGAAGCCCCACATTGGTCCGTGCCTTTGCCTCTTGCAGTGATTGGCAGGGCTCTATTTTTAGGGACTAGATTATGATTGAACCTGAGCGTTTCGATAACATCTTTTTCATTATGCGGATAGACGACCAATTTAGGGGTTACCTTAAATATCCCACCATCAGTAGAGAAAAATTCTCTAGTGATTGAATCATAAGCAACCTCCCCGTCTAGCTTTTCTTGTAGGTCTTTAATTAATGTACTCATGCTATAAGCATAGCAATTATAAGCAATAATATAAAGTATATTTGACTAATCTGTTAATTAATTTAAAATAATACATAAGTACAATGAAAAATCAAAAAAGTAGAACACCCAAAACTAAAAGCTTAAAAAATATATTTACTAGCAAGCCGTCGGTAATTATATTTATTTTGTTATTTGTAGGCACTGGGCTGTTTTTAGTCTACAGAAGCTTTGCTGCTAGTGGTATACCAGTATTCGGTACAGATCCTGACTTCTGGAGAGATAAAATAGGCTACTGCGAATCAGGCGGACGATATGATCGCATAGGACCAAGTGGCCATACCGGAAAGTATCAATATGACGCAAGAACCTGGAAAGGAGCAGTTGGGCCTGAACTGGCTGCCCAATACCCTCAGGCCTACATGGCACCAGGCGAAATCCAAGAGGCTGCCTTTAATAATACTTTTGCAAGGCGAGGCACCCAGCCCTGGAACGCCAGCTACCGGTGCTGGATTAAAGGCACAACTTTTCAAGCTTCATCCTCCGATCAATCGGCCGGAGCTCCAGCTACTTCAGGCATACCTACGGCGCCAATCCTACCCCCTAACCCATTTGGCTTGCCATCGGAATCATACAATGTCACGGTTTCAGGCAGAATAACACTCAATGACTCACCAATCCCTAATGTTAAGCTTGAAACATGTATCGGTGGTAAAACATTTAGCACCGACGCGGAGGGAAGATTTAGCTTTCCGGCCCCGCTTGATGCGTCTTTCTGCCTCAGGCCGATCGAAGGTATACCAGAAGGTTCAATCCTAGATAGGACAAATAATAATATAGAGGTAGCAAGTAATACTACATACGAATACCAAATTGCAGGTGTTGATGCTTATAGGAGCATTTGGTACATTCTTAGACCACAATTCAACTGGGACCGCAGGAACGATACCGGTTACAACTTCTACTACACAAAGTAAGCGCTATTTGCTTAAGATATACCAGTCATACACGTTATAAAAACGGTTGCTTGGCTCCGCTACCTTTTTTGCATCGAATCCTCTGACATTATCTGCCTGAGCATAGTTATAGTAAGGACTATAAATCACCGCAGCGGGCACATCCTTGGCCCAAATATCGACAAACGATGAATACCTACTGGCCTTAAAAGATTGATCTTTAGCTAATCTACCCGCCTCAAGATATTTATCGGCATCGCCACTTTTATAGTTTGAGACATTAAGGCCTGGGTCATTTACCTGCGAAGAATGCCAGAAGCTATAAACATCAGAGTCGATACCAATATTTTGCCCGTAGAGCAAAATGTCATAGTTCCTGCCTCTAATATAGTTCTGCTGCAGTTTATTAATATCGGCTGTTATGACTTCTACTTTCAAGCCCAGCCCCTTCCATTCTTGAGCAATTTTGTCTGCCACTGATTTGTAAAGTGGTGAATCTAGAGTAACTAACCTGAGGGTAGTATTTTCGATTTTAGATTTTGCTAAAAATTCCTTAGCCAGCGCAATATCATATTCATAACGAGCGGCGTTAGGATTAAAGCCAACGAATCCTGCAGGTATCGGATAGTAAGCTACTGTCCCCTCCGAACGAAGCTGATCCTCCACGATAGATTTTCTATCTATTGAGTAAGCCAAAGCCTTTCTGACATCTAAGTTAGACAAGATGGGATTTTTCAGATTGAAAAAAGCACCAACATAGGCCGGAAGCCCCACACGATAGTCGTTGACACCCTGTATTTTCTCCACAGTCGATACATCTTCGGGTGGAACCTGAGAAACTGCATCGACTTGCTTGCGAATAAGCGAATCGATCATCTCCTTACTTTCTTGAAATAGGTCAAATCTAATTTTAGATATATAAGGGCTGTGAATATAGTATTTATCGTATGCCACCAAGTCTACCACACTACTATCTGCTTCTAGCAGCTCAATTTTATAGGGGCCCGTACCAATTGGTCTTTGATTAAATTCATACGAACGCAAAGATGCTGGTGGTACTCGGTCGAGCTTATGGCTAGGCAGAAACCCTAGGGTTGTATTATATAGAAAATTACCATATGAAGATGGGAGTATAAATTTAATAGTATAATCGTCAATTATTTGATATTTGACTCCGTTCCAATTAACGGCGTATGGACTTCTAGTATCTGGGTTTTGCACTCTATCGACCGTAAATGCGATATCTTTAGTGGTAAAGGCTATTCCATCGTGCCAAGTAGCATTTTTTCGTATATAAAACGTATAGCTTTTTCTATCTTCAGATACATCCCATTTTTCGGCCAAATCAGTGGTTATTTCTCTTTTTCCATTGACCTTAGTGAGACCACTAAATACCAGACTTGAAACCGACTCGGTGGCACTATTCTCGGGGAAGAGAGGATTAAGACTTTTTACTTGCCCTACTGCAGCCTCGCGATATAGTCCGCCAGTACGTGGAGTGTCCGTAGTAGATAACTTATCTAGGCTAACTATTTGAGCTGTCAGACCCCAAAATGAAACAAGAACTATAAAAATCCAAGCTGCAAAGGCCCAGCGTACATTACCCAGTTTGTGCCATGAGCCGAATAGGTGCCGGTTCAAATAGTTGATAAACCATATACGCCATAATTTAAATTTTCTATTCCAGCTTCTGAATTTTCTTTTAAGAGTAAATCCTGTGTAAGAGCTCATTATTTGATGGTTAATAGTCCTAAGATACAAGCTACGAAGGCAACGCCAAGCACCATCGTTCCGTAGAATAGAAACTTCTCTGTTCCGCGTTTAGTTCGATAAATGCTAGCTTCGCCACCGAAGGCATTGCCCAAGCCGCCTTTTTGGCTTTGGAGCATAACGAAGATTGTAATTAGGATAGATATTATAACTAGTAGTATTTGTAAAAATGTTTTCATATTTGTTCCTTATCAATTATAAAGCTCATCGTATAGTTAGCAAGCCAAACAACTATTACTGCACCCACTGCTGACCATATGCTACCCACCTTGAAGGGACTATAGATGGCGCTTGTGATATATAAAAGAAGGATGTTAATTATCAAACTAAACAGCCCAAAAGTCAAGACAATGGCTGGTAAACTAAGGATAACTAGAATTGGTCTTAGTAGAGAATTAATAATGCCGAATATCAAGCTAGCAATTAGAAGTATGGTAAAGCTATCGGCTCCGATGCCCCTCAGGAATGCTGATGCTAGCAAAAGGCCTATAAAATTAGCAAACCATGTTAATAAAAATCTTTTAATCACACCCACTATTTTATCACATTTACAGATATAGTAGCTATTTGCCGAGCTGCGAAATAATTAGCTTTGCCTTGGATTCACCAACTATTTTAGCAATCTCATTGGCACTAGCTTGCTTAAGTCCAACTACACTCCCAAAGTGCCTTATAAGCTTTTTGCGAGTTGCCGGACCAACACCGACAATCGACTCTAGTTCTGATTTTTTTATGCGCTTGTTTCTTACCTTGGTATGGTATGTAACAGCGAAGCGATGAGCTTCATCGCGGATCCTTTGAATTAGATGTAGGACTGGAGAATTAGATTCGAAATTAACCATATAGTAATCTCCATCGCGCCTGATTGTATGATTATCTTTGGTAACTTCAGTATTGCTTATGTCGTTAGCATCTATCACTATAGTCTCAAATCGCTTTGCTAGTCCTACTGTCATGATATCTTTATTGCTCTCCCTGAGCGCCTCTTTGGCACTTGAAAGTTGGCCCTTTCCTCCATCAACTATGATTAAGTCTGGTTTCGGCCAAGACTTATTACGATCGCTGAATCGCCTAGTTAGGGTCTCTTTCATCATTGCAAAATCATTTGGACCCTTAGTGTACATTTTGAAATGTCTATATTCTCTGTTATTGGGTAGGCCGTCGGTGAATACCACCATAGAACTAACGCTATCTCCACCTGCAAAATTACTGATATCATAGCATTCTATACGTCTTATCTTGCTAATCTCAAGCACATCCGATAGCCCCTTAAGAGCCTGGTCTATTCCAATTATAATTCTTTCTTCTCCGCCGAACACTACACGGCTATTTAAGGCTTTTAAAGCCAAATACTGACCCCTTAGTTCTATTGCTTCTTCGAATTTACGAACCTTAGAAAGCTTATTGATATCTTTTTTGAGGCCGTCTATGAGCTGGGTACTTTTACCCTCCAGTACCAATATTAGTTTGCGAATTTGCTTACGATACTCTGTCTTGCTGATATCTGGCTTTGGTAGAACTCCAATCTGATACTCAAGCTTAGAACTATATTTGTGCTTATCTTTAATAAAATACGGAAAGGCTCTGCGCAGGTACTTAAGAGCCTGACTTACGCCGTAGCTATTAATGAATGGTCCAAAATATCTTGCCTTATCATCGTCGGGCCTACGAACCAAGCCTACTGTCGGGAAGTCTTCTTGCATTGTGATTCTGACATAGATAAAATTCTTATCGTCACGTTCTCGAACATTATAGAGGGGTTTATGGCGTTTTATAAACTCAGCTTCTAAGAACAATGCCTCTACCTCTGAGTTGGTTTCTATCCAGTCTAGGCTAGCAATATTCTCGACAAGCAAAGGAGTCTTGTAGTCCTTATGGCTTTTAGAAAAATATGATAGCACCCGCCTTCGCAAGATTGATGCTTTACCTATGTATATGATCTTACCGGATTTATTTTTAAAAAAATAAACGCCAGGAGTTTTGGGTAATTCGCTTAACTTTTTTTCTAGTTTTGTCATAGTTAGTATTATACCTCATTACGACGTTAGACTTATTCTGCTATTCCAATCAATACTAATATCAATAATCAAGTTTCAAAACAACCTTTTAAAATATAGTGGCGATTAATATCATAAAAATATAATACCCATTACGGCTAGGATAAATCTCTCGGTAAACTCATTCCTCGATTCGATTAGGAACTATTTTGTTGAAAATAATTTTGCTTTATTATATAATTTATCTTCCGTACCTACCAAGGAGTGTTATGAAAACTGAAATTGAGGATATCCTCAATAGCTGCCCAGCCAAATATCTAGATAAGTTTCATCAGTTGATACTCAAATACGTCGTAAACCAGAACAAATGGATTTCAAGCAAAGAAGCCGACTTGGATGCTTTCGAAGAACTCCAAAGAGCCCTAAAGCTGCTCAGACATGATCCTTTCAATATCAACACAGATGTAATTGAAAAGATTGCCAACAACAGCCAAGAGTGGGAGATAGATTTGAGCGAGATGGAAAGACACGACGGGAGAGCATATCAAACTTCAGCCTGAAGTATTTATAGCCTCGCTAGATATGAGCGTTGCACGCGGTGCGGTTGAGCTAATAAGACTGTATTCTTTGGAACAGTCAAGCAACAACAGCCGATTGCCTAGTAATTACTGGGCACAGAATAGCATCTACGACCTTAGCCCACATGCTTCAGAGTTAAAAGCTAAGCTTCAAGGCGATCCATATTGCTTCAATTTTGAACTCATATACTCCATTAGAATAGATCCTTATGAATGGATTTATCATGCAGAAGTATGGCTTACACTATATTCCTAAAACCCAAAATTATATTGGGTTTTTTATTTATATTTCTTGTATTTATAGTATTTAGTTATATAGTATA
>Ga0194055_10003711_pt1 | contig 11677 bp, 12 predicted proteins | sample SepL449m_MetaG_FD_155482 | JGI IMG/M metagenome (GOLD analysis project Ga0194055, IMG submission 155482) | Anoxic zone freshwater microbial communities from boreal shield lake in IISD Experimental Lakes Area, Ontario, Canada - Sep2016-L442-9m | ecosystem: Environmental > Aquatic > Freshwater >... | reverse complement strand
CTTTTCGGAGTCTAAACCTTGCTGGAAAGGGACTTCTAGAGTGGTTTTTAGGTTGGCTACAACAGGGGCGCCTGAGACATTCAGGAGTTTTTGGGATTGTCCACGGGTAGCTAGTTTTTTACGGATGATATCGAGGATAGATTCAATCTGGTAATCGCTATTGCCGGTAACTTTTAGCCCGGTTTTGTCGGAATTCAACCATTCTAACAGGGCCGGCGTGCCCTTGAAGTCGTAGCGGGCTGCGATTTCGCGTTGTGCCTGGTCAAAGACATTGTTAACCTCAGCCTTGTCGAATTCACTAACGATATCAAAAGAAAATTGTGCCATATCAACAGAGTAACACAAATGATATACTGGGTTTAATTATGAGCTACCAAAATAAGAAGATTGCTGACGTCGCCGAGTTGCTGCAAAAACGACTAGAGGAGCTAAAAGATAAAGCTACTATTTTACGAGCTATTGAGCTAAAGGCCCTTTATGCTGAGTTGCCGACTCTAAAACCAGAAGAAAAAGCGATGTTTGGTAAGGAGATTAACAAGCTTAAAGCTGATTTAGCCAATCAGGTAGCCGAAGCTCATGTTGAAGGCGAAAAGCTCGATCCTATTGATGTTACGGCACCTTTTGATGTCAACGTAGGTAACAACAAGCCAAGCCTGTTAAGTGCCGAACAGGGATCGAGACATCCGTTGATGACCGAACTAGACAAAGTTCTGAGTATTTTTTATCGGATGGGCTTTACGGCTATCGAGTCGCGCCAAATAGACGACGACTATCACATGTTCGAGACTCTTAACTTTCCGAAGGACCATCCGGCTCGCGACGACTATGACACCTTCATGACTAAGGAGGGCTTAATCGCTCCGGCCCACACTAGCACCATGCAAAACCGGGTACTCAAAGCTGGCAAAAAGGATCTGGAGGCGGGGCAGCCAATTGCTACCGTTATTCCGGGCCGTGTTTTTCGAAACGAAGATCTCGACGCTCGGCACGAGCATACCTTTTATCAGCTGGAAGGAGTATACGTAAGCAAGGGCATTAATGCCGGCAACTTGATCGCAACGCTCAAAACTTTTCTAGAAGAGTATTACCAGCAGGAACTGGACGTTAAAACCCAACCCTTCTACTTCCCGTTTACTGAACCTAGCTTCGAGTTTGCCATAAGTTGCCCATTTTGTGCAAAAAAAGGCTGCCCAATATGCTCCTACGCTGGTTGGATCGAATTACTTGGCTGTGGCATGATCCACCCCCATGTTCTCAAGATGGCCGGTATCGATCCTAATGAGTACACAGGCTTTGCCTGGGGCATGGGCATCGACCGATTGGTGATGATGAAGGAAAACATCGAGGATGTCCGCCACAGCGAATCCGGTAAACTCGAATTTTTGAGGCAATTTAAATGAAACAAGTAACTACAATATCAGTAAAAGATCTTAATGATATGGCTGCCAAAATGTATGACCCGTTGGTTAAAGCCGTGGTAGATATTAGCAAAAAGCTAGTAGTAGTTGATGCCGAAATGCATGTAGACGAGGAGCAGTATTTACTAGAGAACGGGTCTAAGCAGGATGATCTATGGGGATTTAACATGTTTCCAGGCCAGTTTGGTACTGACAGGTTCATTGAGTTTGATTCGATGATTAATATCAGACCACGACAGCACAACAACACCCGTACGGTCGAGAGTTCCGAAATCCAGCAGCAGATCGCCCAGATTGTCGCAGAGATAGTCCATGAGTAATTTCCAGGTTGACCGCGCTAGGTGGGCGAGCATGACTATGCAGGAACAGATGGGCAACATCGGCAGCGAAGTTGGTCGCTCAATTAAGGCCTACAGGGTAAACGACACCGAGCGCTTTAATGGTGCCCTGGATCGGGCTTTAGACCTGTTTGATGCTACCACTGACGGACTTGTGCAAAACAAATCTCCGCGTACCAAAGAGGTTTTACGGGCCAAAGATCAGTACCTGGCACTGTTCTTTAACGATACATTCGCCGATGACGCCGATAAAATAGAACAGTATTTTACGCAGTACGCTTTGGCTGCGCGGAGGAACAGGTGAGCTGGGTTAATGAAAAGACCAGCGTTAGAGGCTGGATCAAGTCCCTGGAAATAACTGGTAATAGTCATAAACAAAGTGCGCCAAAACAGGCGCAGTATATCAACAGCGAGGGGTCGGTCAAGTGAGTGATAAACGAGTCCTAGTCTTTGGCGATAGTATTGCCTACGGAGCCTGGGATACCCAAGGTGGCTGGGTAGATCGCCTTAAGCGCGCGGCCCACCAGCAAACATTAGAGTCAGAAGGCCAGACCAAGGTTCAGATTATCAACCTCGGCATTGGCGGTGACTCAAGTACTAAAATTCTTGCCCGGCTTGAGTCTGAAATCACGGCGCGCTATTCTGCTAGTTGGTCGTTCATTCTTGTTTTTAGTTTTAATGCTAACGATGAGCGTACACGTAATGCTGTACCAGAAACTCCACTCGACCAATTCAATCGAAATACTCAAACTATCATTGATATTGCCAAAAAACATAGTGATAAAATCTTATTTGTAGGGACCACACCAACGAGAGAACCAGAGGTCTCACTTAAGGATGCCAAATACTCTGACGAAAGAATCGTGGAATATGAAGCAGCCCAAAAGGCCATCGTCGAAGCCGCCGGAATTACATTTGTTGACGTTCGTGAGACTTTTGAATCGGCCGATGAAAATGTTTTTAGCTACGACAAAATCCATCTCAATGACGCTGGTCACACATTGTTAGCGGATTTAGTAAAGCCAAAGCTAGAGGAGCTAACAGAATGAAAATATCATTAACCAGTCTCAAATGGCTAAACCAACTGTACGGATGCAGCGATAACTCTGAACTAGAAGAAGTTGACGATCTGATATCAAAGATTGGTGCCCAACTCGGTGAAATTGACGAAGTTATCAACCTGAGTGAGCGTTATGATGGTATTATTGTGTCTCATGTGGTTAGCTGCGTTAAGCACCCAGGTGCTGACAAGCTACACATTTGTATGATTGATGATGGGGGCGTGGCCAAAGGAGTAAAGCGCGATAGCGATGGCAATGTGCAGGTAGTTTGCGGTGCTCCCAACGTTAAAGCGGGTCTCAATGTTGCTTGGTTACCACCAGGCTCAATCGTCCCCAGCACCTATAACAAAGAAAACTTCACGCTTGAATCAAGAGAATTAAGAGGTAAGGTTAGCAACGGAATGTTGGCCAGCCCAGCTGAGCTGGCTTTTAGTGATAATCATGATGGTATTTTGGAAATTAGGTCTGAAGAAGTTGGTATAAAAAACGTCAAACCTGGTACGCCGTTCAAAAACCTCTACGGACTAGACGACACCATTATCGACATCGAGAATAAGATGTTTACTCATCGGCCGGATTGCTTTGGCATGTTGGGTGTGGCCCGTGAGTTGGCTGGCATCCAAAACAAAAAGTTCACGTCGCCAAAATGGTACATCGAGCCAATCAAGCTGGAGTCCAAACCGGACCCTGTCGTTAAAGGGCTAACTGTTGAAGTCGACATACCCAGATTGGTACCACGCTACCAAGCGTTGATTATGTCAGGTATCAAGGTGGGTCCGAGCCCAGTTTGGTTGCAGACCTTCCTCTCCAGACTAGGCGTTAAGTCCATAAACAATATCGTTGATATGACCAACTACATGATGCTGACCACTGGACAGCCATTGCACGCTTTTGACTTCGACAAAGTTGCCGTCGACGGCACAGCCCACATTGTCGTCAGAAATCCTAAACCCAAAGAAAAACTGACCCTGCTCGACGGCAAGACCATCGAGCCGCGTAAAGATGCCATCCTGATTGCCGACAAAGATAAAACAATTGCACTGGGTGGTGTAATGGGCGGCAACAACTCCGAAATTGATGATAAGACCACGCGCATTATTATTGAAAGCGCAAACTTTGATATGTACAACATTCGCAAAACCAGTATGGAACATGGGTTGTTTACCGATGCCGTGACGCGGTTTAACAAAGGTCAATCGCCTTGGCAAACCGAAGCCGTACTACATCAAGCCGCCGCAATGACTGGAGAAGTGTCACCCGGGGCTCACGTCGTCGGCGAACCGGTTGATGTTAAAAATCACCTCAGCAAAAATCCGACTGTTAGTGTCGGAGCCAGTTTCATAAACGAACGCTTAGGTCTGCAACTTAATCCGATAGACATGAAAAAGCGGCTGGAGAACGTCGAGTTTCAAGTTAGCCATCATAATGACCAGCTGGAAGTGACGGCACCGTTCTGGCGAATGGATATTGCGATTCCAGAAGATATTGTTGAAGAAGTTGGGCGGTTGTACGGCTACGACCATTTGCCGTTAGGGTTGCCGATGCGCGACTTAACTCCAGCTCAAACCAACCCCCAGATTGATTTTAAAAAACATATGCGCAACATTTTATCGCGGGCTGGGGCCAATGAAATATTGACCTATAGTTTTGTACACCGTGACTTACTGACTAAAACTGGACAGGACCCTATGCTGGCTTTTGAACTGTCTAATGCTTTGAGTCCGGAACTTCAATACTTTCGCATGTCACTGATGCCATCATTGTTAGACAAAGTCCATGGCAACATCAAGGCCGGAAATGACAAGTTCGCTCTTTTTGAGCTGAACAAGACTCATAACAAGCTGCACACCGACGACGACCATGGCTTACCAACCGAAATTAACATGCTAGCGTTGGTTTTTGCCGCCAACGACAAAGCGGCCAAATGTTACGACGGCGCTCCTTATTACCAAGCACGTAAGTACCTGGATTACCTAGCTAACCAACTAGGGCTGACATTTACTTACTCGCCAATTACCGATGCCAATTCAGTAGATTTTCCGGTCATGAAACCATATGATTTATCGCGTTCCGCTTTGGTTGGCGTGGCTGGTACTGATATCGTACTAGGCTCTGTTGGCGAATTTCGCGCCAGAGTCCGCGCTAGTCTAAAGTTGCCGGCCTTTATTGCCGGCTTTGAGATCGGCCCACTGCAACTACAAAAAGCTATTACTTTGTCGGCCGCAGTCTACAAGCAACTAGCCAGATATCCTCGCACTTCACAAGACATCAGTTTTAAAGTTCCGGCGAATACGTCGTATGCTTCGATGTCGGCTTTAGCTTCTGATGTGCTGGCAGCAGCAGCTTTGGAACACGGTTACGAATGGTCGATGGATCCCTTGGACATTTATCGTTCCGAAAACGGCGCCAAGCACGTTTCGTTTCGAGTGACTTTGTGGAAACTTGAACGAACTATGAAGACTTCGGAAGTTTCGGGTGTGTTGGATGCGGTGGCCGAGAAGGCGAAGAGCACGTTGAAGGCGGAAAGGCTGTAAAGCTTATCTGCTAGTACGGTCAACTATTTTGCAACCCACCCGTTTCTATGCCAGATATTAATTTCGCCCTTTTTAGTTAGCTTATAATTACTTTCTTAGACTTAATATACCGCCAGCTCAAATTCTTAGCGTTATCAGTTGCAAACAAAAGAGGGCCTAGCTAACGTCCACTCTGACAAAGCTTTCGGCAAACTTGCAACCGGCTTTTTCCCCGGCCTCGGCGGCCCAAGTGCGAATCATTGTAATGGCGGCCGGTCCAACTTGGGTTTTGTGAGCCCGTAGAGCTCTGGTCTTTATTTCAAATTCCTTAGAGATATCGACATAGTAATTCGAAGTTTCAAAGTTAACCAACAGAACTGTTCCAACCTCAAAGGGCTCCAGCCCATTTTTAGCGTGATCTGGAAAGGACAAGTGATCGCGGGCAAGCGGGTAGACAGCATCAAGGCAAGCTTGGCCAGCTGCGCGGTGATCAGGGTGATTAATAAAACCCCGGCGGGACGAATAAACCATAGTTGGATCCATCGTTAGCACAACGTCAGGTTTTACTTCACGTATTCGCAGGGCTACACATTCCTTTACTTCTAGACTGTTTTCTAGTTCGCCATCGTTGTAATCACAAAAAAAGACTTCCGTGACACCCAAAATTTTAGCTGCGGCCCTTTGTTCATCACGCCTTAAGTCTCTTAATTGATCTTGTGATAGCGAACGATCATGCGTACCTTTGTTACCGTTGGTTAGTATCAGATAATAAGCTTTGGCACCAGACTTGACCCACTTTGCTACACTTCCAGCCATTCCGAAGTCCAGGTCATCCGGGTGTGCGGCTACACCAAGGATTACGCTAGGCTGGAGTTCATTCATGCCAGCTCCGAGTTGCTTAATTCAGTCTTAAGTTTTAATCCACCGATTTTCTTTATGTTGATTACTAGATCAGCTATGAAAAGTATTTGAAGCTCGTTCCTGAAAGTATGCAAGTGGGATTCGACAAAATCGATGTAACCACCAAGCTGTATCTGCATTTTGAGCTTTTTGTGCAAATCCATAATTAGCCGCCATTCCGCTGCGTTAGTTATAATTATAAAACCGTTAGCCGCTTTGTTGTGCTTTACTGGTCCTATGTTAATTAGTGGCATAGGTATAGTTTACTCTAACTAAATTTAAACATCGATAGGGGGGATTATTTTGGTTAGTGCCAGGATAACCCTAGAAAATTTTCTGACACCTTGATTCTCTGGAGTCAGCTCATAAATTGCAGCATCGAGTATGGCAGAACCCCGGTCGGTTGCAGATTCTAGATCGGACTGAACTATGATGCCACATCGCCAGCTAGTATTCTTGATAACTGTTTCGCCTATTGGGATTACTGCAACTAACAATGGTAATTCCGAGTAAGCGTTTGGTCTTCCTGTCCAGTAGAAGGACCTCTCTTCATCAGATTCTTCAGCCAAAGTTCCCGTATATGGCTTTTCAAATCCCCAGGCTTCCAGGGCTAGAAGCTCGTCATGAGTCGGTTTTATTTTTTGTAGAGAAGGTGGTCCAGTTAGATCCAGTAATGCTTCAGCCCCTAATTGCTTGAATGTTTTAGTGGCCATCTATTTTATCGCTCCCTAATTCTCAGTTGGGCATTCAATGCAAGGCTTTCCGATTCATACTTCTTTAATTCTGGTTGGGTCACGTCGTCCATGCTAACGTGATGTCGAGCATTACCCGTGATCAATACTGAAACTGTAGCCCAATCACAATTAGCAACTACATATTTCGACAGTATCTTGGATCGCTGGTTAGCTCGGGTGTCAGAAGGGGCATTACGGTATGCTTTCTGTATAGCGATTGGACTAACAGTCCTTCTAAAAATACCTTTATCGCGCATTCGGTACCCGTTTCCGTAAACAGGGTTTTTTACTTCACCATTTTTTGCTGAGTACTCTATCGAGTCATACCTCAGATCTGCGGCTCTTGCTTCTATATCCGTGGTCTGACGATTAATCCCGAAATCCCTGTCTTTTTCGATGCCCCTAAGTATGAAAGATAACTTTGCAGCCCAATCAGCTCTGTCTGCCAGAAGGTTTATCTCGGATTGACCGGAAACAACCGATTTGTAATCCTGGCAGAAGTTATACAGTTCCATAGCAACGTTGAAATAATCGTGGGGGATCTCGCCGACATAACGGGGCAGTTCATCCATAGCCAGTTCTGCAATATATTGCTGAAAATCAATTGCAGCTATCTGTTCTGGTGTTGCGGTAAGGCGGCCGTTTTTACCAAGCTTCGCATTATCTACCTGTTTTGTTCTCAGAAGGATTGAATCGTAGTTTTGCGGTACGTACTTATCAAGTTCTTTCTCTAATGGAGTTTGATTTAAAGCCAGAACCAATGCTGTGCTGCCCATTCGCATCCACACCGCCCAGTCTGAAATATTAATATCACTACAGCGGACTTCGAATCGGTACCCTCCCTCTTCCCTACTAGTTCTGAACATAGAGCCACGGTAACTGTAACTATTAATATCCAAAAGGCCACCAATTTTTTGGGCATATTTAAATCTCGTATCTGTAACCATGCCAGCTCCAGTCACTAATGACCGAGTTGCAAAATGCTCTAAAATACTTGCGGTAGCATAGTTGTTTTTACCGGGAACGTTTAGAGGTGTATTATTTGCAATACCGAAGTTATCATGACTTGCCTTGCGATTACCATGCGAATCAACCACGCGCCGTTGGATCCTAGCGTTTACCGTATGGTTGTCACTAGACTCACTTTTCAGGTAAGTTTTAACAATTTGCTCCAATAAATATTGACTGGCCTTGTCGTAGGGTACGATATCTTTTGGTAGCTTACATTCAGGTGTTGCTCTTTCGAGATTACCAAACCCCATAGATTCTTCTGAGCCTCCGGGGTAAACCTTACTACCATTAAGTAAAAAATTATGAGCATTACTGCTAAATCCGACAAGTTCGGTGGGTATTAAATATTCCAAGTCGCTAACCAAATCATCAGGCTCGGACATTTCCCCGTAGGTGTCTATCATTAGCCCGGTTTCTTCTTCGTTACCCATAGCAAGGGGAAAAACTTGATTTTGATCTAGGTATTTACCCATACATCTCCTTAAAACCAAGATGATACCACTTATTCACTAGTTAAACAAAAGTTGGGTAACTTTTTTTACCCTAGTTATTATAAAAAACGATGGAAAATAGCTTTTTTCAAATATACTAGCTTAATGATTAATAATGAATTTTTCGTGCCTCGTAATCTCTTAGAAACCTGCCAAGGATGGCAGGAAGTAGTTCGGAGTGTTGAGGGAATTGAAGCTCAAGACCAGGCCGGTCGTCAAGCTTGCGAGGGTATGAGAGAAAACCGATACTTTAATGGCGCCAGTAAGGTGATAGTTAAAACTGAATCTGCGCTGATGCTGCCAGACGGACTTTCCCAGGAAGAAATGGTTTGGCCTACCCTGCAATTTGGCGTACTTCGTTTAGTAGGGGATTTAGCCCGAGTTGGCTACATTAGGGTTAACTCTGAAGGTACGATTGCTTGGATGATAAATAATGCCAGAATAATCGATCGGCCTCAGGAATTTGAAATAGTCGACGAGGAAAGGCCTTCAGAGTTTGGTTATTATCTCTCAATAGAGAAACCAGTTCGGCGTCCTTTGTATCTACCAGTTGGGTTGATTGATTACGCATTGTGCGCTAACTAATCTTTCTTGACAGAAAATACTTGACTTGTTAAGCTTGTAAAATATATAGGGGTATTCATGTCAGCACTAATCCAAGCGCAAAATATTCGCAAAACTTACGGTAACGGTGAGGCAGCATTTACCGCTCTACGTGGCGTGGACCTGACCATTGAACAAGGTGAAGTTGTAGCCGTGATAGGTAAAAGTGGCTCCGGAAAATCTACCCTAATGCACCTATTGGCCTTGCTGGATTCACCAAGTGAAGGTTCAATTTTAGTAAACGGCACCGACGCGTCTACTCTTAGTCGCAAACAGGTCGACAAGCACCGAAACCAAGATTACGGCTTTGTTTTTCAGCAATTCTTCTTAAACGGAGATGAAACTGTCTTAAGTAACGTCATTCTACCTCTCAAAATTGCAGGCGTAGGCGCCCGCGAACGCAAGAAGCGTGGCTTGGAGGTGCTTAAATCCGTCGAGCTCGAAGATAAAGCTAACAACAAGGCCGCCGACTTAAGTGGTGGCCAAAAACAGCGCGTCTGCATCGCTCGAGCCTTAATAAATAACCCTAAACTCATATTTGCCGATGAGCCGACGGGTAATCTGGATACTGCTACTGGGAAAAAAATTGAGAACCTTTTGTTCTTTCTCAATAAAACGAAAAAGATCACCCTAATTTTTGTCACTCATGACGAAGATTTGGCTAAACGCTGCCAGCGTCAGGTTTACATCAAAGACGGCCTGATTGTTCCACGAGCCAGGAATGTAGCAAAATAATGAAATATTTTGACATTGTCCGCACTGCTAACTCCAACTTGCGAAAAAGCAAAGTCCGCACGTTTTTAACAGTAACCGCTGTAGTGATCGGTGCTTTTACGCTAACCATGACCAACGGCCTTGGTGATGGGATTAAAAGCTATGTTAACACCCAACTGGGTAATGTTGGGGCCAAGGACAGTTTGTTTGTCACCGCCCGGAGCCAAGATAAAGCCACCAAAGAAGCCAACAACGGCCTAACCGAGTATAACCCGGAGCGTAAAAAAGTTACCGTTCAGGTTAATGGCCCTCCCGGCAGCCTATATATGACTAATAAAGATGTTGTTAAGATTGCGGCTATTCCTGGTGTCAAAGAGGTAATTAAAACCTACACTATTTTGCCAGATTACATGACTACAGGATATAAGAAATTCCAAACTACCGTTAGCCAATATACCGACGGCTTTAACATCGATTTAGAAGCTGGCCGATTAGTTAACAATAACTCCGCTGAAGAAATTACCTTACCACAAACCTACCTCAAGCCACTAGGTCTGGGTGAGAACGCCCAAGCTGTTCTTGGTAAGACAATAACCTTTGCATTTACCAACGCTACAGGCCAACAGTTTACAAAAACCGCTACTATCGTTGGCGTACAGCGCTCAACACTGGTTGGTAGTGCTGGAATTAACGCCTCCTCGACCTGGGTGAAAGAAGTCTATGATTTGCAAACCGGTATACTGACTGCTAACGATCCTCAATATGTATATCTGATTGCCCGTTTTGACATCAACTCCACTAAAGCTCAGCAGGATGCACTAAAAAAGAACTTTAATAATGCTGGTTATGAAGCTCTGACCATACAAGATCAAATAGGGGTGGTAAATAAAATTTTGAATGCCGTGACTGTTGCCTTGAACATTTTCGGCGGCATTGCACTACTGGCCGCAAGCTTTGGTATCATCAACACCTTATTTATGTCGGTGCAAGAACGTACCCGCGAAATCGGCCTCATGAAAGCGCTCGGTATGGGCCGTGGCAAAATATTCTTGCTGTTCAGCCTTGAGGCGATTTTTATTGGCTTCTGGGGTTCGTTACTCGGAATTGGTTTCGCTAACATTGCTGGTCGCGTCTTAAACAAGATAGCTGCCAATACTTTCCTAAAAGGCTTTGAAGGCTTCAAGCTGGTGGCCTTCCCGTGGCAATCAATGCTCCTCGTGATTGGTATAATTGTTGTCATCTCATTTTTAGCTGGTTCTTTGCCGGCCCGACGTGCCTCACGCAAAGATCCTATCGAAGCGTTACGCTACGAATAGCGTAGTTATGGAGATGGAGTGTTTTTGCTCCGAGCGCTGAGAGCCTTCCAACCTTAATAGCTTTCAATGAGAAGTTATAAACCCGAAAAAATATATTTACGACTATATTTATAAATATATCCAAAACCCAGCAAAGCTCCTATAATATGAGTTAATGATAAAAAATCGTACCAAAATTGGGTTTGTAGTATTCATCGTCCTGCTTGCAAGTATCGGTATCGCTGCCAAAGCGCGGGCTGGTGTTCAGGATTTCACGATTGGTTCCTTTAAAGCTGATTACTTTTTGCAAAGTCGAAATGATGGTGTGCCGACAGTTAAGGTTGACGAGGTGATTAATGCTAACTTCCCGACTATTAATCAGAACCACGGCATTTTCCGGGCAATCCCAAACACTTATAAGGACCAACCGATCGACCTTAAAATTCAATCTATCAGTAACGCGGACGGTGTATTATATCCATACACAACTAGTTCGACCAGTAGCTACAAGATTTTAAAAATTGGTGATGCTGCCACCTACGTAGATGGGCCAACCTCATATCATTTAGTTTATTCCTTTAAGAACCCAATTACCTTTT
>Ga0194055_10003709_pt1 | contig 11677 bp, 7 predicted proteins | sample SepL449m_MetaG_FD_155482 | JGI IMG/M metagenome (GOLD analysis project Ga0194055, IMG submission 155482) | Anoxic zone freshwater microbial communities from boreal shield lake in IISD Experimental Lakes Area, Ontario, Canada - Sep2016-L442-9m | ecosystem: Environmental > Aquatic > Freshwater >... | reverse complement strand
GCGTCCATCTGCAAAGGTAGTAGGTGATATCTATGCCGGTGTGCCAAAGCAGATGCTGTTTGTTGGTGGTGCGGTAGCGGGTGAGAAAACATTAAGCAATTGGCAAGGAGGTGGTGAAAACTTTATTTGGAGTGATGCTATTGCTAAAGCAGTTGAGATTGTGGAGGCAACTGATAATGAGTTTGAGATTGTTAGTAGTGATTTAGCACCATGGCACCCTGGCCGTTGCGCTGAGCTGCGAGTTGGTGGAAAACCAATCGCCCATGCTGGCGAGCTTCACCCTCGGGTAATTGCTGCTCTTAATCTGCCACCGCGCACCTGCGTATTTGCAGTAATTTTAAGTGAGCTGCCAGTTGCAAAAACTATTCGCGCCCCAAGAATTTGGAATTTGCCAGCAACTGTGCAGGATGTGGCACTTGTTGTTAAAAAAGATATTACCGCCGATCAACTACAGCGGGCACTTCGGGCAGGAGCTGGTGAGTTATTGGAATCAGTCACCTTATTTGATCGCTATGACCAGATAGGTGATGGCAAAGTTTCACTGGCATTTACGCTTTCATTCAGAGCAGCCGATCGCACCTTAACTGCAGATGAGGTGGGCAGGTATCGAGATGCTGCAGTTGCCCAAGCCGGAAAAGAGTGTGGGGCGATCCTTCGTAGTTAATGTATAAATATGCGTTAATTTGCATAAATATGCTTTTATGCTTTACCATTAAGCCATGAAGACAGCGGTGGTGGGAGCTAGCGGTTATGCAGGTGGTGAGCTACTGCGCCTGCTCTCTAATCACCCAAAATTTAAGATTTCCTATATTGCAGCCGGCTCCAATGCTGGTGAGCCAATAACAAATCTGCACCCGCAACTAACAAACTTTACTGGCCGTAATTTTGAAGAGACTGAGATAACAAAGATTAATAACTCTGATCTAGTTTTTATTGCCCTGCCTCATGGGGAGTCGGCAAAGTTAATTAGCCAGATTGATCTAAAGGTAAAGGTTGTGGATTTAGGAGCGGATTTTAGATTGGTAGATAGTAAAAAGTGGGAAAAGTATTACGGTGGTAAACATGCGGGAAGTTGGGTATACGCCCTGCCGGAGTTGGTTGATCATAAATTAATCTCATCGGCAAATAAGGTAGCAAATCCTGGTTGCTATGCCACTGCAATCGCACTTTCAATTGCGCCAGCACTTTCACTAATTAATGCTGAAGATATTGTGGTTGTGGCAGCCTCTGGCACAACTGGGGCTGGTCGAAGTGCAAAGGTAAATCTTTTAGGCAGTGAGGTAATGAATAACCTAACCTCATATAAATTTGGTGGGATTCATCAGCACACCCCAGAGATTGAACAGATTTTGTCTTCTGTATCAAAGGCAAGTGTGAAGGTATCTTTCACTCCAGTTCTTGCGCCGATGCCAAGAGGAATTTTGGCTACCGTCACTGCCAAATTAACGCAGCAATCTTCAGCTGAACAGATCCGAGAGATCTACCAATCTTTTTATAGCGGGAGCAAGTTTGTCAGATTGCTACCGGTGGGCAGTATGCCAATGACGAGCGCAGTTTTAGGAACAAATAACGCTCAGATACAAATTGCTGTAGATGAGCATGTAAATAGATTAGTGATCTCATCTGCGATCGATAACTTAGGCAAAGGCGCTGCGGGGCAAGCGATTCAAAATGCTAATTTGATGTGTGATTTAGCAGAGGATGCTGGCCTTGAGATTTTAGGTGTTAGATGATGGTTATTAAGTATGGTGGAAATGCACTACCAAGCCAACATAGCTCAGATCCAGTATTAGAGGCGATCGCTGATGCTTTTTTAGATGGTGAGCAAATAGTTTTAGTCCATGGCGGCGGGCCACAAATAGATGCAGCTCTTAAAGAAAAAGGGTTGGGCAGAGAGAAGGTTGCTGGTTATCGAGTAACAAGTGCAGAGGTGTTTGAGGTAGTTCAATCGGTTTTAAGTGGCAGTGTCTTGAGATCAATTGTTAATTATCTAATTGGTAGTGATGTGAATGCGGTCGGCCTATCAGCAGCTGATGGTGGATTAGTAAGAGCAAAGAGATTTAAGCCGGTTATAGATGGTAAATCTATCGATATTGGTTTTGTGGGTGAGGTTGATGAGGTTAACCCAATGATTCTAGAGAGTTTGATAACTGAAGGTTATCTACCAGTTATCTCACCTGTTGCTACCGATGAAGATGGTATTGGCTATAACATCAATGCTGATTTAGTAGCAGCTGCAATTGGTGGGGCATTAAGAGCGGACTCTGTAATATTTTTAACAGATGTAGCTGGGATCTATCGCAGTTGGCCAGATAAATCCTCACTTATAGATCAGATCTCAGTGTCAGAGCTTAAAAAGATTGCCCCAACATTTACCGATGGCATGATCCCAAAGGTTAAGGCCGCAATTACTGCGATTGATAGCGGCGCTGATTCGGTAAGGGTTACCGATGGCACAGATCTATCAGCGGTTCTAGATGCCTTAGATCATCGAGGCGGAACATTGGTGAGTGCATAATGGCTAAAGTAAATATGCAATCTGCTACAGCTAGAAGGTCGATGGTTATTAAGTTAGTTGATGATGGGTTAATTCACTCCCAAAATGATTTAGTAAGAGAGTTGGGAAAACTTGGTTTTTCAGTTACTCAAGCTACTGCAAGTCGTGATCTTGAGGAGCTAGGTGCGGTAAGGGGTAAGGATAACTCTGGTATTTTTCGCTACCAATTTGTGGCAACACCTGAGAGTAATAAAAGTAAAGGCTTAGCAGATCTAATCTCCTCAATTGATTCCAGTGGCAACTTAGCTGTTATTAAAACCCCACCAGGTGCTGCGCAATTATTAGCCGGAAATCTCGATAGAGCTAGTAAGAGCGGTAGATTGCACTCAGCAATTGGAACTATTGCAGGAGATGACACAGTTTTAGTTGTTTCAAAATCGCCAACTGGTGGGGCCTCTTTGGCCAAAGAGATTAACAAGTTGTTAGGAGCAAAGTAATGACACTTTGGGGCGGCCGGTTTGAGAGCGGGCCAGCAGATGCGATGGCAGCACTTTCTAGAAGTGTGGAGTTTGATTGGCGCCTTGCTCCATATGAGATTGAGGTTAATTTAGTTCATTTAAATAACTTAATTGAGCAGCAGATTGTTGGCAAAGAGGATGGTGCCAAGATTAAGGCCGCCCTACTTGAGTTAGCTACAGATATTGGAAGCGGAAAGTTCTCCTATAGTGCCGAGGATGAGGATGTGCATAGCGCAATCGAACGTGGTTTGATTCAAAAATGCGGGGAGATTGGGGGAGCAATTAGGGCTGGTAGATCTCGTAATGATCTAGTAGTAACTGATTTTAAGCTCTACCTAATTGATCATCTATTAGAGGTTGCAACCCAAATCTCTGAGTTAGTTAAAGCCTTTAATCTGCAAGCTGAAAAACATCTTGATCTGATCGCACCTGGCTTTACTCACACCCAACATGCTCAACCAATTACCTTTGCGCAAGAGTTAAGCAAACACTCACACTCCTTGCTACGAGATATTGATCGAATCTTTGATTGGCTAGATCGAAATAGCCTTAGTCCATTTGGTGCTGGCGCCCTTGCCGGCTCATCGATTCAACCAAAGCCTGAACGAGCGGCTAAAGAGTTGGGTTTTGCTGGGGTTATGGCTAACAGTATTGATGCGGTAAGTGATCGTGATTTTGCAGCCGAGGCGCTATTTGTTTTAGCAATGGTTGGGGTACACCTATCTCGAATCGGTGAGGAGTTTGTCTTATGGAGCTCTACTGAATTTAATTGGGTAAAGATCGCCGATGAGTACTCAACTGGCTCATCAATTATGCCGCAGAAGAAAAATGCTGATGTGGCAGAGCTAGCCCGTGGTAAATCTGGCAGATTTATTGGCAACTTAACCTCATTATTGGTGGTATTAAAAGGATTGCCCTTTGCCTATAACCGTGATCTGCAAGAGGATAAAGAGCCGGTCTTTGATTCAGTTGATCAATTATTAATTTTACTACCAGCAGTTTCTGGCATGGTTTTAACCGCCCAGTTTAATAAGGCTGTGATTAGTGGCGGGGCAGCTGCTGGCTTCTCACTTGCAACTGAGATCGCAGATTTTCTTGCCAAAAAGCAGATTCCATTTTCTAAGGCTCATGAGATTGCTGGTGAGTGTGTGAAGTTTTGTGAGAAATCTGGAATCGAACTTAATCAATTAACTGATACACAATTACTCTCCATCCATCCATCACTTACCAAAGAGGTTAAGGAGTTCTTAGATCTAACAGGAGCGGTAGCAAGCAGATCCTCTGCAATGGGAACTGCCCAAAAATCTGTCTCTGCTGCAATTAATCAATTAAAGAAGGAAATAAGTAAAGCTGATGAGGCAATCACCAGCCACCGTGATCACTTGTCAGGCATAATCTCCCAATGAGCAACTCATTACTTGATGATTTAGAGTGGCGCGGGTTAATTGCCCAATCCACCGATCGCAAGGAGTTAGAGCAGGCACTTTCAAAGCCAATCTCACTCTATCTCGGGGTAGATCCAACAGCTCCCAGTATGCATTTGGGCAATCTTGTGGTCTTTCTGGTTTTACGAAGATTTCAATTAGCAGGGCATAGACCAATTCCACTGGTAGGTGGGGCTACTGGTTTGGTAGGAGATCCCAGCGGTAAAAATGATGAACGGACTTTAAATGAAGAAAAGCTAGTTGCTGATTGGGTTACAAAGATGAAGAAGCAGGTTGAGAAAATAATTGATTTTAATGATAAAAAAACTGGCGCAGTTATGGTCAATAATCTTGATTGGACCAAGCCGGTATCAGCCTTAGATTTTCTGCGTGATATTGGCAAGCATTTTAGTGTCAATCAGATGCTTGCTAAGGATTCAGTTGCTAACCGATTAGCAACCGCTGGTATTTCCTATACCGAGTTCTCCTACCAAGTACTTCAAGCTTTTGATTATCTAGAGTTATATCGAAGAAATGATTGCAAGCTGCAAATTGGTGGCTCTGATCAATGGGGAAATATTGTGGCCGGCCTTGATCTAATTCGTAAGGTTGAGGGTGGCTCAGCCCATGCTTTAACTGTGCCGCTGCTGGCAAAATCAGATGGTTCTAAGTTTGGTAAAACCGCCTCCGGTGCGATTTGGCTAGATGCAACTATGACAAGTGCTTATGAGTTTTTCCAGTTTTGGCTAAATAGTGATGATGCCGATATGCCCAAACTGCTTAAGGTCTTCTCAATGAAGGATCGAAAAGAGATTGAGCGATTAATTGAGACAGTTAATACAAATCCAGGAGCCCGTGAGGCCCATCGGGAGTTAGCTAGAGAGATGACCACATTAATTCATGGCGCAGATATTGCTAAAAAAGTGGAGGAGGCTGCAAAGGCATTGTTTGGCCAGGGTGAGATTTCAGAGTTAGATCTTGCCACCCTAGATTCTGCTCTCTCCCAGCTGCCTAAAACGCAAGTAAAAAAGGGTGAGGATTTTCCAACCTGGGTAGATCTGCTGGCTGCAACTGGTGTGGTGGATTCAAAGTCGGCTGCCAGGCGGATTGTGAAGGAGGGCGGGGCGTATTTGAACAATAAAAAGGTGGAAAGTGAGGATTTCACCCCATCAAAATCCGACCTTTTACATGGAAAATACCTGCTTTTGCGTAAGGGAAAACGAGATCTAGCAGCGGTTGAGGTAGTGGCCTAAAGGGGCTATTTTTAGCCATTTCTTGATTTGACCCCCCTCCTGCGCGGGGGCTATTCTTCACCTCCCCATACGAGACGGACTTTCAGAAGAAGGCCGGGTATGGAAAACCCCGATTTTTAAGGTTTGTAGGCATGCCTAGAAACTGAAAAAAATGGGTTGCCCTGCGAGTGAAAGTAATTTCGCAACCAGTGCGCAGTCGTACCTTGAGAACTCAACAACGTGCAATAAAAGTCAATGCCAAAGATTTCTTTAAGAAATCGAAGGCATTAATTGACGTTGTTAATTTTAATTTATTAAAGTTAATAATTTCATTCTTGTTTTATAAATACCTTTGAAACTTAATTAATGATTTATTTATTTTAATTAATAAATAAATTTGCTTTAAGTACAAAACAAAAAACAATTGATAAAGACTATAAACATAAGCGAACTCTAATTAATATATTTATTAATTAGATAGCCATGTTTGTCTTTTTGTCAGATCAAATTTTCTATGGAGAGTTTGATCCTGGCTCAGGACGAACGCTGGCGGCGTGCTTAACACATGCAAGTCGAGCGATGAAGTTTCTTCGGAAATGGATTAGCGGCGAACGGGTGAGGAACACGTGAAGAATCTGCCCTCCACTTTGGGATAACACCGGGAAACCGGTGCTAATACCGAATATTGAAACATAAGTGGCATCACTGAGTTTTGAAAGAATTTCGGTGGAGGATGACTTCGCGGCCTATCAGCTAGTTGGTGAGGTAATGGCTCACCAAGGCAACGACGGGTAGCCGGCCTGAGAGGGCGACCGGCCACACTGGGACTGAGACACGGCCCAGACTCCTACGGGAGGCAGCAGTGGGGAATATTGGGCAATGGAGGAAACTCTGACCCAGCGACGCCGCGTGCGGGATGAAGGCCTTCGGGTTGTAAACCGCTTTCAGCAAGGAAGAAGCGAAAGTGACGGTACTTGCAGAAGAAGCACCGGCTAACTATGTGCCAGCAGCCGCGGTAATACATAGGGTGCAAGCGTTGTCCGGAATTATTGGGCGTAAAGAGCTCGTAGGTGGTTCGTCACGTCGGATGTGAAAATCTGGGGCTTAACCCCAGACCTGCATTCGATACGGGCGAGCTAGAGTGTGGTAGGGGAGACTGGAATTCCTGGTGTAGCGGTGGAATGCGCAGATATCAGGAGGAACACCAATGGCGAAGGCAGGTCTCTGGGCCATTACTGACACTGAGGAGCGAAAGCGTGGGGAGCGAACAGGATTAGATACCCTGGTAGTCCACGCCGTAAACGGTGGGCACTAGTTGTGGGAACCTTCCACGGTTTCTGCGACGCAGCTAACGCATTAAGTGCCCCGCCTGGGGAGTACGATCGCAAGATTAAAACTCAAAGGAATTGACGGGGCCCCGCACAAGCAGCGGAGCATGCGGCTTAATTCGACGCAACGCGAAGAACCTTACCAAGGCTTGACATATAGGGAAAAGTGGCAGAGATGTCATGTCCGCAAGGGCTCTATACAGGTGGTGCATGGTTGTCGTCAGCTCGTGTCGTGAGATGTTGGGTTAAGTCCCGCAACGAGCGCAACCCTCGTTCTGTGTTGCCAGCATTTAGTTGGGGACTCACAGGAGACTGCCGGGGTTAACTCGGAGGAAGGTGGGGATGACGTCAAATCATCATGCCCCTTATGTCTTGGGCTGCACGCATGCTACAATGGCCGGTACAGAGGGCTGCAATACCGCAAGGTGGAGCGAATCCCAAAAAGCCGGTCTCAGTTCGGATTGAGGTCTGCAACTCGACCTCATGAAGTTGGAGTTGCTAGTAATCGTAGATCAGCAACGCTACGGTGAATACGTTCCCGGGGCTTGTACACACCGCCCGTCACGTCACGAAAGTCGGTAACACCCAAAGTCAGTGGCCCAACCGCAAGGGGGGAGCTGCCTAAGGTGGGATCGGTGATTGGGACGAAGTCGTAACAAGGTAGGCGTACCGGAAGGTGCGGCTGGATCACCTCCTTTCTAAGGAGCTTTCTTTAGATAAGTGGAGCATTGACTTTAAATTTCCCCACAATTATTTTTAAAATTCATTTTAATTTTATTTGTTGAAATATTGCGCGTTGTTGGGTCCTGAGGGTATGAACCCTCTGGAGTTAATTAATAGGTGAAAATGTTTTTATCAATTTTGTTTTTTATGAAAATAAAAAATATAAAATAAAGATAACTCATCAATGTTAATTAACATCGCCCGTACCTTGAGAACTACACAGTGAACGCGAGCATCTTTGTAATAAATGTAGAAATAAATTAATAAGTGCAAATGGCGGATGCCTAGGCACCAGAAGCCGATGAAGGTCGTAGGAGGCTGCGAAAAGCCTCGGGGAGCCGCCAACCAGGCTTCGATCCGAGGATTACCGAATGGGGAAACCCGGCTGGAGTTATGTCCAGTCATTTCTCTCTGAATAAATAGGAGAGTCAAAGGTAACGAGGGGAAGTGAAACATCTCAGTACCCTCAGGAAGAGAAAACAACCGTGATTCCGTTAGTAGTGGCGAGCGAAAGCGGAAGAGGCTAAACCAATCATGTGCCAAGCCGGCAGGCGTTGCATGATCGGTGTCGTGGGACTAAATCGAATTGACTGCCGTTAATTCAACAAGTAAGAAAATAATGAAATAGATGAAGGACGTGGGAAAGTCCGGCACAGAAGGTGAGACCCCTGTAGTCGAAATTTCATTATCTTGTTTTTAGTATCCCAAGTAATACCGGACTCGTGTAATCCGGTATGAATCTGGCGGGACCACCCGCTAAGCCTAAATACTCTCTGGTGACCGATAGTGAACTAGTACCGTGAGGGAAAGGTGAAAAGAACCCCGCAAGGGGAGTGAAATAGAATCTGAAACCGTTTGCATACAAACCGTTGGAGCTGCCTTGTGCAGTGACAGCGTGCCTTTTGAAGAATGAGTCTACGAGTTAGTGTGATGTGGCAAGGTTAACCCGTCGAGGGGAAGCCGTAGCGAAAGCGAGTCTGAATAGGGCGAATAAGTCGCATCATCTAAACCCGAAGCGAGGTGATCTCGCCATGACCAGGTTGAAGCGCGGGTAAGACCGCGTGGAGGACCGAACCCACTAAAGTTGAAAATTTAGGGGATGAGTTGTGGCTAGGGGTGAAAGACCAATCAAACTTCGTGATAGCTGGTTCTCTCCGAAATGCATTTAGGTGCAGCGTCACGTGTTTCTTACTGGAGGTAGAGCTACTGGATGGCCGAGGGGTCCTACAAGATTACCAACGTCAGCCAAACTCCGAATGCCAGTAAGTGAGAACGTGGCAGTGAGACAGTGGGGGATAAGCTTCATTGTCGAGAGGGAAACAACCCAGAACAGCAACTAAGGTCCCAAAGCCTGTGCTAAGTGGAAAAGGATGTGAAGTCGCATAGACAACCAGGAGGTTGGCTTAGAAGCAGCCACCCTTAAAAGAGTGCGTAATAGCTCACTGGTCAAGTGATTTCGCGCCGACAATGTAACGGGGCTCAAGCACAGCACCGACGTTCTGTCATTCACACACTATCCCGGTCGCAAGATCCAGGAGTGTGGATGGGTAGGAGAGCGTTGTGTAACTAGTGAAGCGGCGGAGGAATCCAGCCGTGGAAGTTACACAAGTGAGAATGTAGACATGAGTAGCGAAAGACGGGTGAGAAACCCGTCCACCGAATGACCAAGGGTTCCTGAGCCAGGCTAATCCGCTCAGGGTAAGTCGGGTCCTAAGGCGAGGCCGACAGGCGTAGTCGATGGACAACTGGTTGATATTCCAGTACCCGCAATAAACCGTCCGTGACGAATCAATAATGCTAAGTGTTTGAAGTTGGCTAGCAATAGCTGATGGAGCGCACGACCCAAGTTGGTAGTAGTCAAGCAATGGAGAGACGCAGGAAGGTAGTCCAACCCAGGCGATGGTTGACCTGGGGTAAGAGTGTAGGAGGTTCTGTAGGCAAATCCGCAGAACAATCTCTGAGACTTAATGCCGAGCCGTAAGGCGAAGTGGATGATCCTATGCTGCCAAGAAAATCTTCTAGCGAGGTTTGTAGCGGCCCGTACCCGAAACCGACTCAGGTGGTCAGGTAGAGAATACCAAGGTGATCGAGAGAATCGTGGTGAAGGAACTCGGCAAAATACCCCCGTAACTTCGGGAGAAGGGGGGCTAATTTTTGTGTAGAGGTTTACCTTCGAAGCATAAGTTAGACGCAGAGAATAGGCTCAAGCGACTGTTTACCAAAAACACAGGTCCGTGCGAAGTTGCAAAACGATGTATACGGACTGACGCCTGCCCGGTGCTGGAAGGTTAAGGGGACTGGTTAGCTCTTCGGAGCGAAGCTGAGAACTTAAGCCCCAGTAAACGGCGGTGGTAACTATAACCATCCTAAGGTAGCGAAATTCCTTGTCGGGTAAGTTCCGACCTGCACGAATGGCGTAACGACTTGAGCGCTGTCTCCACCATGAACTCGGCGAAATTGCAGTACGAGTAAAGATGCTCGTTACGCGCGGAAAGACGGAAAGACCCCGGGACCTTTACTATATCTTGATATTGGTACTCGGAACGTTCTGTGTAGCATAGGTGGGAGACTTTGAAGCGGCACGCCAGTGTTCGTGGAGTCAAAAAATGAAATACCACTCTGAACGTTTTGAGTTTCTAACCTCGGCCCATTATCTGGGTCAGGGACAGTGTCTGGTGGGTAGTTTAACTGGGGCGGTTGCCTCCTAAAAAGTAACGGAGGCGCTCAAAGGTTCCCTCAGCCTGGTTGGTAATCAGGTGTCGAGTGTAAGTGCACAAGGGAGCTTAACTGTGAGACAGACATGTCAAGCAGGTGCGAAAGCAGGAACTAGTGATCCGGCGGTGGCTTGTGGAAGCGCCGTCGCTCAACGGATAAAAGGTACCCCGGGGATAACAGGCTGATCTTGCCCAAGAGTCCATATCGACGGCAAGGTTTGGCACCTCGATGTCGGCTCGTCTCATCCTGGGGCTGGAGTAGGTCCCAAGGGTTGGGCTGTTCGCCCATTAAAGAGGCACGCGAGCTGGGTTCAGAACGTCGTGAGACAGTTCGGTCCCTATCTTCCGTGCGCGCAGGAAACTTGAGAAGGGCTGTCCCTAGTACGAGAGGACCGGGACGGACGAACCTCTTGTGTGTCGGTTGTTTCGCCAGAAGCACGGCCGATTAGCAACGTTCGGAAGGGATAACCGCTGAAAGCATCTAAGCGGGAAGCTCGCTTCAAGATTAGGTTTCCTACTGGTTTACCAGGTAAGACCCCCAAGAGACTATTGGGTTGATAGGCCGGAAGTGGAAGAGGCGCAAGCCTTGCAGCTGACCGGTACTAATAGGTCGAGGATTTAACTACAACAAAAAAATAAATTTGAATCGCGTTCACTGTGTGGTTCCCGAGCTACGGTCGGGGATAAAAATATTTAGATTAATTTCTAAAGTATTTTTATTTCTTACTTGATAACTCAATAATGTTTCGGCGGCCTTAGCATAGGGGAAACACCCGGTCCCATTTCGAACCCGGAAGTTAAGCCCTATAGCGTCGATGGTACTGCAAGGGGGACCTTGTGGGAGAGTAGATCGCCGCCGGACTCAAATTAAAATAAGCCTCATCTGTTAATTCAGGTGGGGCTTATTTCATTTACGCACCAATTTCGCTAGCAATTATGCACAAAAGCGGTAAAAGGAGCGAAAATAACTCATTTTTAGGTACGGTAGGCACATGAATGAGCAGTCGCTATCTGGTCAGATTGCAGTTGATCTGGCCCAACTTAAGGCAAGAATTGCAGTAATAAATAATTTACCACTGCCTGAGCACAGTGAAGAGTTTGAAAAGGTGCATGCATTATTGCAACAAGCACTTGCAAATCTTGACGGAGTTTAATCTCTAATGAAGACCCGCTTAGATGCTGAGTTAGTCCGGCGTGGATTGGCAAGATCGCGGGAGGCCGCCACAGATTTAATTGCAGCG
>Ga0194055_10003707_pt1 | contig 11682 bp, 11 predicted proteins | sample SepL449m_MetaG_FD_155482 | JGI IMG/M metagenome (GOLD analysis project Ga0194055, IMG submission 155482) | Anoxic zone freshwater microbial communities from boreal shield lake in IISD Experimental Lakes Area, Ontario, Canada - Sep2016-L442-9m | ecosystem: Environmental > Aquatic > Freshwater >... | reverse complement strand
CCCCTTATGCTCATGGAGCTCCTGGGCCACAGATTGGCCAGGCAACAGCCAGCCCCGCCCCCGTGCAGGACGTAGCCCGCCGGATTCTGGGGGAAGACGTGACCCATCGAGGTCTACACCAAGCGCGTCAAGCGGATGGTGGGCAAGGTTCACCTTCAACAGCATCACCCGCTACGACCAGGGCGCCTACGGCCCGGTGGGCGGAGTAGCCGAAGGCTTCTGCGCAGTAGTAGAACTGAGCGACGCCGAGCGCGAAGAGCTGCTGCAGCTGTGCCGATAGCGCCTCGATAGGGTCAAGTTGCTTGGGGTGGTTTTGCCAGGAAAGGCTGATCCGGCTGGCCAGGGCGCTTGATCACAGCCACCGCGAAATCAGCTTCAGTGAGCTCTGGGATCTCTTCATATTCCTCGGGTTGGATAATATGGGAATCGATGCGCTGAAGATCAGAGTGGATTTCGCCTTCAGCAGAGGTGGGGGAGAAAACGACGTTGTTCTCGTTCATATGCCTTTCGCATGGAGATGATGTGCCTGATGCCGTTGCGCTCCGTGTAGACAACAATCACGGCGCGGCCACGAAGGGCCCTGAAACAAATCGTCCTCACCTCACCATAGTCTCTTCTTCGATCGGGGATTTCAATCGTGGGGCTTGCGAAGACGCTCTCCGCATCGAGAAAGTCCAGGCCTCGCTGCTCAAGGGTGCTGAGGCGCTTGCGGGGATCAAAGCGGATCACCATGCTGTCAGGGGAAGAGCCGCGATGAGGCCCTGGAAAACATCCGAGATGCCATCGCCCTCTGGCTTGAGGTGGAGGCCGAGGAGGCTGGCGTGAAGAGCGTGGAAACGTTCGAACTGGCGCTGTAATGACCCGGCTGCCAGGAATCAGCTAGAAGCAGGCCGTGAGGGTGTTCCAGAAGCTCGGCTATCGCGTCGTGCGGGAATCAGGTCACCTGATCATGAGCAATGGCAGCTCGCGTCTCGTGATTCCGCGCCATGACCCGATCAACGCCATCACCATGGGCGCGATCGCCCGTGATGCCGGTTTGTCGCCTGAGCAGTTCCGCCAGCTGCTCTGACGGCCCCTGGATCCACCGCGAAGGCGTGCTCACTCACCAAGCCAGCGCCACCGACCTGCTGATCAGTTGGCTGAGGTGCAAACAATGCTGCGCAAGGCAGTGGCCATCATTTCGTCAAAGAATGGATTGGCGGGCTCCATCGGCGACCCGCTATGGCCATAAGCCCTTTCCGCCAGCACGATGCTGGCGTGGGGTACTTGGAAGTCCTTGCCGATGCGAAAGAACGTAACCTGATTTGGATCATGAAGCCGACTGGCTTTGACCAGATTTGCCATAGCTCGGATGTCTGCCGTGGTGTCCGCCTCCGAATGGGCAACGAACAAGGGCTGCGTCAGCCCGCGCAATTCCCCCCAACGGCGGGTTCGGCGCTTGCGATCTAAAATTTCAATAATCCGGGACAACTCCCCCGCTGCGCCGTAGTCCATGCGGGCATAGCGGTAGGGATGGTCACCAATGAGTTGATCATTCCCCTTTTCAGAGGACCCGGAACGCTCGCTCCAGATATCCGCGATGGTGCCGATCGGCGTACGCAACAGCTGCTCCCTGGTCCGCCCGCTCAGGATGATCTGCTTCTTCAGCCGCAAGGCCGCCGAGAACAGGAGGATGCCACCATCGATCAGACGCGGCACTGAGCGCTGTTCGCCACTGCAGAGATCCTGGCCATCCTGATCGCGGAATGCCAGCAGCACAGCCAGCGATCCTCCCGTGGAGAGACCTCCCACACTCAGGCGCCTAGCCGAACGTCGCGCCTGGGCAATGGCCCAGGCCGCATTGCGCATCCACACCTGATGGCTGACTTCTTTCATTCCGTTCGGCTGCTTCAGGCCGTGGCCTTGAAGTAGCGGCACATAGACATCCATCCCCCCCTGATGGTGCATCACCTCGGCAATGGCCCGCATAAACCACGGGGAATCTGTGAGGCCATGCAAGAGCACCAGGGCATCCCTGGGCTGATCTGTGTCGTGCACCAGGAAAAAAGGGCTGCAGCCTGCGCGGATGTGCTCCGGACCAACCTGAAGTTCCCTGGATCCCCAGGCGTCATCGCTGGAGAGACACTGATCCCAGACGGGGTAAGAGACGTGCGCTTCGTCTTGCACAAGGCATTTACAAGCTCATCATTTCCATCCCAGCGCCGGACCATAAAGTGGACAGTCTTTATAGCGTGATCAAACGCCAGGCCTTGGTGGCACCGGCACCAGGCTCCGGCCTGGAACGCCCGAGGTCTGACCATCGCAACGGCCTGCCCCTGCTTCCCTGGAAGGAGACGGGCGCACCGGTGGATCTGAAGCTCGTGAACCCTGTGGTTGATCGATGCCTGAGACCGCCAGTCAGGTTGGACCTGCTCAAGACGACCCGATCAGGACGAACAGCTGTAGTGCGACACGCCGCCGGCATTGAAGAACTCCCGGGGCTTGAGGCGGTCGTAGGTGGCCGCCAGCTCCGCCGATGGCGCCTCGTAGGGATGGCGGAACACAGCCTGCAGCTCCTGGATGCGGCTGGTGTCGCCCTGGGCCGCCTGCTCATAGGCCGGAGCGATCAGCCATTCGCGCCAGGTGATCGCCGGGTTCACGCGATGCATCGCGGCAGAGGTCGCGCGCGGATCGCCGTTGGCCGTGATCTGATCGCGCCAGCGCCCCAGCCACTGGGTCCAGTGCCGATCGAGCTCTTCGGAGCTGGGCTGATAGAAGCTCTCCTTCAGGACTGCGAGCTGCTCGGGGATGGCGGTGGCAAGGTCAGCAGCAATGGCCGAGAGCCGGCGGAAAACCATCGTGTAGTCGGCCCTGGAGCGCACCAGCAGCTCCAGCAGCTCGTTGACCAGATCGGCGTCGTTGGTGATCAGGCCGAGCTTGCGGGCCCACATCGCCTCAAGCTCCTGCTGCATCGCTTCGGCGAAACCCTCCCGGATCTCGTCGATCTTGGCCAGGGCCTCTGGGTTGTCCGCGAGCAGCGGCCGCAGGGCGCTCCAGAACATGGTGAAGTTGGCTTCGGCGGCCTGCGGTTGGTTGAAGAAGCAGAAATGCTCGCCGCCGCCGGTCCAGGGTTGAAAGCGGGGATCGAACAGCTCGCAGAAGCCGAACGGGCCGTAGTCGAGGGTGTAGCCAGCGGCGGCGCAGTTGTCGCTGTTGAAGTTGCCCTGGCAATAGCCAACCCGGATCCAGTTCGCCACCAGAGAGGTGAGCCTTCCGCGAAACAAGCCCGCCAGCTCCACCACCTGATCGCTGAACGGCAGCGCCGCATCAATCTCCGGCCGGTAGTTGCGCGCGATCAGGTGCTGAACGATCAGCCGCAGCTCATTGAGCGCCTCGGGATGGGCCTGCCGGCGCACGCGGCGTGCGAACAGCTCCAGCTGCCCGACCCGCAGAAACGACGGCGCCACCCGGGTGGTGATCGCCGCCGGGTTGTCCACCAGCACGTCGGGATCGAACGATTTGGAGTTCGGCGCATACCAGGGCCGGCGCACGGTTTCCGACCGCGACACCACCAGCGTCAGCGAGCGGGAGGTGGGAACCCCCAGGGCCTGCATGAACTCCTGCGCCAGAAATTCGCGAACGCTGGAGCGGAGCACGGCGCGGCCATCGGCGCCGCGGCAGTAGGGCGTGGGGCCACCGCCTTTGAGTTGCATCTCCCAGCGATTGCCGTTGAACACGCCTTCGAACACCGACATCGCCCGGCCATCGCCGTAGCCGTTGCCGGTGCCGAACGGGCACTGCTGGATGTACTCGCTGCCGTAGATCGAGAGGGCATACCCGGTGGCCCAGCCATAGGGCCGCATCGACTCGTTGGCCACGCTGATGTCGCCGGAAAACAGCCGCAGGAACTGCTCGTCGTGGACCAGCGCCTCGCTCAGGCCAAGCTCCTCAAACAAGCTGCTGCTGTGCGCCACGAGCTCCGGCGCAGGGAGCGGCGTGGGGGTCACCGGCACGTAGTGCCCCGAGAACACCTGGCGGGGCCGGTGGTCGTGGCCATCCGCTGTGGCCTGAGGATCGGCCTGCAGCGACTCCAGCAACGAATAGTCGGCCCGTTGGGCAAACGCCGCAAATGTGGTGGTGGTCACTGGTGTCAGCCCTGCGGCCGGACTGGCTGTCGTCGCGGTTGTGGCCCCTGTTGTCGGCACGGTTATCGGCAGGGATGTGGTCACGGGTGTCGGCCCTGGTCTGGCGGCTGTTGAGCTGCCCGGGCGATGCCGGAACCTGAGGTCACCATCCTGGCGAACCTGCCCGTGCACCACGCAATCCATGCGAGATCACGGATGCACTCCGCAAGGTGGACCCGGATGCCCTGCATGCCCGCTTGGCCGCCGCCGCCCGCCGCCACCGGCGCAGCCTCAACAATCAGGCCATCGGCTGCCTGGAAGCGGGTCTCGGCGCCACCCAAGGCTCCGTTGAGCAGCAGTTGGCGGAAATCAGGGCCCTGCGCCAAAGCCTTGGCCCCCAAAGCTTTGATCCAGCCGACATCGATGCCGCCAGGCGCGAGGGCCGCCCTTGATCGTCGTGGATACCAATGTGCTGGCCTCTCTGCTTCTACCCGGTCCCCGAACGGAGCAGGCGGAGATCCTGTTGCTTGCGCAGCCTCAGTGGGCTGCACCACCGCTCTGGCGCAGCGAATGGCGAAACGTGCTCACCAGTGTTCTGCGGCGCGATCTGCGTGGCCTCGGAGCAGGTGCTGCAACTGGCCACCAGCAGCCGCTGCAGCGCCTACGACTGCGAGTTCGTGGCCGCTGCGCAGCAGCTGGGGGTGCCGTTGGTGAACGAAGATCGCGCAATCCTTGCGGCCTTTCCTCATTTGGCCCGTTCCCTGGATCAGTTCAACGCAGCCAGTCAACGCAGCCAGTTCGGTGCCTAGGTTTCAGCCCCCATCCTTCTCGCCACCAAGAGCTCATGAATCCAACCCTGAAAGGTGTGGCCTATGTGAGCGTGTGGGTGCTGCTGTGGGGCACGGCGGCCTCCGTTGCCGATTTCGTGCTGCTCGAACGAGGCGCCTACGAAGCCGGCACCACCGGCCAGGGGGTCACCTTCGCCGCCTATGGCATCGCTGCCGTGGTACTGGCCGTGCGCCTGGCGGGTCGTTTCCTCAAATCGGAGCCCTGAGGCTGCCCTGCAGGCCACCCCAGACCCCTTGCCATCACCCGGGGCAAGGCTCCCAGGCCCCCGGCGGGACGAGATCCCGAACATCCGAGCGCAGCGCCGTTTCAGCCCAGCAGCAATCGCAGCCCCAACCCCAACTGACCCACGATGCCTTCCCCGGTGAGCAGCTCGCCGACGATCGCCGCCAGGAACCCCAGCATCGCCACCCGGCCGTTCAGTAACTCCACCCCCGCCAGGGCGGTGCGGTTCCAGGGCCGTGGGTTGGTCATCGAGGCACCGAAGCGCTCGACGGGTTCGTAGCGGTAGCCGTCGTTGTTGGTCATCGGTCCATCCTGCCTCAGCCTCCAGCGCCCGGTGCCAAGTGCCAGGTGCCCATGCCCATGGGTAGAGGAGGTTGGGCGGGCCAGCCCATCCAGGCGACTGGGCCGAGTCGGGGTCGTCGGGTCCAGACCGCCGCCCGGATGCTCAGCTGCGCTCCGCGCGATAACGCCGTTCATCGGCCTCCGCCCGTGCGGCGTTCTCCCAGGGGAACACGACCCACTCCGCCGAGGTCGTGACCTCGACGGCCCGCCACCACTCGGGCTCGGCCTTGCTGATCCACACCACCAGCTCCGCCCCCGCCAAGTCGCGGTGCGGCGCCAGGGTGAGGCCGGTCTCAAACACGTCGTCCACCACCAGGCAACCGGGCTGCGATTCGGCCAGCAACGGCAGCACCAGCCGGTGGCTCAGGGCCACCGCCAGCACCAGTCCGCCGCGGGGAATGCCATGGATGCCGCTGCAGCGGCGGTCGCCAACCAACTGCGCGATCCGCTCCACGGCTTGGTCGAAATCGTGCCAGCTCAGCGTTCGCATCGGTGGCCCCGGCGGCGGGTGATTCATCAATCAGGAGCTAGTGGGGTTCGATCCAGTTGCTCGATCGCTTCGTGCGCGGCTCCGATGCCAGGATCTACTCAACCGACGCCGGTTGGACTTCGAGGCTGCGATCACGGAGCAGTTCAAAATTGCGGAGCGAGGCCAGATGGAAGCAGATCAGCTCATAGATGCCGCTGCGCACCAGATCAACGATCGCCTCGGAAGTAAGGGTGGCTAGCCGCGAGGGTTCAACCGCATAGAAGCCGTCAACGGTTATCGTTTCACTATTTGGTGAGGTGGCTTGAACCTGCTTGGCCTCAAGCAGGTTCAACTCCTTGAGCTTCTTGCAGATCGCCTGGGTACGCTCAAACTCGGCTTGGTATTGACTCAAAAACTGCAAGACGCCTTCGGTGTACTCGGTGGGGGTGCCATCCTCATTAATTAGAGCAGGCCCTTCGTCGGATTGGTTGAACCCAGGAAAAGACTCGTCGATGCAGAGATAGTATTTGTCACCATCATCGGAGAGGGCCAATACAAAGGGATAGCGTCGTACAAATGCCGGGATGTACCGACCTTTCCAGTCGCCGTCTGAGCTGATGAACGCGTTTTCGGAGTTGTGCATGCCGAGCAGCAGCACGGGCAGCACGGATTCGTCGTCACCAGCGAAAACGATCGGATAGTCTGACAAGGCAGAAAGGAACTCAGCCGCCATCAAAGGCACTGAGTTCGTTTTCTTGGCAAAGGAAAAATCCGTCACTTCGCGTGCATGCCAGTTTGAATGGCGCTCCGCCGTGATCGGGGCAACCTCGTTGTAGAAGAGAAGCTGGGGAGCCATTAGCGGTGGGTTTTGTGGTGTGTAAAAAGGATATCAACTCAGATGCCAGGCTAATGAAGCCATTCAATAAAAATTTAACATCTGAAGCGGAAAAAACAAGGCGCTGGGATGGGGCATCACCCAGCCGATCGGTTTCAGAGCGGGCGTTGCATCTGGACATTCCGGGCGAGGGTGTTCTGGTCTGGATTCACGATTGAGCGCTGAACGATTTCATCGATGTTGCCAAGGGCAAGGATGATGTCGGTGACGCGTTGGGCGCTGATGCCGATGCTCGACAGGTTGGCATTGGCGTTGAGCTGGAAGAGCTGGCGCAGGGAAGCAGGAGCGTTTGCAGCATTGGCTTCTTGTAGTTTCTGGGTGACATTTGCGGAGGTGACTCCAAGCTCAGCAGCCTGTTTGAGGATAGCGATCACGGCATTCACCAGATCCAGGAACTTGGACTGGTTTTCATCCACAGCAGCGGCGAGGGGTTCATAGCTCAGCTGGCCATTGAGCAGGGTGGTGGCAATCGGATTCGCTTCAGAACTGAGCTGTTGTTGGAAGCCGGCTAGAAGGGCGCCATCACGAGCGATCGAATCCACCGCGCTAGTGCGGAAGGCGTTGTAGAGCTCTGTGGCATTGGCATAGGAGAGGATTCGAGCCGACTCACCGGTTTTGCTAAGGGCCAGTCTCAGGTTCTGAGCCGCAGTGGTGCCTTCAATCACACCAATCGTTGTGCCGTTGAGCTGGTCGATGCGAGACACACCCAGCGAAGAATGGCTCAGCACCTTGAGGCCCGTGGCGAGGTAAGCATCCGAAAAATCGACCCCAAAAGAGCCATCGCGCCAGAGGTTGGCTGTGCTGGCCCGCAGGGCGACATCCACAACGCCGTTGGCCACGGCGGCAAAGGTGGAGGAGAATGAGAGGTCTGTAACGAAGTTCACCCTTGTGGCATCGCCAAAGATGGCGATCGCCAAGGCGCGGGCGATGTCGGCATCCACCCCCTGGAGGTTGCCGCTGGCATCGGGGGCTGAGAAGCCGATGTTGGCGGCGCTGCCACCCGTGGCCACCTGGAGGCTGCCCCGTTGGCGCACCAAGGCCAGCAGATTGCCGCGGTCGTCGTTGGCGATCAGCGGATCGGTGCTGCCCTCACCGAGGAACGGCAGCGAGCGGTGCTGGCCACCGCCGCTGGCCGTGTTCTGCTCGATGTTGCTGGCCATCGGGAAGTGCCGTTGCCACATCTCTGCGGTATTGCCCAGTCGGGCGAGAACCTTCTGGGTGAAGCCGCGGGCCAGACCAAGGGCTTTACCCAGGGAGCTGGAGTTCTCGCTGCTGGGGTCAAGCTCGAGGAAGACGCGGGTCTGGGCAGCGATGGCTTTGAGGTCGGCCGCACCGCGCTCGGCTTGGGCGATCAGGCCTGGTAGATCTCTGGCGCTGATGCCGAGCTCCGTGGCGGCGGCAGGGGCTTGAACGATCCAATTGACAGCATCCTTGAGCCGGCTCTGGTTTTCGGGCAGAGCCACGGCAAGGGGTTGGATGGAGAAGGTTTCTTCCAGCAGGGAGGAGCCGCTGATCGTGGCCTGGTAGCCCATGAGGCGGGTGCGGTCGGAGGCAATGGCGGCGATGGTGCCGCTGCGGAGCGCCTCAGTGAGGGCGGTACTGGTGGCGTATTCAGTGACCGAAGCCGTGATGCCGTTGGCGGAGAGGAAGGCGAGGACGTTGTCTTTAGCGGTAGAGCCGTTAATCACGCCGATGGATTTACCGGCGAGCTCGGCGGCGGATTTCAGACCCAGCACCAGGAAGGACTGCATGTCCACCAGGTAGGGCTGGGAGAAATCGATGCCGAGGTTGACATCGCGGTTGAGCGTGCAGGTGGAGCCAAGTAGGCCAAGATCGGCATAGCCATCACGCACAGCGTTGAGACCTGCCAGCAGGGACTGGTTCGGGCGAATCGCCAGGGCATCGGGATTGCCGGTGAGCTGTTCGCTGATGGCGCGGGCGATATCGACGTTGTAGCCGAACCACTGTCCATCGCTGCGCTGTTGGGAAGTCCCGAGCAGACCAGGAATCATCTCCGTAACCAGCAGGCCGCGCTCGGCGATGGCGGCCATTGCATCGCCTACGCCGCGATCGGAGCGGCGGATGGTGGCATTGAGCCGATCGGCGGAGAAGGAACCGATCAGTTCGAGCATGGGCTTGTTGTCAAGCAGCAGCGTGGCCTTAGTGGCAGAGATAGAGAAGCTACTAGAGGTTGTGGTATCGAGATTAACCAGGGAGATCGTGTCAAAGAATGGATCAAAGTTGACCAGCAAGGAGAGACCCTGGCCTGCATTTGGACGATAGAAGTAAACACTATCGGCATCGGTATCCAAGCCGAGATCGATACTGTTGTCGCTGGAGCCAGAGAGGATGTGAGCCCGATCCTGGCCAGCGCCTAGGGAAACCCGATCGTTGTTGGCATAGAGCACCACAGAATCGGCCATCGAACCTGTGTTGATCAGGTTTCGGCCAGTGCCGTTGGAATGGATGAACTGGGCATTGTTAGAAGCGGTGTAGTTAATGCCGCCGCTGAGGTATGTGGCGGCTGCAGAGGCTGCAGGGCCGATCACCAACGAACGAGTATCGCTGCTGGCCGCAATGCGGCGTTTGATCAGAAGAACGCCATCGTTGTAATCAAAGTCGCTGCCGTTACCGGAAAGATCTTCAAAGCTGAAGGCGCCATCACCAACCGGTTTGATGTGCTGACGGCCATCGGCGTTAAAGGTACCAATAAAGTAAACGTCGCCATTCTGGCTCAGCATCACCGGGGCATAGAAGCCGGTGCCGCTGGAAACCGTCCAGGTGTGGGAGGTGGTGCTGTTACCGCCCTGGGACACCAGGAAGCCTGCGGCCAGATTATTGCGGATGGCCGCCCGGAATGCATCGGTATTGGCCACGGGGATGGCTCGGCCATTGGTATCGGCGATCGAGAACACGCTGCTGCCAGAGGCGTCGAAGCTGAGATCGAGCTTGACGAAAGCATAGGTATTGGTGTTGCCACAGCTACTGGCAAGCGAAATATCGAGGTCTTCGCCATTGTTGAGGTAAAGGAGATCGCCCAAACCAGCCTTCTGGGCAATCGCCATTTCACTGGCGGCTGTGGTTTGGTTGGCGATGCTGGCGCGCAACAGCAGGTCGGGGGTGGCATTGCCGATTGTGCTGAAAGCGAGGGTGAGTCCCGCAGCGGATTGACTGATCAGGAATTCGCTGCCCACGAGGGTGGCCCGGTCGCGGCGGGAGAGGGCAAAGCGCAATTCCTGGCCCGAGCCCAGCAGAACCTGGCTACTGCCTTGGGAGAACAGGCTACGGCCGCCATCGTCGTCGACGGCGCCGATCGAGCCGATCACCGCAGCAGCGAGGCTGGAAACGGTGGTCGTTCCATCCTGGCTGAGCAAGGCACCGGCGGCATTAACGCGATAGAGCAGCAGGGTGATCTGGCTATCGGCTAAAGCGTCGGCGTTGAGGGTGGAGAGATCAACCAGGACCGGCGCTGAGGCTGGTCCCTCCAGGATCAGACCGGAGGGGTAGTCAGCAGCAGATCCACCAGCCTTACTGAGTCGCAGTCCGCTGGCAAGGGCATCGTTCGCCAGCAGGACACGGGTGTTGCTGATCTGGATGCGTTCCTGACCGGTCCCGGGAGAAGCGAGCAGAGCCAAATTGGTGTTGCTGACACTCTGGTTGGCCGTGCCTGCCAAAGGTGAGGAAGTGGCTTGCTGGGCCTTGGGTTCGGGGCGATCGGTGAACAGCAGATAAGGGGTGAGATCGCGAATCAGGCCATAGCTGCGGCCGTTGTTCGCCACCAAAGCGATCGCTTTGCCGCGGAACAGAACAACACCGCCGATGATGGCGAAATCCTGGGATGTGGCATCCGGGAAACGGGAAGCAAGCACCACCAACTGATCGCCTTCGAGCGGATTGAAATCGAGGATGAGATCGCTGTCGCTGCTAGGGGCCTTGAGCAGGAAACGATCGGCACCGCTGCCGCCGTAAAGGATGTTGCGGCCGCTGCCGCCATCGAGGAGATCATTGCCGCTGTCACCATCGAGTTTGTCGTCGCCGGAATCACCACTGAGGACGTCATTGCCGGCGTCACCACGCAGGAGATCAATGCCACTGCCGCCATCGAGCTTGTCATCACCAATGCCACCGGCCAGCAGATCGGCGCCCTCATCACCGCTGAGGTCGTCGTCACCGCTACCGCCATCGATCTGATCATCACCGAGACCACCCTTAAGGCGATCGTTGCCACCCTCGCCGTTGAGTTGGTCATCACCAGCGCCACCATCAAGGCTGTCAGCCCCCCAACCAGCGGTGATCAGGTCGGGAGCATCGCTGCCTGTGATCGCATCAGCGGCAAGTGAACCGAGAAGCGATTGAAGCGTCTTGGTGCTATCACCAACTTGGAAGCCGTCGATGAGGTAGACGGCGCTGGCGCGATTGGGGTCAATCTCGAAACCGCTATCGGAATAGCGCAGGTTGAGAGAAACCTGGGAGATCGCATCGTTGAGTTGTGCCGGCAGCTGGATGGTGATGGTTGTGGCGCTTAAACCGGCAGCGATCAGGACTTCACCCACGCCGTTGGCCGACGAATTCGTGGAGGAGCTGGGGGCGCCGTCGACGCTGGTGCCTTCCGGCACATTGAGGGAGTAGATCAGACGCAACCCGTGCGCCGGTGCGGTGGAGCCGAGTGAGATCAGGAAGGTGGCACTGCCGCCAGGCTGCAGGCGACCCTGTTGCAGAGGAGTCACCGACACCAGGTGATCGGCCCGGAGGGCGGTGGTATCGAGGGCACCACCAGCGAGCTGGGCGGCAAAGCGCTGCTG
>Ga0194055_10003706_pt1 | contig 11685 bp, 11 predicted proteins | sample SepL449m_MetaG_FD_155482 | JGI IMG/M metagenome (GOLD analysis project Ga0194055, IMG submission 155482) | Anoxic zone freshwater microbial communities from boreal shield lake in IISD Experimental Lakes Area, Ontario, Canada - Sep2016-L442-9m | ecosystem: Environmental > Aquatic > Freshwater >... | reverse complement strand
GAACTGCATCGAGTGATGCTGAGCTCATCGCGATCTTCTTCGCGGGGAGAGGCCATCGTGGCGCTGCTGGATGGGTCGAAATTGTTCGGCAAGAAACTGATTGGCAAAGAGCAATCTTGGAGTTTACGCAACGAAAAAGACCAGATCATTGGTTTGGGAGCGGGAGTGGTGAAGTCCCTTCAATTCCGTCCGTTGACGAGCGAGTTGCAGGTCGCTTGGGATGCTGCTTTGGCGGAACGTAGCGACGGTGATGCGTTGGTGGTTTTGAGGCCAGGAAACTCGGTCGATCGGGTGAATGGTTTGATACGCGAGATCAAGGAAGGGACGGTATCCTTCGACTTGGACGGTCAAGTGATTGATGTTGCGAATGAGAAGTTGGTGGGAGTGATTTGGTATCGCAAGCCATTGGATCGGGTCCAACCTACGGTCGCAATTCGACTGGTGGATGGTGGACTGGTTTATGCGGAGAGTTTTTCTATACGCTCGGGAAGTCTTGAATACCAAGGGCAGGTTGGTCAATCCGCAAAGATCCCCTTGGACCAAGTGAGTGTCATCGATTATTCGCATGCCAATTTGAAATGGCTATCGGAGCTTGAGGTTTTGGAGTCGAAAACGGCGCGTCGTATCGATTGGAAACAGGACAGCTCCCTGATTGAGAGATCGCAACTGCCTCGCATGGAACGAAGTTCGACGGATTCGTTGGAGGGTGGTGCGGACTTGCATTTTCCAAGTCCGGGGAGTTTTGCGTTCCGCGTGCCTGATGGCTTTCAGCGATTGGTAACGCGGATCGAACGCTCCGATCGAGGCACGCAGCGCTCGACGTTGCGGATTGAAGTGTGGCAGGACGATGTCAAGATCATTGACAAGCAAATGGCTGCCAGTGACGATTCGCTCGACCTGGAGGTGCCGTTGGTTGCGGGTAAAAAAGTGCGTTTGGCAGTCGCGAGTTCCAATCGATTGATGGTTGGAACGGATCTGCGGTGGATTCAACCGCGATTGGTGCGTTAATCGGGACCGAACAGAGACTGGATGTCTCGGTTGTAACGAATGATCCGTTTACGTTGACATTGCGATCCTGGTGATGGGGCGTTTGCCTACTTGTCAGCACCTTCCAACTTCTACCTCAATTTTCGCGTCCGATTTCCGATAGATTGTCTTGCCCAGTCGGTAGTCTCGGATCATTCAACAATGCGCTTGACAGCGCGTTCGCAAATCCAGCCTATGGAAATGCGTTCTCGAAAGAGTGAATGTCTTACGAGGTTGCGGTTGGGAACATCGCACCTGAATTGTGGAATATCACGCTACAGCATAGGTGAGTCGAATTGCCAAACTTGCATCACATCAGGGCGGTCGTTTTGGAAGAATTGTGCAACATGCATCAACTTCTGCCAAACGCCTTCCCGCTGACGGAAAAATTATTGCGCAAGCAGGGTAACCCCTGCGGTATTTTTTACTGTTTGCATGGCCCTCGCAGTATTCGATTGACTGCGGTCTTTGATATCGAGACTGCCAGGGTCCTGTTCTATGACTCCAGTGGACAGCGTTCGGCGACACGTTGCGTCAAGGATCTCGTTCCTGTCGCAGCCTAAGCCAAGGCGCTTCATTGGGGGAAGTAGGTGCGTTTCACACCGAGACGCATTTCAAAATCAAAACCAAAGATCATTCGTGGGAATGGAATCTCAGTCATGTTGATATTGTCACGCCGAGAATCGGAACGGGTCTACTTGGGAGAAGACATCGTATTGACGATTGTGCGGGTGAATGGCGACAAAGTTCGGATCGGAGTCGAAGCACCCCCGAACATTAAAATTCTCCGCACAGAGTTGGAGATCGCAGCGCCAGATACCGCCAAACTTCAAAACCTGTTGAGACGCGACGATCCTCCGAACATGCAGCGCAGAGCGGCCTGAGTTGCTCTCAAGTAGCCAATCGGAAGTCGATTCTTAGAAGAAAAACAACGGACGGACGCCGATTCGATGCACCAACAAACATCGAGTCGGCGTCCTGTTTCGTTTTTTGGCCGTCCAGCGGGAGTTCGTCGATCGCCGAAGGAATGAACCGGACGCCCACGCGTTCCGGCTGATTTGGGAAACCGGACGCTAACGCGTTCCGGCTGATTTGGGAAACCGGACGCTAATGCGTTCCGGCTGATTTGGGAAACCGGACGCCCACGCGTTTCGGCTGATTGACTGCAAAGCAAATCGAATGGTGATTAGCCGGAGTGCGTTAGCACCCGGTTGTTGGGTGATCCAGCAACCGGTCCGACGGATCGGCAATTCTTACGCGTTCGCAGCCAGTTTTGCGTTCTCGGCGTGACGTGTTTATTCGACGGCTATGTTTATTCGACGACTTTGGCGTCGATCCACTTCATCAGGCTTCGGAGTTTCTGACCGACTTGTTCGACAGGGTGCTTGCGCTCCAGGCGTCGGGAGGCTTTGAAGGCGGGGGCACCGGCGCGGTTTTCTAAAATCCATTCACGAGCGAATTGTCCAGTTTGGATTTCGCGAAGGATCTTCTTCATTTCGGCTTTGGTTTCGGCGGTAATGATACGTGGGCCTCGTGTGTAGTCGCCGAATTCTGCTGTATTCGAGATGCTGTAACGCATGTAGTTGAGGCCCCCTTGGTAGAGGAGGTCAACGATTAACTTGAGCTCATGCATGCATTCGAAGTACGCCATTTCGGGTTGGTATCCTGCTTCGACGAGTGTTTCGAAGCCAGCCTTGACCAATTCGCTGACGCCACCGCATAGAACGACTTGTTCACCGAACAGGTCGGTTTCGGTTTCTTCGGCAATGGTTGTTTCGATCACACCACCGCGGGTTCCGCCTATTCCCTTGGCGTACGCGAGACCGATTTTCTTGGTTGTGTCGCTCGCGCCGGGGCCGAGAGCGATCAAGCACGGTACGCCACCACCTTTCGTGTATTCGCTACGGACCAAGTGGCCTGGTCCCTTGGGCGCGACGAGGAGGGTATCGACCCCCTTCGGTGGTTCGATTTGTCCGAAGTGAAGATTGAAACCGTGGGAGCACATCAGGACGTTTCCCGGTGACAGGTTCGGTTTGATGTGGGTGCGGAAAAGATCTCCCTGGACTTCATCGGGGAGCAGGACATTGATGATATCCGCTTTCTTACTCGCTTCATCGATCTCGAAGGGTTGGAAGCCGTGACTGACGGCGAGATCGTAGTTTTTGCTGCCAGGGCGTTGGCCGATGATGACTTTGCAACCGCTGTCACGCAGGTTTTGCGCTTGGGCATGACCTTGAGAGCCATAGCCGAGGATCGCGATCGTCTTATCCTTCAAATAGGAGAGATCGGCATCATTGTCGTAATAGATGGTGGCTGGCATGGATCTTAAGCTCGTGGGGAGGAGAACGAAAGTGGTTTAGTTGGTAACGACGGATTCAAGAACACAAGGGCGGGGGTGAAGCTGGCGAGGAGCTGATGGACGCAATGGGTCAGGCGTTCCGGATTGCAGTCGCATCGTCGGGATCGGTGACGGTATTCGGGTTGCTCCCCCGAATCATCGCAATGCGTCCGGTGCGGACTAGCTCGGTGATGCTATAGGGACGCATCCGCTCGATGAAGGCTTGGACTTTGCTTTCGCGACCGGAAATCTCAATCATGAGTTCCTCGGGCCCGACGTCGACGACGCGAGCGCGAAAGATATCGACCAATTCTCGAATCTCGCTTCGCAGGGCGCCGGTTTGGGCTCGGACTTTGATTAACATCAAGTCCCGTTCGACGTAGTCGTTGGAACTGATGTCCTGGACGGAGACGACGGTGACGATTTTTGCAAGCTGCTTTCGAACTTGTTCCAGGACTCGATCGTCCCCACGAACGACAAAGGTCATTCGAGAAAGTCCGGCGATTTCTGTCTCGCCTACAGCCAGAGAGTCAATATTGTAGCCGCGCGAAGCCAGCATTCCGGAGATGTGCGCCAGCACACCTGGGACGTTTTGAACGATCGCGGAAAGGACGTGCCGCATCAGAGTCTATACTTTGGAGTTATGATAGTGTTGAAGCGTATGGGAGTTTCTGCTCGTGCCAAGGCGTCGAATCATATGACGATTGGATGGTTTCCTCAAGGGTTCCGCTTTAGGCGAAAATGAAGTCCAGAACAGCCGGTTACGAACTTATTGATTTTGGTAATGGCAGAAAGCTGGAACGCTATGGTGACATCCTAGTCGACCGGCCTTGTCCTGCTGCGGAAATCGAGCCTTCGATGCCTGATGAGTGGTCATCAGCACAACTAATCTACCATAGCTCACGACTGAATTCCGGCGATGATTCGCGTTGGACTTTCGCAGGAAAGAATCTTGGTCGTTCGGAGGGTATCGATTCATGGGAATGCGCCATTGGGGATTTGGTCTTTCGGCTGAGGCCTCAGACCTCTGGTCAGATCGGGCTTTTTCCGGAGCACTGGAATACATGGCCATGGATTGCAGATCAAGTAGCGAAATGGCTAATGCACCAGCGGAGGGTGGTTTTGCAACCATCCGACTCGAACTCGAGCGGGCGGATATCCGACGAACATCCGTCTATGCCCCACGTGCTGCACTTGTTCGCCTACACCGGGGCAACAACGTTGGCGATGGCTCGCATGGGGGCGCGTGTAACGCACGTGGATGCGATGACGAGCGCCGTTCAATGGGGGCGAGAGAACGCGCAGTTGTCGGGATTGGGGGAGCATCCGATCCGATGGATTTCTGAGGATGCTCGCAAGTATGTTGCGCGCGAGATCCGTCGCGGCGTAAAGTACGATTTGATTGTGCTCGATCCACCGAGTTATGGTCATGGGAACAAAGGGCAGCCTTGGGAGATCCATCGCGATTTGGTGCCTCTGATGGAGGATTGCTGGGAATTGATGTCCGAAAACGCGATCGGAATCGTATTGACGGGGCATAGCCCTGATATTTCGTTCAAGGAAATGCGGATGGTGTTGGAGGAGGTCGAGGGAAAGCAAGGAAGTATTCATTACCAAACCAATCAAGCGAAATTGATCGATATGTCGGGACGGGTGCTCGACTGTGGATATGTTGCGAAATTTGTTCGGTCCACCGAAGGATCAAGCGTAGAATGAGGAGGTTCGCGACATTCTCTAGACTTCTCGGATTGTGAATTGCTCCCAACGCGCGATCCACGTTGTGAAGAGGACAACCCGAAGCGTCAGCCAGGGATGTCGGTCCCGTGCAATAGGTTCGGTTTCGATATCCATCCAAATGCCGTTATGGCGTGGGTTGGAGGATCGCTTGCGAGCGAGTTCTGACCGGGATCGGGAATGGATGCAGTTTTGTTTTTTCTGGATATTCGACGAAGGGTGGAGATGAGTTTAGGACCGTTGGAACAATCCATCGCATCGCATCGCATGGATGACATGCCGATCGACGAGAGCAACAAGTCGGTATTCGATCAGGACACCGTGTTGTACGATGGCCAGTGCCGATTTTGCACGCGGCAGATCGCCCATCTGAGGCGATTGGATGGTCGGGGAAGGCTGCGGTTTCTTTCGCTCCATGATCCGAGTGTTGCCAAACGCTATCCGGATCTCTCGATGGACCAAATGATGGAGGAGATGTGGATCGTGACGCGCCAGGGGGATCGATTCGGGGGTGCGGATGCCATTCGGTATTTGACGGGACGACTCCCGATTTTGTGGCCCCTGTTTCCTTGGATGCACTTGCCTGGAATGATGCCTGTTTGGCGGTGGATGTATCGGCAAGTGGCGAAACGGCGATATCGAATTGCTGGCCGGAATTGCGACGATGGGACTTGTTCTTTGCACGACAAATAGCGGAGCGATTGGCCACTGCGGGCGTGGTCGAATAGGATCCCGAATAGGTCGTAGGGCACACGAGAATTTGAGAGAATCGCAGGTAATCGCCTGTTTTGGGTATGCTAGCACCGACTTTTGGAAAGTTCGGGGATTCTGTCTTGGTCTGTGAATGTCGCATATGGTAAGGTTTGGTCCTCCGGGAGTTCGCTGAAACACGGAAGTGAGCTGAAGGCTGGGGCAAGGTGGTTTGGCGCGATGGAGAGGCGAACTGTCTTGTTGGGGATTTATGGATCGTCGTCCCCCAACGAACGTTGGAATAGAGTCGCGGAGGGCCGAGAATGTCATGGGAAGGAACCGAGATGATGACAAAGTCTTTTAGCACGCAGTCCTGTGTACACATCCGTTGGATGATTCGTCGGGATATGCCATTGGTGCTGGAGATCGAGGCCGCCAGCTTTGAATTCCCATGGACCGAAGAAGAGTTCATACGTTGTCTACGCCAACGCGACTGCATCGGCATGGTTGCAGAATGTGCCGAACAAGTTGTCGGCTTTATGATTTACGAGTTGCATCGGGCCCGCATTCATGTTTTGTCCTTTGCGGTCCATCCGGATTACCGACTGCAAGCCATCGGGAGTGCGATGATTGAGAAGTTGGTATCGAAATTGGCGCATCAGCGGCGGACTCGCATCGTGCTGGAAGTGAGGGAAACCAATTTAGGGGCCCAATTGTTCTTTCGAAGTCTTGGGTTCAAAGCCACGGGAGTTCTCAGGAATTTCTATGAGGATTCCACCGAAGATGCATTCATGATGCAATACCGCGCGGCGCATGCGGATGCATCGGTCGCCGAGGAAGAAGACGACTTCGATCAGCGTCGCATCGGCTGATGGATGGCTAGACCACCATTGCCTGTCGTCGATGCGCAAAAACGTTCTTGGACATGGCGGAACATCCAATTCACAACGCATTGAGACCGCACTGAACCCGTCTCGGAGTTGATCATGCCCCAGCGTCATGTCCTGTTTCGAGCCAAGCGATTTGACGTGGAGGCCGTGACGGAATGCTTGAAGGATGGCACGACCTTGGTCCGGCATGTGATCCGTCATCCGGGGGCGGTGGTTGTCATGCCGCTGGTCGACTCTGAGCATGTTTGCTTGATTCATACCTATCGCGTTGCGATTGATCGGTGGCAGTTGGAATTGCCTGCGGGAACATTGGACAAGGGATTGCCACCCGAACGGATGGCCCATCTCGAATTGCAAGAGGAAACAGGCTATCAGGCTGCCGAAATGGTGCATGTGCATACGTTTGCAATGTCTCCCGGGATTCTCGATGAGAAGATGCATTTTTATGTCGCGAGCGGGCTTCAGGCGGGCGAGGCGCACCGCGAGTTGGGTGAACAGATGGATAACCGCATACTGTCCTGGAGCGAGATCGACCGGTTGTTGCGAGACCATGCGATTATCGATGCCAAGTCCCTCGTCGCTCTTCTCTGGTACATGCGTTACCGAGAGCATGCGTAAGCCGTCGATGCACGAACAGGGAGGTTAGACAATTGAACGAGATCCTCGGGACAAATCGAGCGCGTGCCGCAGTGCGATTGCGGTCGTTGGAAGCACAAGTCGCCATCAGCGCTGCCATGGACGGCGCGAGCGCGCTGCTTCATTTCTTTCGCAAGGATGTCGAGATCCAGATCAAAGGAACGGCGAATTTCGTTAGCACCGCGGATCTGGCAGCGGAGACAGCGATCGTGGAGCGTATAAGGCTCGATTTTCCTCATCACGCAATCATTAGTGAAGAGACGCATAGCGATCGAGCCGATGCGGAGCATTTGTGGATCATTGATCCGTTGGATGGAACCAGCAACTATTTGCATGGAATGCCCCATTTTGCGGTCTCGATTGGGTATTATCGAAACGGAGTCGGCGAGGTGGGTGTGGTCTGTGATCCTGCGCATGGGGATTGGTACGTTGCAGCTCGCGACCAGGGAGCATGGCGCAACGGCGAGCCTATGCGAGTGAGCAGCGCGACGCAATTATCGGAGGGGATGATCGCATGTGGTTTTTACTACGATCGGGGCCTCATGATGGAGTCGACTTTAGCGACCATTGCCGATTTGTTTCGATGCAACATCCATGGGATTCGACGCTGTGGTGCGGCTGCGCTGGACTTGGCTTATGTGGCCAGCGGCTGGTTTGATGGATTCTTTGAGTATCGACTGAGCCCTTGGGATTATGCTGCGGGCCAAGTGTTATTGGTGGAAGCGGGTGGCGCGATTTCCGACTGCGCCGGCGCCGAGTTGCCGCTGGGTAGGCCGAGCAGCGTATGCGCTAGCAACGGAACATTGCATCAGCCGATGCTGCAACAGATCGAACCACATTGGAAAAGATTCGCTGTTTCGACATGACGAGGACTTATTGGGGAATACCGAGATAACTCTTCTAGTCCGCGATGACTGGGGTGATCTCAATGGACATGGGCTGACCATCGCGAATGATCTGAATGGGGTAGGCTTGGACGGCGGGCAATTGTTCGACGATACTGCGAAAGTCTTCTGGAGTGAAGACTTTTTGTTGCGCGATTTCTAGGATGACATCTTCGATTTCCAGGCCTGCCTTTTGCCCCGGTCCGTCGGCTGTGATGCGTGTCACGACCACGCCCCCGCGAACGGGAAGTTTCAGTTCATCGGCAAAGGCTTGTGTCATGCGTTCGACACGCACCCCCACTTTGGCTCGACGTACCTTTCCAAATTCTGAAAGCTCATTCGTGATCCATTTCACACGCGAACTGGGGATGGCAAAGCCAACCCCTTGGAATGAACCGCTGGTGGACATGATCGCGGTGTTGATGCCAATGACTTCTCCTTCGAGATCGATGAGGGCCCCCCCTGAGTTTCCTGGATTAATAGCTGCGTCGGTTTGCAAGAGTTGGCCTTCGACGATTCGATCGAGAGCGCGACCTTTGGAGCTGATGATCCCCACGCTGACCGTTTGTTCGAGAGCAAACGGGCTGCCGATGGCAATAACCCAATCTCCGATTCCAAGTCGATCCGAATTTCCGAGGGTAGCAAAGGGTAGGGGGAGATCGGATTGGATTTTAAAAATGGCCAAATCGCTGGACGGGTCGGTTTTGAGGTCGGTGCCCGATAGCTCTCGACCATCCGCCATCCGTACTCGGATACCTTTGGTGTTTTTGATGACGTGATTGTTCGTGACGCAGAGTCCCGACTCACTGATGATAACGCCGGAACCGATATTGAAGTTCCTCGCAGAATTGCTGTCCAATAGATCCAGTTCATCGAGGGTATCGCTGACGTCCGATCGTTTTGCCATGACCGTGACGACCGATTTCATAGCTTTATTCGAGGCGTTTTGAAATGCGATCGATAGGCTCTTAGCTTGCATACGAGCGATCATACCTAGATCATTTTCGTCGGCGCGCGATGAACTCTCTGTCCAGCACGAGCCGATCGCAAGAAGAATGGAAATCATCCATAGAGTGGATGACTGGGTTGCATCGATACGACGGGATGGTGAATGGGAGCAGTGGATGCGCGGTGCATTCCAACAGGATGAAGCGAGGGACGGTGTCGTCAACATGGGATTTCGCGAAGAGTTGCAGAGGATTGAGATCCATTTGAAGTGCTTACCGGTGACCTTTCATCATAGATGGTCGGCCGTGCCAAGCATATGAGTTGTCGAAGAACTCTAGCGGTTTCTGTGTCAGGAGTTAGGATTCCATGCGTGTCGGAAATGGCATGCTGGGATTTGTGGGGATGTCAGAGTCGGTTGTTAAAGAGAGGTCAGAGCCAATGATTCCAGCGGTGGTAATTGCAAAGAAGAGGGATCGAGGGAGCTTGAGTAGCGAGGAAATCGATTTCATGATTTCCGGGTATGCAAAGGGAGAGATTCCTGACTATCAAATGGCTGCCATGGCCATGGCGATTTATATCCAAGGGATGGATTCGCGCGAGATTGCGGATTTGACCGATGCCATGATTCGGTCGGGAAATCGGTTGAAGCGCGTCAGCGATCGTCCTCGGGTCGACAAGCATTCGACGGGTGGGCTTGGGGACAAGACGAGTCTTATCTTGGCACCCCTTCTAGCGTGCTGTGATTTGGATGTGCCGATGATTAGTGGTCGAGGGCTCGGGATCACCGGCGGGACGCTCGACAAGCTGGAAGCAATTCCCGGATTTCGTTGCAATCTAACCGAAGAAGAATCCGAGCACCAATTGAGGCGACTTGGGTGTTTCATCACAGGGACGACGGAAGGATTGGTCCCGGCCGATAAGAAGTTGTATGCGCTGCGCGATGTCACGGGAACGGTACCATCGATCGCGCTGATCACATCCAGTATTATGTCTAAGAAGATCGCAGAGACGCTCGATGCGCTGGTGTTGGATGTGAAGTGTGGTAGCGGAGCTTTCTTGGGGACCGATGAGCAAGCTGAAGCGTTGGCAGCATCCTTGATATCCAATGGAGAGCGAGCGGGGGTCAAAACCGTGGCGCTCATTACCGACATGGATCAACCCCTTGGAGAGATGGTCGGGAATGCGTTGGAAGTGAAGGAATCGATCGATGTATTGGAGGGAAGGGGCCCGAAACCAGTACGGGATCTGACGATCGAGTTAGGAGCGAGGCTCGTGCACACGCTGGATAGGACACTGTCGTTGGGGGATGCGCGTCTAAGGCTGTCGCAGGTTCTCGATTCGGGGCAAGCGAGAGAGCGATTTGAGGCGATGGTTTCTTCACAGGGAGGAGAAATTGGGAAGCCTTTGCGAGTGGGAAAAAACCGTCCGTTTCTTTCGCCTAGTCACGGGAAATTGCTCTCTATCGATGGCCAGAAGATGGGGCAGGCCGTCATTGCCATGGGGGGTGGGCGGAAAATTGCAGGGGAAGCCATCGATCCTTCGGTTGGGATGCGCCTTCGGAAGAGGCTGGGTGAAGAGGTCGGAGAGGGCGAGGAGTTGCTGCAGCTGCATTGCGACGACGATACGAAAGCCGAGCAAGCCATGGCTTTGGTTTCCGAGGCGATTCGTGTGGGGGAAGGGGAGTGGGATGGACGTGCGTTGTGGCGGACATATGGCTCGTAGGTTGCCGGAAGACACAACAGCGGATGATTTCAACGCTGGTAAACGAGGGATGGGTACGACAGACTGAGCGAGTTGGACTGGGATGAAATCTTAGAACGGTTACACTGTGAGGCTTCCGATACCGAGTGAAACAGTGAGTGGATGCATGTCGAAGATTTTGCAGTCGTTACCAGTTGGCCAGTGCGTAGGGATCGCTTTTTCTGGTGGTTTGGATACCAGTGCCGCCATCTATTGGATGAGGCAAAAAGGGGCTATACCCTATTGCTACACAGCGAACTTGGGCCAGCCGGATGAAGCCAATTATGACGACATTCCGAAGCGAGCGCTGGAATGTGGGGCCGAGGTTGCTAGGCTAGTCGATTGTCGGGAGCAATTGGTGCATGAAGGGTTGTCTGCACTGCAATGCGGAGCCTTTCACATCACGACTGCCGGTCTACCCTACTTCAATACCACGCCCATTGGTCGGGCAGTGACGGGCACCATGTTGGTCCAAGCCATGAAGGCGGATGGAGTCAATATTTGGGGGGATGGTAGCACCTATAAAGGGAACGATATCGAGCGATTCTACCGTTATGGTCTGCTGGCGAATCCCGAGTTGCAAGTTTACAAGCCTTGGTTGGATGAGCAATTCAATCGCGAACTGGGAGGGCGCAAGGAGATGTCCGAGCTCCTCGACAAAGCGGGGTTGGGTTATCGAATGAGCAAGGAAAAGGCGTATTCGACCGATTCCAACATTTGGGGTGCGACCCATGAGGCTAAGGATTTAGAGCGATTGGATACTGGAATCAAAATCGTCGATCCGATCATGGGGGTTCCG
>Ga0194055_10003705_pt1 | contig 11689 bp, 6 predicted proteins | sample SepL449m_MetaG_FD_155482 | JGI IMG/M metagenome (GOLD analysis project Ga0194055, IMG submission 155482) | Anoxic zone freshwater microbial communities from boreal shield lake in IISD Experimental Lakes Area, Ontario, Canada - Sep2016-L442-9m | ecosystem: Environmental > Aquatic > Freshwater >... | reverse complement strand
GAATGCTGGGATTCGATTTGGCTGGAACCGCGGTGGCGGCGACAGCGGCCGCCTTTTCAGCATTGATGCGCGAGACAGGAACGGTTGCAGGAGGTGGCAGTTGCTTGGCTGCCGCCTGGGCTTGCGACTTCGCCAGATCGCGTGCTTCAACTGCCCGGGCAAGCGAAGCCACGGCCGTGAGCACTCCTGGCAGGCTGGATGCTGGTACGTATTGGCCGTTCTGGCCATTGCGAACGAAATCGGAAGGTTTGAGCTGGCCAGACTTTGCCAGACCAAAGACCTGCGGAAATTCGACGGGGCCAAATTCCAGACCGTTCGACCAACCCCACCAATAGCGATCGACACCTGCTTGAGAAGCCCAGGCGACCGTCGACATCGCTTGCTGTTCGGCAGCCTTATACGCGGCGTCCGCCTGAGCCATCATCGATTCAGCAACCTGCGCGGCCGCTTGTTCATACGCGACGCGGTAGGTCGCTTCCATGTCCGCAGCGGGTGCGGTTGCGGACGCCGTCGCAAGTGGTTCGGGCTGGCGAGCGGAACCAGGTAGACCTTCGGTCGGTCGTTTCGGCGGAGTCGGGAGACTCGCGCCGATCGAGATCGCAGGCTTCGATTCGATTTTCTTTTCCACCGCCTGATATGGGAACGCCGATACGAGTCGACCAATTGATCCCGCGCGACGCCACTTTCCGCTCGCGCCGAGTTTGACCTCGTCGTCAGGGCCGATCTGTTCTTTTTCGGCAAATTCGATGATCTCATCAAAACTTACCGGGCCGAGTTCCGTTCCGCCGATCTGACAATACCACGAATCAGCGGGTCCCTGTGTGACGACGTCGAAGTCTGAGGCCGAGGTAGCCACTGCTGTCGAAGTATGCCGTTGACTGGTCGACAATCCTAATTCGTCAACATTCACGGCTGGCATCCAGTTCCCTGACGAGGAGCGAACATCATCAAGTGGCTGAATTGTGCCCGATTCGGCCAGATCCTTAAGTTTCTCAAGGGGCATTGGACCAAATTCTTCACCGAAAACACGGTAAAACCACTGATCGGACATTCAGAAACTCCTTCGAGGACTCGCCGGAAATCGAAACGGATCCTTGGCGTGATTCGCCTGCTGAATTCGTGCTAACTTCACGGGAATGAAGAGCGGGGGTCTACAGACCGCGACCGCTCTGGTGTGCAATGCCCTGAATTGTCCGAATTTTGCCTTCGGTGACAAGGAGTTTGAGCCAGTAATGGCGGCAATTTCACAAGCTAAACCAAAAATTAACAATTCGCTGAGTTTGGATGTCGCAGCAGAAAGTTTTTGCCGATTTCGACCCTGAATTTCGCTCGTGAACCTGCGAAATTTGCTGAATTTTTGGCCAGAAGTCCTGCACAGAAATCGCAAGGATCGGCATCGCCTAACGTGACGTGTGGAATGGGCTTCGAGCCCATGCCGACTGCATGCTGAATGAAATGATTCCGAAATCGTGTTTCCGCAAAGCAAGGAATGATTAGTCGGCACGGACTGGAAGCCCGTACCAAAGAAAAGATTCGCCAAGGGGCTGATTTGTCCGCTAACCCGCCAATCGCTGCGGCAAAGCTCGTTGCCGGACTTTGGGTTCGCTCTTCCAGCGGCGATGGACCCAGAAGTACTGTTCTGGTGCCTTGCAGATCGCCCGTTCGAGAGCGGCAGTGTACTGGCGAGTGATCTCGCCGACAGGATCGTGGCTGTTGATTGTCCTGGGATCAATCAACGCTTCGCAACCGACTTCAAATTTCACCCACGGAGATTCGTCGTAATTATCGGGACGACGAATCGAATATCCCACGATGATCAGGGCATCGTATTCGAGCGCCAGCAGCGCGATTGACTTGAAAGTAGAGGCGGGGTGGCCGAAGAAGTCCACAAATAACCCTCGCGGTCCGGCGTCCTGGTCGCAGAGCAGTCCCAGGTTGCCTCCCTTTCGCAGCAATGCGTTCATATCGTCGTACCCCCCCGACTTCATCATCAAGCGGTGCCCGGTCATTTCGCGGAAGCGACGGAACCACTCATGCAGGTAGGGGTTGTCGAGTTCTCGAGCCACGACTCCCATGGGAAATCCCCACATCCCCAGTAACGTGGTACCGATTTCCCAATTTCCAAAGTGGCCACCCAGCATGATCACACGGCGTCCGGAACAGACCGCCTCATTGGTTCGAGTGAAATCAGCGAAATGAATGGCCTGTCGATAACTGTGAATGTGCAGTTTACGGACCGACTGGACGATCTCGGCCACTGTTCGAAAGAGGTGGACCCACATTCGATAAACCAGTTGATCGATTTCGGCCTCGGAGTATTTGTCAACAAATGCCAACCGAATATTGTCGCGAGCCACTTTGTACCGCGTCAGTTTTCGCGGAAGAATACAATGAATCAGCCACGCCAGGGACTCAGCCAGCCAGACGGTGGCTCGCGGCGAAAGACAATCCACGACGCAAACGAGCGTCTGAAAGACAAGATACTCCAGCCGATGTCTCACAGATCGCGGCATGATCATCCCTGATCGATCCAACACGTTGAAACGGAAATCCTTCCGGCGGAAGTCTAGTCAACAGGCGGGATTCAGGAAAGATGAGCCTTCGGAACCCTCCGGGCAATACCCGAGCATTGAATTTGGGGCATGCCCCGGTGACACTGAGCGAGTCTCTGTTCTACGACTGGAGTTGGCCATGACTGGATTCGAATTCGAAGATCGCCCCATCGCGGCTCGACCATCGAAGCGTGGGATGAGTCCCGTCATGATCGTCGGAGGTCTGTTTGGCCTCGCGATCATAGGCATCGCCGGACTCTGGCTGACGGCCGCGAAGCCCGTGAAACTGGTGTTGGAGCCAATCGACAAACAGTCGGTCGACGAAGGGTCAACCGTCAAGGTGACACTCAAGGCCACAGCCGAGGGATTGAAACCGGGCGAATGGACGTTCGGTCTGGTTTCCGGGCCGGCCGGTTCAAAAGTCGATCCCCGATCGGGAACGTTTACATGGACACCCGATGAAGATCAGGGCCCCGAGGAACATTCGGTCACTGTCGGAGTTCAGGCGAAGGGGGGACGTGGTCAGGATACTCGAAAATTCCAGATCACCGTCAACGAAGTCAATCAACCCCCGGTCATCAGCGAGATTTCCACTCAGACCATCGCGGCAGGTGAAACAGTACGGGTCAACGTCAAGGCGCAAGATGCAGACAAGCCCGCCCAGAAGCTGACGTACAAGCTGAAGTCCAGTCCTACAGAAGCAAAGATCGATGTTGCAACAGGAGTCGTGACCTGGACGGCACCTGAAACGGGAACAACCGGCGACGTTATGTTCGAAGTCGTCGTTTCTGATGCCGAATCTGGCGGTGCCGACGCGGTCATGCAATTCAAAGTGCAGGTGGAACCTCCCGCGTCACCCGTGATTCGCCTGGTCGCTGCGTTGCAAAAGGCAGGCCTGACGGTCGAAACAACGGTCGGGGTAGCTCCGCCTGGATTTACGGGTGTTGCTTCGCACTTTGCCGTTGGCGACGAACTGCTGACGTTCCTTGAATATGGATCCGACGAGTTGGCTCGCGAAGATGCGTCACAGGTCACGGACGGTGGACAGAAGCTGTTTGGTGAGCCCGCAGGCTGGAAATCGAAAACCAGCCTGTATCGTAAGGACAAGCTGATTGCCGTTTATGGAGGTGAATCGCCTGCTGTGGCAAAGTCAATTCAAGGATTGTTCGGTGAGCCGTTTGTGGTCGCTGCGATCAGTAAGGTTATGCCTGCCGCCGAAAAACCGGTTGAAAAAACGATCGACGAGAAACTGATCGAAGCTCTGGCGAAACTGCAGGAACAGCACAACCTGACTGGCAAAAAGGACTATCTGGGGGTCCGCAAGGTCTTTGCGGATTTCATCGAAAATCAAAACGAGTTGCTACTGACCCGTCTCGGCGAAGGTGATGGAGCAGACTTCAAGAAGTGGTTTGATGAACATGTCGAATTCAAGGAAGAGTTCCTGATTGCTGTGGCACCAGAGGACGATCTGGCTGCGGCATGGAAGATTCTGCAGAAGCTGCATCAGAAATTCCCCACGAAACTGAATGACTACGGTCAACTGGCAATCGCACTGGCCCTGACATGGGATAACGAAGGGAACATTGATCACTACACAGATCACCAGCAACGAACGCATTCTAAGATGCCATCCGGGTTACTCGGTGCGATCGAGAACTTCGAATATTACGTGGATGCGGCCGGAGTCATGCAGGGACGTGCTCAGTTTCTTCCGTGGGAGTTCCTGGTTTACCTGGTGAACCATAAGACTCCACGTGTCGAACGTGAATGGGCGGCGGCAAACTACGTTCAAAAGCGGACGATGTTTGGCAAGTGTTATGCCGATGTTCCCTATGACGATGAAATGCTGCGAACGGAAAGCCGGATCTGCAAACTGGCGGGGAAGGACTATTCACTGCCCAATATCCGTCAGTTCGGCGGTGTCTGTGCCATGCAGGCTGACTTTGCAGCGCGAGTCGGCAAGAGCATTGGTGTTCCCGCCGAATACGTTGGCGGTGAATCCAATGGTGGTGAACTGCATGCCTGGGTGATGTGGGTAGAAGTCAAGCAGGCGACCCGGACCAGTATTGCATTTACGCTGGAATCACACGGACGTTACCGCGGAGACAAATATTATGTTGGAACTCTGCGAGACCCACAGACCGGCCGCGAAACCACGGATCGAGCACTGGAACTTCGACTGCAGGGCGTGGGACTGAACTCGGTCGCGTTCCGTCATGCGGCTCTGGTGATGAAAGCTTTCCCGCAATTACGGGATAAGCTGGAACTGAAACCTGTGCAGGAAATTGCCTTTTTGAATGAGGTCATCGACCTGTGCCCTGGTAATGAAGCGACGTGGACTCAACTGGCGGCTTTGGCTCGTGATGGTCGTATCGGGGCAGACAGCAATCGTCAGATGACGGCGATGTTCGATAAGTTCTTCCGGACGTTCGCAAACTTCCCGGACTTCACACTGAAAGTGTTCGACGACCTTGTGCAATATCAGAAGAATCCCAAGTTGCGCAACAAATACTATCTGCAACTGGTGCTGATGTATGAAGTCGCAGGCCGGGCAGACCTTGCGTGCGAAGCCAGGCTGCGACTGTGCGACTACCTGCTGGAAGAGGGAAACACCAAAGATGTGATCGAAGGCCTGGCTGTCACCATCAAGAAGTTTCCGGACGAGGGACGTTACGTTCCCAAACTGCTCGATAAACTCGAACAAGTCTGTGCCCAGATCAAAGGTGCAGATCAGCAGGTGCTGAGGTTCTATCAGGAGTTTCTGCCAATGGTTCCGCAGAAACGGGGTGACGCTCCTAGCCCGTATTGCATGCGAATGCTGGAGCGGGCAATCGAGAAATTCAACGCTGCAGGTCAAATCCAGCAGGCACAAGGCTACGCTTTACAGCTCGCAAAACTCAAAGCGGCCGAGTGACGTCTGAACGATCGAAGTCTTAAGCCGCTCGCCACGAGTCTTCGCGATTACGTTCAGCGGCTTTCAGTTCCAGTCGCAATTGGTCCGCCTGGTGCCGCCCTGCCAGCTTTTCCAGCCCTTGGACAGCAGTATTGGCCTCAGTCAATTCCTTCAGACAGCGTGCGACTGTCGCAACCGCTCGTTGAAGATCGTCCTCAATCCGTAAAAGTTCCGCTTTGAAAAGTTCCGCTTGCTGATGCAGTGCGAGTGCAATTTGTGCGGACCACTGATCACGGGACTGTAATTGCGTGAGTTCCTGAAGGACCTGTTCTCGCTCCGCAGCAACTCGTTCCCGTTCAGCGCACAGTTCTGTTTGGCTCGTTTGTTCTTGAGCCAGTCTCACTCGGCAGCGATCCCGTTCGGCTTCGCGAACTCGCAAGACGATGTCGAAGCGAAAGGGGACTGGCATCAGTTTACTCCGTCAGATCCGCAGTTTGACGGGGGACGGTGAAAGCTTCACCGTCCCGCATGTGTTTCAGCATCATGAGAGTGGCTGAGGCTTCGGCGAGTGTCGAAGATTCAGTCCGATTCTGTTGCAGGAACATCTGAATTGGCTCCTGTATTCGCAGTGCTGCATCAACAACTGCATTCGCGCCATTCTGGTAGGCACCGATAGAGATCAAATCTTCTGCCTGACGATGCGCCGCCAGCAATTGGCGCAGAGAAATGGCAGCGCGACGATGCTCTTCGCTGGTGACATCGTTCATCAGCCGTGAAACACTCATCAGCACATCGATTGCCGGGAAATGCCCCTGTTCGGCGAGTTTCCGCGACAGGATCACATGCCCGTCCAATGTTCCACGTACTGCGTCAGCGATCGGCTCGTTCGTGTCATCGCCTTCAACAAGCACCGTATACAACCCGGTAATGCTGCCACTGTTCGTACGGCCACTTCGCTCCAGCAGTCTTGGGAGCAAAGCAAAAACGCTTGGCGGGAACCCACGCGTGGCGGGTGGTTCACCTGCGGCCAGGCCGATCTCGCGCTGTGCCAGCGCAAAGCGAGTGACGCTGTCCATCACCAGTAATACGTCGCGGCAGGTATCACGAAAGTACTCGGCAATCGCTGTTCCCAGGTAAGCTGCCCGCAGTCGCAGGACGGCGGGATCATCGCCTGTGGCTACGACAACGACGCTGCGGGCAAGTCCCTCGGGTCCAAGATCGCGTTCGATGAACTCCCGGACTTCGCGACCTCGTTCACCGATCAGGATCACCACGTTGACATCCGCTTCGGTCGCTCGCGCCATCTGTCCCAGCAGAGTACTTTTGCCGACGCCACTGCCGGAAAAGATCCCCAGACGTTGACCTCGTCCACACGTTAACAGTCCATCAATGGCTCGAATTCCGGTCCCCAGTGGCTGGTTAATCCGCGGTCGCTTCATTGGCGAAATCGGCTCGGATTGCAGTGGCACGCGATGTGGCAGCACAGCGGGTGACTTGTCGTCGATAAATCGACCGCGACCATTGATGATTCGCCCCAGCAGGCCGTCACCGACTCGAGCCCCAGGGACCGATTGAGTCAGCACGACACGTGTCCCGCGACGGACGCCGTGCAGTTCACCATAGGCCAACAGTAATGTGTCGTCACCCGAAAAGCCGACGACTTCCGCCTCGACACTGTTACCATGCTCGGCTTCCAACCGTGCAACGGCACCGATCGGAGCGGGGAAACCTGCCGCAGCCACTGTCAATCCGACCAACCGCGAGACGCGACCACTCAATCCGACCGGCAGCGACCGCTGGATCTGGTCAATGAGCGTCGTTGGACGTGGATTCAGTCTGAAAGGCATGTCTTATCAATTCGATAAACCAGGAATCGCTAACCGTCGACCAGTTCATACGCCAGTCGTTCCAGCATGGTTTCCACGCGAGCATCAATTTCACCGTGAGTCGTCTCGATCCGACACCCGCCACGCGAAACCAATGGATCGGCAATCAACGTGGAATCGGCACAGGCGGTTAGTGATTCGACAATGCGCGGCCCCTGATCGCCCCAGGCCGCCAGATCGTCCGGATGCAGGTGCACAGTCACTCGCGGTTGCCCCGCAGCCAGTCGCAACGCATCAGCGATCATGCCGGATGCCAATTCCGCACGCGTCGCAATTTGTGTTTTCACCAATTTTTCGGCGATCGCAACGCCGACTCGGATTGCTGTCTGTTCCCAGCGAATGAGCCAGCGATCTCGTTCCGCCTGAAGTGACTCGGCTGCAGATCGCAGTGCGGGTAGTGCCGTTTCCAATTGGCCCTGCAACTGGTGTCGCGCGATTTCGTCGGCCTGACGATAGATCTCTGCCTGGGCCTCATTCAATCCCTCTTCACGCGCCTGATCTCTGACTTGTGAACACAGCGTTTCGACTTCCTGGCGGGCGTTTGCCAGAAGTTCCGCAGCGGCCTGTCGGGCCTGAGCAACGACATCGTCCGCCTCCTGACGCAGGTCTGCGAAGTTGAAAGCGGGACGGACCGGAAGATCGCGAACCGATTTTGCTTTGACGATGCGAGCTGTTGTCATGAGTCACTACCACGGGGAACGGACGGCTTGATCTCAAGTCGTGGGGAGAGCAATAAGTCCTGCATCTTCCAGCCGCCGGATGCTGTCGGCAATCTGTTGTCTGACCGAAGTCATTTCGCTGAGACGGATCGGACCGAGTGATTCCATCTCTTCTTTGAAAGCACGAGCGACGCGAGGGGACAGGCATCCCAGAACCCGTTGCCGCACGGGCTCTGGACTGGCCTTGAGTGCCAGAGCCCATGGACGGTCGTCAGTTTCTTGCAGGATCACTCGAATCGTTTCATCATCCAGCTTCAGCAAGTCATCAAATGCAAACAGAGTCTGTCGAAGTTCATCGGCGAGATCGGAATCTCGATCATCCATCCCGGCGAGCATCGTACGCGAGTTGGCGCGCGAGGATTCACGCAGAACAGCCGCCGCATGGGCGACGCCACCGGCTCGAGTACGAGGACGACCGAGGCGTTCTTTCAATTCCACCGCGATGACATTGAGAATCTCGGGGTCAGTGGGACCAAGCCGAGCGACACGTTGCAGGACATCGGCCTGTCGATCCGGGGTAAATCCTGCCAGCACTGCCGCTGACATTGCCGGAGGAAGCTGGGCGGCAATCACAGCGATGGTCTGAGGTTGTTCGTCGATTAACAGTTCGCGAATATCATCCGCGTGCCGATGATTCAGGAAGGCAAACGGCCCTTCAATGACGAACGCCTCCGACCGTCGAACGGTTGGTTCTTGCGAGACCTGTTGCACATTCGGGACCGGGGCGGCTGGAATGGGAATATGCGGAGTTGTGATCGTCGCAGGTGTGAGAAGCTCCTTCAGGCCGGGAGGCGGTGTTTCCTGCTCCTGTTCCTGTACCTTATTGACCGACGGTTCGGGGACCGCGGTGACGGGATTAGCAGGAGTAGCAGTTTCAGGGGCTCGTGAAATTGCTGGCTCTACCGGCGCGGGCAAGGGAGCTCCCTGATAACTCAGTCGGGACAACATCCAGAGCGCCCAGACAACGAATAGCCCCAGGGCCAAGGAACCACCGTGACGCCACGCCAGGATGCCGAGTTGATCCGTCGTTGACAGGATGGGCTCTGTCGTTTCTGTCGGCATTCGATCCACAGTGGTTACCGAGATTGCATCGGGTGACGATCCCGCCGGAATGAGTCGCCCAACCGTCCGTTCGACCTTTGTCAGAACTTCTTCTTCAATGGTTTCCAGATCTAATGATCGTCCCGTCCCCTGAGCCTTACGCCGCGCCGCAACGTCGCGATAGTAATCGCTCGGGATGGAAACACTGACCTGAACCGCTTTGGGCATCGCAGCCAGCAATTCCCTCTCAGAGACTTCGCGAGTCACATCCGAGGGAATGTCAGACCCGCGAAACCCGGAGGAATGTCGCACAGAATCGGCATCCTCATGCGAAACCTGCTGAACGGCGCCCGGACGATTCGCGATCGTCGATTCTTGCGGAACGATTGTTCGAACGCGTTCCTTTCGTGTCACAGACGATTTCAGATTGTCCAGGTCCACATGGACTGCGACGGTTGCGTTGGGAATGAACGACAGTCCTTTTTGAATCTGCTGTTCATACTGGCGGGTGAACTCACGCACGCGTTGTATCAGTTGACCATCGAGTGGATCGTCCGCCTGTTCTCCGGTATACGCCTGTCCACGAGCAACATCAAATACGGTGACATCTACAGGGAGCAGATCCGGAACCATGCTGGCCACGGCCTGTCGCAGCGACGCGACCAGTCGAGAATTCAATTCTCGTCCCGTACGAGGTTTGACGGTGACATTGGCGGTGACGCGTGGCTTTTGGCCAAACCCGACTCGCCGACCAGAACTGGCAACGGTGACTCGAGCATCTTCGATGTCGGGAACAGCCTTGATCATCCGCCGCAGTTCCTGCAGCAGCAGGGCATCTTTCATTTCCTGACGATGTCGGTCGGTGCTGAACGGTCCCAGAGATTCAAACTGCTTGAGGATCTGTGAACCGAGATCAGGTGGGACAGCATCGAATTCGACAAGTGCCGCGTTGTAGCGATCCAGTTCGGCAGCCGGAACCAGCAGCTTGCGATCTTCACGCCGATAGTTCATCAGCCCGGCTTGATTCAAGGCTTTTTCTGCGGTGGCAAGTTCGTCCGAGGCGAAGACCTTGCCAAACAGGACAGGCTGCGAGTCGTCTGGGCGATTGAAGACGACCATCCAGACCAGAGCCGACAGCATCAATAGCGGTACCGCTGCGACCGTCGCTCGTTGTGGAAGCGACATCGCACGAAACAGCTCAAAGAGCGGTCGGAAGATGCGGGGCAGGACGTCCATGTCGCAGCCAGAAGGGTCGATTGAAGAAACGCCAAGTGGGCGATGGGGTTATAGCTCGAAATCGGCAAACCTGGCAATGTGAATCTGAAAGCCGCCGGGGATCCGTAAGTACTGACTGGAAGGTCGGTTGTGTCTGACACGGAAAAACCGGCGTCTCAAACTGGACCGCTCAGATCCCTCGTGTCCGGAAGAATTACTTGTCGCTGCCAGTTGCCCGTGGATTGCTGAACGCGACTTCCCCTTCGGAATAGATTGGCTTATGCCGGTAGGGAGTTTCCAGAATCAGGATGCACAAAACTGTCATGTAGAGTCGTCCCCCCTTCTCGGAATGCTCGAAGGGATCGCCCGGGGGCGACATGGGATGCCAGCTTCCGCGTGTATCATTCCCCGCTTTGCCGGAACCGCCCGTGATCTGGTTTTTGACGATCGTGTCACGAACCGCCGTGTTCCAGCGTTTCCATTCGGGACCTCCGATGTTATGCAGCATTTGCGAGGTGTAATACCATGCGTAGACGTTACGCCGTCCACCGCCCCACGCGGGCAAGTTTTCATCAGCGGTGACGTACTTCACACCCTGCACCATTTCGGGGAATGTCTTTGGCCAGCCGAGCCACTGTCGGCAGAGCAGTGCTTCGGCAGTGAGGGCCGGTGAAGCTTTGCTGTCGGGGGATGTCGGTTCGTACTTGTATCGGGACAGTCCCTTGACCTGAACGGAATCGAGAAACCCCGAGGCTCGGACAAAATCGTCCTGGGGAATTTCGATCCCGGCCATACGGGCGGTATGGAGCGCCATCAGCGCCCAGCCAGTCACTGACAGGTCGCCCACCATCAACTTCGAAATCGGACGGTATTTCCAGCCCCCGTTGTCAGGGTGCTGTGACGCCAGCAGATACTTCACAGCCATTTCCGCAGATGGACGAAGTTCGTCATCTCCTGTCAAAGCGAGTGCCTCGCACAGGACGATGGTTGCCATTGCATGTGCATAAAACGCACCGTTGCGTCCTTCTTCCTGTCGCAGGTCATGCAGGTCTCCGGTTTGCGGGTCCTGAATGCCTCGCAGCCATTTTAAACCTTTGCCCACGGCTTCCGAATGGTCGCCATTTTTATGAGTATTTCCGTGTCCCAGTAAGGCGAGCATTGCCAGTGCTGTGGCACCAGTGTCTGTACGAATCACAGAGAATCCGGGATCGGGATAGCCTTGGTGCAGTTCCCAGTGTCCATCGGTCTTCTGCTGGCGGATCAGCCACATCAGGCCCAGCTTGATCGCATTCTCGGCACTGGAGCTTCCCCCCAGACTTTCCAGATTCGACGATCGGGCACGCGGATTGCGTGACTGCAGAGCCTGGCTGACATCAACAGGAG
>Ga0194055_10003704_pt1 | contig 11690 bp, 10 predicted proteins | sample SepL449m_MetaG_FD_155482 | JGI IMG/M metagenome (GOLD analysis project Ga0194055, IMG submission 155482) | Anoxic zone freshwater microbial communities from boreal shield lake in IISD Experimental Lakes Area, Ontario, Canada - Sep2016-L442-9m | ecosystem: Environmental > Aquatic > Freshwater >... | reverse complement strand
GGACAGCACCGATACAGACGATGACGATCAACGCCAGCATGATGGCGTATTCAACGGCGGTTGGACCGTCTTCTGACACCAGGAAATTCTTAACGCTGTTCACAAACTTGGTCATGGTCTCCCTCTCCCTGTAAGATTCGCCGTGCCCTGCACCAAGGGCAGCAACGACTATCGATAAGAACGCATGCCTGAAGTATCGCTACACCACGTTGCTCGACAGCGTTCTTGCACCCATCTTGCGAATTCAATGCTCTCTCGGGACACCGCAGACTCATTGACACCGACACCTTTAACCTAGGTCAGAAATCCGGGGTGGCAAATTCTTTTTACATTCTTTTTTGAAATTGCATTCACGACGAAAAGCGCCTCGCATGCGATTCAGTCGCACTATGATCGAACCCCGTTGTCTGGACGTAAAAAAAACGTCCAACCAGGATTTCTCACCAGTTGGACGGATTTTGAATTTGCAATCCGACAATCGCGGATTAGAGGTTCAGTGCCGTGTTAGCGGCACCGAACTTGGCATTGGCGCTCTTACCGATGCTCTGGACAGCACCGATACAGACGATGACGATCAACGCCAGCATGATGGCGTATTCAACGGCGGTTGGACCGTCTTCTGACACCAGGAAATTCTTAACGCTGTTCACAAACTTGGTCATGGTCTCCCTCTCTCTGCCAAACGATTATCGAGTCCCGCACCAGAGACTGCTACAATTATCGATTGGAACGCTCGTTCGAGCGTCGCTACACCGCGTCGCTCACCAACGTTCCCGCACCCCAAACTTGTAGGTCGTCGGCTCACTTGTTCTGCGGGATTCGCAGTCCAAATCGCCGACACCTTCAACCTATGTCAGGAATTCGAAGTGGCAAATTTTTTTTGGCGATTTTTTGAGAAATCGATGCGTCGCGTTCCGACTGATGGGTCGAACTCGAAAACGAGCCGTGGGCGGAAATAGTCTTGCCTCACGGCTCAGAATTGGCTTCCAGACAGAGATTTGAAAACGGGAAATGCGGGCAGCATCCGCCGATGCGTCCGTTCTCGAACGCAGATTCCGCCGAACCGATGTACAGCGACTGCATAACGGCGGCAATCGCGGCCGAAATCGTCGGCGTTTTTTGCTGGAAGTGCTTGGCGTGAAACTGTTTGACGGCGTCGGATTTACAGTTGTCACCCCTTTATTCGTCAAATTTTATCAAGGCAGAGGATCTCGAACGCCGATCTTCCCACCATGCGGTGCGCCCTGCGCACGGCACCGGATTTGGCTGTCCATTGTGGACGAGCTATTGTACTTGTCGCCTCGACCAGGGATGAATGATGCGACACCGCCTGAGACTGTTTACTGGCGACGAAACTGCGACCCCCGTTGTGGAGCAGCCTGTCAGTGTGCGTCTGGCTGATATTTCCCGTGCACTGCTCGACGCAGCACGCAGGAATCGAGCCTGGCTGGACGACTTCGCTGACGAAGAAATCCAGGTTTCGCCGGATCTGTACGAGATCCTGGCGGCATATGTGCGCATGCGTCCAGGTGCCTGATTACAGTGGTCTGTGCGGCCGATGGGAGTGAGGGGAACAATAGGAAGAATGACCTGTTCGAAGCAGGTCAGCACTTGAGGGAATCAGAATTCCTGATTCCCGTCGTGCTTATCGCCTTGTCAGGCGATTTTCCCAACGACAAACATGCAGCTCAATACCGGGACTATCCCTCGTCCCGGCTGTTCACGCGTTGATAGGTGCTATCACGCGAAGCCAACCAAAAAATCATTCGGGGAGAGGTTTTCCCTTGGTTTCGGGGGCGAACGGGAGTGCCAGCAAGCCAAGCAGGAAGATGGCGCACATCGTTGCGCCCGCGTACCGAAACGGAAGTGCTCCGGCATATCCACCATAGGTATGCTTGATCAACTTCCCCAGCGTAAATGGCCCGATTGCCGCAACAAACCGTCCTACGTTGTAGCAGAATGACGTTCCAGTGCTGCGCAGTCGTGTCGGGAACAGCTCTGGGAAGTAAATCGCATATCCCCCGAAAATCGACAACTGGAAGAAGCCCATGATCGGGACCATCCAGTAAATGTCACTGATCCCGTTGAATCGGCCCAGGTTCCAGAAGACATTGATTGTCGAAAACATCGCCCCCAGGAAACAGATGGCAAATGTCGGGCGACGTCCCAAGTAATGGCTGACGTGACTGAACAGGTAGATCCCGAAAAACGCGCCGATGTTCTGCAACAGCAGTGTCAGCCCTGAAAGGAACTTCAGGACATCGCCTGGATTGGCACCATCAGCCGCTTTCCCGGTGAAGAAAGTAAACAGGGTTCGTGTGAAATCGCCCTTTAATCCCTCGGCTTTCACGACCGGGCCGAAGACTTCGCGCTGCAGGTCTGCGGTGAAAAATCCGATTCCCCACAACCCGATCACTCCTGCACTGGCCAGCATCAAGCCTATTAACGCGCGGTATCGGAGTTCAGGGTTCCCAAAGAGTTCACTATAGGATCCCAGTTGCTTTGCGACCCCATCCTTTGCAGAAACCGACTGCCACCGCTCAGGTTCCTTCAGTCGTCGTCGAACGAGCAATGAAAGCAGGGCGGGAGCTGTTCCGATCAGGAACATCGTTTTCCAGCCAGTTCCGACCATCCCGATCACGGCCGCTGTGATATTCCCGACGGCTGACAGGGCCTGCAACAGTCCTAAAGCATGTGGTCGTGCCGTAGAGGGCATGACTTCTGCCACCAGCGACACCCCGACGGCGAATTCGCCACCGACCCCCAATCCCGTCAGGAATCGCCACAGGCAGAAGTCCCACAGCCCCGTCGAAAACGAACTGAGCCCCGTAAAGATCGAATAGATGATGATCGTCGCCAGCATCGTTTTGACGCGACCCCAGCGATCCCCCAAAACGCCAAAAAACAATCCCCCGGTGGCCCAACCGATCAGGAAAATCGATGTCGCATACCCACCCGCCTCTTTCTGACGCAGGCTGAGTGCTTCGGGAGTTTCATCGGGCATCGCCTTGACCAGATCGACCATCGCCAGTGGGCGACCGAGTGTGAAGAGTTGCTGATCCATCGTGTCGAACAGCCATCCAAGTGCCGCGACAACAAATACGAACCAGTGATATCGGTTCAGTTGCTTCCACCAGGGACCGGATGCGGGGGCGTCTTCCTTGGCGGGGCCTGCGGTTTCGAAACCGTGCATTACCTGAGATCCTTGTCAAATGCGGAGATGGACCACGAGTCGAGTGGACAATACAACCGAATTTGACCGGGCGTGCAAGCGCCACGAGCGACTTTGCATCAGCAATCGCCAATTTCAGGCCCGCTTCATCTCCAACCCCGTCAAAGTCCCTGTCCCCGAACTGAATCGGTCGGTTTCGATCCCCAGTCGCTGGAGCATGCTGACATAAAGATTACAGAGCGGCGGTGGATTGGCAGGATCAAATGCAAGATGTTGCCCGTGGCGGAATCCTCCTCCGGCAAGGAGTACAGGCAGATTCTTGACCGAATGACTGCTTCCATCACCGAGATTGCTTCCCAGGAAGACCATTGTCCGGTCGAGTAAGCGATCATCTCCTTCTTTCGTCTGATTCAGCTTGCCAAGCAACTCGCGGAGCGTCTTCATTGTTTCCGTTTCCACGATTCGCAACTGCTCCAGCTTGCCAGGATCTTTTCCATGGTGCGACAGGTCGTGATGCCCCAATGTCACTCCGGGAATAGGTGGTGCGTATGTGGAGCCAGCCAGCATAATCGTGACCAGTCGCGTCGAATCGGTCTGAAGCGCCAAGTGAGTCAGATCGAAGAGGAGCCGTGTTCGTCCGATCAAGTCCGCGGCATTGGGAATGTCCTGCGGAGGGGCGACGGTTACCTTTGGTTTAGGAGTCTTCGCCCAACGTTCATCTTTGACGAGTCGTTGTTCCAGTTCACGGACGCTCGTCAGGTATTCATCGAGCTTTTCACGGTCGTCCGAACCGAGATCTGACCGCAATGTGTTCGCTTGATCGCGTACGTCATCCAGAATGCTGCGGCCATCTTCGAGCCTGCGCACTTGAGACTGTACTTCATCCGCTCGACCTTCCAGAAAGAGTCGCGCGAAGACTCGTGAGGGCGAAGTGGCCGCAGGAACGAGAGCCCCGGTGCGGGTCCACGACAACCCTGCCCCTTCACCTGACAGCGTCAGGCTTGGAAATCGTGTTTGACTGCCGATGTGGTCGGCCGCAAACTGATCCAGCGAAATCGCATTACGAAAACCTGGACGTCCTGCTCCTGGAACTCCCGTCAGAAAGCTGACCGACGCCTGGTGGGCAAATCCTGGGCTCATTCCGGCGTGTGACAAACCGGAAATTACAGTGAAATCGTCACGAAAATCTTTGAGCAACTCCAGATACGGAGTGAGCGTATAGTCTTTGCCTGCCTGCGCGGGAAAGAAATTGGCGGGATGCAATCCAAGTGGCGTACAAACACAAATCATACGTTGAGGGACTTGTGATTTGCCTTCGCCAGCGTCAGTCAGTGCCTGAAATCGGTCGAGCAATGGAAGAGCCAGCGCGATACCAGCGCTGCGCAGAAACGATCGACGATGAATCGTCGGCAAATTGCGGATCACCATCGGACCTCCACGATCGCTCTGGATAAGGAATCAGATTCAGCTCAAGGTACTCGATTCATCAAGTCAGACCAAGTCATTCTTGTTGAACTGCCATCGAAATCTGGACCGCCGATTGGCGGTCGGTCCAGAGAAGTCCGTGGGGTACCGTGACATCGTTCTTCGGCGCGTGTGGTCTTCTGACGACAAGGATTTGGATCGGCCATCCCTCCTGAATACAGAAGGCAGCAGACGATGACAGTGCTTCGTGGATTCACGATAACAGCGACGAGCGCTCTGGCCTTTACGTCAGTTGGGGCCGTTGCAGGATATCTCGTAGGAATCCTCGCGCCCGACTACTATCGAATCGTCTTCGGGATACCGCTCGATTCGCCCGTTAATCTCCCGCAATTCGGACTGGTACTGGGGGCTCTGCAAGGGACCGGGGTTGGAACCATCACTGGCTTGATCATCGTTTCCGCTGTCACCTGGTTCAATTCACGTGTACGTTAGTTTCGCGACCTTCATCAGGAGTCTGAACCACACGACTCGCCGTAGAGATCGCTGATCGAAATTTCCTGAATGAATCGTTCGCAAGCAGACATTGCGGAGCCCAACTCCTCAATCGTGGTGCACTCCATTTCGCCTGTAGATTTGAGGAGGTCGCTGCCTTCGGGCGTAATCTTTATCTGGGATGAGCTGACACTACACTTTGAACCAATCGCGACGAAATCCAGATCGTGGCTCAGGGCGTTTCCGTTCGGGAGTTCGACATCCAGAAACCCCTGCACAAGCACGCCACTTTCACTCGGAATGATGTCAAACCACAAAGTAGTGGGTAGACCCGTTTGGCCCAGTTTGTCATTCAAGTCTCGCAAAGCTTGCTGAAGTCGCCCCACGTAAACGAGTGCCTTGATCACTCTGTCCATGGTCGCATTGACTCCCGCGTTATTTGAACATGACTGAATGTGCGGGCCTGAATCCATCGAACGCAGACCGAACGGCCTGCGGGTTTGTCCGACCAGAGACTTTGCGACAAAAGCTATTTCGGAGGTTCAACGTTGGGTAACTTTTGCAGTGGCGGTCGGTCTTGGACGGTGGCTGGATCATCCGCGTCAACTGGGGCCGTGCGAGGGCGAATCGCCCGGATGTGCTCGAACGGATCAGGAATTGAGAGACGGAGCAAGGGGATCGGAGTGGGGGTTGCCAATGGCACGCCCGTCGTCAACAGTGCAAAAGCAGACTTGTCGGAGGGATCTTCGGCCGCCAGCGTGGCCGGTTCCGAAACCAGCGGGAATCTTACGAGCGTTGGATGATGATCCGGGTTCGGGCCTATCGCGAAAACTCGTGGGGCAGTGGGTTGAACGGGAAACGTGGGGCGAGTTGGATCGGACTCGCTGGACAAAGTAGGGACATCGAGCACTGGACGCTTGAACGAGACTGGACCAGACTCGGTTGCCAGTACTGCGGACGTGCCTGGAAAACTGCCAAATGGGAGCGACCACAGATGCCCCGAGATCTTTTCTGCGCCGAACTGGCGTGGTTCAACCGGTTGACCGACCATCGGAATCGGAGGCAACGTGACCTGCTGTGGCGGGACCAGGCGGTCGGCAAGATATTGTGCGCCAGCGGTCTGCGTCGCCGCCAGAATGGTAGCAAACACCAGCATTGCAGTGACAGATGTCGAACGAATCATGATCAATCAATCTCAAGAGGAACCAAAGGCCTGTAAACAGGGTTCGTATGCGTTTCTTCAGGGAACCTGAATCACCAGCGACACGTCGGTACCGATTTCAGGAAGTGCTTTTGCATTCGTGTCCAGCTTGATCAGTGGTTCGTCTTTCATCGTCAGGTTGGTTTGAAAGACGGTTTCGTCTGTGACAGGGAAAATGGCAATCAGCGTCCCCGTATTGTCTGCTCCGTAGACCAATTCGGGCTTATTCGGATCGAGTTGCTTGGAAATCGATCCGGTAAAGATCCACTTGAGCGGCGGCATTGACTTGGCTGTTTTGCGATCGACCAGGGCCTTTTCGATCGGAAGTCGCTTGCTGATACCTCCTGCTCCAGGAAGGTCGAGGAATATCTTGACTTCGGGGCCCACTGCGGCGGCCCCTTCTCCCTTGGCGGGTTTGCCCGGCTTCAGCCCCAGGCTCTCCAAAGCCTTGTGAATGTCACTCGGCTTGGCTTCGAACGTCACCACCGTTTCGTGAGCCTTCTGGCCTTTGGGGGCCGCTGCGATCACTTCGATCGGATAAACTTCGGCCAGGTTTGGCAGCTTGCGAGGGGCAATTTTGCAGGCGACCGTGACGGTCTTCTTTTCCTTGTCGACCTGGATCGCTGCAGGCTTCTCTTGAGCCATCGCAGGCTGAATGCAGACCTGGATTGAAACCACCATCGCAGCGGCTGCGAACATCCGAATCAGCCGGTATTCCAATGAATCAGTTGTCAGTTTCATAGGTGTGACTCCGTCTCTCTGAATGTGTGATGATCCACACAATGACAATTCGATTTGTGAAAATTTTATTTGTCGCCAATGCAAACCACGGCGGTCGCAACCTTGGTGGGTGATTCCAGATTGCAGGTCGCCACGTAAAGTCGTCCCGTCGCAATCACGGGACCGCCGTAAACCATCCCCGGAGACTGGATCGCACTGTCCGTTGCCAGATTGAGCGACCAGACCTGCTTGCCATCCAACATTTTCAAGCCCTGAACCAGCCCCTTCAGATCTGCCACATAAACCATTCCGTCTGCGACTGCCGGACTAGCAAAAAACGGAGCCACTGGATCAGACTTCCAGCGTTCTTTTCCGCTGGCCACATCCCAAGCGCGAACGCAACCGTCGGTTGCTGTAAAGACCGCAATGCCATCTTTGACCGCGATTGCCGAGACGACTCCGGCGGGAATCTCCTTGCGCCATTTGACCGAGCCATCTGTCAATGAAACGGCGACGACTTCTCCTTGAGCCTTGGGGAGATCACGTGGCTCCAGCCTGACGCTGCTGCATCCAACAAGCACGAGATCGCCAGCGATTGTCGGTCCGGCCCAGGGATTGTGTTTCAACGGTGTTTTCCAAGCCTCGCTGCCATCCGCCAACTTCAAACCGATGATCGAACGATCTCCGATCTTTTCCACGTCCAGAAACGCGGACGTCACGATGACTCGATCACCCGCCACGGCAACAGAGGAATCGACATGCCATTTTCCGGCTCCCGACTGCCAGATGAGCTTTGGCTTGGGCTTGGGAAGAGAATCTTCACTGGGAGGAATCGCAAAGTCGGGATCGATCTTCTTTTCCCGCTCGTATTTGGTCTGCAGCTCTTTCCATTGAGCGTCAAGAATCACTTGAGCCTGAGCAGCATCGACTTCTTTTCCGTTCAGCTCCAGTTTTCCAGGGTCCAGACAAACGACACCGGCATTTCCTCCACCGATCAGAACGCGACCATTCGCGATTGCTGGCGAACCTTCCATATGAACCAGTTGCCCTGGAACCGGGTATTGCCACAGGGGCAAACCGGTATCGAGTCGCACGCCGTGCAGAATTGCCCCGTCGGTCTGGTGCATCCCATCGCCAAACACGACCAGGTTGCCGACGACAGCGGGTGCCGAGACTGTAGGGAGTTTCAGATAAGGAACCGCTTTGGTCCACCTGGCTCGCTTCGCCCCGGCTGCGGGATCAATGGACAATGCTTGAAACGACGACGTGTTGAATGCCGCCAGTGACGAGACCAGCACCATATCACCGGCTGGTACTGGAGCGGCGATGTAATGGTCGGTTGATTTATGAACCCAGAGAACTCGTCCTGACTTCGGGCCGGCGGAGTTCTCAACAGCACCTGTTCGTGCTGCATTTCCGCGCGCCGTCGGCCAGTCCGCCGCCTGCGTAGTGATGGGACATGCGGCCACGACCAGTAGTACTGCAAAAACTTGAGAACGCAGACTCACATTCGACTCCATTTCACTCAACTTAATCGTCATGTCACTGACCTGTCCTGCCGATCTGGTCACTCTGCCAGCATCAGCGAACGGTGACCGCGGTGACCTTGGGACGTCCCAGCAGCACGGTGGATTCCTGTCCTTCGTTATTCATCAGCAGGTCTGCGGCACCATCTTTGTTGATATCCGCGGCAGCCAGGCCGCGCGTATTGAAGATCTGTTGAGACAGGCCGAGCTTCTCGGTCACTTCTTCGAATTGTCCTGTTCCCGTATTGCGATAGCAGCGGTTCGTCCCTTTCAGGCATCCGACGATCAGATCGAGTTTTCCGTCACCGTCGAAGTCGACCGCAGCGGCTCCCATCGCATTTCCCATCGGCTGAGCCAGTGCGCCCGACTGCGCTGTCGCATCCGTCAGCACGCCCCCACGATTCGCATACAACCGACTGGCTCCCTCCTGCGGTACGAACAGTTCCGGTAGACCATCTCCATCGAAATCCGTGAAGAGCGGTCGCACACTTCCTGAACGAAACTGAACCGCTCCCGTTTTGGGTTCAACAAACCCTTGCGGCGTATTCATCGCGAGGACTCCTGTTCCCGCGCTGAACAGGAAGTCAAATCGTCCATCGTTGTTGATGTCAGCCACAGCAATGTGATCCCCTTTGAGGCGTCCGGCGAGGCCGTTGGGGCCAAGTCCAGCCGCGACCGAAAGATCTTCAAACCCGGCGCCCGTGTTGCGATAGAGACGCAGGCCGAGGAAACCGTTGGCCAGCAGGATGTCCGGTCGCTTGTCGCCATCGTAGTCCAGCCACGCGGCACAGGTGACGTTGTAGTAGGCTTCCTTGGGAAGCACCGCTGAGTCATCTTTGAAAGCGGCTCCCTGATTGGTCAGCAGTTTGGGACCAGTCGAGGTCGCCAGCAACAAATCGGGTTTTCCGTCGGCATTGTAATCCGCCCAGTCGGCGCCGCGGGCTCCTCCCGAATAAGGGAGCGGCAATTCGCTGAGAGATGTTCCGTCCATCTTCATCAGCGAGACTCGCCCCAGTCCGTAGAAGCAGAAATCGGGCTTGCCATCCCCATCGGCATCCGCCACAGCCACGCCGCGTGCATCAGGACCGACAGAACTGACTCCGGCAATGTGAGTGAATCCCGGCATCCCCTCGATCGCGCGGAAGTCGTCGCCACCCCAACCGACGAAATCACGCTGTGCGTTATAATCCTGAAGCCGCAGACTTGCCTTGATCCGCTGAATCTTGGCGGTACGCATCTGCAAGGCATTCTTGTCGCCATCGACCATGCAGGGAACGACCACTTCCTGTCCCGCGATGATCGATTGAACGATCGATGCCAACTTTTCAGGAGATCCGGCGTAACTGCGGAGCATGTACGGTTCCCCGTGACTCATGTTCCACCATTCGCCACCGTTGTACGCCTGGTACCAGTAGTTGCCGATGCATGTTTCGCTGGCACCACCGTTATTGAAAAAGACAGCGGTCTTTCCCGGTTCGGCCCAGTCCATGATCGCTTTCCATTCACGTTCATGGAATCCGCCGCGACCAATGTTGTGCTTGGTCGTTTCGCCCGCCATGACTCCCTTCAGATCCTGCACTTTGCGGAACAGTATCAGGTTCCGTTCCTTGTCGACTTTCTCGACACGCAGAACCGTGATTGCTGTCGATTCCAGAACAACGCGCCCGAGTGTGTAGGCGATTTCGACGTAGGCGAGGGCTTGCCGAGCCGCAACTGCGGTGATGACAAGGACCAGCCCCAATAGAAAATTCCGTCGTGAACTCCATCGCTTCGACATGCGGCTTCTCCGTTCGTTGACTTCTGCTATTCCCATCGAGCCCGGCTTCGTCGTGCACAGGCCCGGGAACCGGGTCGAGCCCAGCGGGGTTATGTGTGTACTTTGGCTAGTTCTTGGCGGCGACCGGCAGTCCTGCGAAGCGTTCCTGAGCCGCCTTGGACCAATCGGTATTGGGATAATCTTTGATGACCTTTTCGAGCAACCGGACGGCCTGACGGGGTTGCTGCATTTCCTGGAAAATGCGTGACGCTTCCAGCAGTGCCACGGCACTCCATTCGGGATAGTCGTAGGTGAACGGAACGACCAGCAGTGCATTGGCGGCTTCAGGAAGTCGCTTCTGTTCCAGGCGACACATTGCCATCTGGTATTGGGATTTCGCCGCAACTTCCGTGGCGGTCTCATTGATGACCTGCTGATAGGCATTGGCAGCATTGTCGAACTGCTTCAGGTTCTGCCACGCCCAGGCAACTCCATACCGGGCTTCCTGCTTCCAGGGGCTCTGGCCAAACCGGTTGATCAATGTTTCGTGCGCCTGACGACTGAGGTCCCATTGGGTTGCCAGAGCATAGGCATGACCAAGCCGCAAAATAGCCCGGTCACTCAGACCAGCGATGTTCTGCAGCGGGCCCAGATCGCGGAACGGGATCAGCAGTTCGATCGCTTTCGGATAGGCCTTCAATTGAATCTGGCATTCCCCGGCTCGGAAGCGGGCATCAGGAGCAATGGGACTGGTGGCGTTGGCGACAACCGCAGAATACTGAGCGAACGCACCAGCATAATCCTTCTTGGCAACAAGGCAGACTCCCAGTCGCATCCGCAGGCGTTCTTCGACATCTGGCGTCGGCTCTTGCGTCAGGGCATCATTCAGGAGTGCAATGGCGGGATCGAGTTCATCGCGGCGCGATTGCATCTCGGCCAGTTCCAGACGAGCCGAAATGCTCAAGGGGGAATCCGGTCGAGCGGCGATCAAGGCGGCATACTGGTCACGAGCCAGTTTCTCTGACGGCTGCACCGGGATGACGGCAGCAGGGAATTCAGGCACTCGCAGATTGACAACGCCTTTGAGTCCCGCGGGTTGCTTTGCCGCTTCGTCAGCCTGCTTCTTCAGGGCCTCGTCGACCAGTTTTTTGCGAGCCGCATCGATTTCAACATCGGCGACCCATTGGTAGCACCAGGCGGCATCGTAGAGCAGTTGTTGATGAATTTCGGTCCCAGTCAATTTCTGCTGAACGGCAAGACCAGCCTGGGCAACGAAGTACTGCGCCGTTTCCGTCAACTGTTTCACGGCATCGGTCAGTTGCGTGGTTGCTGCAGCGATCTCTTCGGGCTTGGCATCGGTTCGGGCCAGAATCGCTTTTGCGGCAGTCAGTCGCGGTG
>Ga0194055_10003702_pt1 | contig 11693 bp, 9 predicted proteins | sample SepL449m_MetaG_FD_155482 | JGI IMG/M metagenome (GOLD analysis project Ga0194055, IMG submission 155482) | Anoxic zone freshwater microbial communities from boreal shield lake in IISD Experimental Lakes Area, Ontario, Canada - Sep2016-L442-9m | ecosystem: Environmental > Aquatic > Freshwater >... | reverse complement strand
ATTCTATCTAATATACTAGCTAATTACAACATGTACTTTATGCAGTTTAATTTCTTTACCTAGTAATAAATATTTTTGGTTATTGTTTTTTTCTTTTAATTGCAAACATGCATTATCGACCTTAAACGATTTTAAATATTCAAAGCTTTTTGTTGATCCTAATATAATGCTACAGCTAGCTAGAACATCGGAGTATAAGGCTTTTTCATGGCAGACCGTAGAAAGCATAATATCTGTTTCGGCTGGTAATAAGGTTTCTGGATTAATTATGTGGTGCCACTCTTTGTTGGCCTTTATTCCTTTTTTTATAAATATGCCTGATGATGATATAGAAAATCTTTCTTTTGGCATCGTTATCTCGCCCAATATGCTAGTCTCTTCTTCGGAAGAGTTTTGGATAGTTATTATCCAGTTTTTATTATTCTCATCATGCCCAGCAGTTACTATATCGCCTCCAAGTGATATAGAGTATCCATCAACCAAACCATCTAGAAGATCTGCCAAGCAATCGGCTAGATAGCCTTTGCCGCAGCCACCGATATCTATTGCAGTACCGTAAGGTATTCTAGCCCAGTCATCCTCTATTTCTAGCCTATCAATATTAACTACTGTGCGTTTCGAGTAGTCATCATAAACATCCGATTCAGTCCCATCAACGAAGGATTTAGTATATCCAGCTTTTTGAAGTGCTGGCAATATAAATGGATTATAAATGCCCTTAGATTCAATAGATATTTTTTTTGATGCTTTAAGCAATTTTTTGAAATCATCAGTAATAAATTGTTTAGTTCCGCTGTTCTTATTGAACCGAGATAATTCACTTTCCGGAATAAATCTACTAAATTGTTTTTCGAAAGTGAATATCTGTTTCCAAATCTCATTTAGAATATTCTTAGATTTTTTAGCGCTAGAGCCAGTAACAATAATGATATCGGCAGTGCTTCCAAGCGCCGTATTATATTGCCTATATGACCTCATCATAGTTTAGAAAGATAGAACTGGGATTATTTTTCCATTCAGATAATGAAATCATTTTTATACCCAATAATCCATATTTTACTTCGTAGAATCCGTTATTTCCAGTAACAACAGCCTCCGGGTAAATTCCAAGTAAGTCTTGAGCCATAACGCCGACATAGGTTTTGTTGTTGCCAATATACTTAAAACTATAGACCTTTAGATCGTTTAATATAGTTGCCAGATACCTGACCTGCTCTTTAAGTCTAATATCGGATGAGGCAGTCGTATGATTCGGCGGAGGCGTGGGCGTGGGCGTTGGTGTGGGTGTTGGCGTTGGTGATGGTGTGGGTGTTGGCGTTGGTGATGGTGTGGGTGTTGGCGTGGGTGTGGGTGTTGGTGATGGTGAGGGCGTTGTTCCTCCACCAGTTGGAGTAGGCGTTGTTCTTCCACCGGTTGGGGCGGGTGTTGTTCCTCCACCAGTTGGTGTAGGTGTTGTTCCTCCACCAGATGGTGTAGGTGTGTTAGTTTTTGAGCCGGGAGCAGTTGATTGTCCTTGTGTAGAGCTTGCAATAATAGTAGGAGTAATAGGAATAGAATTAACTATGTCGTCAATTTGCTGTTGCCTAGAATTTGTAATAGAAAAAGGGGCGCTAACATTTTGGCTTGAAGTAGTGTGGTAGTTATTAAGGAGATCATTGACCATTACAGTCGCACTACCCATCACCACTCCTAAAGCGCCAAGTGCATAAATGTTTGCTGGCCAGCTTTTCAAAATTCCTGATTGAGGATGTGATGCCTGAGAGAAGGACTCTGTCATTATATTTTTCTTATCTACTTGCTTTGCAATCAGACTACCAGTTATAGCTTTCATAAAAGGAGGAGGTCCGCATACAAAAAATCTTCTCCCTTGATATACTCCCTGAGTGACCCTCTCAATAAGTTCTGGATTAATATTGCCCGCGACAGCCATACCGCTTGGCAATTGAGAAATATTCTTGTCACCTATAACGAATACAACTTTGAAATTAGGATTTTCTTTTGAGTACTCAATCAAATCTTTTTGAAAGGGTATGTCGTCCTGAGTCCTGCAGCTATATAACATATATATTTTATTATCTGTTTTTAGCCTAGTAACATAGCGAATCATACTGATAAAAGGAGTTATTCCTATGCCCCCAGCTAACATAATAACGTTTTTATCTTTATTGGTATTCAACATAAATCCACCAAAAGGACCAAATACTTTTACTTGATCACCTACCTTAATATCTGATACGGCTTTAGTGAAATTACCATGAACTCTCATAGTAAATTCTAGTACCTCTTGATCTGTGGGTGAGCTAGTTATGGAGAAACATCTTGCGGGTGTCGGCTTACCATTATGCCTAAAACTTATTGCAGCATACTGTCCAGGCTGAAAGCCAAACGGCCTACCCTGCTCATCATTCTGAAGCCTTATTAGTCTAGTGGTGGGACTAATCTTTTTATTTTCTAGTAATTTATATATATGCATCACAAACTCAATCTTATTAGATTCATAATATCATAAGCGATATGACACGCAAGAGCATTTTTTGTTTTGTTTGCCCTTAACATTGACATTGCATACAATGCTATTATGAATAAACCAAAAATAAAAAATATTTATATTTTATTACCCTTATTGTCTGTCCTATTACTTCTACTTGGCTTTAGATATTCAATACTAAGTTGGCTAGCTTTTATCTCTCTCGTTCCGATACTAATTTTCACCGATAAAGCTAAAAAAGAAAACTGGTCATCGAAAAAGATTTTTTGGAGTCTTTATATTGCTGGTGTTATTTTCGGGGCCGCCAATACATCATTTATTATAAGCATCAAACCTCAGCTATGGTCAGGCATTTCAGGTCCACTCGTTACTATTCTCCTATATTTCATATGGGTATTAATTTTCTTATCTTATAGCGCTGGATGGTTTGGAATTAGTTATTATTTATCTAGAGAACAAACCAGATTATCTAGTTATAAAACTTTTATCATAGGACTACCTCTTGTTTGGGCAATACTAGAATATGTTAAGGCTTTTATTATTAGTATTATCTTTTATGGCAAAGGTGGCTCTATTGGACCAATCTGGACAATGGGATCCTTGGGCTATCAGATAACCGAAACTCCCCTATCGTATATTTCTCGCTTCATTGGTCTTTATGGCTGTAGTGCTCTCATTGTACTAATTAACGTTTGTATATTTTATACCCTTCGTAAGAAATATAAACCAATCATTATCACATTAACCAGCTCATTGGCTTTATCACTTATAGCTTTTATTATCTATCAGCCTAATGGAAAAACTATCAATGTAGCAGCTATTCAATTGCAGGCAGCATCAAATGAGTTCTACTTAGCAAAAATCCAGGCTATATCTGACCAAAAAGGCTTGAATAAGAAGAATATTTCATTATTAGTTTTGCCCGAAGGAACACCTTTCATAGAGCAAAAACCTAATTCGCAATATATTGAATCTGTACCTAAATCATTATTTAGAAGCAGTGATTTTATTGCTGTTTCTGGGGGCCAAAATTCAGGCGATGGATACAAAAGTGAGCGAATTATATATACCGATAAGCTTGGCAAAAAAATCAATGAGCAAGAAAAGACCTTTTTAATTCCAATTGGTGAATATTCTCCGTACTTCTTGAATGAATCATTTTCATTGCTTGGCAAAAATGATTTGAAAAATCAATATTTGGCTTATAGAGAAAACAGCAAAGGTAGATATACTGAGTATCCATTTGTGCATAATGGAATAGCATATGGCACCCTATCTTGCTCCGGCATCATAGCCCCCGAATATTACCGCAATATGACAAAAAAAGGCTCTAATATCCTAATCGATAGTGCTAGATTGGATATATTTAGAGACTCTCCGGGATTCTTTAACCAAACAAGAGAGACTCTTCGCTATCAAACGATAGCAAATGCGAGACCTTTAGTTCAGTCTACCTATGGTGGCTATTCATACATCTATGATGCAAATGGTAAGGTTATTGCTAATACTAATAACCTGAACACAGACCTTATTGAAGGTGCCGTTAAAACATCTTCCCGTAACACTTTTTATAGTCAATATGGCGAATTCATAATTCCAACCTCAATTATCGTACTTAGTTTTATGTTCTTAGGCCTAGATAAAAAAATATATAAAATGAAAAAACATAAGTAATTGAAATTTTTATGTATTTCTTATACAATACCCATTTAAATAATTAAACTAAGGTGACAAATGGAACTTGGTAATTACCCATCCCACAATCCAGAGCTACATTCAGTTGATACAGATCTAATTCCATTAATGGATGTTAGTTTTTTCTTAGATACAAAGGACTATGCATTTGTTGAGTTGCCGTCAATACCTGATGATGAATTTGATAATATTCACTTAAATCCAGACACTATAATCTATACAGACCTAGACCAATTAGCTAAAGATATATCCAAAGATGGAGAAATTGAAGAAAAATACAAACTTTTAGGGGCATTTTTTGCTGAAAATATTATCGACTCCGTGCCAAGTGAAAATAATCTAGCATCTGAGCTCGAACACAATTACGCTCCAGAGGACAAAGATTCAAATAATGAAACCAAAATAGCTTCTGAGGTTGAATATGATGATGCTTCTTTAGCTATTATAACTAAATACAATATACTAGCTGAACTCCAAAGAAGAAAAATGAAAAATGAAGAAGAATACCTTATCCATAAAAATAAACTTGACAGAAATATTCTACTAAAGATAATCCCCAGAAATAGAAAAAAACTAGCGAAATTAAAAGCAAAGATAAATTATACTAATTCGCTAATTAATCTTCATACCAGTAGAGTAAATTAGCCCACCTAAAAAATATAAGCCCTACTGCAACGGATCTACAATATTTATCGTCTCACCGCCCATCTTTTTTGCAAAAAAACTATCATGCGAGATATAAATTATTGCACCATGATAAGTCTTCATCGCGTTCTCTAATTCCTCAATGCTTGGCAGATCTAAGTGATTTGTAGGTTCGTCCAGTATTAATATTTGAGGGTCATTTATTAGCATAGATATTAATTGTATCCTGGCTTTTTGGCCACCACTCAGACTACTGACTAGCATCTTACCGTCAGTTGCTGGATTAAAAAGATAGTCGCTCATTAATTGTTTTATTTTTTCTGGACTAATTGGAAGATTTTTGTCTCTCAAAATTTGCTCCAAAGCTTCAGTCAGGGTTAAAGATAAATACTTAGCGCTAATCTCTTGTTCGTATAAACCAATTTTGATTTCCTTTTCAACCTCAACAGTTCCAGAGAAACATGTAGATTGCAAAGGATCACCTGTTACTTGAGACATAATAGCCTGAACCAATGTCGACTTACCTGCCCCATTTCGTCCGTTCAATCTTAGTCTTTCACCTTCGTGCATAATAAAACTGATGTCACTGAATAAAGGCATTCCATCATATCCAAGACTAACCTTATCTACTTTTATTAAGCGACGACCATCGATAACTTCTTCTTTTTTACGGGCCGTAACTTTAATATTTTTAGCTTTATGCTTGTCATAAGCAGCCGTTATTTTATCATTCATGCCAGATGCAGACTCTTGATCAATCCAAAACGATGGCTTTGCAGTGCCACGGAGTACTTTAATTTCAGCCTGAGCTTTTAGCTCTTGAGACTTAAACCTTTTTATAGTTCCTGGATTTCTAGCTTTTTCCTTTAATCTCCTAAAGCGAATAACATCTTCTTCAAGATTTGCGATTCTTCTTTGAGATAGATCATATTCATTAACCTGGTTAGTTATCTGGTTAGTATTAGTTTTGAGATAAGAGTCGTAGTTGCCCTTAAAGCTGTAGCACTTTCCGTCTCTTATTTCTAGGATTCTATCAACCGTACTAAGAACGTCACGATCGTGAGATATAACAAGTATTGATTCTTCTGCTGCTCTCATCCACTTAACGAAAGCTGCCTTTGCAATATAATCCATATGATTGGTCGGCTCATCGATAAGCGCAATATCACCACGACTACGCTGAACTTTAATTAATTCAACCATTCTTTTTTGACCACCAGAAAGTTCACCAACCTTAACGTGCATCTTTGATGGATCAATTTGGTAGGCTTCGAAGGCTTGTTTTATTTCGTCTTCAATTTGATAATATTCTAACTGACCAAATCGCTCTAGAGCTTCAGAGAATTCTTCAAGTTTTCTAGGATTATCGCCCATAGTTTCAGGATATGTATCGATAATGTGAGTTAGACGTGCATATTCGGGTAAATCACCTTGGATGTATTCTAGGACTGTTTTGTTGTCGAAAGCATGATGCTCTTGCCTTGAGCCGATTAGCTTAACACCTTTCTTGATCACAATTCTCCCAGCAAAGTCTTTATCCTCTCCAGTGATAATGTTCAAAAGTGTAGATTTTCCAGTACCATTACGTCCGATTAAGCCAACTTTTTCATTTTCTTGGACATCAAAAGAGAGGTCATTGTATAGTGTTTTGTTGCCAAAAGATTTTTCTGAAATTTCTATAGATAGGAGCATAAGTACATATTATAGTTCACCTCTGTGAAAACTCCTAGACTATGACAAGCTAAAATGTTTTAATTAGGGTTATAGATAGGTAAAATAAATAACCAATAATGGTAAATCTGGTTTTATGCGCCATAGGCTAAATAACTTAAATCAAGGAGTGTTATGAATAGTGAATCAATTAGAACAAGGCTTTCCGAAAGACATTTAACTCTTGGCAATATGCTAGCAGCAGGCCAGGTTGCGCTTGAATTAGCTTCAGAAACCACCCCAAAGATTGATGAACAATTCTTATCAATTGCTGGACGAGTTGCCAGCCAAGAGGGAGCTTTATTTAGCGTTATCGATGAAAGTAAACTGACTGGCTCTATGCGCCCAGATGGCGTAAGACATAATAAAACATACTTGCCGCCAAACGCACTAACCGATAAAGAAATTACCGAAACTCTCAGCTTGGTTGACATCATGCTCGGCGATCAAGTTGGAGAACTCAAGTCTACATTTTCGGACTTCATAGATGAACATAATATTTTCGATAGAATTAAATCTACTCCTGAAAAAGTAGGTGAAAAATTCATAATTGTAAGTAACCACATTCAAATCGCAGACCAAGGCTTCACTATGGGGTTATTCCATAAGGCAGCTCGCGAAAAAGAGATTGATAGGCTTGAGAATTTATCTACAGCAGTTATAGGGCGCGCTGTAGGCTATTTCCAGTTTGGAGAGCTAAATGTTATCGATGATGTACTTAGAAAGGTTGGAAGTGTACTTAAAACATTTCCTAGCGGTGGCAGCGAATCGTTAAGCGACGAACAACAAACACTAATGATATATAGAGGCATTTGCAATCATCATACCAAGCAGGCATTCTCGGATTTAATTAGCTCCCGTGATGGAAGATTAATTTATATGGCTCCAAGTGGAGAGCAAGACAAATTCGATAGTCAAAGAAATGTGGTTATTATGTCCCGCTTCTCCAAATCTACCTCGCAGCTGATTATTGATGCTTGTAATGAAGGAGCAACAGTAATTCCAATTTTCGTTGACTATGGAAATGATGCAAGTCTTGCTAAATTCCTGGAGCCAAGACAGGTTAGGTCGCAAAGTAACTGTGATGAGGTGGGCCAAGAAATAGCTAGGGCTGGAACCATCGCTAGGATAACTAGTGGGATTAAGAATCCCCACATTAAAAGATTTGGGACTCCTGTAATTTATGAATAGACACAGTTTTTTAAAGCTAGTAAATTTATGTAGTGACAAGTGATATAATTTATATTAGAGAAAAAAAGAAAGTTGGAATAAGTTTTGATTAATTTCACCGATAGACTAGATAAAGGAATTAGAATTGCTGCCTGGGCTCATGAAAAAGCTAAGGAGTACCGTAAAGGTGGAGATATACCATATATCATTCATCCTTTTGGTGTAATGCTAATTGCTAGTAATGTTACAAATGATGAAGATACCCTTATAGCCTGCTTGCTACACGACATCCTTGAAGATGTATCTAGTAATATTTACGATGCTGAGACTATGAAAAAAGATTTCGGCGAGAAAGTATTCTCAATTGTTGATGATGTAACCAAAGACATGACAATCAGGAACTGGCATGAAGTTTCGAAAGACTATTTAAATCACCTTGAATTCAAAGCTTCAGACGAAGCAATTATAGTCAGCGCTTCAGATAAGATACATAATCTTGAATCAACACTAATAGATTACCGAGAAAAAGGCGATGAACTATGGAATATATTTACGACCAAAAATAGTGCCGACCAACTATGGTGGTACGGCTCTGTTCTAGAAGTAGCTAAAAAAAGATCTGCTCCTGATTTACTTATTAAGAGATTAGAATCTCTGATTGAACAACTAAGAAAGATTATTTAATAATAGCTAAAGTCTATTAGTAGGTAATTCTAGGTAAAATGTGGAGCCTTTACCAAGCTCTGAATCAAACCAGATTTTACCGTTTATAAGTTTAGCTACTTTAAGTGTCAAATATAAGCCCAAACCAGTTCCACGGGTATGTTTATTTTTATAGTCTTCAGACCTAAAATACTTAGTGAATATTTTTTCTTTGTCTGTTGTGCCGATTCCATCACCGGTGTCTTTAACACTAAAGATAATCCTACTGGGATCAATATTAGACAATTTAGCCGATATCGTAATACTGCCTGATTGAGTGTACTTGATAGAGTTGGTCATGAAATTTTCTAGTATAAGTTTTAGATATATTTTACTAGTTTTGATTAATGGCAGATTATCTGCATGCTCCAGATTAATATCGATGGCATTGAACTTAACACTTTCAGAATACTGCTCCTTTATAGCGTTAATCATCTCTAATGGCTCGACGTCTGTAAAGTCAACAACTAAATCTTTTCTATCTATTTCCGAGAGTTCTGTCAGCTGGTTAACAATATCTGCCAAATTTAAAACTTCGTTATGAGCTTTTATTAACATTCTTTTGAAGTCATCAGCCAGAGGAATTTGTTGGTTGTTAAGGATTAAAGAAATATTGGCCTCAGTAACTGCGATTGGCGTTCTAAGCTCATGCGAAGTTACTGAAATGAACTCATTTCTTTCATCATCCAAAGACTTCTCCTTAGTAATATCTCTCATTAGTATTATTAGTCCGTCATGGCTGTCTGTCTGAGAATTAATTTTAGAAATCTCAATAGACAGATATACTTTCTGTTGGTTTGAATCAATGAAGTGTATATCCGAAATATCTTGCTTATCTAACGATTTATCATAAAGACTGAAGAAGTCGACTGGGTTAGACCTATTGTCGTATAGTTTAACAATCTTTGAAAATGGTACTCTAGAATCAATAGTAGGTAAGTTGAATCGTCTTAAAAATGTTGTGTTATAAAAAAGTATATTGCCATTTTCATCAGTCGATATTACAGAGTCCTTTATGCTATTTATTAAACTTCCCAGTTGCTCTCTCTCTTGGCTAATTCTTTCCCCGGCATCGCTAAGCTCATTTCGAACATTTCGGTTCATTATTCCAGCTCTTTGAACGATTCCAATATAAGATATGCCAAGTAAAACCATCAAGTACGGGTATAAGTAGCCGTGAGGTACATTCGGATAGCCATGCATTATAGTGTTAATGATCACTAGACCGATTATATTGGCAGCTGCAAGCATAAAGGAATAAAGACTGCTGTAGTAGACAGTAAAGAAAACAACCGTAGCAAGTGCAATTACAAAAGGACTATATAAAGGTATGTAAAATGCCATGACAACAAAAAGGCTAATATTGTAAACAGTCAAAGGTACAGGTCCACCACTATTAAAGATAGGCATTTTCTTAGTTGCGGGAACTTGAAGAGCTATTTCCATCGACATAATCAAGACAATTATGAATACAAAGCCTAGAGGGTTTGTTGTTTGCCATTCCCTGTTGGCGACATAATAGATTACTACGGCAAGAACTATGCCGATCGAAATAATCTGACTTTTTAGGTCATTCGAAAGTCTTTCATCAATAGTTTTTTTAGTTAGTAATTTATCGGCCATACAATTCATTTAAGCATAACATTATTTAGATATTTTATTAATAGCCCATCTTCTTGCTACTATTGACAAAATGAAGTTTTTAATGTATTATATTCATATTATGTCTTTGAATGTTATTCGAAAGATTCGAGAGCTTATTGCCTTAGCTTTACTCTTTATTTTTAGCCTTATTTCATTCGTAAACCCAGGCAAATTAGCTTACGCTCAAAGTATTTCTGCAACACCATCTATAATAAGTTCTATTGCTGGGAACAACAATGATCTCAGCTCACCTCCTAGCCCAACAATTGCGGCAAATCCAAATGAACAAATTGAGTTAGTTAACAACGGCTATTTAATCCATACGAATAAAGGCGTTGTATATAGTGGATCAGCAAATATTCTCATTGGCACCACAGGCACTTATACAAGCGACCCACAGGTTATTTGGGACGCTAGTAGCAATAAGTTCTATTTTAGCTACTACGAGGTTGTTAACGGTCAGAATGGAATAGTTTGGGGTTTTAGTAAAACCGCTAATCCAACTGGCCCTAAAAATTTCTGTACCTACTATAATACATTCAATTATGGCTCAACTACTTTCCCTGACAGGCAAAATCTAGGTGACACTAAAGATTTTCTACTAATTAGTAGCAATCGCTATTTTACCAGTAATTACGGGCTTGATGGATCAGATATTGCCTGGATAGCAAAGCCTTTATCAGTCACAACTACTACCTGTCCAACCGCTAGCTCACTTAGTAGCGGTATTCAAGCACTAAAAAATCCAGATGGAGTAACTTCTCCTTGGCTGCCAACATCATCGAAGCAAGTAGACGCTAATTCTACTGGCTACATTATAGGTGTCCCCAATTATGTTTCTGGGAATACTTTAACTGAATATAGCGTAACAAAAAATATTATTAATGGATCAGCTATTATTGGAAAGGCTACTTCGATTCCAATTGTTGCTTATTCATATCCACCCAACGTGCCTCAAAAAGGAACAACTCTAACTGGTGCTCAGGCTCCACTACTTCAGACTCAGACCTATCTAACATCTAGCATTATGGCCTACGATCCTAGGCTTGGACATAACACTATTTGGACTGCACAAACTGTCGCAGGCGGTGCCGGTTCTCAGGTTCAATGGTATGAAATAAACCCATCGGCTTCTGTTATTGATCAGACCGGCACAATAACTGACTCAACATTGAACATTTTTAACCCAACAATTTCACCAGATAGAATTGTTATTGGAGCTAAGTCTGGATTTGGAAGTTCTGCAATAATAAATGTTAGCACAAGCTCAAATTCTAGCTATCCATCTATAGCAATAACATCTACCGTCAACGGTCAACTAACCTCTCCGCTGTTAACGATTAAGCAATCTACCGGCCCAAATATAGATTTTAGCTGCGTAACTTCTTGTAGATACGGAGATTATTCTGGAGCTGTCCCTAACCCAGCAGCACCACTAACAGGTACTCATGGTCAGGTATTTATGTCTAATCAATGGAACAATACAAGCATCAACGACAATACACCGATTTGGCAAACTCTTATATCGTTAATTAGCTTCTAATATATATCGAGATTACTTAACAATAATCTCACCCTTGATAGTGTAGGGATTAAGATCGTCATGGTAGGTAAACTTACCTGTCTTATTGAAGATAAA
>Ga0194055_10003700_pt1 | contig 11699 bp, 10 predicted proteins | sample SepL449m_MetaG_FD_155482 | JGI IMG/M metagenome (GOLD analysis project Ga0194055, IMG submission 155482) | Anoxic zone freshwater microbial communities from boreal shield lake in IISD Experimental Lakes Area, Ontario, Canada - Sep2016-L442-9m | ecosystem: Environmental > Aquatic > Freshwater >... | reverse complement strand
GGCGGCCGCACTGGTCTGACACGGCGCGACGCCAGTCGCGTTGATTGCAATCAAGGGGGGAACGTCATGGGGAATGGATGCCACATCGGCCGTATCGGAGGACTTGCGGTAGCCCTGGGGATCGGGATGGCCCTGGCCTCCTCTCCACTCGCCTCCGCCGAGCCATCGGACCCCGGCCCAGCAGCTCGCTCGGCGACGCCGGACTCTGCCACGGCGCGCACGCCGCAGCAGACCGCGCGTAAAGCCGCCGCCCCGACGGTGGACGGTGACGAGTCGCGCGCAGGCACCAACGTTGGGTACCGGCGGATCGAACGACCATTCCCAGACACCGGTGGCCTGGGCAGTGCTGCACGTCGCGCGCCGCGATACCCGGCGGTCGGCGATGCGGGGCGTGACGGCGTCGGGGACGACATCGCAAAGCATCGCCATGAGTCCGAATCTGCTTGCCAATCCCGGCGCCGAAGTCGGCGACCCGTCCCTATCGGGCAACAGTTCGGTGAGTATTCCGGGCTGGACCGTGACCGGCACCCCCACGGTGATCCAGTACGGCACCCCACGCAATATGTGGCCGGTCGGCCTGCCCTTCGCGACGCCGGATCTGCCACCGTGCATGGGATTCCCAACGACGAGCAGCGGGGCCGGTGATACCCAATTCTTCGGCGGCGGCAATGTGGCGACATCGACGCTGACCCAGACGGTCACCCTCACCGCCGCGTCGGCTGCCGGCGTGACCTATGACCTCGGCGCGCAGTTGGGCGGCTGGCTGATCAACCCGGGGGCGGCCTCGGTCAAGGTTGACTTCCTCGACGCCAACAAGCTCTACCTGGGTACGGCCTCCCTCGGCCCGGTCACGATGTTCGAGCGCTTCTTCCAGACCGTGCTCAAGGATCGCAGCACCACCGGAACCCTGCCGACCGGTACCCAGTTCGCACAGGTGACGGTGAACCTGCATGCGTGGAACCCGATCTTCCCCGGACTCAACGCCGACTACAACTCGGCCTTCGCCGACAACATCTCCTTCGCGGTCAGTGCTCCCGGCCTGGCCCCGGCTCCGGTCCCACCGGAACCGCCGGTCTCGAAGGTTGGCGCCCTCGATCACGTGTTCATGGTGTACATGGAGAACAAGGGTTACGACGATATCGTCGGCAGCCCCAACGCGCCGTTCCTGAACAGTCTCATCAACGCCTACGGCTTCGCCGACAACTACTACGCGCTCACCCACGGCAGCTCTCCGAACTACTACCCGATTGTTGGCGGTACTGACTTCGGGCTTACCTACAACTGCGCCTCGCCGTGTATCGACGCGTCGACCACCCTGGTCTCCAACATCGATGACGCCGGCAAGACGTGGCGGAGCTACGCCCAGGGATTGATTCCCGGTGCCAGTCCTCTCGTCAGCACAGACAGCTATCAGTCCGGTGAGACGGTTTTCCCGGCGTTCACATCGATTGCCAACGATCCGGCCTATGCCGCGGCCCACATCAGACCGCTGGAAGAGATGGCGGTCGATCTGCGGTCGGCGGCGACGGCACCGAACTATGCGTGGTTTGCGGCTAACGAGGACTTCGCCGGAGAGGGGCCGGTCAACACCCTCGAGGGCTTCCTGAAATTCGCTCTGACCCAGATCGGGCCTAAGCATCAGTACAACGTGCCCGCACTTGATCAGTTCCTGTCTGAGACGGTTCCCACCATCATGAACTCTGCTGTCTGGAACGACCCGAACGAAGCATCCGTCATCGTGGTCACCTTCGACGAGGACAACAACAACCTCTCGCTTGGCTTCGGCAACGAGGGCAATCACATCGTCACGGTCGTCATCCCGAACCAGGCGGCGATCGACGCCGGGATGCGCAGCGGCCCATTCATCGCCAGCAGTCATCTCGACCACTACAGCCTGCTGCGGATGATCGAGGACTCACTCGGACTGCCGTCGCTGACCAAAAATGATAAATACGCCGCCCCGATGAACGAGTTCTGGACCGACGGCGTCGTCGGCAACTCCGGCAATATCGCGGTCTAGCTCACCCGATCACTTCGGCAGGATGCGCGACCTGGCCCCGCCGCCGGCCACCTGGATGGTCTGACCACTCACCCACCCGGCGGCCGGGGATGCCAGCCACAGGAATGCGTTGGCGACGTCCTGCGGGGTGCCGGCCCGGCCGGTGAGGTTTTTAGGGTTGGCAAGGGCGTGTCGGATCTTCTCGTCGAGACCGACGTCCGCGTAAGCGTCCGTCAGCACGGTGCCGATGAGAATCGAGTTCACCCGCACCTTCTTGCCGAAGTAGTGCGCCACGCTCAGCATCGCGTGATTCAGCGCGGACTTGGCGGCCGAATAGGCGAGGAACTCAAAGGCCGGCATCACGGCAACCATGGAGCCGGAATTGGTGACGGTGGCGTTGTCGGCTTCGAGTAAATATGGCCGGCAGGCGGCGGTCATCCGCAGTGCCGCAACGCAATTGAGCTTATAGCCGTCCACCATGTCTTCCATCGGGATATCCAACGGATCTTTATAGGGCTTTCCCCAGCCGACGTTGTTGACCAGGGTCGAGATACCGCCGAAAGTCGCCACGGTGTGCTCGACAACGCGAGCGATATCCGCTTCCTCAGTGACATCGCATCCCATACCCAGCACCTCACCGCCGGTCTCGGTGCTGAGTCGCGCAGCGGTCTCGACTGCCTTGTCGGCATTACGGTCGGCGATCATCACACTCGCACCGGCGCCGGCGAAGGTGCGGGAAATGGCCTCGCCGATGTTCTGGGCGCCGCCGGTGACGATGGCGACGTGGCCGTCCATACGGAAATCGGCGAAGGCGTCGAAGGTCATGGTTCTCCTCGGCTGTGCGTCGGATCGCGATACCTGAGCAATACTTCCCCAATGGGCACCTTCGCGGTCACTGGATCGGCTTCGGGAATGGGAAACGCGGTCGTACAGAGACTCCGAGAACAGGGCCACCGGGTGATCGGCATCGACGTCAGGGCCGCAGACGTCGTCGCCGACCTGTCGACACCCGCCGGCCGCCGGGGTGCCGGTGCCGACGTCCTAGCCGCCTGCGGGGGAAGGCTCGACGGCGCGGTCCTGGCCGCCGGTCTGGGCCCCACCCCGGGCGCCGAACGGGCGATCACCGAGGTGAATTACTTCGGCGTGGTGGAACTTCTGCAGGCCTGGCGCCTCGCGCTGGCGGCAACCGATCGCGCCAAAGTGGTTGTCTTCGCGAGTAACTCGACAACCACGGTGCCGGCAGTTCCCGGCCGGGCCATCCGGGCATTACTCGCCGGTGATGCCGACAAAGCGCTGCGGACCTACCGAATGTTCGGACGCTACGGACCGCCGGTGGCCTACGCGGCCTCGAAGATCGCCGTCTGCCGCTGGGTACGCCATCACGCTGTGACCGAGCAGTGGGCGGGTGCCGGAATCCGGCTCAACGCGCTCGCCCCGGGGGCGATCATGACGCCGATGCTCGAGGAACAGTTGGCAACGCCGTCGGAGGCGAAAGTCATCCGCGAGTTCCCGATCCCGATCGGCGGCTTCGGCGACGCCGGTCAGCTTGCTGACTGGGTGATTTTCATGCTCTCCGATTCAGCTGACTTCCTCTGCGGCAGTGTCGTTTTCGTTGACGGCGGCTCAGATGCCTACTTCCGTCCAGACGACTGGCCGCGGGCGGTGCCCGCTCGCCAGTTGGTGGCCTACCTGCGCCGGACCCGGCAGTTCAGATCATTCGAGGGAAGCCGACCGTGACCCGGCGAGCAGCCGCGGTGTTGGCCGCAGCCATGACCGCGTCGTCGTTGACAGGCTGCATGGGCAACAGCGATCCGCCGATCTCCGGGCCGCAGACCACCACGATCGAGGTCTCCTACGACGATCTGCTGAACCAGAAGCACATCACCCGCAAGCTCACCCTGAACATCGGCGACACCCTGCAGGTGAGCCTCGGGTCCAACCCGTCCACCGGCTTCGTTTGGGCGCCAGACATGCAGATCACCAATCCCGCCGTACTGGTCCAGACTGGCCACGAGGTTCTCGCGCCGACCGCCGACAGACCCGGCGCGCCCGCACGGGAGGTGTGGGCACTTCAGGCAATGGCGCCCGGCAGCACCACGCTGTCCACCAATTACGGGCGGCCCTGGCCGGGCGGGGAGAAGGACGCATGGACCTTTGCCGCCGACGTTACGGTTAACTGAAACCCCGCGAGTCTCTGGCGTCACTCCAGTCACTGAGTGCGTACTCTGGTCGAGTGCGGATTTCCACCGGGATCAGGGCCGGGATGACGGCGGCCTGGCTGCTGGCCGCCGCCGCGTCGGCAGCCGGGTGCAGTAGCACCGTGGACGGTGCCGCCACCTGCTCGGGCTGCGGTAACGGCACCGAACCAGACTTTCCGACCGCCCGACCCGGCGCGCCCTCGCCGATGCCGACACCCGTTCCGGAGCCGCCGGCGGCGGGCGGGGCACTGGCGCCGAACGAGGCGGGCTACGTCTACATCGAGACGAAGTCAGGCAAGACCCGGTGCCAGATATCAAGCGACACCGTCGGGTGCGAATCAGACTTCACCGACCCGCCGACCGTCGACGGCGAACAAGCCACCGGCGTGGAGGTCTCCGCCGCCGGCAGCAACCGCTGGGTGGTCGGCAACCTGGGAGCGATGCCCACCACCACGATCGACTACGCCAGCTATGACGCGGTCGGCTGGACTATCGACGCCGACGGCAGCGGCACCCGGTTCACCAATAACGAAACCGGCCACGGGATGTTCATCAGCACCGAGGCGGTGGAGTTCTTCTAACCTGCCCTAGTCTGAGCGGCGTGGACTTCCGCGTCTTTCTCGAACCGCAGCAGGGCGCGACCTACGACGACCAGGTCGCTGTCGCCCGGGCCGCCGAATCCCTCGGATTCTCAGCGTTTTTCCGCTCCGATCACTATCTGGCGATGAGCGGTGACGGACTGCCCGGACCCACTGACTCCTGGGTGACCCTGGCCGGGATCGCGCGTGAAACGTCCACCATCCGGCTGGGCACACTGGTGACATCGGCAACCTTCCGCCATCCCGGTCCGCTGGCGATCTCGGTGGCCCAGGTGGACGCGATGAGCGGCGGACGCGTCGAATTCGGTATCGGCGCAGGATGGTTCGAGGCGGAGCATCGGGCTTACGCCATCCCGTTCCCCGCACTCGGCGAACGTTTCGACCGGCTCGAGGAGCAACTCGACATCATCACCGGCATGTGGTCCACCCCGGTCGGTGAGACCTTCGACTACGCCGGAACCTACTACCCGGTCACGGATTCCCCCGCGCTACCCAAACCGGTGCAGCGTCCGCACCCGCCGATCATCATCGGCGGCGGCGGCGCCAAGCGCACCCCGGCGCTGGCCGCTCGCTTCGCGGCGGAATTCAACCTTGCCTTTCCGACGCTGGAATTCGCAGGCGTTCAACTGGCCCGGGTTCGGGACGTCGTGGAAAAGGCCGGGCGCGTGGGTGACGACATCATCTATTCGGCGGCGTTCGCGGTGTGTGCTGGACGCGACGAGGCCCAGATCGCCCGGCGGGCCGATGCGATCGGCCGTGAAGTCGACGAACTTCGCGCCAACACTCCCCTGGTCGGTACGCCGACCGAGATCGTCGACCGCCTGGGTCCGTTCGCCGAAGCCGGCGTGCAACGGGTGTATCTGCAACTGCTCGATGCCTCCGACCTCGATCACCTGGAATTCTTCGCCTCCGAGGTCATGCGGCAGGTGGGCAGTCCCGGCTAGGATCGGCACCCGTGGCGCGTGACGGTTTTCCCGACGATCAAGACGACTATCCGGCCGGCGAGCCGACTCAGTACGCCGCCTACACCCCTGCACCGGATGACCCGACCGGGATCGCGCCCGTAGCTCCGGATGCACCCACCGGTCTCGCGCCGGCGGCCCGGGGTGCCGAGGCGGCCGGACAGGGTGCGCCCGACTCGGGTGCGCTGGCCTGGTCGCAGGATGACGGCACGGGTTCGGAGCCGGTTCCCTACACCGGTCCGGATTACACGGGCCCGGATTACACGGGCCCGGATTACACCGTGCCGCAGACCGATTCGCGTCCCACGGTGCTGATCGAGCCGGATGCTGGAACCGAGTTCGTCTCAGCGCCGTTGCCCTGGTATCGCAGGCCGCCGTTGCTGTTCGGTATCGCCGCCGCATTGGCAGCTGCGACGGTCGGTGGTCTTGCACTCACGCTGACGAGTACCGACAGCACCCCGACCACGACCACCACCCGGGTCACCAAACCCGGCGAGGCGCCACCCCCGGTGCCGCAGACGATCACGGTCACCGGAAGCAACGGCGAACCCACGGTCTCGACAGTCACCCCCACGACCACGACAACGGTGCCGGAGACGACCACCTCGTCCCCGACGACGACATCGCCCACCACGACAACAACAACGACGACAACCCCGACGACCACGACCACCACCACCACCACCACGACCACGACCACGACCACGACCACAACGACACCCCCGACGACGACCACCACGACGCCACCCACGACCACGACGCCACCCACGACCACGACGCCACCGACGACGACTACGAAACCGATCACAACGACTGAAGCTCCGCCCATCACGACAACGGTCGTTCCCCCGACGACGCAGGCGATCATCACCGGCGCAACGCTGCCGACGGTCAAGCCGGCGCCACCCGAATAGCCGGATTGAGACCGGTGTCGCGCCGCCGGGCCCGAGGGTGAGACTATGGGCCAACGACATGCCAAAGTTACCGTTCGGTAACAACCGCTAAGTTACCAGCCGGTAACTGCCAGACCTGCAGAGGGACGCCGTGGACACGCAGACTCTCATCCGACTCATCGTCGGCCTCGCCATGACCGCCATCGTCGGACTGCTCGCCGTCAAGCGAGTCGGGTGGCTGACGAAGTTGATCAGATCCGGCCAGCCGACGGCCGACGAACGAGGCCGCAAAAACAACCTGGGCGAGCGGATCGGCAACCAGGCCAAAGAGGTATTCGGCCAGACCAAGCTGCTGACGTGGTCGATTCCCGGTATCGCGCACCTGTTCACGATGTGGGGCTTCTTCGTCCTCGCCACGGTGTACCTCGAGGCTTACGGCGTGCTGTTCAATCCCAAGTTCCACATCCCGGTGGTCGGTCGATGGGGCATTCTCGGCTTCCTGCAGGACTTCTTCGCCGTCGCAGTGCTGCTCGGCATCATCACGTTCGCGATCATCCGGTTGCGGTCCGAACCCAAGGAGTACGGCCGCTCCTCGCGGTTCTACGGCTCACACACCGGCGGTGCCTGGCTGATCCTGTTCATGATCTTCAACGTCATCTGGACCTACGCGCTGTTCCGTGGTTCTGCGGTCAACAACGGCAACCTTCCCTACGGACCGGCGGCATTCTTCTCCCACGGCGTCGCCGCACTGCTGCACCCGCTGGGTGCACACGCCAACGAGATCATCGAGACCGTCGCCCTGCTGTTGCACATCGGTGTGATGCTGGTGTTCCTGCTGATCGTGCTGCACTCCAAGCATCTCCACATCGGCCTCGCACCGTTGAACGTCACGTTCAAGCGTCTGCCCGATGCGCTCGGCCCGCTGCTGCCAATGGAGTCCAAGGGCGAGCTGATCAACTTCGAAGATCCCGCCGACGACGCGGTGTTCGGCCGAGGCAAGATCGAGGACTTCACCTGGAAGGGCTATCTGGACCTCACCACGTGTACCGAGTGCGGCCGCTGCCAATCCCAGTGTCCAGCATGGAACACCGGAAAACCGCTGTCTCCCAAGATCTTGATCATGGATCTGCGCGATCACCTGTTCGCCAAGGCGCCCTACATCTTCGGCACCAAGAACGGTCCGACCGATACCGAGGGCGGCTTGGAGATCGGCGCCGACAATCCGCACCACGTTCCCGAGTCGGGCTTCGAGAGGGTGCCGGCGACCTCACCACTGCAGGCCACCCGTCCGCTGGTGGGTGATGCCGCAGCGCTCGGCGTGATCGACCCCGATGTGTTGTGGTCGTGCACCACCTGCGGGGCATGCGTCGAGCAGTGCCCGGTGGACATCGAGCACATCGACCACATCGTCGACATGCGCCGCTACCAGGTGATGATGGAATCGGAATTTCCCTCCGAGTTGAGCGGGCTTTACAAGAACCTCGAGAACAAGGGCAACCCCTGGGGCCAGAACGCCAGGGAACGGCTCACCTGGATCGACGAGGTCAGCTTCGACGTTCCGGTCTACGGCAGGGATGTCGAGTCATTCGCGGGCTTCGAGTATTTGTTCTGGGTGGGCTGTGCCGGCTCGCTCGACGATCGCGCCAAGAAGACCACCAAGGCCGTCGCCGAACTCCTCGCGGCGGCCGGGGTCAAATTCCTGGTTCTCGGTGACGCGGAGACCTGCACCGGCGACTCGGCTCGGCGCTCGGGCAACGAATTTCTGTTCCAGCAGTTGGCATCTCAGAACGTCGAGACCATCAATGACATGTTCACCGGCATCGAGCGAGTCGACCGCAAGGTCGTCGTCACATGCCCGCACTGCTTGAACACCCTGGGTCGGGAGTACCCCCAGGTCGGTGGCAACTACACCGTCCTGCATCACACCCAGTTGCTCAACCGGTTGGTCCGCGATAAGAAGCTGATCCCGGTCGAGTCCGTCAACGGTGCAGGCCAGGCCGGGACGATCACCTACCACGACCCGTGCTATCTCGGCCGACACAACAAGGTCTACGAGGCGCCGCGTGAGTTGATCGGCGCGTCCGGCGCGACGCTCACCGAGATGCCGCGCCATGCCGAGCGCGGATTCTGCTGCGGTGCCGGCGGTGCGCGGATGTGGATGGAGGAGCACCTCGGTAAGCGGGTCAACCATGAACGCGTTGATGAGGCCTTGAGCATCGACGCCACCAAGATCGCCACCGGCTGCCCGTTCTGCCGGGTGATGCTCACCGACGGCGTCGGAGACCGCGGCAAGGCCGATAGCGTCGAGGTCGTCGACGTCGCTCAGTTGCTACTGGGATCGCTGGACCGAAACGCACTGAGCCTGCCCGAGAAGGGCACCGCGGCAAAGCTTGCCGCCGCCCTGGCCCCTGCCATCACGGCGCCCAAGTCGGCGCCGAAACCCGAGCTTGTCCCGGCCACAGCAGCGGCATCCGCACCGGCGGCAACCGCACCGGCCGCACCGGCTCAGTCGGCTGCACCTGCTAAGGGTCTGGGCATGGCTGCCGGAGCCAAACGGCCCGGCGCGAAGAAGGCCGCCCCGGCCACGGCGGAGACGACGACACCGGTCGCCGAAGCAACGGCCACCGCGGAACCGGTTGCCGAGGCAACGGCCACGGCGGCACAGTCCGTCAAGGGCTTGGGCATCGCCGCCGGCGCGAAGCGGCCCGGCGCGAAGAAGTCCGCGCCGTCTTCCGCTACACCGGCTGAGTCCGTGGCCGAGCAGGCTCCCACTCCCGAGCCCATATCGGAATCACCGGCCGTTCCGGTCAATGCTCCGGAGGTCAAGGGCCTGGGTATCGCGAAGGGCGCACGGCCACCCGGCAAGCGCGGCTAGCCGATTTTCTGCAACTGGATCGGCGCCTGGGTGACCTGGCCGCCGGAACACTCACCGTTGGAGTCGGCGATCACGGTTCCGGCGAGGGTGTTCGCATCAAGTGAGTACCGGATAACGATGTCGGCGTAATTGCCGTCTCCGCAGATGACGCCGTCGGGCTTAGTGACGTTGTAGTTCCATCGACCGCTGGTCAGGGTGGCGACCGCGGTCCAGCCGCGATTGCTGACCAGGCTGGCAGTGCAACCCTCGGTCGCGCAGTTCGAGACAGCGGTGACGTAGAACTGGTCGGACCCACCGACAACGGAGTACTGGCCGTTGAGCCCGGCGTCGGCATGGGCCGGACTCGCGGCGCCCAGTGCGGTCACAGCCGCCAGGGAACATGCAGCGGCCAAGCCGCGAGTGATGGTGAGTTTCATTGCGCCTCCTTGTTAATGCAGGAAGTTAACAGTGTTTTGCCCCGAAAAGCGCCTGCACACAGGCAGATATGAAACCGAGTCCGAGATGTGACTGGAAAACCACTTGGTCGGACATGGGAGAATCATTGACGTGTCCACCCATCACATGCCGTGGCATGGCACCAGCCAGCACCCGCGGCCGCGGACGTTCACGCAGTCGACCAAACTGCAGGATGTTCTCTACGAGATCCGCGGCCCGGTGCATGATCATGCCGCCAGGCTTGAGGCCGAGGGCCACCGCATCCTGAAACTCAACATCGGCAACCCGGCCCCGTTCGGTTTCGAAGCGCCCGATGTGATCATGCGCGACATGATCCAGGCGCTGCCCGACGCCCAGGGTTACTCCGATTCCAAGGGCATCCTGTCGGCGCGACGCGCGGTGGTGACGCGCTATGAACTGGTCGACGGCTTCCCGCGCTTCGATGTCGACTCGGTGTTCCTCGGCAACGGCGTCTCCGAGTTGATCACGATGACACTGCAGTCGCTATTGGACAACGGCGATCAGGTTTTGATCCCGGCACCTGACTATCCGCTGTGGACGGCGTCGACGTCTCTGGCCGGCGGTACACCGGTGCACTACCTTTGCGACGAGACCAACGGTTGGCAACCCGATATCGCCGATATCGAATCGAAGATCACGCCGCGCACCAAGGCGCTGGTGGTGATCAACCCGAATAACCCGACCGGCGCGGTCTACAGCCGGGAGACGCTCGGCCAAATCGCCGATCTGGCGCGCAAACACCAACTGCTGCTGCTCGCTGATGAGATCTACGACAAGATCCTCTACGACGACGTCGTCCACATCCCCATGGCGTCCGTGGCTCCCGACCTGTTGTGCCTGACCTTCAATGGGTTGTCCAAGGCCTACCGGGTGGCCGGTTACCGATCCGGCTGGCTGGTGATCACCGGACCGACCGAGTACGCAACCAGTTTCATCGAGGGCATCAGCCTGCTGGCCAATATGCGGCTGTGCCCCAATGTGCCTGCGCAACATGCCATTCAGGTGGCGCTCGGCGGATATCAAAGCATTGACGATCTCGTCCTGCCCGGCGGCCGCTTGCTCGAACAGCGCGACCTGGCCTGGGAGAAACTCAATCAGATACCGGGAGTCTCCTGCGTCAAGCCACAGGGCGCGCTGTACGTCTTCCCCCGACTGGATCCCGAAGTTCATGACATCATCGATGATGAGAAGCTAGTGCTGGACCTGTTGCTCGAAGAGAAGATTCTGGTGACCCAGGGAAGCGGTTTCAACTGGCCCGCTCCGGATCATCTGCGCATCGTGACCTTGCCGTGGGCACGCGATCTCGCCAATGCCATTGAGCGCCTTGGCAATTTCCTGGCTAGTTACCGGCAGTAGCCGACTAACGCCGCTCCAACATGTCAAGCAGATATTGGCCGTAACCAGACTTGAGCACGGTGTGCGCCCGCTGGGCCAACTGGTCGTCGTTGATGAAGCCCAACCGCCAGGCGATCTCCTCCGGACAGGACACCTTGAGACCCTGCCGGGTTTCTATGGTCCGGACGAAGTTGCCCGCCTCGAGCAGCGATTCGAACGTTCCGGTGTCCAGCCAGGCGGTACCACGTGGAAGTACCTCAACATGCAACCGACCATTCTCGAGGTAGGCCTGATTGACGGCGGTGATCTCCAGTTCACCGCGGGCTGAGGGTTTCAGCGATCGGGCGATCTCGATGACGTCGTTGTCGTAGAAGTACAGCCC
>Ga0194055_10003699_pt1 | contig 11704 bp, 7 predicted proteins | sample SepL449m_MetaG_FD_155482 | JGI IMG/M metagenome (GOLD analysis project Ga0194055, IMG submission 155482) | Anoxic zone freshwater microbial communities from boreal shield lake in IISD Experimental Lakes Area, Ontario, Canada - Sep2016-L442-9m | ecosystem: Environmental > Aquatic > Freshwater >... | reverse complement strand
CGTGGGTGCGCAAGCAGCGCAAGAAGGGCAAGAAGACCGACCTCGTCAAGATCATGAAGCACCGCGAGCGCGAGTCGTTCACGAGCGGCATCTGGGCGAAGGGGATTCGCAACGACGACAAGCTCGCCGCCAAGGCCGTCGACCGCGCAATCGCTGCGATCTCGGCCGGAATCGGCTCAGCCGTCAACCTGCTTGACGTTCCGGCCGTCGTGATCGGTGGCGGCATGGGCGAGCGCTTCTTCAGCGATCGCAAGGCAGAGTTCGAGAGCGAGACCGCCAAGCACCTCTTCCGCCGCGAGGCACCGCCGGCGCTGCTGGCGACAGAGCTCGGCGATGACGGCGGCGCGCTCGGCGCGGCGCTGCTCGCGCTGGCCGGATCGAGCTAAATCCTCTAGGGAACTGCTGTTGCGAGCCTGTGTGAGAGCCGCCAGCTGTGGTACAAAATAAATGATGACCGACGTCCAAACGGTGATCCAAAACGACTCGGCCGAACTGCCGCGGCAGGAGCTGCTGAAGGCTTCGCCGCCTATGTTTGCGAAGTCGTGGCTGGATCGCTTCACGCGAGTCCACGTAGCCGTCGTGCCGGTGATCTTCATTCCCGTGATCATCGCCTTCACGCTTCTTGGCCTGCGCGAGATCGTTTTCTGGCAAGGCGTTTTCTGGGCGATCGGTGGCTACGCCGTCTGGACGCTGACCGAGTACTGGCTCCACCGCGTCGTCTTCCACTTCGAGCCCGACCACCCGCTCGGCGCGCGACTCCACTGGATGATTCACGGCGTCCATCACGATCACCCGAACGACCCGATGCGGCTCGTAATGCCGCCATCGGCCTCGATTCCGCTCGGCCTGATCTTCATCGGCGCCTTTCAGCTGCTGCTGCCGTTCTCGCAGGCCTGCATGCTCAGCGCCGGGTTCTTCATCGGCTACCTGACCTACGACATGACTCACTACTACCTCCACCATCGCCGCCCGACGACGGCAGTTGGCCGCAAGCTGCGCGAGCTTCACATGCGCCACCACTTCCAAGATCACGAGCACGGCTTTGGCGTCAGCGCGCCCTACTGGGACAAGGTCTTCGGCACGGCGCAGAAGTCGCGCAGCGAAGACTGATTGCGGCGCCGCGTCTAGATCGGCGCTGAGCGCACTCTTTCTGTGACAAGATCGCTCGATGCTCAAACGCGGCTGGGTGGTACTGACCGTAAGCGCGATCGTCGGACTGGCGCTCGCAGCGAGTGCGCAGGCGGCGGTCAAGAGCGCCAGCGTCAGCGCCGGAGCGCTGCGAGCGACGCTCAGCCCCTCACCATGGGAACTCAGCTTCACGGACAGCCGCGGCCGGCCGGTCCTTGTTACAAGGCCAGGATCGAAGAACAGCGCCGACGGAACATTCGGCTTCCAAGTCGGCGGCAAGTGGTACCACGCGACTAAGGCCACATCGATCGCTCGTAGCGGCTCGGCGGTCAAGGCCATACTGGCAACCAACGATCCAGCAAGAAGGACGATCACGGTTACCGTCAGCCGCGACGCCGACGGCATTATCGCCGTCACTTCGCTCGTTAGCGGCGCCGACGTCGCGGCAACGGCAGCGGCCTTCGTAACACATAGTGGTGAGCGATTCCTCGGCTTCGGTGAGCGCGCGAACGCCGTCGATCAGAGCGGCAAAGAGGTCAAGAGCTTCGTCTCCGACGGTCCTTGGCTAGAGAACGAGCGCGACTTCATGAAGAACATCATCCCCGCCGCGGGGCTCGACTCGCGCGACGACTCGACCTACTACCCGATCCCGTGGTTGCTTTCGACGGCAGGCTTCGGCGTGCTCTCCGATAACGATCAGAACGTTGTCCATCGCCTTGGCAGCGAGACGCGTCAAGCTTGGAGCGTTGAAGCTAGTGCCCAGGAGCTGAAGCTGCGCGTCTTCGCTGGGCCGAAGCCGGCCGATGTCCTGCGCCGGATGAGCGCCCGTCTCGGTCGCCAGCCGCGCGCTGCAGCGCCGTTCTTCTTTGGCCCCTGGTTCCAGTCCGCAGGATCCGCGGTTGAGGGCGCCGCGGCGATGAAGGCCGCCGACGCGCCGATCTCGCTGATGCAGACCTACGCGCACTGGTTGCCCTGCGGGATGAGCGCCGCGAGCCGCGAGAACGACCTCCAGCAGCTGACCGCGCTGCACAGCGCCGGCCTAGCCGTCACGACCTACTTCAACCCGATGATCTGCACCAGCAACCAGCCCGCGTTCGATCAGGCTGCGGCGGCAGGCGCGCTCGGCAAGGATGCTTCCGGCGGTGCCTACAAGTACATCTACACAACGTCGCGCCAGTTCCCGGTTGGTCAGTTCGACTTCTCCTCGGCAGCAGGCATTGACTTCTTCGGCAAGCTCCTTGGCGAAGCTTACGATGCTGGTCACGACGGCTGGATGGAAGACTTTGGCGAGTACACACCGCAAGACGTAGTGTCAGCCGACGGCACTCCCGGCAATCTGATGCACAACCGCTACCCGGTGCTCTATCACGGCGCCGGGTACAAGTTTGCGAGTAGTAAGCCGCGTCCGCTGGCGCGCTTTAACCGTTCCGGCTGGACTGGCTCGGCGAAGTATTCGCAGGCCGTCTGGGGCGGCGACCCAACGACCGACTGGGGCTACGACGGGCTCGCTTCAGCGGTCCGCGACGGGCTGACGATGGGCCTTTCAGGCGTTTCGCTGTGGGGCTCCGACATCGGCGGCTTCTTCTCAATCACGAGCACACCGCAGACGACGCCCGAGCTGCTGCGCCGTTGGATCCAGTTCGGCGCCGTTTCAGGCCTGATGCGCAATGAAGCTGACGGAATCCAGATCGCAACCAGCGGTGAGCGCGCCCAGCCGCTCGATCCTGACGTTCTTCCCGTCTGGCGCCGCTACGCGAAGCTGCGCACGCAGCTCTACCCATACCTCTCAGCTACCGAGGCCGAGTATGACCGCAGCGGAATGCCGATCATGCGCCACTTGGCGCTGACCGACCCTTCCGATCAGAAGGCCACGGCTCGCGACGACGAGTTCGGCTTTGGCCCCGACCTGCTTGCCGCGCCGGTCCTGAAAGCCGGGGCAACAAGCCGCAGCCTCTATGTGCCCAAGGGGACTTGGATCGATTTCTGGCGCTCGGTCGCCTACAACACGGCCGACGGTTCGTTCGCCGTCAAGGCAACCAAGGCACTGGCTGGCGGCCGTCAGGTAACGCTTCCAGCGCCCGCCGACGAGCTTCCGCTGCTGGCGAAGGCCGGTGCCGTTATCCCGATGCTGCCAGCCGACGTTGAGACGCTCAGCGACTACGGCAGCGGCATCGTTCACCTCTCCGATCGGCTCGATCACATGCACCTACTCGCCTTTCCGAGCGGCAGCTCCAGCGCCGCGCTGGGCGCAGGGTCGGAGCGGGTTACATCGACAGAAGCGAAGGGCAAGTGGACGCTTCAGATCAATGGCAGCCGCTCGCGAACGTTCACGATCGACGCCGGCCTCGGCGCGCTCAGCTCGCCGCTAAAGGTTTGCTCGGTGGCCGTCAACGGAGTTAAGTTGCCAGCGACTGCGTGGAAGTTCGATGCCGCCGGCAAGACGCTGCGCGCAACGGTCACGGCGACCAAGGCGACCGTCGTTGCGAGCGGCTGTTAGCCAACCGGCGCGCGCGGACTTCACTTTGCTGTAACGTGGCCGCGGTCGCCATGATGGGGACAATCTGTTTTATCGATAGGGGAGAGTTAGATGAAGCGTTTTCTGGTTGGTGCCTGCTGTGCGATCAGCGCGATCGCAATCCTTCCTGCCGCCGCGTCGGCTAGGACCGACTTCGCCGGCCAGGCATTTCAGGTGCTCGCACCTGGCGCTGACGGCAACCTGCCGCTAACGCCCAACTCAACCGATCAGGCTGCGCTCTACGACGCGCTGACGCCGCTGCGCGGCAACGTCACAGCTGCAGACCTGAAGAGCAAGTTCCTCTCTGAGAAGTTCGGCCCGGCCGGCAAGGTCGTCAAGACTGAGAGCACCGGCCGCAAGGGCCTCACGATCGTCCGCACCGCCGACGGTATTCCCCACATCACCGGCAAGACGCGCTGCGATGTGACATTCGGCATGGGCTACGTAGCCGCGAAGGACCGCGGCCTGCTCCTAGGGCTAGGCCTCGGGCCGGCGTTCGCCGCCACGCTCGACATCCCCGGCATCAACGCCTTTGGCCTCGTAACCTCGGGCCGCAAGTTCACTCCAAGCGCTGCAGCCATAAAGTTTGTTGCCGACCAAGCGAAGCTGATGAACAAGTACGGCAAGGACGGCAAGGAAGTACTCGCCGACCTGAGCTGCTGGGCCGACGGTGTCAACGCCTTCAACCTGCGTGAGCGCGCGCCAGCCGACCGCATGCCGCACGTTGGATTGACCGAAGCGATTGCGGCGTACGCCTTCATCGGTTCGATCTTCGGTAACGGCGGCGGCGGCGGTGTCAACAGCTCGATCTTCCTGAACCAGCTTCAGGCTAAGTTCGGTGCTGACGTCGGCATGCGCATCTACCGCGAAGTAAGCCAGACGAACGAGGCTGAGGCAACAACCTCGATTCCAAACGCCTTCCCGTACAACCTTGTTCCGAAAGGCGCCACTCCAGGATCGCCGCCCGTTGACCCTAATTCCGCAGGCGCATCTGCGGCGGCGACGCTGGCGGCAACTGCTGCCAGCCATCGGCTCGCCTCAAACGCGCTGTTGGCCGGCCCGAAGAAGTCGGCCAGTGGTAACTCGCTCGCCGTGATGGGCCCTCAGCTCGGTTACTTCTACCCCGAGATCGTCCAGCAAGTTGACATTCACGGAGGTGGGCTCGACGCCGCGGGCGCAGCGCCACCGACGATGCCTTACGTATTGCTCGGCCGCGCGAAGGACTACGCCTGGTCGCTGACCAGCGCAAGCAATGACAACACCGACGTCTTCCTCGAGCAGCTCTGCGAGCCGGGTGGTGGAACTCCGACCCGCACCTCAACGAGCTACACCTACAACGGCAAGTGCGTCGCGATGAAGCGTTTCGATGCTGGCCTGCTCGGAGCAGGCGGCGGCGAAGCTGAACGCGAACTGGTCTTCAACGAGTCGGTTCACGGGCCGATCGGTGGAACGGTCACCGTTGATGGCAAGCCTTACGCGATCGCAACGATGCGCGCGACGCGCGGCCGCGAACCGGTCTCGGCGCTCTTCTTCAAGCACATGAATGAGAACAAGGTCACTTCACCGACCTCGTTCTTCAAGATCGCAAATGAGCTTGAGACGACCTTCAACATTCATTACAGCGAGAGCAAGCACATCGCTTTCTTCTCGTCCGGCCGGCTCCCTGTCCGCGCCAAGGGCACCGATCCAAGCCTCGCAACGCTCGGTACCGGTGCTTACGACTGGAAGGGCTTCCTGACCGAGAAACAGCATCCGCATCAGGCTGACCCGCCGTCCGGCTACATCCTCAACTGGAACAACAAGCCGGCTCCCCAGTGGGGCGCCGCCGACGGTACCTACGGTTGGGGCTCAGTTCAGCGGGTTGAGATGTTCACCGGCTTCCCAGCTAAGTCGAAGCTCGAGAACGTTGCCGGCGTGATGAACGGCGCTGCAACGCGCGATCTACGCGCCTCAATCAACTGGCCGTTGATTAAGCGCGTGCTTGATAGGACCGCCGCTCCGAGTCCGCTCGCTGCCGCTGCTGCCGCCCAAGTGGATACCTGGGTCGCAGCCGGCGCCGATCGCCTCGACACAACAGGCAATGGTGAAATCACCGCTCCGGGCGCTGCGGTGATGGACAAGGCGTTCCCTGGCATCGCGCGCGCCGTGATGGAAGGCAAGCTTGGCGCCGACCTGACCGATGCGCTGAAGAAGCAGATGGGTTACTCGAACAACCCAAGCTCCAGCGGCTCATCGTTCGGCAGCGGCTGGTACTCCTACATCGACAAGGATCTGCGACAGATCCTCGGCGACAACGTGAAGGCGCCGTGGGCCGACCAGTTCTGTGGCGACGGCACGGTCAACAGCTGCTCGCAGGCACTATGGGCTGCTGTCAAGGCGGCAGCCGACTCGCTCGCGGTCGATACTGGCCGCGTCGATCCGGCCACTTGGCACGCCAGCGCAACCGCTGAGCGGATCAAGTTCGCACCGGGGCTTCTGACCGGTACGACGATGCGCTGGACAAACCGCCCGACGTTCCAGCAGGCGATTGAGTTCAACGGCCACCGCTAAGACCGAACGACGGCAAATTGCTGAACGCGGGCCGCTCAAATGAGCGGCCCGCTGTCGTTGTTAATCCGCGACTGCCGCTAAGCTTCATCGCCGTGTCGACGACCGAACGCAAACGCGACGGCGGCGACGAACGCCTAGAGCGCAACGTGATGATCGCGCTGCTGGTTGCGCTCACTGCGGCTGTCCTAGTTGGCTACATCGTCTACGACCCGCGGGCGACCTTTGACACGCTCTGGGCGCTGAATTGGTCGCGAGATCTTTGGGACGGAAGGCTGCCCAACTTCGAGGCTTACCGCGTACCAACCGAACACCCGTTGCTGCTGCTAGTCGGCTTCCTGATGCAACCGGCCGGTGATTACGCGGCCTCGCTGATGGTTGCCTGGGCACTCGTCGGCTACATCGCTCTGCTGATCGGCGTCTACCGGCTCGGCACAATGGCTGCTGGCGTCCTCGGCGGGCTCGTGGCCTTTGGGTTGCTCGCCTCGCGACTCCAGGTCGCCTACATGGCCGGCGTCGGCTTCCTCGATGTGCCGTACGCCGCGCTGATCTGCTGGGCTGCCGTATTAGAGGCCCGCAAGCCCCGCCGCGGCTGGTCTGTTTGGGTTCTGCTCACGCTGGGTGGCCTGCTACGACCGGAGGCCTGGTTGCTGCTCGGGCTCTATGCGCTTTGGATCGGTTATCCGCTTGGCTGGTCGGGCCGGATCCGTGCTCTCTGTTACGCCGCGATTGCTCCGCTGATCTGGCTCCTAGTTGACTTCACTGTCACCGGTAACCCGCTTTACTCGATGACGATGACCAGCAGCGCTGCTGAAGCGCTGGGTCGTGGCCGGCCGTTGGACACGCTCCCTTACTACACGATCTATTGGACCAACGCGATGTTGAAGGCGCCTACCTCGATCATCGCTGCGCTAGGAGTGATCGCGGCAATCCGGCGGCGTCGCAAGGAGCTGATTCTGCCAGCAATTCTGGTCGCAACAACCTGGTTCTCGTACCTAGTAATCGCTGTCGGTGGGTTGGCAAACGTTTGGCGTTATGTGCTGCTGGCAGCGATCGGCTTGATTGTTTTCGCGTCCTTCGCCATCACTGGCTGGACGACGGTTGAACGCGGAACTAAACTGCGGCGCTGGTGGGCAGCAGGAGCTGCGCTGCTGGTAATCGTCGGGGCTGGCTGGACGGTTACCCACCTCAACCTCAAACGCGTCGATGAGGAAGTTCGCAGGCGCCGCGCATTGCACGACAACTTCCTTTCGCTGTTGACCAATCCTGCGGTGTTGCGGGCACGGCGCTGCGGCCCGGTGAGCCTGCCAACGCAGAAGCTGCTGGCCGAAGCGAAGTGGGACTTCAGGCTCGACACGGGCGATCCGTTCCCCGGGTCTAACCCTTCGGTGCCGGAGATCATCCCGCGCTCCGACAAGACAATCCCTGTCCAGCGCGAAGGCGTGGCAATCGTTGTCAATCCCGGCTATGAGGTCCGGCCGGACATGAACATCAACGAGTACCCGATCGATAACGGTTGGACTGAGGTTCAGATTCCGCCGCCCGACTTCAAGTACTTGGCAGGCAACGAGTTCTTCATCGCCTACGGCCGCTGCGCGCCCGGCAGCCCGTAGCTAGCTGCTACGCGACGCTACCGCGGAAGGTTGATTGATCCGCCGCTGGTGCCGGTTAACGTGGCGGTTAGCTTTGAGCGCTTCTTCGGCATCGCTGTCGTTAGGCGGACCGTGCCGTCGCGGCCACTCCAGCCGCGCGCCGCGCCGAGCTTCACTGCAGCGTGGGGCATTGGCTGACCAGCCCCGGTGGTGACGGTGACGACGATCGCCTTGCGGCCGTCGGCGCGTGCACTCAGCTTCAGCGCTACCGGGTTGACCGGCAGGAAGCTCATTAGCGTTGGCTGGGCGTATGTGGCCGGGCCGGTGTCGCTGACCGGCATGATCTGCCACTGCAGCAGTCCGCCAGCGACCGGGACGATGTCGAGCCCTTCGCTCTCGCCCGAGAGCGTCTGCTCAGCTTCGAGCTTCACTGCGCCGCTGGCAGTATCAATTGAGTTGATCTGGAACGCGCCGCCCTTCTGCCCGGCGACAAGCAGCTTGCCGCGCCAGAAGACGGCGCCGGTGACTCCGCCGAGCCCCTTCAGCGCGCCCGGGAGCGTCCGCGCCGGTTTGATTACGCTGCCGCTCGGCGCAGCGTTCTTGGCGCTTATCTCGGAGCTCCGGTAGGCCAGCAGATCATCGCCCGATGATGTCCAGGCGTACTGGCCATCGGGTGACATCTCGACCCACATCGCCTTCGCTATCGAGGTCGGATCGAGCTTTACGTAGTAGCGCCAAGCGAGGCTCTTGGGATCGGCAACTCCGATTGCGCCGGTCTTACATGTGTTGCCGCCTGCCCCCGGGTAGTAGCACTCCAGTGGCAGCAGGAAGCGGCCGCCCTCTGACTGATCGAACGAACCGTCGCCGATGTGGTTGTAGCCCTCGGCGGTCTTCACCGCGGCTGGAATCTCACTGTCGCTGCCTGCCGTCTGCTTCAGCTTTGAGTTGGTGCGGTAGGCGCCTTCAGCAATCCCTGTGAAGAGCAGCGGTGCGTCGGCGTAGCCGGTAACGCTGCTGATCCCCTGCCAGTAGGTGAAGCTGATCGTGGTAGCTGTTTTGAGCTGCCAGATGCCTGGGTCACCAGCGCTGGTTACGGCCGAGGCGGCTGCTGGGAACGCGACTAGCGCGGCGGCGGTGATTAGAGCGGCGATCGTTGAGCGGCGCATTGGCGCAACATACCTGCGCGGGCAGTACCTCTGCGCAGCTTCGCTCAGGCGACTGGCAGCGGCTGGCCGAGACTGACGCCGCGCTGCTCGTTAAACCCGGCCGGAATGCCGCTGCGCAGCAGGAAGCGAGGGTTGGCCTGCGTTAGCCGCCAGGCCTGAAGCGACGAGGCGCCGGCCTTCAGCGTTAGCGCGAAGCCGAGCGCAGCGGTGTGGTCGCGCGTGCCTGGGTGGGCGTCGGAGGCGAGCGTGAAGGCGTAGCCGCTGCGCAGCAGCCCAACAGCGGCCTCCTGCGCTTCGAGACCGTTGTTGCCGAGCAGCGAGCAGACGTTGATCTGCAGCAGCGCCCCTTCGGCAACGAGGCCGCGGAGTAGTTGCCAGCCGCCGTCACTGAAGAGCCCGCGGGCGCGCTCGGGGTGAGCGATCACGAGGCCAAAGCCGCGCGCCATCAGCTCGCGGCAGTCGTCGGCGAAGCGCTGGTCAACGCCGGCGAAAGGAATCTCAAAGAGCAGCCAGCGGGCGCCGGCTGGGCCATTGGCGATCAGCTCGAGTTGATCGTCGCTGAGCGCGTTCGGCTCCGACGGGTGGAGTTCGCCGCCGGCGTGAATCCGCAGCGGAATCTCGCGCTGTTCGAGCTCGGAGCTGAGCGCGGCGACGCGATCGGCGATCTCGGAGGGGTCGAACGGGAAGCGCGGGTTACCGACGTGCGGGGTCGCGATCAGCTCGCGAACGCCCTCGTCAACGAGCCTGCGCGCGTACTCGACGCTCTCTTCAAGGTCGCGCGCGCCATCATCGACGGCGGGGAGAATGTGGCAATGAATATCTACGTATGACATTTGGTGGTCTGTAACGAGCCTAGGACCACTTCGCCATTCTGTTGCCATTCCCGCTGCGCCTTAACGAGATTTTTACCGCGAGTCAGGCCTCCGGCCAGCCATCAACGAAGATGTCGAGCGCCAACTTCGAATCATCCTCGGCGTAGCTGCTGAGGTCAGTAATTCCAGCCTGCGCCAGCGCCTCATCGTCAATGAACGCGTTACCTGTGCACACCGCAGGGTCGCGGGCCAGGATTTCGCGCGCAGCGTCGGCGACGATCTGAGGTGTGCGCGCCTGCGCCATCGCTGCGTCGCCGCCGAGCAGGTTCTGGACTGCCGCCGTGGCGATCAGCGTGCGCGGCCAAAGGCAGTTTGCGGCTACCCCGTTGGCGCGCTCGTCTTCGGCCAGGCCGAGCGTCAGGATCGACATCCCGAACTTCGCGACCGTGTAAGGCCCGTGGCCCTTCAGCCACTTCGGGTCGGTTGAGAGCGGCGGGCTGAGCGTCAGCACGTGTGCGTGGTCGGATTCGCGCAGATGCGGCAGGCAGGCCTGCGTAACTACCAGCGTGCCGCGCACGTTGATGTCGGCCATCAGGTCGTAACGCTTCGGCGGCAGCTCGCCGATCGGGCGCAGGTCGATCGCAGAGGCGTTGTTGACGCAGATGTCAATTCCTCCAAAAGTCTCGACCGTCTTCGCGACAGCCTCGGCAACCTGATCTTCGTAGCGGATGTCGCCAAGGATTGGCAGCGCCTTGCCACCGGCGGAGTTGATCTCCTCAGCGGCGGTGTGGATCGTCCCCGGCAGTTTCGGGTTCGGCTCGTCGGTCTTCGCCATGATCGCGACGTTGGCGCCCTCCTGGGCGAGGCGAACGGCGATTGCGAGCCCGATCCCTCGGCTTCCGCCTGACATGAAAACGGTCCGTCCTTCGAAATTATCCACTTGCGTTCCTTTCGTCAGGCGACCGTCCTCTAGCGGCGCGTGGGCGGGAGGCTACCGAGCGATCGCCCCCGAGGGGCGCTTCCCGGCCTCCGCGCCGATAGGCTCGGCGCCGTGGATAGGCCCAACGAGCGGACTGTTATCGCCTGCTGCCTTCTACTCGGGGCGGCGACGGTACTGGTCGCTCCAGCGCTCGGTTACGACGCGTGGGCCTGGATGGTTTGGGCGCGCGAGCTGACTCACCTCTCGCTTGACACGACCGGAGGCCCCTCGTGGAAGCCGCTGCCTGTTCTTGTCAGCGCACCGTTCGCGTGGATCGACGGGCTGGCGCCTTTCCTGTGGCTGGCGCTGATCCGCGGCGCTGCGCTCTACGCGCTGTGGCTGGCAGGGCGCTGCGCTGCGCGGCTGGCAGGCAGCCCCGCCGCAGCCGCGGCACTCTGCTTTGCCGCCTTCGCGCTTCTCGTCAGCACCGACCTGCCGCGCACCGCGCTCTACGGCTCGTCAGAGCCGCTGCTCGTCGTCGTTGTCCTAGCGGCGGCGCTCTCATTCTTGAACCAGCGGCCGGTTGCCGCGCTCGGCCTAATCGCGATCGGAGGTTTGATCCGCCCTGAGCTGTGGCTAGTCGGTGGCCTCTATGGGCTCTGGTGCCTCTATTCGGTCCCCGGCCGTCGCGCGCTGACTCTCGTACTAATCGTCTCGCCAGCGATTCTCTGGTCAGCGCTTGACTGGCTCGGATCGGGCGGGCTGGCACAGGGCGCCGAAACCGCGCAGAGCACCACACCGACTACGGCGGCAAATGCGGCAAGTCCGTCGCTCGAGGTCGTTAGTCGGCTCGGCGACTCTGTGATTCTGCCGGTTTTGCTCCTTGCCGTAGTCGCTGTCGTGATCGCCTGGCGGCGCGGAAATCGTCAGCTGCTGCTGATCGCGCTGCTCGCGGCGGGCTGGGTCCTCGTCGTCGCGCTGATGGCTGAGTTTGGTTTCACCGGCGCTCGCCGCTACCTGATCGG